>JACKQG010000541.1_pt1 | contig 55137 bp, 50 predicted proteins | sample 8237621 | NCBI WGS metagenome assembly JACKQG01 (sample SAMN15677084, study PRJNA649215) | marine metagenome | biome: marine; feature: Black Sea; material: saline water; isolation source: suspended particulate matter (SPM) from the Black Sea western gyre | collected 2013-06-09/2013-06-10 | depth... | reverse complement strand
AGAAGGTCCCAAGGGTTGGGCTGTTCGCCCATTAAAGCGGCACGCGAGCTGGGTTTAGAACGTCGTGAGACAGTTCGGTCCCTATCCTCTACGATCGTAGGAAATTTGAAGGAATCTGCTTCTAGTACGAGAGGACCGAAGTGGACGAACCTCTAGTGTACCTGTTGTCGCATCAGCGGCATCGCAGGGTAGCTACGTTCGGCAGGGATAAGCGCTGAAAGCATATAAGCACGAAACCCATCCTAAGATAAGATTTCCCTTCCCCTCGGGGACTAAAGACTTCCAGTAGACTACTGGTTTGATAGGCCACAGATGCAAGTGTAGTAATACATTTAGTCGAGTGGTACTAATTAGTCGTGAGACTTAATCAAATTTTATTTCACATTACAAATAGACTTCAGACTTTTCAGAACTAATACTAAAATTATCCGGTGACAATGGCATAGGGGGTACACCCGATCCCATCCCGAACTCGGAAGTTAAGCCTTATTGCGCCGATGGTACTGCACGGGAAACCAGTGTGGGAGAGTAGGACGTTGCCGGTAACTTTCATAAAGCCCTTAGATTTTTCTAAGGGCTTTCTTTTTATAAATTACTATTTGATATTCACTCTAATTCCCTCTATTTTAAAAGATGTATTTTTCTCCAATAATTAGCAGATTCCTCTTCATAAGTACTCATTTATTATTATGTGCTAATCTTTCCTTTGCACAAGGTACTTGTGAATTGAATACTTTTAAAATTGAAGAGCAATTCTTTAATGATGAAATTGTGGCCTTTTATTTAGGTGCAATTGATATTAATACGGGCTCCTCTAATGTACTCCTTTTTGATTATTTGGTTTATTCCTCCGATGCTGAGGATTGCTATAATCCTTCTGTAAATTTATTTCTACATTTTACAATATCAATCTATTCCCCACAATTGGGTTTTAATCAATTTGAAGAATTCTTGAATTCAACATTTAAGTTATCTGATATTTCTAGCGATCTTCGTTTTAGAAATACTGATATGAATTTTGATACAAATTCAATTCCTGGAGCTAAATCTCAACGTATTGAATATACCCTGGGTGGCAATTCTTCTGATAATGATGTGCAAACTATAATCAATCTAATCATGCAATCGGGAAAGATTCCAAACGGATCCTATATTTTTGATGCAATTCTAACCTCTGATGAAAATGGTGAAGAGATTATACATCAAGTTTCAAAGCAAATTGATGTGTATGAGCCTCAATATATTAATTTAATTTCCCCTGGCGGTTCAATTTCAGATACATTAAGTACAGTGGTCTATAATCCTTACCCTGTCTTTAATTGGGAGAGCGATAATTGCACTTCGTCAAATTGCAATATTGGCATTCGTGTTTGTGAGTTTAATCCCAATTATCATTCAAGTTTATCAGATGCAATGGATTCAAATTCACTACTCCCCATTAATCAAAGTGACGAGTATTATAGCTTGGACTCTACTGCAACGGCTTTTCAATATCCGATACTAGGAGCTGAAAGTTTGGTAGAAGGTAAATATTATGTGTGGCAGTTAAAACGTTCATATCAAACTACCGTGGGAGAAGAATCCCTATTCAGCGATATTTTGGTGTTTAAACTCCATTCATTTCAAGGAAAAGCGGTTAGCAGCAGTACTAATTTAGAAGTCATAAAAGGTATTTTAGGTGAAGATGAATATCGAATCCTATTTGGCAGCAATGGTGAATTGAGTTCATTTACTTCAGAAATCACCTTAATTACTCTGGATGGAGAAGAAATTCCAGTTTCACAATTGTATGAAATTTTAGCTAAAGTTGAACAAAATCAGATAAGCATTTTAGAGGTAAAATCTGAATGATTAGAGCAATGATAATCATTTGTTTCTTCGCAGCTAATTTCATTTTTACAGCAGAAAGTGTGGCACTCGTTTTAAAGAAAAAGGGTGAAGTGAAGTATAAACCCTTTTCATCACAAGACTCAAACTCCGACTTAGAAATAAGTAAACCATTATTTAATCAAGATCAAATTTTGACAGGCACTGATGGTTTTACAAAAGTAGTTTATTTAGATGATGGTAGTACCATAAAAGTACACCGTGATTCAGAAGTATACATCCAAGGGTCTATAAAAAATCGGAGAATAATTAAGCAAATTAATATTGCTCAAGGGAAAATGAAATTTGATATCAACCCTCAGAAATCAACAGATTTTAGAGTGGTTACTCCCACCTCTGTAGCCTCCATAAAAGGAACACGATTTTGGGTGGATTGTAGGGGTGAAGAGGGAGACTCATTTATAGGCTTAACGGGGAAAGTTGAAGTTGAAAATATAGAATCGGGCCAAATAGTACAATTAGAGTCTAACACGACCATAAATTCTCTACCGGATGGCTCAATAAATATCATCCCAACTAAGCCTTTAGAATTACAGATTTTAGAACAAATGGAAGAAGAAGTAGGTGAAACTACCGAGGAAGAAATAAATAATGCTACTTCTCCAGCGCAAAGCCCCACACAGCAGACACAACCCTCAACCAGCCCAACAAACTCTGGGCAAAGTACGCCAATAGAGCATGAGCTTAAAATTAAGTTGATCAATGCTTCGGGTGATGAAAAAGAGTTAATTATTAAGTATTCAGAATAGCAATTTTCCTTGAAAATTCATTTAATCTTCACATTTATTTTTTATTCATTTTTATTTTCACAGTCCATCGAACATGAGAATGTAGAGCATGCTATTAATGGAAATTCGGTTGAGTTAAAAATTTATGTGGATGCTCACGAGAGAGAAATTTTAAGTACATTTTTAATGTACAGAAGTGAGTCTCACCAAACATTTCTTGAAAAATCTATGGATAGACTCGCTGGAAATCAATTCATTTCACATATCCCTGGATATATTATTGAAGATTCGAATATTTACTATTTTTTTGTAGTTACATTTGTTGATGGCGGATTGCTCTCATATCCTTCCAACTTACCGTATGAAAATCCGATGATAATTCATGTGGACTCCCCGCAAATTAATATCCCTAATACGTCAATAATTAACAGAAATCCTGGGGAATTATTGGGCCTACAATCTGACGCACTTATTATTTCACCAGCACCTAATTCAACGGTATCATCAGATGAGTTGGTGGCGGTTGTATCCTTTTTCACCATGAAAAATATAGATATGAGTAGCATTGAAGTATTCTTTGATGAAGTTAATATTAGTGAACATGTTCAACGTGAAATCTCTCACATCACCTGTAATTTTCCATTTTCAAAGAGAGGGAGGCATCGGCTTAGAGTTGAGATGAAAAATAATTTGGGGCAATCATTCGAATCACTTTTTTGGGATTTTAATGTTGTGGATCCAGAAAAGACAGATTGGTTTTCACAATTGGTTGATCATCGTGGAAAAATTTGGTCGTCTTATTCCAGTACAAATGTTGATGGCTTAAATAATGATAGAAGTGATTTAAATCTTAGATATGCTGCCGATTTAGATTGGGTCAAAATCACCATGTCCGGTTTAAACTCATCATTAGAAAATCCCTATCAGCAAACTAGAAATAGATATTCTATTAATTTTAATAATGATAATGTAAAAATTTTATTAGGCGATTTTTTTCCTAAAATTAATAATTATTCATTAAATGGAAATAGAATCAGAGGATTTGGTGCAGATATAAATTATAATTATTTTAATCTAAATTTAGTGAAAGGTGAAATGGCTCATGAGATTCATGGTAATATCTCTGATGGAGCAATGGTGGTTTCACAATTTCAAACGCCACAAGATACGCTGAATGGATTTATTAAAATTAGTCGAGATAATTATACATTTAAGCGTGATGTTACTGCTCTCAAGTTAGGGGTGGGTATTCCAAAGCGACTATATTTCAATATTGATATGGTGAAAGTGAAAGACAATACACTCTCCGTCTATAATTATATGCCGGGGTCATCCATACAAATTTCAGATGATATTTGGGAGTCGATAAATGATACTACTGCAGATTATTTATTCCAAACAGATGAGAATAATTATATAGTTTATGAAGATTTGAAAGCTAACTTAAGTAATATGTTCAGTAGTGATTATGATTTATTATTGATGGATGAGGGTTGGGAAGGGAATAAACCGAAAGATAATATCATGATTGGTTCAGACTTACTTTTTAGTTTTGATAAAAAGCGAGTAACCGTTAAAACTGGATTTACATTCAGTTTGCTTAATCAAAATATTTGGGAGTCCATTACCAGTATTTCTGAATTAGATACGATGGGGGGGGATACCACATTAGATGGAAAGTTTATGGGTTTATATGATATTACAGATGATTTTTTGTCTTACAGTGAGTTTTTTGAATTTGGCGTAAATCAAGTTCCACTAATTCCGATTAGTACTGCTGAAGATATTTCAGGGATTTCAAAAATGTTTAATCTTCCATCAATGGTATATAATTTTGAAACTAAGATGAATTATGCTGGACATAATATCAAATATAAATATTTGCAGGTGGGGCCAGAATTTAATTCCTTGGTGAACCCTTACATCCAAACAAACATTAAGGAAAAAACAATTTCTGATAGAGTGCGCCTATTGGGAAATAGAATGATATTAAATACGAAGTGGATTCGAAAAGGAAACGGTATTGATGCAAAGGATGAAAATACCATTTCTACTAATCGATATGATACAAACATGGGTTTATATCCGGGGGCAGGACTCCCCACTTTTAATATTGGTTTTACATCAATCCACCGTAAAAGTGAAAAAGAGCGTGTTGATGAAGTGATTATTGAGGGGCTCGAAGAAGCGGACAATGATACTTTGATAACTGATAATAGATTAGAGACTCTTACAAAGCAAATTAATTTAGCCCTAACCAATACCTTCGAAATATTTGGCCAACAACAGATGAGCTTAAATATTTTTCAATCTGATAAAAAAGATTTAGCCTATGATAAGAAATTCAAAACTGACTCAACTTATTATTCTCCTCAAACAAGTTCGATGAATACCAATATGAATATTTACTCAAAGCATTCAGATTTATGGGAGTCGAATATTACATTTAGTGTAAGTGCTTATGAGACTGGAATTGAGACAGAGTCACATCCTGAATATTTTCAAGAGCAAAATATAAAGCGGTGGAGTTTTAAAATTATTAGAAATAATTGGTCATTTTCGCGTAAGCTAAGTATTAATTTTGTCTATACTAATGGAAATGGTAGCGTGGATTTTAAAGAGTTTGGGTATTCAATTTCTGGGATTCATAAATTATACAATCTTTTTCATTTAAATTGGCATTACGGTTTTAATCGAAAAGCAATTACAGATTCAGATACAAATTTGAATAATTCATTTAGAGCAAAACTATCGTACACAATATAGGAAATACATGGATAAAATTATTGAAAAAATAAAAGAATTAGTGCCCTCTATTGCAATTGGGTTTACATCTATAATTTTAGTTTTTGGTTTACATTTTAGCGGACAACTAGATGCATTTGAACTCAAGCTGATTGATTTAAAATTTAAATTGAGAGGTCCACTTTCAGGCGATGATGTAAATAATAAATGGCCAGCAGCAGAAGCATTCGATGATACAGATGGCGATGGAATTTTTAATTCTGATGTAGATTTTATTTCAAGTGAAGGGGTGGGATGTTGGGATGATGAAAAGTGTACCAATAATATTTATGACTTTGGTGAAGAGTTTACGGATAAGGGAAATGGAAAGTGGGATTCAGCAGAGCCCTTTACCGATTTAAATGGTGATGGCTTTTGGAATGAGGCAGAATTATTTAGAGATGACAATGGAAATGGAAAGTACGAAGAAGAAGAACCTTTTCGAGATGATAATGAAAATGGTCAAAGGGATGGAGATGAACCATACGCCGATTTGAATGCTGACGGAATATGGAGTATAGAAGAAGAATTTGTTGATACCAATGAAGATGGTATATGGAATCAAAATGAAGAGTTTACGGATATTGGGAATGGCTATTGGAATGAAGGTGAACCATTCACTGATTCTTGTGAATGTGAGAGAATGGGTGAAGTCTGCCACACGGGGAAATGTGTTGAATATATAGAATGTCAAGACATTAACCAAAATGGAACTTGGGATAAAGGCTTGGATGTAGTTTTAGTAGAATTAGACGATGAGACATTCCGATTGATAAATGAGCCGATGCCATACAGTCGTGGAACTATTTGGGCACGAACCGTAAGGAATTTAGCAGATGCAGGGGCAAAAGTGGTTGTACTCGATTTTATGTTCGATAAACCCGATCACCAAACAGCGAATCTGAAAAATTACATTGATAATAATAATATTAAAGATTTTGAATTAAATGATGGTGACCAATTATTTATGGATGCCATTCAATATGCCAATTCAAAAGGGACACATGTTATTCTCTCTTCCGCCCGAAAAGTTGAGCCTACTCGTATTCCACCTGATTATCTTTTAAATCCAACATCTGCTCTGATGGAATCAGATTTGGATCAACATACTGGCTTGGTAAATATCAATACTGATACTGATGGATTTTATAGGCAATATGGTATGTTTTATACCATTTCGGGTGATACTACATTCCATTATACATTGGGAATTGAATCCGTACTAAAGTACAGAGGGGTATATGATTCGCCACCTCCTATTTTAGATGCTGATAATCGACAGATAACCATTGGCCCTCTTGTTATTCCCACATACGGATTTGGAAATACATTTATTACCAATTATTTTGGTCCAGTTTCAGGTGAGTTTAATACGTTTAGTCGATATCCATTATCAAATATTGTAGATACAAAAGACTATATAATAGGTGAGTCAACATATGACGCCATGTTTGACATGCATGAATATTTAGAAGACACCAATTGGATGGATATGTATATTGATACCGAGAGCCCATTGTATATGTTCTTCAAAGATAAGAATCCTTTTAAAAATAAAATTGTAGTTATTGGCACCTCTTTGGCGGAAGATCAGGATATTAAGCCAATCCCATATTTGACCTATAATGGTACCGATTATTTGATGCCTGGGGTCGAAATTCATGCCAATGCAATTCAACAAATGTTACACGAAAATTATATTCATACACCTACAGGTACATTAGAGTATGATTCTCGTTATGTAGGTTCACATTTACTGATTATGGCTCTATTTTGTTTGATTACCTTATTACTGGTGACTAAACCCGAACCTATTATTGCGCTTTCAATAATGTTGGTTGAATTGGTAATTTGGTTTTCTTATTCTATTGGCCAGTTTGTAGGCGATTATTTTTGGATTTTTAAGACAATGGGTAATCTTATTTCAGAGAATCAATTCCCAATCAATATACCAGGAATGGGTGAGTCTGTAATGATTCCAGTTCTATTTCCGGCACTGTCAATTATTTTACCATATGGATTAAACCTTTCTTATAAATTATTTACTGAGGGTCAAGATAAGGCATTTTTGAAAGCATCATTTGGAAGTTATATCTCGCCTGAGCTTATTGATCAAATGTATGAGTCTAAATCTGCTCCATCTCTAGGGGGTGAAGTTGGATACAATACAGCTTTCTTCTCAGATATTGCCAGTTTTTCTTCATTTTCTGAAAAATTAACTGCCGCAGATTTGGTAGAATTACTAAATGAATATTTGAATGAAATGACCAATATATTACTGGAGAATAATGGTACTTTAGATAAATATATTGGTGATGCTATTATTGCATTTTATGGTGCTCCAGTACATATTGATGATCATGAATATTTAGCTTGCCTTACTTGTTGTCAGATGAATGACAAATTAGAAGAACTCCGTCAAAAATGGAAAAGTGAGGGAGATAGATGGCCAGAAGTTGTACATAATATGCGGCATAGGATCGGTGTCAACTGTGGTGAATTGGTAACCGGGAATATGGGTTCTGATATGAGAATGAATTACACCATGATGGGTGATACGGTAAATCTCACGGCTCGATTAGAATCGGGCGCCAAACAGTATGGTATAGAAACGCAAGTTGGAAGCAAAATTTATGAGATTACCAAAGATAGATTCACTTATAGAATGCTTGATTATGCTGTGGTGAAAGGCCGTACTGAGCCTGAGAGAACCTTTGAATTAATTAGCGAAAAAGGTAAAGAGCCTGAAGTTTATAAAAAGTTAATTCCAGTTTGGGATCAAGCCATAGAACTATACACAAATCAAAAATGGGATGATGCAATTAAAAAGTTTGAAGAATGTGACAAACTTGAAGAGGATTATATTGGGCGCCCAACAACTCCATGTAAGGTATATATTTCACGCTGTGAGGTATTCAAGGAAAATTCTCCAGGTAAAGACTGGAATGGTGCATTCAAACTAACATCCAAATAATGAATTCTAAAGGTAGAATATTATGGGTTGATGATGAGATTGATTTGCTCAAACCACATATCATGTATTTGGAGAATAAAGGCTACACAGTGGTGCCAGTTCACTCGGGAGAAGATGCCATTCATCTCACTGAAGAGGGCACATTCGACTTAGTTTTACTTGATGAAATGATGACGGGGTTAGATGGATTGACCACACTAAAATACATCAAAGAAATAAACCCTAACCTTCCCGTTATCATGATTACTAAGAATGAAGAAGAGTCGCTGATGGAGGAGGCGATTGCCTCACATATTACCAATTATCTCACTAAGCCTGTAAATCCAAGTCAGATTTTAATTGCCTGCAAAAACGTTTTGGAGACGAAGAAAATTCAAAGTGATTCAGCGGCTCAAGGCTATCTGAAAGATTTTCAGGATATCGGGGAGAAAATTTCTTCAGCTGAAAAATTAGAAGATTGGTATGAAATAAACCATCGTTTAACGGACTGGATGGTACGTTTTGATTCTCTTGGAGATCAAGGCTTGGGAGAAATTTTAAACGAGCAACATGGAGAAGCAAATCGGCAATTTTCAACCTTTATTGAAAATGAATATAATAATTTAATTGCTGAAAATTCGAATGCGATCACATCACCAAAAATTCTAGATAAATATGTTAAGCCTTATTTACGAGAAAATAAAGATGTTGTTTTTATAGTCATTGATTGTTTGCGTGTTGATCAATGGAAGTATCTCGAAAAAGTGCTTTATGATTCATTCAATATTAAAACGGATTTCCATTTATCGCTTCTTCCCACAGCCACACCATTTTCTCGGAATGCTATTTTTAGTGGACTGTATCCAGATGAATTCCCCAAAAAGTTTCCTCAGCAATGGGAAAAAATGATTCGAGATGAAACCAGTATGAATCGGTATGAAAGTGAATTCTTAAGAGCATATTTGAATCGGGAAAATTTTTCTCAAATTTCGATGAACTACACGAAAGTTATAACGCCCGAAGATGGCCAGAAATTTGCAGCTCATATCAATGAATACCAAAATACGAATCTACTCGCATTAGTTGTAAACTTTGTAGATATGCTGGGGCATTCACGGTCTGAGTCAAATGTATTGAAAGAGATGATACCTGATGAATCCGCATATCGAAAGGCGGTTTGTTCGTGGATGGAACAATCGTGGTTAAAAGATGTATTTGAGCAAATCAGTGAGTGGGATAAAACAGTAATTCTCACCAGCGATCATGGTAGCATTAGAGTAAAGAAGCCGGTTCAAGTGAAGGGCGATAGAGAGACTTCTGATGGAATTAGATATAAATATGGTAAAAATTTACATGTATCTTCAAAAGTTGCCATGAAAATTGATTCTCCTACTGATTTTAGGTTACCAATTATAGACGGTGCTACAGATTATATTTTATCCAAAGATGAGTATTATTTTCTATATCCTAATAATTATAATCGGTTTGCCAGACGTTATGAAAATAGCTTTCAACATGGTGGAATTTCTATGGATGAAATGATAGTACCCGTTGGTATTTTAACAGGAAAAGGATAATGAAACAAGGTTGGGCGGGAGGTATAACATCCTCCGCGGAAGAAACTATCCAATTAGGAAAGTCATTATCCGAATATATTGAAGCGGGAGACATACTTACTTTAGATGGAGATTTAGCTGCAGGAAAGACCACATTTGTAAAAGGAATTCTTTCGGGTTTGAATTTTGAAAATGAAGTTACCTCACCAACATTCACGTTAATAAATGAGTATGAAGCTAAACATAGGGTTATTCACATGGACTGCTACCGTGAAAATAATTTACAACGATGGATAAATTTGGGAATTCAAGATTACTTTTATTCTGATGATATAAAAATTATTGAATGGCCTGAAATTATTTCAATATTAATCCCTGAAAATCATATTTCTATTACATTGACATCAATTTCTGAATTCAAGAGAAAAATTTATATTAAATGAAAAATATCTTAGCCATTGAAACAGCTACAAATATTTGCAGTATTTCACTTTTTCTTGATGGTGAATTTGTAGAAACTAAAGATTCATCTGAACCCCGTTCACATGCAATTAAACTCCCCGTTTTTACAGATGAAATTTTAAAAGAATATAAATGTAAGGTTTCAGATTTAGATGGTATTGCAATCTCTGCTGGTCCAGGCTCTTACACGGGCCTCAGAATTGGAATGAGTTTGGCAAAAGGATTAGCCTTATCTTGTGATATCCCATTATTACCGGTAAAAACGCTATTCGCTATGGACATGAATATTGTGGAAGCTTCCCCCCATTGGGTATGTATTCATTCTCATAAAAATATGGTCTTTGCACAAAAATTTCATAACCATGAATCAATTTCAGAACCCCAATGTATATCGGTGGATGATTTAGATATAGCCCCAATTTTTGGTACTGAGTTACAAAAAAATAATATTGAGGTTGAGTTTACTGAGATCCTTCCATCATCGAAAAATATTGGTAGATTTGCGTTGAAAAATTCAGCTGAATTAGCAGAGAAAGCGTTAAAAAAAGTATCCCCATTTTATTTGACAGAATTCAATATAAATAAATAAAAATGATTATTTCTGCAACCCAAAATCACCTCCACGAAATTTTACATATCGAGAGAGAATCGTTTGATAAACCATGGTCTGAATATCATTTTAAAAGTGATCTCAAAAATAAAATTTCGGTGAATTGGGTTTATCAAAAAGAAAATCACGTAGTGGGGTACCTTTTTGGTTGGCATGTAATGGATGAATATCATCTAAATAATATTGCTGTGGAAGAGCGTTCAAGAGGTGCTGGAATCGGTATTAATCTCCTGAAAAATATGCTGATTCACCTAAAGGAAATTGAAGTTAAGTCCGTGTTTTTAGAGGTAAGTTCTGGTAATTTACCTGCCCGGAATTTGTATGAAAAAATAGGTTTTGTACCCCAAGGTGAACGTAAAGATTATTACACCAAAGGGGATGATGCAGTTTTATATACATTGGAATTTTAATGACTGAATGGTTTAGAAGAAAATCTGAAAAAATTAAAACCTTCGACAAGCGAGAAATCGCAGAAGGTATGTGGCTAAAATGTCCAGGTTGCAGCGAAGTTGTTTATCGAAAAGCGTTGTTAGAGCAAAATTACGTATGTGTTGGCTGTTCTCATCACTTTCGAATTACCAGTGGTGACTATATAAATTTGTTAGTTGATGACATTCAATTTGAAGAATTTTGTACCAATATTGTATCCGTAGATCCCCTTGAATTTGTAGGCACCAAAAAATATGCGGATCAATTGGTTACTGCAAAAGAAAAAACGGGAAGTAAGGATGCTGTAAAAACTATTGTGGGTAACATTGGAGGCGTTCAAACGGTTTTAGCTATTATGGACTTCTCTTTTATTGGCGGCAGTATGGGTTCGGTTGTAGGTGAAAAAATTGCTCGTGCCATTGATAAAGCACGTGAGCTAAAATGCCCTATTCTTATTATCACAGCTTCTGGTGGCGCTCGAATGCAAGAGGGTGCATACAGTTTGATGCAGATGGCAAAAATTAGTGCCAAATTAGCCCAGTTCTCAGATGAAGGTGGTTTATATGTTACCTTGCTCACAGACCCTACAACAGGTGGCACAACCGCTAGTTTTGCCATGTTAGGTGATATCATTCTGGCAGAGACCAATGCGTTGATTGGTTTTGCAGGCGCAAGAGTAATTAAGCAAACAATTGGTGAAGACCTTCCTGAAGGATTTCAACGCGCAGAGTTTTTACTTGAAAAGGGATTTGTAGATAATATCGTTGATCGAAGTAATCTTAAATCCACACTAATTAAAATTTTCACTTTTTTTGGATTTGGAAACACCCCCTAAATGGTACATGATCAATCAATTGCCGTCATAGATTTTGGCTCCCAATATACTCAATTAATTGCGCGACGTATTCGTGAGTTAAATGTATTCTCAGAGATTTTACCCTTTAGTATTTCATTAGATGAATTAAAAGCCAAACAAGTGAAGGCTATTATTCTTTCTGGTGGACCATCAAGTGTTTATGATGAAAATGCACCCAAAATTTCTGAAGAAATATTAAATTCAGGTATCCCCATTTTAGGCATTTGTTATGGATTACAACTCTTGATGCAACATTCTGGTGGTAATGTACATTCCACTGGAAAAGGTGAGTATGGATTCGCTCGAATTTTACCCAACTCATCAAATATTTTATTCAAAGATTTCCCATCTGAATCACAAGTGTGGATGAGCCACGGTGATGAAGTTGAAAATCTTCCAGATGGATGGGAAGTTTTATCCAAATCTACTAATGATGTTGTGGCAGCGGTACAAAAAACGAATCACTCAATTTACGGTGTACAATTTCACCCAGAAGTAGTTCATTCTGTACATGGTAAGGAATTACTCTCGAATTTTCTTTTTGATATTTCAGGATGCGAACCCAATTGGACGCCAGCCAATTTTGTGGCTGATGCGATTCAGTCCATCAAAGAAAAGGTGGGCCACAAAAAAGTAATTTGTGGATTAAGCGGTGGAGTAGATTCATCAGTTGTTGCAACTCTATTACATCGTGCAATTGGTGAACAATCACAATGTGTTTTTATCGACCATGGTTTACTTCGTAAAAATGAAGCTGAACAGGTGATGACCACTTTGAAAGACGGATTAGGTTTAAATATTAATAAATTTGAACACAGTGAAAAGTTTTTATCAAAACTTGAAGGTGTAAAAGATCCTGAACGTAAACGAAAAATTATTGGCGAACAATTCATTCGTTCGTTTGAAGATGCTACTTCTACATTAGGTGAATCCCAATTTTTAGCTCAGGGGACATTATACCCTGATGTAATTGAATCTGGAGGGAGTGCATTAGGCCCAGCAGTGACCATCAAATCTCATCACAATGTGGGTGGCTTACCAGATGATATTGAATTTGAATTGATTGAACCCATACGTGAATTATTTAAAGATGAGGTTCGTAAAGTTGGGAAGGAATTAGGCCTCCCTGATTTTGTGGTGAATCGACATCCTTTTCCAGGCCCGGGCCTTGCAGTGAGAATTTTAGGTGAGATTACCCCAGAAAGAATTAAAATTTTACAAAATGCAGATGATATTTTCATTAACATCCTTCATGAACGAGGAGAATATGATAAAATTTGGCAGGCATTTGCAGTATTAATTCCCACTAAAACCGTAGGCGTGATGGGTGATGCGCGAACATACGAAAACTTATTGGGCCTCCGTGCAGTAACAAGTATGGATGGAATGACTGCAGATTGGTATAATATGCCGTATGATGTGCTAAATGAATGTTCCAGTCGAATAGTGAATGAGGTAAAAGGAGTAAATCGAGTTGTCTATGATATTACTGCTAAACCTCCAGGTACCATCGAATGGGAGTAAAAGTGGTTAATAGTTAATAGCTGTATAATATGAGTGAAAAAAAAAGATACAGTAAGGGAAATAAGTTATCAATTTGCACTAAAAATTATTAAACTGACTCAAAATTTACAGATAGAGAAAAAAGAATACATTATATCTAAACAATTACTTAAAAGTGGTACTTCGGTGGGTGCCTGTATAAGAGAATCACAATTTGCTGAATCCAGTGCTGATTTTATCCATAAATTAGCCATCGCGTTAAAAGAGGCAAATGAATCAGAATATTGGCTGTCTTTACTCATTGATTCAGGTTATTATTCTCATGGAGAATTAGAATCAATTGTAGATAAAAATATTTCATTAATAAAAATGTTAACCGCAATTATAAAAACAAAAAAGAAAAATTTAGTAAATGATAATCATTAACCATAAACCAAAAACTATCAACCAATAACATGTGCGGTATAGTTGGATATTTAGGGCATCGAGACCCTTCAGAAGTAATTATTAAGGGTCTAAAACGACTTGAATATCGTGGGTATGATTCGGCTGGAATCGCCCTCCATTCAGGTTCAGGAGTGGTTACTAAAAAATGTGCTGGAAAAGTAAAAGAATTAGAAAATTTATTAACAAATGGTTCTGTTAACGAAAGTAAACTGGGTATTGGCCATACCCGTTGGGCCACCCATGGTGTACCTAACACAATCAATGCACATCCACACAGTGACTCATCTGGAAAAATTACATTAGTCCATAATGGAATTATTGAAAATTATGGAACCCTCAAAAAACATCTGCAAGAAAATGGAATCGAATGCCAATCTGATACAGACACCGAAGTATTGGTCCAGTTTATTGCATATCTCTATGAAAAAGAGAAATTATCATTTTCAGATACGGTTCGTTTGGCCTTAAAAGAGGTGGTTGGCGCATACGGTATTGCCGTATTATGTGAAGATGAACCGGATACCATGATTGCCGCTCGATTTGGGAGCCCGCTGGTATTGGGCATTGGCGAAAATGAATGGTTTATTGGCTCTGATACATCACCTATAATTGAGTACACTCGAAATATAGTTTTCTTAGATGAAGGTGAGATGGCAACCATTACTCGATCTGGATTTGAAGTCATTAATATTAATGAAAACCATATTGTGGCCAAAGATATTGAAGAAATCAAATATTCATTAGATGAGATTGAAAAGAGTGGATTTGACTTCTTCATGTTGAAAGAAATTTTCGAGCAACCCAAATCAATCGAAGAATCTATGCGGGGGCGGATTGATATTGAAAATCATCAGGTTAAATTGGGTGGAATCGAAGATTGGCTTCAACGCATCATTGATGCAAAAAATATTTATATTACCGCCTGTGGCACCTCTTGGCATGCTGCATTAATTGGTAGTTTCCTCCTTGAAGAAATTATTCAAAAACCAGTTAAAGTTGAGTATGCTTCTGAACTTCGGTATAGACCTTCTGCTATAAATTCGGACACAGTATTATTTTCAATAAGTCAATCTGGGGAAACGGCTGATACATTGGCTGCCATCAAAAAAGCCAAAGAATTGGGTGCCTTTACCGTAGGCATCGTAAATGCAGTAGGTAGTTCCATTGCTCGTGAAACAGATTGTGGCGTATATATTCATGCGGGACCAGAAATCGGTGTGGCATCTACAAAGGCATTTACATCTCAAGTTTCGGTATTAAGTATGATGGCCATTCTCTTGGCTCAAAAATTAGGAAAAGATACAGATTACATCCACACGCTTATTGAAGAGATGGTAAAATTACCTAAAATGGTCCAAAGTATTTTAGATGATGCAACCCATATTGAAGGCATTGCTGAACATTTCGTAGATTCTGAACACTTCCTCTATTTGGGTAGAGGGTATCAATTTCCAGTAGCGTTAGAAGGCGCACTCAAACTGAAAGAAATTTCCTATATTCATGCAGAGGGTTACCCTGCCGCCGAAATGAAGCATGGCCCTATCGCCCTTATTGACGAAAATATGCCGGTTGTGTTTATTGTGACTCAAAAAGGGTACGAAAAAATTGTATCCAATATTCAAGAGGTTAAAGCACGAGGGGGTCGCGTCATTATTGTAACCTCAGAAAATGCAGAAGAACTTTCTCAATATTCAGATCACATCATAACAATCCCCAGTACTGAAAATGCCCTCATGCCCATTATTACTACAATCCCACTACAGCTATTGGCCTATTATATTGCAGTACTTAAGGGCTGTGATGTTGACCAACCCCGTAATTTGGCCAAGTCGGTGACAGTGGAATAGTTTATATTGTAACGGAAGTATAGAAGAGAAACTTCCTTATTTAACATATAAAATTAAAATTCGTTGTAAAAATCTTAATCCAGTAAAACTTTCCAAAAAACAATTAAATCTTTATAAGAAAATCTGTGAACTAAAATATAATGGTTTAACCTTTAAACAGATTTCCAATACACTAAACGAACTTGGTTATAGACCTACAAGAGGTAAGGTAGGTGAATTTACACCACAGAAAGTTTGGTCAAGTTATACCAAGATAAAAAAGAATCAAGAGCGAAAGGTTGAAGTTACATCTTTAGATGTTGATAATGTGAGTTTAGTATGGAGTATTGATTGAATTTATCAACTTATTAAATAAGATTTATTATTTGATTTAGAATTTTTATCATATTAGATGAAGTATAATTTATATACTCTTGGATATTGATAAGAATGTGTAATCTATATAAAGATGAAAATAATATAACGCTGTTTGATATATTAAAAATCATATCCCAATTAATTGAATTTTGTTTTTGATATGGAATAGTTTTTAATTTAGATACTAAATCATTTGGAATATTATTTTCTTCAAATAGGTCATTAAAATTCATGTTATTATTCATTAAAATATTCCTTCATTTTTTCTTTACTACGTTTTAACCAAGATTTTACTGTATTCTCATTAACTGAAAGCTCTTTAGAGATTTCTTTTACTTTATAATCTGTAAAATAATACATAATTATAGCTTTTCGTTCATTGACTGATAGAATATTAATAGCTCCATTTAGTGTAATATTATCTATATGATTTTCTGTAATTTGTTTTTCCTTATCTATATTAGAATATAAATGTTTCTTTTCTTTATTATAAATATTGATAGATACATTATATGTAATTTTATACATCCAGGTATAGATTGAGGATTTAAATGAAAAATTATCAAGATTTATCCAAATTTTTCTGTATGCTTCTTGAACAGCATCTTCTGCTAATGCTTTATCCTTAAGTATAAAATAAGCGATATTATATAATTTCCCTGCATATGATTCTACAGCTTGGAGAAAAATAGTTGTTTTTTCGTTCTTATTCAAAAATAATTAATTATTATTTTCTTTGGTAAAATATGAATAAGTGAGATATGCTAACCCTAGACCTAAAATTGGTAATCCGAATGTTAACCCAGATCTAAGAGACATAAGGAGAAAAGCGATACTTATTGCTGATCCAAGAAAGCTTAAGACTAATCCTCTTAAAAAATAGTTTTTTGTTGGAATTTGAAAAGGGATATCAACACCTTTTTCAATAGCTTTTAGTATTCCCTCATTTAATAGTCTTTGATTGACAATTTTATAATAAAAATAAGAAATTAATCCAGTTAAAATAAATGTAAAAAAGATGATTGGACCAGCTACACCATCTGAATCAACAACTACTTTAATAACATTATTTAATGAATCACTACTTGCTGTATTTATTAATGAATCTTTCATATTACTCCTTAATTTAGTTTCTAATAGTTAGACATCAAAAATAGAAAAATAGTTGCATAGAAATTTATGTTAGGAAAAGTCGGAATCCGTCTTTTTACTTTTTGTCTCTAGAATTAGTAAAAAAAACAAATAACTTATATCAATGAATATAAACTATTTAATCTTTCGTTACAATACAAACCAATCAATCACCGTAGAATAATTTTAGATTCCTCCATTGATCACCCTTTTATCGTCGACAAACACACTCTATTTCGTACTTTTATATGTTGTGGTAGTATGTTATATTAGAATATATAAACCAAGGAATAAATGATGGGAATATTTGATTATTTTAAAAAGAATAACAAAAAAAATGGTCTTATCAGAACAGATTATGAAGATGATGGTAGTTATTCTTTGTATAATTATAAAAATGATAAGAAACATGGTGAATGTAATGAGTATTATAGTAATGGAGAGGTTAGACATTCTGGAATGTTTAAAGATGGTAAAGAAGAAGGAGAACATCTTTTTTATGATACCAAAGGGAATGTAATTAGTAGATATCCATATAAAAATGGTTTAAGAGAAGGAGAACATATTACTTGTGATCATTATACAGGTAAGTTATTAAATAAACAAATGTGGGTAAATGGAGAGTTACATGGAAAGTCTTTTTATTATGATTCAAATGGTGAATTAGAGAGTGAAGTAATCTATAACAAAGGTGACTTAGTAGAAGAAAAAAAAGAACATAGAACTGATGGAGAGTGGATATCATACTACGATAATGATCAAGTCAGGAAAAAGGGAAATTATAAAAATGGTAAGAAACACGGTGAATGGATAAGGTATTATATAAATGGACAAATTGAAGAGATTTTGAACTACAAAGAAGGAATGACGGATGGAAAGTGGATTTGTTATTTAGAAAATGGAAAGAAGTTTATGGATTTTAATATGAAAAATGGAAAAGAAGATGGTCTCCAATTAAGTTATTATGATAATGGTCAAGTCAATATTGAGTATACATCAAAAAATGGAAAGTATAATGGATCATATATTAACTATAATCCTGATGGAACAATTGATAGAAAAACATTTTATGAAGATGGTAAAAAGGTAAAGAGTAATGAGGGACCTAAAAATGGTATTTTTACTGAAAAACATAATGATGTAGAGGGAATTTTATGTAAAGGTAATTATAATGATGGGAAAAAAAATGGAGAATGGACATATTCATTTAAGGATGGTACAATATATTATAAAATAATTTATAAAGATGATAAAATAGAAAAATTTATTAAAAATACAGGGACTTTTTCAGAAGAACAATCAGATGGAACGAAAATAGTTGAATTTTATGAGAATGGAATATTAGAACAAAAGAATGTAGTAGACGAAAATGGTGAACGTATCAATAACTTTATATATTATGAAACTGGGGAGGTAAGACAAGAAGGTGAAGATAAAGTGACTGGTTATTTTAAAAATGGTAAAATTAAATATACCGGTTTAAATAAAAATAATAAACAAGAAGGTAAATGGACTTATTATAATGAAGATGGTTCCATCCATTTAGAACATGAATACGAAGAAGGTAAAATAATCAATCAAAATAGTGAAAAAGTAAAGAGTGACGATGAACCTAAAAATGGATTTTACACTGAAGAATATAAATATTTAGAAGATCATTTATACAAAGGTAATTATAAAGATGGAAAGAAAGTTGATAAATGGACATGTTATAATGAATTTGGGTCAGTTCATTTAGAACATGAATATAAAGATGGTAAAATATCTTTATCACATGGAACGATGTTTGATATACAAGAAGATATGAAAATAAGAAAAGAATGGGATGAAAATAAAGAAAAACAAAAACCAACATTTACTTCTATCGATTTGTCATCATCATGTCCAATTTGTAAAGAAAAGGGTCATTCTAAAGATGAATGTGACCAACTACCGTTCTAAAATAAAGTAAATGACAAATAAAGATAAATTCAAAGATTTTTTAAAGTACGATTGTTTTACAATGGATATTTTACATCAGAAACAATATGAATATTTAGATACATATATAAATGAAAATTTAGAATTAATACTTAAATACGATCTTTGTTATGAACATACTTTTATTGATAAAATGAGAAAAGATAGTATGACAGATGATGATATTGATAGATATATTAAATATAGAAAATGTTATGAGGATCCATATACTTATCTTTTTAATCCTAAATTTAGAAATTTTGAAGAAAATGAATCATTTTTTACAGATAAATATTTTAATGATAAAATAATTCCTTGGACATTTAATTTGTCTGAAATTGATCCACTGTCAGATTGGTTTATTGAATTATTATTTTCTTCAACAAACAAAATACATAAAATGTTAATTGACCAAATTATAAAAGAAAAAGATTCATATGACCCATTTATAATTAAAGAAATTGAAGGATTTGATCCAATAAATATATCTAATGGTTTAATGATGATGAATAAAGATCAAATAAAAGAGTATTATCAGTATGGGAAGAATTATTATAACAATAATGTATCTATTAAATTAGAAGATAGTAATGATGAAGTATTTTTTCAAAATGTGTTATCTGGGTCCTCAGTTGAATATATTATTAATGAAATTTTTAATTTATTAAAGGATATTTATACAAGTAGAGATAATGAATATTTTATTCGTGATTTTAATTTAGATAATCCTTCATACTTAATAATGTCATTATTAGTTGAATTAGGTCAGATTACTCCTTCCTCCTAAACACTCCCTTAGTCTCTCAACAATCCAATATCAACCTTAACAATCTCAACCACATCCTTTTGATTTAAGATTCTATCTCTACGATCCATCTTTTTAATCATCGTATCAACACAGGTTGGTGATTTACCAATCTTCCATTTTTCTTTAACTAACACTCTATGTATTTTTCTATAACCTAAACCTTGTTTAGATAACTCTTTAATACGATTATGTATTGGGATTCTTTTACTATAATCATTAAAATATGGGGAAGGACTAAACTTATGACTAACAATTTTAACATATACTATGAGATATGGACACCACCCTACAGTGTCTATTCTATCACAGTGGAATAGGTTTGGTGTGTGGGTTATAAATTAGGGACAATAGTGAGATTATAAGTATGACGATAAAAACATCATGAAAATTAAAATATTACCAAGAGAAACAGTTATAGTCGCAAAGAATTATCAATCACTTATTGATTGGTATGTTGATAATCTAAATTTTAAAATAATTTATAATAATCTTGAAATTAATTATTGCTCCCTAGCAACAGATTCAGGTATTAAAATAGGGATTGCTGATATGGAAAGTTTAGGTAATAAAAATTATTCTAAAAGAATACAGAATACAGTTCTTCTACAAATTGCTACAAATGATTTAGAAAGATTATTTAAGAAAATAAAAAATAATGGTGGTTCTATAATATTTGGTCCTTCATATGATAAGGGAGATAAATATTGGTATGGTTCTATTACAGATGAAGAAGGAAATGAAATTTGGGTTATAGATGAGAATTGTCCATAATTATTAAATCCAAAATGAAAAAACTAAAAACAAAAATTCACAAAAGTTAAAACGTCACTGTGGAACAGTCTAATTGGACTGAATTAAATAATTTTATAATGAGTTAACTAAGGGAGTAGGAATACATGTTTGTAAAAAGATATTGCATATTTATTTTAATGCTTGGTGTTGTTTTGTCTGAGACTGGTCATAAACATCTACACGATCATAATAAAGAAATAGGGATTGCCATAGGAGTGGTACCAGACCATGAGAGTAGTGGTGGTAATTTAGGTATTCATTTACATTATGTAAAGGGGTTAGGGCATGATAATAGATATGGAATTGGCCTTTCATTAGAAACTATAATAGACGAACATAAGCATAATTCTATATCTATTATCAGAACATATCATTTTGATAAAGGGTTTACCATTGCCTATGCTCCTGGTTTATTATTTGTAGAACGTGATGCAGAAGATGATATTGAATTTACTCAACATTTTGAATTCTATTATGAATTTGAATTAAATCATTTTCATATAGGCCCTCAATTTGACATAGGTTTTGAAGTTGGTGAAATTCATTATATGTTCGGTTTACATTTTGGGATTGATATGTAAAAAAATAATTTAGTTCCGTTCTAATCCTCATAAATTTCACCCATGACCATTACTGAATTATCATACATTGAACATGGGTTGAGCCAGAAAATTTCAGCCATTACCCATACCCAGAAATCAATGTATTCACGGTATGAAATTGCTGAAGAAATTGGATATAAAACCGAATCATTGGCAATTCCCCACCAAACTCATTCTACAAATGTATTATTCGTAAATTCCGCCGGTGAGTTTGAAAATTGCGATGGACTTATTACTGCCAATCCCAATATTGTTTTATCACTCCAAACTGCCGATTGCATCCCTATTTTTTTGTACGATAAATCTACAGCTGCTCGTGGGTTAGTCCACGCAGGGTGGAGAGGTGTGGTGGGTGGCATTGTTTCTAATGCAATAGATCTTATGGTTTCAAAAGGGTCAATCGTTGAAAATATTCACGTTTTCTTAGGGCCATCAATTTGCATGAATTGCTATGAAGTGGGCGCGGAAGTGGCAGACCAATTTGAAAATAAAAATAAGAAGAAACTGGGTGGAGGTAAATGGTTTGTAAATCTTCATGGACAAGTAGAATGTCAGTTATTAGATTTAGGCGTTTTAGCGTCTAAGATTAAGTCATCTCCAATTTGTAGCTTCGAAAATGATAATTGCTGTAGCTACAGACGAGATGGTGAAAATGCAGGACGAATGTATTCATTTTTGGGGGTAAAAAATGGATTCCATTAATTCAATTTTACTGGGAATCATCCAAGGGCTCACCGAATTTTTGCCCATAAGCAGCTCGGGCCATTTGGTCTTGGGGCAGCATTTATTGGGCATTGAAAATTCGGGCATTTTGTTAGAGGTGGTCCTCCATTTGGGCACGTTATTGTCTATTCTACTGTATTATCGCAGAGATATTTTCCAATTACTTCAAGGGATTTCTCAGCGAGATACTGCCAGTTTACATTATACATTTATGGTAGGCGTGGCAACAATCCCAGCAGTCGTTGTGGGGCTACTTTTTAAATCACAGTTAGAATCTTTATTCTTGCCCGCATTTGTCCCCTATATGTTTTTGATTACAGGATGTGTGTTAATCACCTCCAAGTATGCCACCGAATCTCAAAAATCAATAACATTGAAAATTGCAATTATAATAGGATGCGCACAGGTCTTTGCCATGCTTCCTGGAATTTCTCGTTCCGGAATGACTATTTCATTGGCATTATTTTTGGGTATCCATCGAGGGGATGCAGCTAAATTTTCATTTTTTATGGCTATTCCCGTATTGTTGGGAGCCGGTATATTACAGTTGAGCCATGTGGGTGAAATGCCAATAAATGTGTGGGCACTTTTTCTGGGATTTCTATCCGCATTTATTTCAGGTTATGTGGTGATTAATTGGTTAATTAAAATTATTTCGAATCAACATTTTTGGAAATTTTCATACTATTGTATTTTCGTAGGACTACTATGCATTGTTTTTGGAGTGGGTGGCTAAATGGCTAAAGGGTCTCCAACAATTGGCCAACTTATTAAACGGATTCATGCTAATGAAATCGCGCCTGCGTACAGTCTTTTTGGAAATGAATCATTCCTTCAAGACTTTTTTATTAAGGAGTTAGCCACATATTTCTTGGGCGATTCAGGCACGAAAAAGCATATCTCATTAGATGATGATAAGCAAGACCAACTCTTGGCTGACTTGTCCGCATTTTCACTGTTTAGTGAACGAGAATTGATAGTCGTTCGTCAGATTAAAAAATTATCGGTGAATGCTCGTAAAGAGTTGGTAGACTATTTAAAAAACCCCAATTCGGATACCTGTTTAGTACTCATAGAAGAAGATTATGACGATCGGAATGCACTTCAAAAATTATTGAAGTTAAATACTATTTTGGTTGATGTGCGCGTACCATTTCCATCCAAAATGAAGGAATGGGTCAGCTTTATTGTAAAAAGTAAAAAGTATAAAATTAATGACGGAACAATTTCGAATTTAATTGACTTATATGGAGATTCAATCGCCCATGTGGTTAACGAGATTGAAAAAATAACATTGTTGGTGGGCACGGAAACTGTAATTGACGATGATATTATTGAAACGCAATTATCGGCTAGACGAGAATATCATATTTGGCAATTACAAGATGCCATGGGTGCTAAGAATACAAAAAAGTCAATCACCATTGCCAAATCGTTGATAGAAAATGGAACTGGAGTTCCTCAATTGGTGATAAATTTTACGAACTTATTTCAACAGTTACTATGGGTTTCGATGGGTGTAAGGCAGTCAACAGGATATACGGGGTTAAACAAAATTATTTCAGGAAATTTGAATAAATATAGCCGAAACTTTGATCAACAAGAGATTGAAGATGCTTTGTTGGTTTTAAGAAAATCAGATATGTTGACAAAATCTACGTCATTGAGTCCGCTCGCATTAATTGAGCCCGTAATTATAAATATTTGTGAGGGGATTTATGTCTGATTATGATATATCAGATGAAGTATTAATTAAGCAATTTCAAAATGATGATGTGCGTTCATTTAATCAAATTGTGTTGCGCTATAAAGATAGGCTGATTCATTTTGTACATGGATTTGTACATGATATTGACAAGGCTGAAGATTTAGTTCAAGATACATTTATGAAGTTATATACGCATAAAGATTCGTACCGAGAAATTGCCAAATTTTCTACGTGGTTGTACACAATTGCAGGAAATTTAGCACGTACTGAACTACGAAAGCTAAAGCGACGTAAAACCTATTCAGTATCTTCATTGAGTAGAGATGATAGAGAATTTATAATTCAAGGTACGGATGATGGTCCCAGCGAAATTCATTCTGCCGATAACATTCAAAAGAAAATTAAAAAAGCATTAGCCGATTTGTCGCCAGATTTTAGAACCATGATAATATTACGAGATATTCAGGAACTTTCATATGATGAGATAAGTAAGATTATGGATGTTCCACTGGGAACAGTGAAATCACGAATTAATCGTGGTCGATTAAAATTACAAGAATCGTTAAGAAAAAAAGGAGAACGACCTTAATTGATGAATTGTTACGAGTTTGAAAACCATATTTCAGAATATATTGATGGTGAGTTAAAAATGGGTACGCGAAAAGGCTTTATATCCCACAAATCAGATTGTATTCTATGTACAGAGAAGTTAGAGCAGATTGTTGCCATGTTGAAAGAGATGCCTAACATGGCTAAAATGAAGACTTCTGGAGATTTTTTAAGTAATTTAAATGACAAAATTGAATCTTATGAAAACCGTTCTACATTAAAAATGAACCAATTTTTTGGATTTGATTATGTCTCTGCAATAGGACTTGCTGCCGCAATGGTTTTAGTTGTGGGTGCATCATATTTGTTAGTTACGGAAGATTCAATTCCCATTGTTGATTTAGATAAAATTTCAACAAAAAGTGGGCAATCAAATCAGAATCCACAAATCACATTAAATAATCAAAATGGATTTATCGCTGATCAAGATTCTTCTCATAATGATGATGAAGAAAATCAGTATAATATGCCTATTCGTTTGGTAGGTGGTTCTAAATAGATTAATTTTAGTTTTACCACTTTAATAGGTTTAAATTACCCGCCGCGATTTAGGTCGTGTTTTGTGAAACTTTAAACAAGGAATTATTATGGCAAATAAACAATCTTTTGGCGATAAAACAGGTGCCAAAAAAAATGTAAAAGATATGATTAAAGTAGTGAGAGCTTCAGCATCTTCAGTAACAGGTTCACTTCGATTTTCTACCGAGATGGTTAGGGTTCCAGATGGTAAAAGTGCTGACAATGTAGTTAAAGAGCTTATTGCTAAATAAACATTGTTATTATTGTTTTTAAATAGGAGGGGATTCCCTCCTATTTTTTTATCCACATGATTTTTTTAAAATCAATATTCATTATTATTATGACTCAAGGGCTTGTGGCTTCAAGTCTGGGGAACGCCATGCATTTTTTCATTGAAGGTGAAATAGCCTTGATGGAAGAAAATGAAAATGAAGCATTAGAAAATCTACATAAAGCTTTAAAACTTTATCCCAACTCATCAACTATTTACGTGGCCATTGGTGATGTTTATCAAAATCAGAATGATTACCTACCTGCGTTAGAAAATTATGAATCCGCTTATGATTTAAATCAAGATGATGCATTAGGATTTAAAATTATGGGGCTCTATAAACAAATTGGAGAAATAGATAAAGCCAATAACTTTTTAGACCAATTATTAATCACCCACCCTAAAAATACTCAACTCTTATACGAAAAAGCGCAAATCCATTTTACAAACGAAAATTGGGAGGGCCTCATTCAAATATATGCTAACATATATGAATTAGAGCGGGATGACTCCATTTTAAAACGAATGATTGAAATTGGCAATGCTACGGCTACTATACAAGTTGTATATGATGAAATATTGATGATTGAACCCACCAAAGATGATGAGGTTATTCTACTTGAAATCTTATCACAAATTGCATATTCGTTAGAAGAATTTCAAAATTCAATATCTCATTTAGATAACTTGAAGCAAATAGTTGATTCTAACGCGCCATACCTATTATTAGGTGATATCTATATGAAAACTGGCAATTATAGAGAAGCAAAATTAAATTTTGAACATGTTTACAATGGAGGCTCAACTAATTTTGAAATCATGCGAGCCTTGTTAATTTGCTATTCAAATTTGAATGAAGTACAAAATGAAATTAGTTTAAGTAAATCAATGATGGATGTTTATCCTGAGGAAAACGTAGGCTTTGAATCCCATGCACTATCATTATTAGAAGATGGTAGAATTTCTGATGCAATTTCAACTCTACTTCTGGCCAAGCAGAAATTCCCCAAAAACTTTTCAATATTATTTTATTTGGGTTCGTCATATAAAGAAATTGGACTGCAAGATGATGCGTTAGCAGAGTTTGAATTGGCCCTAAAATTACAGCCAGAGTCCACAATAATATGGCATTCTATGGCTCTCATCTATGAAGATATTAACCAGTATGAAGCTTCAGATAGTTTATTCTCAATGATTTTGGCATCAGATTCACGTAATGCCATGGATATGAATGATTATGCTTATATTATATCAGAACGTGAAACCTCCACCTTCGAAGACCTTAAATTTGCATTAGATTTAGCGGAGAAAGCCATTGGATTAGACCCTACGAATTCAATGATTATGGATACTATTGGATGGATTTACTTTCAATTAGGTGAGTCTAATTTGGCATTAAAGCATTTAAAAAATAGTATTGAAATTGGTGGTGACAATTCTGTCATTTTAGAACATCTGGGAGATGTATATTTGAAAATGGGAAATGTTAAAAAAGCACAAGATAATTTCAATAAAGCTATAATTTTAAATCCTACGAATACAAAGTTAAAGGCAAAATTGGAGCCATTAAATGATTGAGCAAAGTGTGAGTATTGTGATACCGGTCTATAATGAAGATGAATCAATTTTATCTCTTTATGGTGAGGTTAAAGCGGCGTTGGAAAATTTTTCAACTCATGAAATTATTTTTATAAATGATGGTAGCTTCGACACTTCTCTTGATAAAATTTCTACATTAGTGGAGCAAGATTCAACCATAACTTTGATTGATTTATATAATAATTTTGGTAAAGCGGATGCCCTAAATGAGGGATTTAAGGTTGCCACCGGTGATATTGTTGTTACTATGGATGCCGATTTACAAGATGACCCTGCCGAAATTTCAAATTTAGTTAATAAAATTAATGAAGGTTGGGATGTGGTGTCTGGTTGGAAAGTGGACAGACAAGACCCAATCACAAAACGGTGGCCATCCAAACTTTTTAATGCTGTTATGAGATATGTTACCAAAGTTAATATCCATGATTTCAATTGTGGCCTAAAAGCTTATCGGAAAAAAGTGGTAAAAGCAATCGATCTTTATGGTGGAATGCATCGCTATACGCCAGCACTTGCTGCCCAAAAGGGATTCTCAGTGACGGAAATTCCAGTGAATCATCGTGCTCGACAGTTTGGCGTTACCAAATATGGTGGCTCTCGAATTTTCCATGGATTTTACGATTTACTCACCGTTATGTTTTTAGGGAAATATCTTTCTCGCCCACTTCATTTTTTTGGAAGTATTGGTTTGGTACTACTTTCAGCAGGATTCGCAATAAATCTCTATTTAACAGTGGGATGGTTTAACGGTACATGGATTGGCAATCGTCCAATTTTCTTTTTGGGCATATTGTTACTCATCGTTGGAATTCAGTTTTTTTCTATGGGGCTCATGGGTGAGTTAATCACTAAAACTGCACATCGAAATGAGAATATTGTGCTGAGAAAGTACAAGAAAGATCAATAATGAAAATTGCCTTGGTCAGTGTTGCTCCACCATATAGAGGTGGAATTTCTACACATTCGGCCATATTGTCTGAACACCTCTCTGAATCCCACTCTGTAAAAGTATTCAATTTTAATCGTCAATATCCAGATTATTTATTTCCAGGGAAAACCCAATTTTTTGAAAATGATGAATTCCCTTCATTTGAAAGTAATCGTTCAATTGATTCAATTGGGCCGGGTTCTTGGAAAATTACTGCCCGACAAATTATTGAATTTGCCCCAGATTTAATAATCTATCGATTCTGGAATCCATTTTTTGGTCTGTCAATGGGAAGTATTGCCAAATTAATTTGTAAAATTTCACCTGAAATTAAACAAATTTCACTTTGTGATAATATAATCCCACATGAATCCAGTTTTATTGACAAGTGGCTCACTATGCGACTTTTTAACCAAATGGATGGATTTTTAGTTCAATCTGAGGGTGTGCGAAATGAGCTAAAAAATCTTTTGCCAAATGCTTTGGTAGAGAAACGATTTCATCCAATTTATGATAATTATGGTCCAAGTATTGAAAAGAACGCGGCACGACAAAAACTTGGCATCACCGCCAAACATCTGATTCTATATTTTGGAATTGTCCGTGAGTATAAAGGCGTTGATGTATTAATTAGAGCGGCCCAATTACTGAAAGAAAAAGTGGAAGATTTCTATATACTGGCTGTGGGTGAATCATACGGTGATGCAGAAAAATACAATTCACTCATAACCGAATTAGAGGTGGGTGATGTATTTACATGGGAGAATAGATTTATTCCCGATTCAGAAGTATCTGCATATTTTTCTGCCTCAGATGTGATGGCACTTCCGTATCATTCTGCGTCACAGAGTGGCATTGTTCAAATCGCCTATAATTATAACCTCCCCGTTGTGGTAACAGATGTTGGGGGCTTGCCAGAATATGTAGAAAAAGGTGTATCTGGAGAAATTGTGAAAGTAAATGATCCCCTTGAACTAGCCAACTGTTTGGCGAATGGATTAATCAATGGCGATTTTTTGAATATGTCTACCAATATCAATGATGTGAAATCTAAATTCTCATGGACCAATTTTATAGAAGGAATTGAGTCTCTCTATTCACGAATATGAATCCACATATAAAATTACTTATTTTAAATTGGAATGGATCTGAGCTTACGCACCAATGTTTAGCATCCGTTGAAAAACTTAGCTATAATAATTACTCTACCATGGTTATCGATAATGCGTCTTCTGATGATTCTATTAAAAATATTCATGAAAATTACCATGCCGTTGAAGTATTAGCATTAGATAAAAATTATGGTTTTGGTGCCGCATATAATTTGGCATTCAAACATTTACTATCATCCCAGACAGATTATTACCTCATAATAAATAATGATACAACTGTTGAACCCAATTTGTTAGAGAAGTTACTTGAAGGCATTGATAAATTTGGCGCTGAGCATTTGTATTGCCCAATGATTCACTATTTAGACTATCCCAATAAAATATGGTATGCAGGGGGAAATGTAAATTTGAGAATGGGGCAATTGGCACATGCAAGAATTCGTCATGAAAATAAGGGCCAATATTCAGAAATTTCTAAAACGGGATATGCAACGGGTTGCTGTATTCTCACGTCTTCTGAAACAATTCATAAGCTAAATGGATTTGATGAGGATTTTAATATGTATGCTGAAGATGTGGATTTATGTCTGCGTGGCAAAGCTATGGGTGTATCTTCAATATTCGTTCCGGAAGCAAAAATTTATCACAAAGTATCTGCATCTATTGGTGGCGAGTTTAGCATTGCTAAATTAAAGCATAAATTAAAGTCAATTAAGCAACTCATGTCTAAGCATTGCACGAATGCAGAAGTACTTATAGGGTTCCCTTTATATCTTCTTAGAAATTCCTTAATGGGATTCTATTATTCTATTCGTTCGCTGAAGAAATAGTTTTATAAATCTCATCCATATTTTCGTCGATGTGAGAAATTAGTCTATCCCTATTTTCAATCAATAAATTTTCATCTATTTTAGTGGACTGCTCGTAAAATTCATGGATTTGAGAATAATCTGGACATGGTTTTATATCTGAAATATCCCACGTTTTCACATAATGGGTTAGTTTCTCAACATGTTGATTTAATGGAAAATGAGGTACAGCATACGACATTGCAGTAATGTTTCCATGAAGACTGGTGCCTGCAAAAACTGTAGCATTGGCAATCAAACAAATACTATCTTCTAAATGGATGTTTCTCAATAAGAAGACATTTTTTGAAGCAAGCATATCATGGATCTTTTTCAATGCATTATCATCTTCATGCCCACTTACAGTACCCAATGGGAGAAGTACAATTGGAACCCCCATGGATAAAATTTTTGAAAGTGATTCTACAATTGTAGACGTTTTTCCACGTGTATATTGCTGTGCAATTTGAATACAAAAGTACCCATTTTGATTGTCTTCAATAAATGATTTTGTATCATGGCTGATAGATGTTAATAATCTATCTATGGGGTAAAATTTTGAAACAGCATTGGCAATATCGGGAGTAAGTTTATTGTTCATTCCCCAATTAGTGTTTAAAGTTTCGTTTGCATTCTTATCACGTACACTGACAAAATCTGCATTTTCCATAATAGATTTTATGGTATTATCGGATTCTTTTATGGAGACTCCACCGACTCCATTATAGATCGTTTTAATAGATTTTTTCAGGGTTTCCTTTTCCACTAAAAAAGGGTATTTGAAACGTCCATTCATAATTTTAATACAGAGCGTATTTACCCATGTTCGAGGGAAAATAAGCCGTGCAACTCGAATACATCGGTTCCCCAACCACCCCATAAAATAACTGGTAATGGATGTCCAGTCCACATTGAGCACTTCTCCACCGGCCACAATGATGCTACTATTTTCAGGGATTTTCTGGGGATTTATGGCTGTACATTTGAATCCACCAAACGTGGATAAATCTGCATTTTTTATACTACAATATTCAATATTCACAAATCCATTATCTTGAAGGTACTTGCTTAAGATAATTGGGATAAGAATATCGCCATAATTATAACGGTCGAATGCGCCGTAAAGGATTATTTTCTGTTCTGACATCCATTAAATTTAGGGAAGAAGATATAATCAATTTTTATTAAAACCGTAACTTCGCGAATCTATTTTTATTCTTGGGATGGAAAAGCTGTATTTTTACCTCCACATTAAACTAAAAATTGTGCAATAAAGGCAAAACATTCATGCGTAAAAATGTTAAAAAATGGGTCATCATGTTGGCCCCCCTTATATTAATTTGTGGGATATTATTCAATAGTGTATTGTTTGAGGATTACCTGTTTCAAGGTGGAGACTCACTTTCGCCCAAAGCTGTTCGATTAGGTATTGAGACCTCAGCCCAGGAATATGGTGAATATCCATTATGGATGCCATGGGTCTTCAGCGGGATGCCATCGGTTCATTCATTCCAAAATATATCAGAATATTATTTACCTCATTTGGTAATGAAGGCACTCATGACCATGGGAATACCGCAATTCTGGGAGTTTATTTTCCATTTTATTTTTGCTGCAATGGGAATGATTCTCCTTTTAAGATATTTAAAAATTCGAGATTCAATTGCTTTTTTTGGGGGTGTCACTTATATGATGATGCCCTATTTGGTCACCATGATTGTACATGGTCATGGCAGTCAGATGATGACCACTGCATTTATTCCCTGGGTAATATGGGCCATAATTCGATTAAAGGATTCTCCCAATGGGTCAAATATGGGAATTTTGGCTTTATTGATGGGCTTACAATTACAGCGGGCACATGTTCAAATTGCCTATTACACATGGATGTTAGTTGGTCTTTATATTGTCATGAATATTATTTTCAATTATGTGGATAAAAATAAGGGGTTACCTAAATTTGTAGGTTGGGCGATCCCTGCCTTTGTGTTGGCCATTACCATGTCAATGTGGATATATCTTCCGGCCACATCATATACTCCATTTTCAATTCGGGGTGCTGGCGGTGGGGGCGGTACGGGTCTTGAATATGCCACTCAGTGGTCATTTAGTATGGGGGAGATGCTCACCTTTATTAATCCATCTTATTATGGATTTGGCGGCGCCACCTATTGGGGAAATATGCCATTTACAGATTACCCCAATTATATGGGCATTTTACTGCTATTATTTGCCATTTATGGGATGTTTACATATAAAGACCGCTTTCGAATATTTCTAATTACCGCATCAGCCTTCGCATTATTATTGTCGTTTGGTCATCACTTAAAACCATTTTATCAATTCTTCTATTCTTACTTTCCCTATTTTAATAAATTTCGGGTGCCTGTCATGATTCTGGTATTACTCCAATTTAATACGGTAGTATTGGCCGCATTAGGACTTAATGATTTGATGCAGAAAATTGAAGACAGAAAGTATGATTTGAAACTATTTTTTGTATGGAGCGGTCTACTGTTTGCAGGCATCATTTTACTGAATATTTCATTTGATACTTTTGCCGAATTTGGGAAACGCTCACATCCAGTATTAAATCCCATGAGAGCTGATTTAATGTCTGCAGATTCATTTAGAGTTGGATGTTTACTATTGCTTGGGGTGGCCAGTATCTATGCTATTTCTCGAAAATGGTTTAGTGAATTTTTTGGAATAGGCATAATCACCTGTATCGCCATCATTGATGTGGGAATTGTAGATAAGATGATTATTGAACCCACGCCTGAATCGTATCGAACATCCACATTGAAGAAGAAAGAATTTCTCAATGCCTACCTGAAGGAAGATAGCATTATTAGATTCTTGAAATCAGATACCACTAAATTTAGGGTTTTACCATTGGGTGCATTAGAACGTGAAAACAGATGGTCTGCATTTCAAATAGAATCAGTAGGGGGGTATCACCCTGCCAAAATGGGAAATTATAATGAGTTAATGACACAAACGGGCTGGAATTACCCCGGTATTTTACAGATGTTAAATGTGAAATATCTTATTTCAGAAGAGCCCTTTGAACATCCTCTATTTTCGTTGGTTCATGAAGGGTCATTATATATGCCCGACCAATATGTAAACGCTTTCGTATATCAGTTTAATGGATTTATGAATCGATTCTTTTTCGCAGAGAATGTTGCAACTCTCACTAAAGATGAAACTTTTACCCAAATGAAAACTCACGGATTTTCACCACAACAGAATTCATTTATAACTGAAACATTAGCACCATTTAATTATGATGCTTCTGCAAAAGTTGAATTGGTAGCGTGGTCGCCCAACAGAATTAAAATTAAAACGGTGACAACATCGCCACAATTTTTGGTCATGAGTGAAATTTATTATCCCAATGGATGGGTAATTGATGGACACCCCGAAATAGAGATTATTCAAGTTAATAATACCTTGCGAGGGATATTGATTCCTGAGGGAGAATTTGCGTTTGAAATGGTTTTTGCACCATCAGATATAAAGTATGGAACGATGCTAACATGGATTAGTTTACTCCTCGTATTGGGTCTAATAGTTGCGCCCATTGTAAAGAAAAAATGAAACAACATCAAAATTCAGCAAATATAAAGCTGGGCCTTTTTGCACTGGCACTCATCATTAGCAGTTTAATCTTTTGGATCAATCGCCAAATGGTTACACAATTAAGATTGGATGCACAAAAACAAGTTGAGTATTTGGCACAAGCATACACAAAGGCCATCAATTCTTCTGATGAACATGAGTTACAATTTGTGTTGGATGTGGTACTTCCATCTTTGAATTTCCCCATTGTGATTACGACTAACAAAGAAATTTATGCCACCATTAATTTAGAAATTCCGTATGAAGAAGGTTCGCCTCAGTATAATGATGCAGTTTGGCTTATTGTTCACCGAATGGATGATGAGTTTACCCCCCTTAAAATAGTGTGGGAAGATATTGAGGTAGGGGATATTCATTTTGGAGATCCAGATATTGTGGGTAGAATGCGGTGGCTCCCCGTCATGGAATTATGCTTAGCATTACTATTCATTCTTCTTTCTCTATGGGGCATGCGTCTCATTCGTAAAAGTGAAAAAAATTCAATTTATGTGGGAATGGCTCGTGAAACGGCCCATCAATTAGGCACACCCATTTCATCCCTTATGGGTTGGTTCAAACTCTTACAAGAAAACCCTGAAAATTCAGATGAAATTATGGATTCCATTGATGATGACATACATCGGTTGACGGCTATTTCTGATCGATTTGCGAAAATTGGGTCAAACCCCAAAAAGGATGATATTGATATTTGCAAATTGATTGAAAATATTTCACTGTATATTTCACATCGAATATCAGATCGTTCAAAAATTAATATTAGCACTAAAATTCCAGATTCAAAATGGATGTTTGGTGATGAGACACTGTTGTCGTGGGCATTTGAAAATTTGATTAAAAATTCGGTGGATGCCATTGAGCGAGGTGAGGGAGATATTGTAATAGAATTAACCTCCATTTCAAATAATCAAATTCAAATTGATATTATTGATTCGGGGAAGGGAATCCCCCGAAAAGATAGATCCAATGTATTTAAGCCTGGATTCAGTTCCAAAAAACGGGGCTGGGGATTGGGTCTCAGCTTAACAAAGCGGATTATTGAAGAATTACACCATGGTAAAATATTTGTGTTAAAATCACAACCGGGTGAAACGGTGATTCGTGCAATATTAAATTTGAAATAACCCTTTTATAGGTGCAATTAATACGACTAAATTTCGCGTCTATTTAAGTGTTAAGGAATTAGGATTATGGCTAAAGTTTGTGATATTTGTGGTAAGGGTCCAGCAACGGGTAATAATGTGAGTCATGCTCATAATAAATCACGTCGTCGTTGGTTACCCAATTTACAGAACATTCGTGCAATGATTAATGGTGCTGCGAAGCGAGTTAAAGTTTGTACAAATTGTATTCGTTCTGGAAAAGTTCAAAAAGCCGCGTAAAAAATATTTAAATCTACATAAAAAAGCCCCCTCATTGAGGGGGCTTTTTTATTACTCCAATTTTCTCTCCCTATCACCGAATTCCTTTTTTTATTAACCCTTAACCATTAACAATTGTTTTTCCCTTTCTTTGTCCTTTTGTTGTGAAACAAAAGAACGAAAAAATCACGTCTGTCAAAACCATATGCGGGTCTTCGGGATATTTCCAGTCAAGAAGTAAAACTCGCTTCGCTCAAACATTACTTCTTTTAATCTGGAAACATCTTCATCCCCTTGCAATGGCTTTGAATGACGAGAAGAACAATTGTTGATGGGGTGGGAGATTTACGTCGAGGGGTGCTTGTAGTGTACTTTTGGGGATTATTAGAAATGATTGGTTTCAAAAGTACAATTTGACGTAAATTTTGATTAAGATGAAAACATCCTCTCAAAATAAAGTATTATATTCAAAATACATCTTCATTTTATTGATGATTAACAGTCTATTTTCTGTTGAAATTCATGTTCCTCAAGACTATCTTTTAATTCAAGATGCTATCGATAATTCAAATACTGGTGACATAATAATGGTTTCTCCAGGCGTTTATTACGAATCAATCATGATTGATGGTAAATACATTAGTCTAATCAGTACACATGGACCATTTAGCACCACTATAAATGGCATTGCTATAAGTGCCCCATTGATTAATATTCAGAATTGTTCCGATTTTTTTCCTTTAGTTTCTGGATTCACATTGATAAGTGACCATGTTGGAATGGAACAATCGACTACCCATATACCATATTTATTACCAGCTGCTGGCTCAATAATTAATATAATAAACTCAAAAGCAAATTTTGCGAACTTAGTAATACATGAAGAAATCGATCATGCTTCAGTTGAAAACAATATAGTTTTTATTAAAGATTCAAACGTAAATCTAAATAGAATTTTATATGAAAATTCTAAGGATGGTTTTATAGTAGCCTTTAATAGTGAAATAGAAATATCAAATTCTACTATTAGAAATATAGAGTTGAATGATTATGAATATATTTTTAGTATATCTAATACTAATATTACTGTATCACAAAGTGTACTCAAAAATACCCACACACAATTTTTAGGTCAAATTGTGATTGGAAAATCTGGAAGTGAGTATGTTTCTGTAGAGTTTAGAGATTTCATCATGGCTGAAAATACTAGTTCCTATTCTATAATTACTTCATATGATATGGTTGATACTAAATTTTTTGATTCAACCATAATAAATAATATATGTAATGGATTTGAGCTCCCTCACACAGGAGCAATAATAATTTATCATGGAAATCTATTTGTGGAAAATTCAATCATTATTAATGATTTTCAAACAGATGATTATAATTATTTTGACTTTAAATTTGAAAATCCCATTGATATTAGTTTTAACTACAGCATAATTGATACAAATAATATTAATCACTTTTATGATAATTGTTCTAATTGTGCAGAATCAAATGAAGTGTCATTTATTAACCCAGAACTAAACAACTCTTATTTACTAACTGAATATAGCCCAGGTATAGATTCAGGAAACCCTAACAATATAGATTTTGATGGAACTATTTCTGATATTGGTGCATATCAATATTTAATAGAAGGTGATGGTAATTTTGACAATATTGTAAATATTTCTGACATATTAATTTTGATCAATTTAATTTTAAATAATAGTATCCCCAGTCACATCGAGTTATTTGCTTATTCATCTGTTGATGATGAACTTTTAGACATATTGGATATTGTTAGATTAGTAAACTTAATTTTATAATTTTTTAGAAGATAGTCCAGAATTTTTAGAAAGCATTTATTTCTCCATGCAAAAAGCCCCCTCAATGAGGGGGCTTTTTTATTAACAAAAGAAAGTTATAAGGGAGACCCTTTTCACACCATTATGAAGCGGTGTAATGGCCACGCCTATTTGATACTATGTTTAGCTCCGTCTATTTCGAATAAATGCAGGAACATCTAAATCATCACCAAAAGTCATAATCGGATCTTCAGGTTTTTCTGCATCATTGTCCACAAAGGTTCTATTCTCATTTGCCGCCTGACGGTCATCATCAATAACTTTTGATGGTTGCATAAACGGTGTAGAGAAATCATCCTCTTTTACGGGGGTTGACTCTGCAATGTATCGTGGGGGAGTGTCTGCATCCATACTTTTATTATATGGATTATTGAATGGCGTATCTATTTGAGCATTTCCTTCATTAAGGCCGGTGGCAATTACCGTAACTCTCACCTCATCGGTTAGGCTCTTGTCGATCACGCAACCCAAAATCACATTTGCATCGTCACCTGCTTCTTCATAAATAATACTGGATGCATCATTTAATTCGTGAATGGTCATTTCTTCTGGACCGGTAATATTAACCAATAAACCCTTGGCACCATTTACGCTGGCACTCTGGAGCAATGGAGAATTGATGGCCTGTTGTGCGGCTAAAATAGCACGCTCTTCACCATGTGCAATACCTGTGCCCATAATGGCGTCACCCATGTTTTCCATTACGGTTTTAACATCGGCAAAGTCAAGATTAATAAGTCCAGGGATATTAATAAGGTCTGAAATTCCCTTAGTTGATTGATGTAGCACACTATCTGCCAGTTTGAAAGATTCTTTAACGGTAGTTTGCATATCGGTAATTTCAAGAAGGGTCTCATTGGGAATGGCCAATAAGGTGTCGCAGTTCTTCTTCATGTCTTCGATACCAATTAAGGCACGTTTCATTCGTTGCGGACCTTCAAACTTAAATGGTTTGGTAACAATACCCACCGTAAGTGCGCCCATTTCTTTGGCAATTTTTGCCACTGCTGGCGCCGCACCCGTACCGGTTCCACCACCCATTCCTGCAGTAATGAACACCATGTCTGCCGTTTCAAGGGCATTTATAATAACTTCTCTATTTTCTTCAACGGCTAAATTACCCACTTCAGAATTAGCACCTGCGCCTAATCCCTTGGTTAGCTCTTTACCGATTTGAAGTTTGCACTGAGAATTATTGAACTCTAAATCTTGTGCATCCGTGTTTATGGCAATGAATTCAACAGCATTCATTCCATCTACAATCATTCGGTTTAGTGCATTACCACCACCACCACCTACACCAACTACAACTATTCTTGCTTTTTGTTCGGCCAAATCGCCTGGTTCAAATAACATGATTATTACTCCCTTTTGTTTTTGTTAATTTTAGTACCAATTGTTAAATAATTTTTTTAGTTTTGAATAGAATTCATGAAAGATGGAGGTAATAGTCTCATCTCCATAATCTAAACTTTCCCAATTTTTTATGCCATATTTAATGAGCCCAACTGCTGTTGAGAATCGTGGATTATTTACCTTTTCTGAGATTCCACCTTGAAGTTCAGGCTTACCAATTTTAATGGGTTGTTTAAAAATATCCTGAGCTAAATCTTCAACATGACTTAATCTTGCACCACCACCAGTAAGAACAATGCCAAAGGTATTTTCACCTTGATAATTACTCTTATTAATTTCATTTTTGGCCAATCTGAAAATCTCATCCATGCGCGGTTCGATGATGGATGCCAACTGATTCTGTGATACTGTCTTAGAATCACGACCACCAGTACCGGCAATAGTGATGTTTTCTTCCGGGTCAGCCAATGCAGTGCGGGCAGAGCCATGTTTACATTTAATTAACTCTGCTTGTTCTCGGGTAGTTTGAAGTCCATAAGCGATATCATTGGTAATATTTGCCCCCCCAATGGGTATGGCTCCAGCATGCATAACGCCACCATCACGATATACAATTACATCAGTTGTACCCCCACCAATATCAATGAGTACAACTCCCAAATCACGTTCATTTACATCTAATACTGAGTATGCAGATGCTAAGGGTTCTAATACAAAATCAAGAATTTCCACTCCTGCTTTTTCCATACAAGTGCGAATGTCTTTTTCTGTATTTATGGCACTGGTTACCAAGTGAACTTTTGCCTCTAAACGATGGCCTGAAAGCCCTTGTGGATTTTTAATACCACTTCTATCATCCACTTTAAATTCTTGAGTCAGCACATGTAATATGCGTCTATCTGGAGATAAATTGATTGACTGTGCATGCTCTAACACACGTTGGATATCTGACTGAGATATTTCCTGTCCCACTGGTTGGCGATTATTATTTTTATTCACGGTTATGACACCAGAATAGTTGATTCCTCGAACATGATCACCCGTAATGCCCACTAATGCTTCAGTTACTTGGTGGTCGGCTTGCTTTTCAGCTTCATGAATTGCGTCAGAAATAGATTGCACTGTTTCTGAAATGTTTACAACCACGCCTCGCTTGAGTCCAATAGATGGGCTTTTTCCCACACCCATTATTTTCATTTCATCTTTATTGGACCATTCGGCAATCACCACTGCAATTTTGGTGGTTCCAATATCTATCCCGGTTATGATTCTTTTTTCATCAGTCATCGTTTATTCCTAATCCGGCTGTTTATTGATTCCATGCTTTCATACCACCCTCAACATTTATTGCATGAATTCCATTTTCAATAAGAATCTCTGTGGCTTGTTTTGATCTATTTCCACTTCTACAAATCACATAAATTGGAGTATTGATGGCATTTTTTAAATCAGAAATTGTGTCATTGATTTTTGATAATGGTCGATGTGTTGCGTGCTTAATATGCCCCAATGGGCCATAATACTCAATTAATGTTCGTACATCAATTACATGGATGTTCTTGTTTTGTGAGTAGATGTTTTTAAATTCCATTATACTTACAGAGGAATACATGAGTGATGAAGCACATGAAAATAAACTCAAAGTTAAGGTAAATGTAACTAAAATTGATTTGATATAGTTCATTATTTAGCTCCTATTCTATCAAGCATATTTGCTTCAATTTTTTTGTTATTATTTAATAATATCATTGTTTAGCGTTCACGTACGATAATTTGTTTGTCAATTTTTAAATCAATATATGCATAGTCATTTAATGACCGTTTATCTTGTACGGTGTTTTGAAACTCTTTTAGAATATTGATTTTATACAAAGTTTCATTATTACCTAAATCTATTTTGGTACGGTCATCTGTAATTAATGAGAGATTATTATTTTTATATCTCACTTCACTGAGGTTTTCATAAAGCTCGTTGTGGATCTCCCTAGATTTATTTACAAATCGTAGTGCCTTTCTTAATTCAAAATCGCCTAATTGAATAGGGTCATCATTTGTAATTGTCATAATGGGCACGGGAAAGAAATTTATAGCTTCTTTATTGGCCAACAAGGGAGTCTGTTCCGCATCAAAAAAATAATTTTCATCCTCTAATAGTACCAAAATGACAGGTGAACGTTCCATAACTTGAATCATCAAAGTAGATGGCAATATTCGACTCACCTTTACAGACTTAACAAATTCTATGGATTCAACATTATCTTGTAACTCACCCAAATCGTATGAGAAAATTGATTTCTGAGTACCTATATGTAAGGCATCCAGAATAATATTTTCTGTCACATACTTATTACCCAATACTACCACCTTTTCCTGAGAAAATAGATTGATATGTTGTGCATAGAGAACAGAGCCGTAAAGCAATGCCACCAACAATATTGAGTTCAATGTGATAAAAGCATAGTCTTTACATATTTGTAAATATTTATGCATGGGCAAACTCCTGTTGAATATCAGATGAAAATCCAAGCAGTCGAACTTCTAATTCTAATTTTACATCAAATTGACGAGCCACTTCTTTTTGGGCCATTCGTATGAGTTTTAGTACATCTGCTGCCAAGGCTCCACCCAAATTCACAATAAAATTGGCATGTTTGGGGGATATCTCAGCATTGCCTTGTCGTACTCCTTTTAGTCCAGCCTTGTCAATAAGTTGCCCCGCTGCAAATTCTGAGTTTGGATTTTTAAAAATACTACCTGCGGATCGAAATTTAAGGGGTTGATTATCTTTACGCTTTTGAGAGGCAATTCCTTTTTGAATTTGAATTTTTTCTGGAGCTCCTTTTTCACATACAAAGGTAGCATTCACTAAAATTTCATTTTTAGGGAATGTTGAATCGCGATACGAAAACTCAATTTCATCCTGTGAATATTTTTTTATTTCACCGGCCATGGTAATGGTGGTTGCCGAAGAGAAGTAATTTGATATTTCGCTACTGTATGCACCTGCATTCATGATGAGTGCACCACCTACGGTTCCGGGAACTCCAATGAGGCTTTCTAATCCTTTTATATTTTGTCCAATAGCATTCTTAACCATATTGCCTAACATTACACCAGACTCTACGTTGATGATTCCATCTTCACTAATGTCTAATGACTTGAAAGTCTTCTGTAAGGAAATCACTACGCCATCAAATCCATCATCACTAACCAAGAGGTTAGAGCCAGACCCGGCGAAGAAAACTGAAATATTATTTTCATGGCAATATGAGAGTAATTCACATAACTCCGTTTCAGCGTTAGGATAAACATAGCATGCTGCATTTCCACCGATGCCAAAGGTGGTATGCTTGGACATGGGCTCATTCAATAAAGGTGGATGTGTAAGTAGGTTTTTCATATGATTTATATCAACATCTTTCATGCATCCAACACCTGTGCAATGGGTTCACATTGACGCCAAATATGGCCAGCACCCATGGTGATAATCATATCCGAATCTTTCGCAATAGACTTTATAAGCGCCGGAATATCATTAACATCCGCTACAAAGTGAACATTTTCATACCCCAATGACTTAATATCATCAATCACTAATTGACTGGTAACTCCTTCTATGGGTAACTCACGTGCAGGGTAAATATCTGTAACAATCAAAATATTAGTATCTAAAAATGCCTTGGCAAATTCCATATGGAAATCACGAGTTCGAGAAAATAAATGAGGTTGGAAAATAGATATAACTCTTCGGTCCCATCCAGAATTTGCTGCTTGTAATGTGGCAGAAACTTCAGTGGGGTGGTGAGCATAATCATCAATAATAAGGATATCATTTTTAGTGGTATGCTTAATTTCGAATCGTCGACGAACACCAGTATAACTGGTAACCCCATGTTGAATTTTAGCAAATGGAACATCTAATTCCAACGCCATGGTGATGGCACCCATTGTATTTTGAATATTATGCTTTCCCGGAATATTAAGCTTAACACGCCCTAAATTTTCGCCATAGGCAATAACATCAAATTCTGCCCCTATTGAACTATAACTTGCATTTTGTACGTGGTAGTCTGCATCCTGTGAGAAACCAAATGTAACAATGGGTCGCTTAATTAGGGGGATAATTTTGGTCACATTTTCTGAATCAATACAGAGTGAAACAATACCGTAAAATGGAGTGGCATTACAAAATTGTGCAAAAGCATTACTCAAGTCTTCAAGATTTTCATAACAGTCTAAATGCTCTAAATCTAAATTGGTGACCACACACATGGTGGGTTGCAATGTGAGGAAACTGCGGTCAAATTCGTCGGCTTCAACTACGATTATATCACCATCACCTGAAATGGCATTCGTTTGAAATTTATTAACAATACCACCAATTACCAAGGTGGGGTCCAGGTTTGACTCTGTAAGAATAGCCCCTAAAATTGAGGAAGTTGAAGTTTTTCCATGAGTGCCTGCAATGGCAACACTGGTGGATTTAACTTTTAGAAGCTCACCCAACATTTCTGCTCTACGAATAACGGGAATATTTTGTTTGATGGCTTCAACTATTTCGGGATTATCCTTTGGCACTGCTGATGAGTAAACCACAACGTCGCTGTCTAATACATTTGATCCATCATGCCCCTCATAAACTTGAATACCCAATTCTAATAATTGTGATGTTTTTTCAGATAATGCATTGTCTGAACCACTAATTTGGAAACCTAATTTTTGCAGGAGTTCAGCCATACCACTCATGCCAATGCCACCAATACCGATAAAATGAATATGTCGTGTTTTTCTAAACATTAGGCGTGGGCTAACTCCATGATTTGATCACTAATTTCTGTGAGTGCATTGGGGAATGATAGTCGTTTTGCATTCTCTTTTAACGATTTCAATTTTTGCTCATTCTTAAATAATTCAATAATAGTTGTTTCAAGAAACCCGTCATTCATTTCAGTTTGATTAATACAAATGGCTGCATTTTCAATAGATAATGATCTTGCATTTTCAGTTTGATGATCTGCAGCTGCAAGCGGAAAGGGGATGAGTACCATTGCTTTTCCACAAGATTTTAACTCTTCGATGGCCAATGCACCGGCCCGTGAAATAACGATATCTGCCACAGAATAGGCATCACCCATTTGGTGAATAAATGGAGTCAGTTTCACATTTGGATGATCAATTTCTGCCTGTAGCCAATCAATATCATTCACTCCCGTTTGCCATAATAGCTGAATATCCTTCTCCACATACTCATTGTAGACTGTTGAGAAATGAACATTAAATGGATGTGAACCTTGACTTCCGCCTAAAATGAATATGACTGGTTTGTTTGGATTTAATCCCAATTTAGTACACGCTTCATTACGGTTAGTAAGGTTCAAATCTTTTCGAATTGGATTGCCGGTCAGCATGGCATTTTTCTTTAAATAACCCTGTGCGCTTTCATAGGCAATGCAAATACGATCCACTTTATGAGATAACTTTCGAGTGGTGATTCCTGGAAAAGAGTTTTGTTCTTGAAGTAAAGTTTTCTTTTTTAGTAATAATGCAGCCAACAGAGGGAGGCCAGAAGCATAGCCACCCGTTCCCACTACAACTTGCGGATTAAACTTCAAAATAGTGATTATAGATTCAATGTAACCCATAATAAATTTAAATGGAAAAAGTAGATTTTGACCCATGGATGCCAACGATAAAGAACGTTGAATTCCACGGATATTCAATAGCCTCCTTTTTTCATTTCTCTCTTTAAGCTGTTTCGCCTCTATACCGTATGTTGAGCCCATATACATTACATCTATCCCGCGAGATTTCAACTCATCACCAATTGCCAATGCAGGGAATAAATGTCCGCCAGTTCCACCTCCAGCAATAATTATACGTAGCTCAGACATTAATTATCCGTTTTTGATAGGTGTTTGAGCCATGGGATGCTTCCCGGGCGATACTCATGAGTAGCCCAACGGCACCCAATGTAAAAATGGTATTTGAGCCACCATAGCTAACAAATGGCATAGTCAGGCCAGTATTTGGAGCAAATCCAATCACGTATGAAACATTAATTAGAAAGTAGAAAATCAAGTTTAGTATAATTCCCAATGCAAGGAATAGCCCAAATCTGTCAGAGGCAATTTGTAGAATTTTTATTCCATTATGGAAAATCAAGCCAAAGAGTCCGAATAATGCAAGTACCCCAATAAAACCATATTCCTCACCCAGAATTGCCAAAATGAAATCAGTATGGGCAGCAGGAAGATGCCCATTTTTTAGGCGACTACTCCCAGGACCTCTTCCTGTAATCTCGCCACTTCCCATGGCTAAAAGTGACGCACTTTGTTGCTGATCTTTGATTTCTTCAGAGGATTTTACCCATGTCATTAATCTCTTCATTTGATAATTAGACGTTGTAATCTTCAGTCCTAACGCAAAGAATGCGACAGTGGCTATTATCATTAAATATCGCGATGATACTTTACCGATGGCTAACATGGTAAAAATTATTAGTCCAATAATAAATGTTGAACTTAAATCTGGTTGTCGAAGAATTATAAGTAAAGTAATGCCGACAATGGGAGAATAATTTTTTAATAAAAATTTCCAATCAGAAATTTCACGTTGATATTTATCTAAAAAATAAGCTGTATATATAATGAGCATGATTCGTGCAATATCTGAGGTGGTTACCCAGTTTTGCCCTGCAATAATTAGACTTCGACTAGGCCTATTGGTGGGATTTAAAATGAATGCTAAAATCATAATAATCCACGTGATACCAATAATTCCTGGCATCATGAATTTTAAATTTTTATATTTAAATCTACTGGTCACAAAGTATAAACCTCCACCAAGTATGAGCCATTTAACATGTTTTATGAGATAATGAGCATAATTCTGAAATTTCATGGTGGCCGTAAATGCACCTGCACTATACATGACTAATGTACCAAATCCGATGAGTGCAATTATTGCACAAATAAAAATATACTCTGGAGTCCGTTTACTATTCATTCAGCTCTCCCAGAGAATTCACCAATTCCTTGAAGCGATTTCCACGAATTTCATAATTATCAAACTGATCAAAACTGGCACATGCGGGTGACAAAAGAATAGTAGCATCATTTTCAGAAATTTCTACTGATTTTAAAACTGCATCTGTAAAATTATAAACTATATGAGAATTACCGAGACTTGAAATTTGTGAATGAATACTTTCTGCCGCATCACCATAGCATACAATATGATTTACGCTTTTCTTCATTGAGTCAAATAATTCTGAGAAGTCCGTATCGCCTTTATCCTTACCACCCAAGATGAGAGTGATATTTTCAAAACTGTTGATGGCAGCTATTGTTGATGCAATATTGGTTGCTTTCGAGTCATTAATAAAATTAAGGGGTAAGGGAGAGTGAACAAGCTCCATGCGGTGCTCTATTGCTTTAAAGTTTTTAATAGCATTACTTATATGAGAATTTTGGATTCCAAATAAATTTGCCATGGTGGCCGCCGCAATTATATTCTCAATATTATGTGGACCCTTTAACACCGTTTCATCCATATAAAAGAGTATTTCTGGATTTTCATTACTTCCAGTATATACCTTTTCACCATTTACATGGTAGTTCACCTGCTGGTTAGTCAATCGGGAAAATAACTGTGTGCGATGTCTATCCCTGAGAGAGGTTTCCAATGCAGGATCAGCTGCATTGTAGACCAACCAGGCAGGTGTTACCAAGTTTTTAGCAATATTTAATTTAGCATCTAAATAATCAGCCATCGAATCATAGCGATTCATATGATCTGGTGAAATATTCAGGATGCATGAAATATGTGGAGAGAAAAGTTCAATATGTTCCAATTGAAAACTACTTAATTCTAAAATATGAACGGTATTTTTTTTGGCCAAATCACGTTCGGTAGATACATTTTGTGAAAAAGGAATCCCGATGTTACCACCCAACATGGCATTATGACCTGCATTTTCAACCATTTTATGCAATAATGAAGTGGTAGTAGTTTTTCCATTTGAGCCAGTAATGGCCAATATGGGGGATGTGGTAAACCAACTTGAAAATTCAATTTCACTTACGATGGGAATTTGTAATTCCTTACATTTTTGAACAATATCTATTTTATCAGAAATTCCAGGACTAATGATGATTACATCAGAATCCAGAACTTTATCAGAATGTCCACCCGTTTCCACATCTAAATTTTGAGTAGTTGAAATATTAACAAAATCACCATATTCACTAATTAAAACGTGAGCACCAATTGAGAGCGCTAAATTGGTAGCCGCAATACCACTTTTCCCAGCACCTAGCACTGAAATTTTAGTATTCTTCCACTCAACATTATGGATGTTTGAAATATCTATCATTGAATTTTAAAAGTGGTTAATGATAAGAGAGCACACATGATTCCAATAATCCAAAAACGAACCACCACATGGTTTTCATGCCAGCCACTCAATTCAAAGTGGTGGTGTAGGGGAGCCATTTTGAAAAATTTACGGCCCTCTCCATACTTCCGTTTTGTGTACTTAAAATATCCAACTTGAATAATAACCGATAACGATTCAGCTACAAATACACCTCCAATAATAATGAGAAGGATTTCTTTTTTTAGTAGAACTGCCAGCGTACCCAATGCTGCACCCATTGAGAGTGAGCCTGTATCGCCCATAAATATTTTGGCCGGATTCGCATTATACCATAAAAATCCGATACTTGCACCAATCAACGCCATGCAGAAAATAAATAATTCTCCAGTACCGGGCAAATATAAAATATTCAAATAGTCACTATAATCGAATCGACCTGATGCGTATGCGATGGCACCAAAAACAAGTGTGGCAATGGCAACTAATCCTGTAGCCAAACCATCAAGACCATCAGTCAGGTTAACCGCATTGGATGTACCAGTAATTACTAAAATAACGAGGGGGATGTATAGCCATCCAATATCTAAATGACCATTTGCTATAAAGGGCACTGAAATTACTGTTCGTAATTCAGAAACAGTTGGATAAGTAATAATCAAAAATCCGACAAGAAGCCCCAATGTAATTTGCCCCGCCATTTTATAACGAGCGATAAGTCCATCTGGATATTTTTTCACCACCTTTAAGTAGTCATCAAAAAAGCCAATCAGCCCCATCCAGATAGTGGAAAACAATAAAATTTGTATATGGATGTCACCAATTTTTGCCCACAAAAGGGTAGGGAGTATAATAGCAAGAATAATCAATGCACCACCCATTGTAGGGGTACCCTCTTTCATTTGATGAGATTCTGGGCCACTCTCACGAATAGTTTCACCCACTTGAAGTCTGGTAAGCATTTTAATTACGCGAGGTCCTAATAAAAAACTGATAAACAGGGCTGTAATAGCAGCACCTACCGCTCGAAATGAAATGTATTGAAAAATATTGAATGCAAAAAAGAAGTCTCTTAATGGATATAGTACATGATATAGCATTAGTTTAATAATCCTTTCTCAATGATGGTTTCCATTTTCATTCCACGAGAACCTTTTACATAAACTACATCGCCTGAATTGGCTATTTTGATGAGTGTATTAATAAGTTCGTCTCTATCTTTATAAAATGTAGCATGAACATTATGGGCAGCATTTACCGTAAGCTGAGTGAGTTCACCCGTTGCCAATAGTACATCAATATTTGATTTTGAAATGTACTTACCTAATTCTCGATGATGATCTTGTGCAAATTCACCCAATTCAAACATATCACCAATTATGGCAATTTTTTGATTCCCATCAAATTGTGAGAGGGTATCTACCCCTGCCTTTGCAGATTCTAAATTTGAATTATATGTATCATCAATAATGGTAATCCCATTATGGATAATTATTTCACCTCGTCCTGTTGGTGATTCAAAGGTATTCACTAATTCATTAATTTCAACGGGAGAGATTCCAGCAGAAATTGCAATCGGGAAAATTGCCAAAATATTTTTCGCCATTATTTCACTTGAATTGGGAAGTGAAATTTCAAAATCATTTATTGTTAGAATTCCATTTTCATAGTTACCGCTAAAGTCAGTATTTGAGTTGAATCCGAATGTGACTTTATTTGCAAGGGTATCAAATGTAGAGATATAATTATCATCAATATTTATGAATGCTGTGCCATCATGGGGGAGACTTGTAAACAAAGCCATTTTTGTCTTGGCCACATTTTCAATGCTTCCAAAATTTTCTGTATGTGAAGCAGATATATTTGTAATGAGTCCCATATTAGGTTTTGCAATTCTGCATAATTCTTCAATTTCATTGGGTTCACTGGCACCCATTTCTAAAATACAGTAGTCTTCATCACCTGAAATGGTGAACATTGAAATGGGAAGGCCAATAGTGCTATTGAAATTTCCGGCGGTACACATTGTTTTTTTATGGGTACTCAATACATGATTGAGTAATTCTTTGGTAGTGGTTTTCCCATTTGAACCGGTAATGCCAATTATAGGGCATTCAACCTGCGCTCCATAGGCCATTGCAAGTTCTTTTAGGGTATCTAGTGTAGAATCAACATAGACAACTTCACTGAATTCTTCTGTAGAAGTTTGCTCAGAGAAAACAAGTGAGGCGCCATTAGAAATTGCCTGTGGAATAAAATCATGTCCATCTACATTTTCACCTTTAATGGGTAGATAAATATCTCCCCTTTCCACCAATCGAGAATCGATGGTGAATCCGTTCACCTCCCGTAAGAGAAGTTGGGGAAATAGGCTTGTGAGTGCATTGTTAAACATAGTCTTATTCGCTATCTGGATTCGCATTACCAAACTCGCTAATTATTGCTGAATCACTATGTGGATGTTTTTGACCATTGATTTCTTCATAATCATCATGACCTTTGCCCAACACCAAAAGAATAGAATTTTCATCCATTTTATGCATGGCCTTTTCAATTGCATCCATTCTATTATGGATAATACTATAGTCGGCTGTCTTGAATCCGTTGCATATTTGTGCAATGATGTCATCTAATTTTTCATCACGGGGATTATCTGAAGTAACAAAAACATGATCTGAATATTGTTCGGCAATAGATGCCATGACTTCACGTTTAGATTGGTCCCGATTGCCACCACATCCAAATAAAGTATAGATTGTTTGCTCAGCAGATAAATCGTTGATTGTAGATAGTACATTCTGGTAGGCATCAGGAGTGTGGGCATAGTCCATTATCACTATTCCTGCAGATTGGGTAGGCACTACTTCCATTCGCCCTGAAACTTTGCTAAAGCTTTCAATGGCACGGGCGATTCCCAAATGTGATAAACCTAAAGCATGTGCCGATGCGATTGACGCCAAAATATTGTAGAGATTAAATTTTCCCACTAATGGAGATGTGATTTCAATTTCTTTCCCATCTATTGAAATATGAGCATTTGTACCGGTTATGGAAAGTTCATATGAAAGGGGGTGCACATTGGCATTGTTATGAAAACCATAGGTTATGACATTTGACTTAACCGATTCGATTATTCGCTTTCCATACGCATCATCAATATTTACCACTGCCGTACTATTTTTGTTTAGCTGAGTGAATAGTTTTAGTTTAGCCTGAAAATAACTTTCCATATTTTCGTGATAATCTAAATGATCTTGTGATAATTGAGTATAAACTGCCACGTTAATTTGAACATCATTGACACGATGCATTTCTAATGCATGAGAAGAAATTTCCATAACAGCATGATTGATGCCCCCTGATTTTAAAAAATTAAGCATTTGTTGAACTTCAACTGATTCAGGGGTGGTAAATCCGGTTGACATTATTCCAGATGGCGTTGAAAACCCCAACGTCCCCAACGACCCACAGGGTAAATCATTTTCTTGAATAAGATGTGTAATCAATTGGCAAGTGGATGTTTTTCCATTGGTTCCAGTAATGCCAACAATATTCATTTGCTCAGATGGTCGCCCATAAAAGTTTGCAGCCACATGGGACATGGCTTCACGTGTATCAGATACATGTACTACAGGAACATCAGTAATATCTGTGGCTCGCCCATTGGCAATAATTGCTGAGGCACCTCTTTCGATGGCACTGGGAATAAATTCATATCCATCAGAGTTTTGACCCTTTATGGCAACAAACAAGGTGCCCGCTTTTACCTTACGCGAGTCATGGGTTATACCACTAATTTCTCGTTCATCAACCTTACCAGTAAATTTTAAATTTTTGAGTATGTCTTTTAGCGTCATGAATTGGACTCTAATTTTATAGTACAAGAATGGCAGGATTTTAAATCTGTGCCCGGTCGAGGAGACTGCCAAACGACACGTCCCATATAACCTACCGGGTTAATATTTATTCCTAAATCTTTGGCAACTCTAATTGCCTGCTTCAGCGTTTTACCTCTAAAATCAGGCAACTGTTCCCGATTACTTGTTTTCTGAACATGCTTAGTGCTTAATAAGGGTAGCGATGATTTCACGGTTTCGGTTGCCACTGCTAATAATGGTTCTTCCTCAATTTGGACAGGATCTCTCCAATCATCAAAAGGCAATGGGTCTTCTTTGTCATTAATGATTCTGGAGTAAACACCTCGAACCACAGGCGCCGCCGTTTCATTCCCCCAATGGTAACCATACTTGGGAGAATCTACAGATACTACACAAACATATTTTGGATTGTCAACGGGAAAAATTGATGCAAATGAAGATATAAACTCACTTTTAGAATAGCTTCCATTTATAAATTTTTCGGCGGTACCGGTTTTTCCACCTACTCTAAATCCGGGAATGGATGCTTTTGTGCCCGTGCCAGTTACTACTACTTTTTCAAGCATGGCTAAAAGTTCTTCTGATGTTTCAGATGATATGATTTGACGCAATACTTTCGGGTAGTTTCCCTCCACATTTGAATCGCCCACCGATTTTACAATATGTGGTTTTACCATGAATCCACCATTAGCGATGGTGCTGTATGCCATTGCAATTTGTAATGTTGAAGATGCAATTTCCTGACCGATGGAGACCATCCTCCCAGAAATCCCTGACCATTGTTTTAATGTGCGAAGTTTCCCTGGCGTTTCTCCGGGCAAACGGATGCCTGAAGTCATTCCAAATCCAAATTTACGGGAGGTATCATAAATAATCTCATCTCCCAAAATTTCGGCCATTTTCATAATGCCAATATTGCTGGAATGTACAAATATATCTTCAACCGACATATTTTCATGAGGCTCGTGGTCATGAACAATTTTTCCACGAGGGAGTTTATATTCACCATTTTCACAGAAGAAAGTATCGGAAGCAGCAATCACTCCACTTTCTAACGCCGCTGCGGTATTAATAATTTTATAAGTTGAGCCAGGCTCATAGGCATCTGCAATAGCCCGATTCTTATATGACTCAATAGGAAATTTTTGATATTCATTGGGGTCGAAATCAGGATATGTGGCCATGGCCAGAATTTCACCTGTATGAGGATCAAGTATAATTCCATTTGCTGTTTTGGCGGTGGTACGAAGCACACTTTTTTTCAACTCACTTTGTAAAATAGATTGCAGTTCAACATCCAAGGTGAGCTCAATATTATTCCCTTGTGAAATAATGGGCTGTTTCACTGTCATTGCACGAGTCAGTTTTCCTGACGCAGAGCGATTAAAAGCGACTCGACCTTTAGAGCCTTGCAAGTCTGTGTTAAATTGACTTTCTATACCGAATTGCCCAGAATTATTTTGATCCACGTAACCAATAACTTGTGATGCCAAATGATGTTGAGGATAATAACGTTTTATGGATGCATCGACTTTAAGGCCGTCAATATATCGAATTTCATCCATGATTGGTTTGGCCATGGGTGCAGGAATATTTCGTTTCAATGAAACATAATTTTTATTGCGGGAAAGGAGATCAATAAATTTTGAAGGCGGCTCATTGAATGTTTTAGAAAAAAGGCTAATGATTCTATCCTTGTCGAAAGCGTCGTTTGTATTTACCCAAAAATCATACTTCTTGATAGTTTGAGCCAATTCAATTCCATTTCGGTCATAGATTGTACCTCGATTACCTTCTTCGGTACGGTGGACTATAGTTGTATGTATTGCCTCAATACCATGTGCGTTTCCATGGACAACCTGGATCGAGAAGATTTTCCCCAGTAACGCAAGAGAGATGACTCCCACAATGGCCACTAAAAATTGAATTCGAATTCGATATTGAGAATAGAGGGAGTTCATCCTTCGCTCCCCATAAATACCACTAAAGATTCTGGTGCGGGGAAAGTCATTCCAATTCGTGAGCGGGCCTCGGCCTCAATAAAGTCACGACGAAGTAAATTACGCATATCACTCTCTAACATTTTTACCCGATTGGAGTGATCATGGTGAATATTTCCCAGATGATAAATTTCGCCTTGTATGGTAAGGCACTCATTTTTTAGCGTAATGTAGCTAATGACAATAAGACAGCCAATGACGACCACACCAAAAAAGAAAAATAGATCTCCTAAACTAGACTTTTCCCTAATTGGCATTTTCTTTCGCATCAGACTCTTTCGGCTACCCGTAATTTTGCGCTTCGAGAACGAGGATTACAGACAACTTCTTCTGCATCCGCCACAATGGCTTTGCGTGATACTAATTTTAAATTGGGCTGTGTATTACATACGCATACTGGAATTTCTCGCGCACATGTGCATGTTATAGCTTGCTCTTTGAAAAATCGTTTTACGATTCGGTCTTCTAATGAGTGGAATGAGATTACACCAATTCTTCCACCGGGCTTTAAATATTCTACAGACGATTCTAGTGCCATTTTCAAAGATTCAAGTTCACCGTTAACGTGAATTCGAATCCCTTGAAATACGCGCGCCAATGTTTTGGTTACAAAATTTTGATGCGTTACTGATTCAACAGCGGCCTTTAGATGGAAAGTAGTCTCCATTTGGCCTTTTGATGCGGCATTGCATATTACGCGAGTGATTCGTTTCCAATTACGTTCTTCACCATAATTGCGAATAACCATGCCCACATCTTTAAATTCGGCAGTGTTGAGAAAATCTCTGGCTGACTCGCCAGATGAAGTGTCGAATCGCATATCTAATGGCGAATCCGACTGAAAAGAGAAACCCCTGTCCCCAGAATCAATTTGGTAGGAGGAGATACCAATGTCAAAGAAAAGACCAGTCACTTGTGGAATCTCCAAGGAGGCGAGCACCTCCGGGAAATACCGGTAATTAACGTGGTGTAGCGTGCAAAACGCTGCGTGTACTGACAATCTTTTCTTTGCGTATTCCAGGGCATAGGGGTCAGCGTCCAAGCCTATATATGTTCCCGTTGGGTTGAGCTTTTCCATGATGGCATTTGCATGTCCACCAAAGCCCATAGTCCCATCCAGGTAAATTCCGTTCTTGTCTGTTACCAGATGACTCACCACCGCATCTACCATTATGGGTATATGTGGAGGTTTTTGCATCATCTTTATCAGAAATTAATTTCATTAGCCAGATCCTCAAAATCAATGGCGGTTACATCGGCAGAAGAATCTTGAGAGTCAAGTACTTCTGGTGCCCAAAGTTCAATCTTGTTTATCATACCAATTACATTCACATCCTTTATTACGGATGCAAATTCAAGTAAGTTGTCAGGAATTGCAATTCTTCCCTGGCTGTCATATTGTAGATATGTGGCATGACGAACTATAGATCTCACAAAGTTTCGATGTTGTCCGCGTATTGAGCTGAGTTGGCTGAGCTGTTCTTCTACCCGATTCCATTCTGCTACGGGGTAGAGGATGAGGCATGGGTCAAAGCCGCGTGTGATCACGAATGTCCTATCGTTGATAGGATCAAGCGCCTTGCGGAATTTAACCGGTATGCTCAACCGGTGTTTCTGGTCTAGGGAATTGGTATATTCGCCTGTAAATGATAGTTTTAAGTTATCCATAGTAGTCATCGCACATGAAAGCGTGGGAATTTCCCCCACATCTCCCCATAATTATAGACAAGTTCCCCACTTCAATGCAAATGAAATGTTCAATATTTATGTTTTATTAACGAGAAATGGAGGGAGTTTAGTGCATGCTGGGAATTTGGAATTGGGAGTTGGGAATTTGGGACTACAACAGGGAACAGGTATTGGGTATTAGGTGTTAGTGAAATAAAAAATGTGGATTTAATCGACTGCCTGCCCCGTAGCGATGCGTATCGGGGTGTCAAGGGGTAGGGGACTTATAGCGGTCCAAAATAAAAATGTATAGGGATGGGGAATTTGTTTGTAAATTTTGAGTGAAAGGAATTATGTTAAGAACCCACATCTGAAACACTTTCTATTAAGTGATATTCACTTCACTCACATAAATAATGTATTATAAATAAAAGGTTGAAAATTAATAATGAGAAAAATTTACATTCTAAGTATTTTAATATTTTCTTGTTCAACGGAGCCTGAACAATTATCCCTTGATTGTACTGATATTGATGGTAACGATTATGCCACGGTTCAAATAGGCAACCAGCTCTGGATGTCAGAAAACCTAAAAACTACCCATTATAATAATGGGGATGAAATACCCAACCCTAGCCATGAGGACTGGGGTAGCTTTGATGAAGGCCAATATTGTGTATATGATAACGATTCAGCCAATGTAGAAGTATATGGTAACCTTTATAACTGGGCTGCAGCTACAGATGATAGAGGTGTCTGCCCTGAAAACTTTCATGTGCCTACCGATGAAGAATATAAAGAATTAGAGATGTTCTTAGGTATGTCAGAATCAGAAGCCAATTCTACAGGCTGGAGAGGTACTAATGAGGGCAGTAAATTAGCAGATGGAGCTGAACTTTGGAATAACGGAAACTTAGAGAATAACAGCGAATTTGGTACAAGTGGTTTTTCAGCGTTTCCCGGTGGGTACCGTA
>JACKQG010000540.1_pt1 | contig 55147 bp, 42 predicted proteins | sample 8237621 | NCBI WGS metagenome assembly JACKQG01 (sample SAMN15677084, study PRJNA649215) | marine metagenome | biome: marine; feature: Black Sea; material: saline water; isolation source: suspended particulate matter (SPM) from the Black Sea western gyre | collected 2013-06-09/2013-06-10 | depth... | reverse complement strand
CGCCGCTACGGTCGCGAGCAGCGTGGGCAATTTGTTCGTCCACTGAGGAAACGCGAATTTCTCCATGTGCGTAGACCCTGACCGACGAATGAATGTATGGCAGGCCGACGTCTGACCCCGCAGGTATCTCAACAGCGGCACGACAGCGGAAGGGAAGAGAAACGAATTCGCTTGAATTCGAACCGCCTCCGACAAAATGTGAGCGAACCACTAGAGTGGCAAACACTTGCTGGGGGCTAGGGTTTGCCCTGAGGTCCGATTCCCGCTAGACATATTAAACGCATAAAAGCACATGAACGTAACTGGTGAAGCCAAAAAAGGACGCCAAAAACGCTGTGTAATGCTGATGAACGCTCATGTCGGCAGAAATCGACATCGACTCGCCAGGAAAAGAAAGCGGACAATGAGGGTTGTATATTGACATACTTGCTGCCTAAATCGGCATCTGAGGGCAGGTCGTGAAGCTCAACGAGTGCCGCTGAAGTCCTTCGTTAGCGATCAATTTACGGCCAATATCGAGAAATCTCCATTTTTTGGACGATATTTGGGCCCGTCACGCGTTTATACATTAAGCGGGCCGCAACGGTCCTGCCTCCAGCCGCATTACCGCCTCAACAATCGGAACAGCGCAGAGGCTGTTCTTCCTCCCTTGTGCATTTTCCCACGACGCATGATATCCGACTGGCTAACGATGACCGCCGCACACGACAACATCGAACAACGCGACGCGCTTCGCGTCCTGGTGGTCGAAGATGTTGTGGTGAACCAGAGACTAGCAAGCGGTCTATTGCAGAAGCAGGGCCATTCGGTCACCGTCACGAGCAACGGCAAAGAGGCGGTTGAAGCGATTGAGGACGCGGAATTCGATCTGGTCCTCATGGATGTCGAGATGCCGGTCATGGACGGTCTGTCGGCGACGCGAGCCATCCGACGTCGCGAGTGCAAGCTGGGTGGCCACGTTCCGGTGGTTGCGCTCACCGCGAACGCCGACCGCGCCGAGTGTATCGCCGCCGGCATGGATGCATATATCCCTAAACCGCTTCGCGCCGACGTGCTTCGCGCGACAATGCATCAGGTGATGGGGATTTGAAGGTCTGGAAAGTGGGGTTCTCGCGCCCCTTTCTCCCGATGCCGGCCATTGGTCGCTCACCCCCAATGCGTCAGAAGTCCGTGTAGAGAAGATCGACGAACTGCGGTACTCTATAGTGACAAACACCACGGAGACTGAGAAATGGGGTGCCCGCATTGTGACGACGGCAAGTGCACGAAGCACTGCAAGCAATATAAAAAGTGCAAAGACAGGAAGCGTAAGAAGAAGAAAAAGAAGAAGTAAGTGGGGCAATTTGGCCGTGGCTGACCTATCATGTGCGGGCAAGGACGGGGCCGCGGTCCGCCGGCGCGGACTGCTATCGAATCGCGGACGGAGTTGTCAATGAGTATTCTCATCATTGGCGCTGCTGCCATATTGCTGGTTGTCGCGATAGCCGCCGTGGTCATAACGGTCGTCGCCACGACCACAAGACGCAAGTAACGGCGTCGAGCTTCCAGCGATCTGGTCCACGTCCGGTCTATACCGCAGCCAGTTGGACATCTCCGTAGTCGCAAGCTGGCAGCTTGTCATTACGGACAAACGGAGCCTGAGACGCACTTATGCCACAAGATAGCTGGACTTTCCTCGGCAGTCGTTACGTAGGCGAATACCGCGTGCTTCGATTGCGGGAAGATCGTTACCGCTTTGAACCCAGCGGCGATGAAGCCGATTTTGTTGTCTGTGAATCAGCCGACTGGGTACTCGTTATTCCCTTCACCGCCGATGGGCAGGTCGTGTTGGTGCGACAGTATCGCCATGGTGTGCAGCAGGTCGTGCTGGAAGTGCCCGGAGGGATCGTCGATGAGAACGAGTCCCCGATGGAAACCGCGGCACGGGAACTTCAAGAGGAGACGGGCTTTACTGCGGAAAGCATTCAGGTCATCGGACGGTTGATGCCCAACCCGGCCCTGAATGACGCCTACTGCCACGTGGCCGTCGCCACGGGGTGCCGCCGTACCGCGGAGCCGAGCTTCGATCCAATGGAGAAAATCGAAGTTGTTTTGACTGCTTCGAGCGAGATCCCGTCACTGATAAGAAGCGGAGAGTTATCGCATGCCCAAGTGATTGCTGCGTTCGCGTTACTACAGATGGCGGAGGGCACCACGGGGCCAGCCACGGCGTTTGGACTTACTTGATCATCTTGCGATATTTGAGTGGACTCCAGGGCACCTGGCACAGTTCAGCGATCAGGCGCACGCCTTCGGCTTGCGGTTAGACGAAAAATGCCCGCCCCCTGACTCGAAATCCGAGAAGCCTTCAACTCCGAAAGATCGGAAAGCCGTTCGGGGCGGTGTAGTACGGGCGATACCGCTGGATGTTGTACATGGTTTCCACGTCGACTTGGCGCGGGCCGAGTTCCGGGTCGGGGATTTCGGCAATGTCGAAGCAGCCGTCACGAATGGCCGTCATGCGTCCGAATTGGCCGTCCAGAATGCACTGGCAGGCCATCGAGGCGAATGAGATGCCAACCGTCCTGTCCAGGAAATCCGGCTCGCCACTTCGCAATTCGTATGTCAAGTCGGCAATCAGTGTATCGTGCCCGGTGCGGCCTTCGATTTCGTCGGACAACGCCTCGGCCACGCTGATCTTCCGGCGGTGGCCATAGGCGTCCGCTTTGCCTCTCTCCTGGATCGTACGGCCTTCCCACGTTGCACCTTCACTGAGCAGCAACATCGCGTAGTTGCTGGGATTGTCGCGTTTGTCGTCTATCAGCATTCCCATCAGCCGGTCAAGATCGAACACGTGTTCGGGAATGCAACATCGCAGCGAGGTCACATACGCCGCACACATGGCTGTAAACCCCGCGTCGCGTCCGAAAATCCGTAGTAGACCGATTCGTTCGTGAGAACCGACGGTCGATCGCAGACGATTGATGCTCTCCACCGCTCGCGTCATTGCCGTCGAGAAACCGATGCAGTACTCGGTATTCCGCACGTCGTTGTCCATCGTCTTGGGAACCGCAACGACGGGGAACCCGTGCTGGTTCAACACAGCGGCATAACTGAGCGTATCGTCGCCACCGATGGCGATCAACGAATCCACTTCCAGTTGCTCGAGATTACTCAACACGACATGCGTTACGTTGTGGCGGGTCTTCTCGGCGCCGCTTTTGTCCTTGACGACGACTTCATGTTCTTTACCGACTTTGTCTTTCACGTGGTCCGGCAACTTGTTCAGATCCATGCGAGTGGGATTCGTCCGTGACGTGTGCAGCCACGTGCCACCGGTGCGGTCGATAGTTCGCGTATTCTGGCGGTCCAGTCGCACGAGGTACTTCGGGTCTTCGCCGACCGTCAGACGCAGGTGCGTAAGACCTTCCCAGCCGCGTCGAAATCCGACGATTTCGTACTCCGCCTCGAACTCGGCGAACCAATACACAACCGATTTGATCACCGAGTTCAATCCAGGCACATCTCCTCCGCCCGTGAGAATGCCGATTCGTTTCTTTGTTTTCGTCGCCATCGATCCCAACTCCTCTGAATTATGGGGTCACCGATGTTTCATGTTCAGGGCTTGTCCCTGGTCGAAACGCCGTAGACCACCTTGTCTCCGAGTGTATAAGTCGAGCGGCGCTTGAGATCTTACCTCCTGGAAAGTAGCAGGCACACTCCGTGTGCCGTAGCCGGAAGCGGACGGCACACGGAGTGTGCCTGCTACCTTGGTATATCTTCATCTGCCGCTGCCCTAACTGATATTGTCTCGAAACCGACTGGCAAAGTGAAGGGCACGAAAGGACAAGCGTGGCCTTGCGAGCGCCGTGGATGAATGGTGAGAATGTGACATCCTGAAACTTCAGTTGGGACGAATCGTTATGTGTAAGATGCATGGCTCACGGATTTGGCTGATTCCGTTCTTATGCTCGCCCGTTTTCGCGTTGGCTGACGCCGCCGCGACTTTGGCTGCCGAGGCCCACAGAATTGGCGTTGAAAGCCAGCTTTTCGTGGACGACGAGCTGATCCTGGCCAAAAAGGGTATGCTGCGCAAGGTGCATCCTTGCGAAAAGCTGGACGAGCCAATCATGGCCTCCAGCGAGCCGTGGGAGTACGACGGCATCGACCAACGAATCTACGTCTACGGCACTGTCGTGAGGGACGAACCATCCGGATTGTTTCGCATGTGGTATAACCGCATGCAAAACGTGATGTATGCCACGTCGGCAGACGGTATCGAGTGGCGCCGCCCGCCGCTTGGCCTGTGCGACGTGGGCGGCTCGAAAGCGAACAACGTCGTCTTTCCGCACTTCCACAGTCCAAGCGTCGTTTACAATCCGCAAGAACCGGATCCGGAGAGACGATACCAGATGCTCGGATCGAGCAGAGTTTGCGGCCGAGGGTATCATGCGGCGCACTCGCCGGATGGTCTTCACTGGACGCTGTATCCCAAAAACCCGGTGCTTCCGAGCAGCGACACGTGTACGTTGGCCTATGATGCAAACACGGGCGAGTATCTGGCGTTTCATAAACGCACTCACGAGCATCGAGGGCAAAGGCGACGGCTGGTGTACCTGGCGACCAGCCGTAATATGCAGGACTGGTCGGAGCCGAAATTGGTACTTGCTCCGGACGAAGCCGACGATCGAGCGGTTCGAGCCGAAGGTGGGCGATTCTCGCAATTCTACAACTTGTCGGTTTTTCCCTACGGTGGACAGTTCGTGGGCTTCGTGACGCATTTTCGTTATACCGGACCGCCAAAGGAACGAGGCCCGTTGCAGAGCGGCGACGACGGGCCCATCGACGTTCAACTGGTCCACAGCCGCGACGGTCGGGCCTGGCGTCGCTGCGAAGACCGTTCGCCGGTTATTCCATTGGGGCCTCGCCCGTACGATGCCGGTTGCATTCTCGGCGTATCCAACGGACCCGTGATGGTGGGCGACGAAATGTGGCTGTACTACACGGCGATCACCACGACACATGCCGGGTATGTGCCGAAGAAGAAGATCACGATTGCCCTGGCAAAATGGCGACGCGATGGCCTGGTTTCGCTGTCGGCGGGTGAGAATGGCGGACAAGTGGAGACGGTGCTCCTACTGGGGACGGGGAACCGGCTCGTCGTCAACGCGGATGCAGAAGACGGCAAAATCACCGTTTCCATCTTGGACGAAAAGGGCGATGCTCTGCCAGAGTTCACGCAACAGGAATGCATCCCCATTCACTCCAACGCCATCGCTCACCAAATACGGTGGAAACAGCAAGATCGGTTGCCCGCGGGTCGCCCGGTGCATTTGCGGTTCCATGTGAACAACGCCCGACTGTACAGCTATGCTCTGTCAGACAAATGAACCGATGCCAGTAGGACTGTCCGTTCCCAGTAGGTCCCGCCTGCCGGGCGGGACCTCAAACCGCATTGCGATCTTAACTACCATCGCAATCAACTTGCATTCGAACGATCTTGTGCCTAATCTGATGCTGTCACACTGCTCACCAGCCAAATAACACTGGCACGCGGAGCCAAACCGTCAAAGGAGCCACCGATGAAGAATCTCAAGAACGCCACACCAGAAACGACGACGAAAACAGAGGCAATTCAGCGACGCCAGTTCCTGAAATCGTCGGCGGCCTTTGGAGCGGGATGGATCGTTCTGAAAAGCGGCGTCGTGCGTGGTGCCGACGCCCCCAGCAACAAGCTGAATGTCGGCTTGATCGGTACCTGGGGCCGGGGCGAAGCACACTTTGGCGCGATCTCCGACGAGAACGTCGTCGCCTTGTGCGACGTCAACGAAGAACACCTGGCGTTTGGTGCTAAACGGTTTCCAAAAGCCCAGCACTATGTGGACTGGCGCAAGTTTCTCGAGCAGAAGGACCTGGAGGCAGTTATTTGCTGCAGTGCAGATCACACGCACGCGTTTGTCGCCAACTGGGCGATGAATCGTGGCTTGCACGTCTACTGCGAAAAGCCGCTGGCAAATACCGTTGAAGAAGCACGCGTGGTCCGCGCGACCTATCTGAAGAACAAAGACAAGCTGGCGACCCAATGCGGTACGCAACGCCACGCTAAGGAGAACTTCAACCGCGTGCGCGAACTGGTGCGAGACGGTGCGATCGGCGAGCTGTCGCATGTGTATGTGTGGGGCAACCGCCAGCTTCGTCGCCCCGGCTATCTGCCCGCAGAAGGCGAACCGCCCACAACACTCCATTACGATTTGTGGATCGGGCCATCGCCTTTCCACCCCTACAATCCCGGTTACTTTTCGGGCACGTCCGGCCTGAATTGCCTGCAGTGGAACATGTACTGGGACTTTGGCAGTGGCCAACTCGGCGACATGGGCAGCCATACGATGGATCTTGCCTGGAACGCGATCGACGCGGGATTGCCGACCTCGGCCGAGGCCAAGGGCGAGCCATTCAACCCCGACGTGAGTCCTGTCGAAATGTCAGCCACGTTCGAACATCCCGCCAATGATTGGCGCCCGGCCATCGGCGTAAGCTGGTATCAGGGCGGTGCGATGCCCAATTCGCCCAGGCCGTACATTGACTTGAACAGAATCGGCCACGGCGCGATGTTCAAGGGCAACAAAGGGTTTGTCATTGCCGATTTCGATACGCGCGTGGTGGTTCCCTACGGCGACCAAGGCGACATGACCTACTACAAGCCGCGATCGGAGGACGACGTGATTCCGGCCATGGGCCACTTCCAGAAGGAATGGACCAATGCCTGTAAAGGCGATCTAAAAACGTCCTGTGACTTCGACTACAGCGGTACGTTGATCGAGCAAATGTTACTGGCTCACGTGGCTTACCGCGTCGGCCAGAAGATCGAATACGACGGCGCAAACGGCCGCGTCACCAACAACGCCGAAGCCAACGCCCTGCTCGGTCGCAAGTATCGGCCAGGTTGGACACTGGAGGGGTAAGACCGCACCGCTGCAAGGTTCGTAGTGCCACTCCAAGACGGTGGTGTGCAGCATTTTCCTGGTTCCCCGTAGCTCTGCTTCGCACCCAAGGAAGCTGGAGCTTCCAGAATACGCGTTCCAAAACGGAGCTTGGGAACGAGTGAATGAGGAGAACTACAATGCTCCGGCGCCTGACGGGCCAGAATCTCGACGTTCGTGTGTTGGAGTTGTGTAGCGAATGAAGGAGCAACAATGAGTCTCGCGCACCGATCCTTGTTGTTACTGGCCTTGATTGCCATGTTTCTGAGTTCAGTGGGCGCCGCGGACGACAGTGATTTGCTGCTTCATCTGGAGGCGAGCCGAGGTGTGTCGCTTGACGGCGGCAACGTGACGGCTTGGGCCGATGGTGAGCGTTGGGGGGCGATAGTACCGGAAGGTTACGATCGGCCTCGTTTCATTCGAGAGACGAAGGAACTCGGCGGCAAGCCGTGTGTCGCGTTTGCCGGGCGTGATTTGCTTGGGATCACGGGCCAGGTCTTGCCGAAGGACGCCGTCGAGATGACCGTCGTGGCCGTCGCTCGAATGGAGGCGGCGAGTTCCGTCGGGATCTTCTCGATCCGCGAAGCAACCAACCGGACGATTCAGCTTGACACCGACGCCCACGGAAACGCTCGGTTCATTGTGCGAGACAAATCGGGAAGGGCGGCCAACTCGGTCGAAGCGTCCCACCACGGCACCTGGGGTGTTTGGATAGGCGTGCTGCGCAGCGGTGCCGACGGCGAATCGACGACGCAGGTCTTTTTCAACAAGGCATGTGGCCCCGAGGCGAATTCAGATCTGTCGCTCCCACTGGCCGGAACCTCCAACTGGATTGGCGGATTGCCGCTGGGACGGCATTTCCTAAGCTGGAATGGCGCGATTGCGGAGATCTCGGTTTACGATCGCGCACTTGCGAATCAGGAGCGAGAAGAACTCGCGTTGACACTTTGCGAGAAATACGGAATTGACTATCAGGACACCGGCCGTGTTGCCCCCAGTGCGATCTATCCGTGGAAGACCGAGCCGAAGCCGGCCGACGAAGAAATGTCGACCGACGTCTGCATCGTCGGTGCAGGAAGCGGGGGCATCGGCGCCGCATTGGCCGCCGCGCGCAGCGGAGCCGACGTGATTCTCGTCGAGCGTCAAGAGAAAATCGGCGGCACCGGTGTAAACGCGTTGGTCAGTGGCTGGGAACCGGGGCCGGGCTGCTCGATCGCGAGGGAAATCTACGACGAAATGCGCAAAGTCCCGCGTTCCACAGGCGTATCGAGGCTCTGGCCGCGCAAGTCGACGGGCTTCTCGATGGGTCTTTGGTTGATCGACGAATCGCTCGCCGATCAGTACATCCTGACCACCCGTCGAGCTGGTGTCTCATCCAATGTATTTCACAACGTCCCCTATCGGCCCGAAGCAATGGATCGGGCGTGCCGCGATCTGCTGAAGGAAACGGCGCGCGTCACCTTGCTCGATAGGACAACGTTCTTCTACGCCACGGCCAACGATGCCAAAAGCCGTGTCGAGTCGATTCTGGTCGAAGATGCCCAGGGCGCAGTGACGAAAATCAGCGCGGAGGTTTTCATTGACTCCACGGGCTGCGTGCATCTATGTCGCGCCGTCGGCTGTGAAACAATGCTTGGTTTTGATCCAATAAGCCGCTTCGACGAACCTTCCGCGCCGGAAAAAGGCTCCCTGCAACTGAATGCCATCTCGCGCTGCTACACGGTGAAGCCTAGCAAGAATCCGACCCCACAGCCGCCGATCGAGCCGGTGCCCTATTTCGCGAAGGTTGCCCATGTGACCGGCTGGGTCGATGGGCACCGGGTCATCAACCCGCTGCCGTCACTGCCAGGCCGGGCGCTGATCGACTTTGGCTACGAGAAGTGTTTGGAGCGGAGCGAACGTTCGGCACTGGCCCATTGGCATTGGCTTCAGCAACAGGCTGATTTCGAAGGCTACGAGCTGGATTATATCGCGCCGATGCTTGGTATCCGCGAAAGTTATCGCGTGGTGACCGATTACATCCTCAACGAACATGATCTCATCGCTTGCTTGCCAGGCCAGAAGCACGACGACATCATCGCGGTGGCCGATCATCCGTGCGATATCCACGGAGCGGGCGGCGGATTGGGGCACGTCGAGAATGCCTATGGCGTACCGTATCGCTGCCTCATCCCAAAAGGCGATTGGGAAAACCTGCTCGTGGCCTGTCGCGGATCGGGCATGAGTAAGATCGCCGCCTCGAGTTGTCGATTGCAGCGCACCATCATCCAACTCGGCCACGCCGCAGGAATGGCCGCCGCAATGGCGGTCGAGGCGGATGTGCCAGTCGATGAGATCGACGTGGGAAGGCTGGTCGAAACGCTCGACGCGCCGTCGCGTTATCGCTGGCTTGAAGAGAACATGCAGGAACGGTAGACCGTCAGCTACTCGCCCCACCGAAACGGCGACGCCGGAAGTCCCTCCCTATTGAACAGCGTGACGTTGTGGGGGTTGTTTTCCCAGGCGTAACGGACCGACTTGGGTTCGGGGACCTTGTCGCTGCTGACGCTCACGGTGTTTCCCTCGATCGTGGCTTCGGCCGGAACGAACTCGCCGTCGTTGCCCGCGATCTCGAAGTGGGCCAATCGCTCGCCTCGGCAGACCAGGCCGGACCCGGTTTCGGTGAACGTGCAAACGGCTCGGCCGCCGTCGATGTTCACGGCCTTCAGCAGTGGGCCGCAGGCGACCAGGTCTTTACCGTACACATCTCTTAAGACGAGCAAGGCCAACCGCGGCCCCATGATATGTTTGCTCTTGGGATGCAGGCCCTCGTCGATGTCGATATTCACCGACATGCCGAGATTAGGCAGACTGCCCAGCGATCGGCGCATCGCCTCGCGCACCTGAAAGTAAACACGATCCGGGGAGCCAATGCTGGGAAGCTGGACGTAGTAGAATGGAAAATCTCCCTGGCCCCAGTTCTTTCGCCAAGCCGTGATCATGCCTTGGAGATGGGCCGCGTATGACGCAGCTAGTGCTTCCGACCGGGAGTTGGCCTCGCCCTGGTACCAGATTGCACCCTTGATGGCAAAGGGAATCAGTAGCGAGATGTGCTTGTCATACAACGATCCCTGAGCCCCGTCGTAGGTCCCGGGCGGAGTCCACGGTTCAATCAGCGAGCCACCCACAGCGGCTTTGATCAGCCCGATGGGGACCTCCAGCTCCTGATGCAAGTGGCGGCCGAAGAAGTAACCTGTGGCGGTAAAGCCCTGAACGGTTTGTGGAGTGGTGGCGATCCAACGTGTCGCGCCGGCGGCCTTCGGCTTTCCTCGCCGCGTAGCCGCAGCGGACGTGAAGTGTCGTATGCCGGGGTAGTTGTCCTCTTTGGCTTCTTCCCGCTTTCCGACATTGCCCGCCATGTTGGACTGGCCCGCGCATAGCCATACGTCGCCTGCCAACACATCCCTGATTTCGATGGTGGTCGTTCCGGAGACCGTGATTTCAAACGGACCTCCGGCTTCTGGCGTAGTCAATCGAACCGACCAGCGCCCCTTGTCATCGGCAGTCGTTTCTGCTTCCTTCCCCCAGCTTCCGCAGACGGTAATCGCCTCGCCCGGCTCTGCCTCGCCCCAAACGGGAGCATCCACTTCGCGCTGGATGACCATGCCATCCGAGAACAGCGGCGACACTTTCAACTCGGCCCCCGCAGGAGCCACGATGCCAAGCATACCGGGCAGGACGAATAGTACGTTTTGAATTCTCATGTTCTCACCTGGGCTGCGTAAAGTTGGGAGGATACGTTTCGTCTCATTGTGTGCCACGCGGCCGCGCGTGTATACCAGGCCGAAAAGAACTAAGTCGACAGACCGCAGGGCCGGTGGGGCTGGCGCGTTGGTAGGCAATCGTCTACGGCGGGTCGTAGCCTCCGGCATTGAAAGGATGGCATCGACAAATGCGCCAGATGCCACGAAACGTCCCGACAATCGCCCCATACTTCTTCACGGCCAGGATGAAGTATTGGCTGCAACTGGGCGTAAACCTGCACTGGCGGCCGATCACGGGGCTGAGCGTCATCTGGTAGCATCGAGCGGCTGCGATTAGCAGCCAACCAGGAAGACCCACGATCGCTGCCCAGAGGAATCGCATTTAAGCCGTCTCCCCAAATTTCTTGGCCAGCTTTTTTGCCAGTTTGGGCAACGATTCGGTGATGGCGGCGTAGTCAGGCAGTGCTCCACGGCGTGGCCGAACGACCAAATCGACGCCCGTGGGCAGTTCAATCCGCGACCGGCGAAACGCTTCGCGTACGAGCCGCTTCCAGCGATTTCGCACGACGGCGCCGCCAACCTTGCGCGATACAGATAGTCCAAGACGCGAGTACGGCAGGCCATTCCGGCAACCGCGAATCACCAAAACGCGATCGGCAGCATACGCGTCGTTCTGATACACGCGATCGAAGTCGGTACGGGTGCGCAGCCGGAATTTGCGAGGAAAACGCTCGTCGACCACGTCAATCACCCTTCATTGCCGGAAGCGTCATCGTCGGCTGCGTACAGGGGCTTCGTCGCCCAGTCATCTTGCTTGACCGCCGTCCTTCGCTTTCGGCGATCGGCCGGCGATGCCGAGTTGATGTAGCGGCGGGTGATCCTTGCGGCCCACCAGGCGAACAGGATGAGCACGAATCCAAGAACGGCCACCGAGGCCAAGGCCAACAACAGTTTGATTCGATCGCGCGGATCCAGACGCAGAATAAACGGCTGCTCGTCTTGCGCCAGAACCAACCACGATGCCAAACCGACAAAGGACCTGCCGCCGCCGCTCAGAAATCTCCGTATCCGGACGCGCAAGAGTTCGGAACCAGAAGTCTTGTGACTTCTGCTACCGGACAAAGTAAACCGGCGGCGGCATAGCTCGATCACGTTTACCATCTCAGATCCGAACGGGGATTCAGAGGATGCTGCTGATCGAAATGGCGAACCATTTCGGCGCTTTCATCATCAATGGACTCCGGCAGCATGATCTGGAGTTCCGCGTACAAGTCGCCGGTGCCGTTCTTGCCGGGCACTCCCATGCCCTTTAACCGCAGGCGTTTCCCGCTGGAAGTTCCAGGCGGCACGGTCAGCGAGATTTCGCCCTTCGGAGTGGGAACGTCGATTTTCGCGCCCAACGCCGCTTCGGCCAGTGTCACGGGAACCGAGACCTCCAGGTTCTTTCCTCGGCGGCGAAAGTACGGGTGTTCGGCAACGTGAACCGTGATCAGTAGATCGCCGGTTGGTCCGCCCGAAGGCGACGGTTCGCCCTGGCCACGCAGCCGCATCTTGCCGCCGTCCTCGGCACCCGGCGGGATAGTTATCGTAATGGTCTCGGTTTTCCCACTAGGTCGCCGGACGGACAATTGGGCCTGGCCACCGATGATCGCCGTATTAAACGGTATTCGTAGCGCGTGGTGCAGGTCCTCGCCGCGAACCCGCGTGCGCTGTCGGCGGCCGCGATGTGCCGAGCCGCCTGTGAACTGCCGTAAGATATCCTCAAAACCGCCAGACGAGCCTCCACCGCCGGCCTGTCCGAAAATCTGGCCGATGTCGATGTCCTGAAAACCTTGCGGGCCTCCGTGGAAGGACTGCCATCCTTGTCCGCCGCCCACGGATTCGAATGCATCGCCGTAGCGGTTGTAACTTTCGCGTTTCTCCGGGTCGTTCAGCACGCCGTAGGCTTGCTGGATCTTCTGGAATTTCTCCTTGGCGGATTTGTCGTCCGGGTTCATGTCCGGATGATGTTCGCGCGCGAGCTTGCGGTAAGCCTTCTGGATGTCTTCCTGAGAAGCGTTTCGTTTGACGCCTAAGATCTTGTAGTAGTCTTCTGCCATTTCTCGCCTTTTGTGGGCGGTCTTGTTCTTACGTGGGGCACGAAATCCGGTCGCAGTATTCAACCCTGGATTTTCATACAAGGAGCAAGCAATGAAGTACGTCGGTGGCGACCTCCACAAGCATAGTATCACGATCTGTGTGATGGTGAAAGCTCGTGGGAAACGGAAGGTGGAAGCTCGCAGGACCCACTGCTATTGCCACAACGCCTTCGAGGTCAGCCGGGCGGCGGGTACGAAAATCAGCAGCGGGCACCAGGCGGCCAGCGGTGGAGGCATCAAACAGCCATTGCCTAAAGTGTGGCAGGCAATCACAACCACGAAGAAGACGGCCACAACCAGGACGCACAGGCCTGCAGCCACGAAGACGTTGCGCTGCTGGCGTGATACCACCAACGGCAATCCTAGAAGTAGCAGCGTGACATCCAAGAAAGGCTGCACCATGCGTGCGTGGACCGTTACTCGAACGTCCGGCGCAAAGTCCAGACTTGGATTATGGATCCCCCTGATCAATTCCGAGGTGGACGAGAACTGTCGCCACGCATTACCCGCGGCCAACTGGTCAAACGAAATCTCGCTGACAACGAAGCATTGGTCCGACTCCAGCCAATCCGTATCGCTTGGACTCAGGATCACCGGTTGGCCATCGAGGTACAGCGATGGCCTTTCGCTCAGACCTTTCGGCTCTTCGACTACGTCCAATCGGTAGCCTCGCGGTCGCCCTTCTTTCGGTTCGCAGTAATATGCGTCCTCGGCGATCAATTGGCTGCCAAAGCCGACGATTTCAGGCGGCAATTGGAACTTGGGGCGAATGATCCTTTGTTCAGCCGCCACCGTATGACGCCCGGTGAAAACAATGTCGGTTCGGTTGTCGAACCGCGGATCCAGGTCCCTCTTGGCATCGCCGTGCCAATCCTGCGAGTTTCGCATTAGCTTGTCGCGGAACGACGGGATGAGCAATTCGCGATTTGCCGCGGCCAGCAGGCTGACTACGATCGCGCCGGCAACCAACGGGGCCACAATGCGATATTTCGGAATGCCGGCTGCCATTAGTGCGGCCAACTCGTTGGATCGCTGCATCGAGGTGGCGGCAAACGTGGCACCCAGCAAAGCCATCAACGGGCTTGTGCGATCGAAGAAGGCCAAGGACCGTGCCCCGTAGTACTCAAACAACAGGGCGGGCATACTGCCCTGCTTTTCCGCCACCATTCGCAGTTCGTCCAGGTGACCGAAAAGGTCGATGACGACGTAGAGGCCGGTTAGGCTGAAGAAGCAGACGACCAGCACCTTGACGTACTGTCGGAGGATGTAGCGGTCGATGGTTCGCATGGGAATTCCGTTTCCTTCGCGACCGCAACCTATTCGGCCACGGCGGCAATGGCCCGTGCCAGCTTTTCTACGCCCTCTCGGATTTTCTGACAAGACTGAACGCCGAAACTCAACCGCATCGCGCACCGGGAAACCGGCTCTCCCGCCGTCGGATAGCAATACTCGCCCGGCACGTAAAACACGCCTTCGCGCATGGCAGTGTCAAACAGTTTGCCGTTCATCCCCGTTTCGATGTGCTCCGGAAGCCGCACCCAAACGTAGAGCCCGCCGGCAGGCCTAAACCACCGGACGCCTTCCAGCGGTGCAAGGTACCGGTCCGCAGCCTCCAGCATGGCCGTAAGTTTCCTACGGTATTCGTCGCAGATGCGTTCGACGTGCGGTTGAAAAAGTCCCATTTCCAGGACCTTCGCCATCAGGTGCTGGTTGAAATTGGGCGAGCCGAAGTCGACGTTTCCCTTTTGATCGTTGATGGGGCCGACCAGATGACGCGGCAAGATTCCCCAGCCGACGCGTATTCCCGGCGAAAACGACTTGGAGAACGTGCCGGCCACGACCACCGTATCGCCTTCCTCGTCACAAATCCGCGTGCTGGAAATGTCGTCGCCCCAGCATCGCAGTTCGCGATAGGCCTCGTCGGAAATCACGTGGATTTTCCCGCGGCGCGACCACCGTTTGGCGATTTCGACGACCGTCGCACGACGTTCCAGCGGCATCGTCACGCCGCCCGGATTGTCGAAATAGGGCACCAAATAGATCGCTTTGACACGGGTGAGTTCACCGGCAGCACCCAAACGCCCCAACGTTTCCTCCAACGCTTCAGGAATCATGCCGGCATCGTCGCTAGCAATGCCTTCCGCGCGAACACCAAGCCCGGCCAACAATCCCAGGTATACAAAATAGCTGGGCGAACTGCACAGGGCGATGTCGCCCGGATTGAACAAGCTCTCGCTGACCAAGTGCAGCGTTTGATTGCTTCCGGCCGTAACGACAATCTGCTCCACGGGCGGCGATACGTCCAATCCGTCCGCCAGGCGTGCACGCTCCAGTAACATCTCACGTAGCGGGGGATAACCCGGCGTGCTGCCATATTGCAGCGCGGCCTTCCCTGCATTGGGATCGCCAAGCATTTGCGACAGGGCCTGCCGTGCGGGCTCGACCGGCAGCGTATCATTGTCCACGAAGCCCGCAGCCAGCGAGATGAGATGGGGATTGTCCAGGGCGCGCGACATTAAAACGCTGATCGGCTGCCCTTCGGACCGTCGTGCTCGATTGCTTGGTTGGTATTCAGCAGACATGGATAAGCCGGGGGCCTGGCCCTTTGCGTAACGACACTCAATCGAGCCTGATGGTTCGTTCAACCGGCGGCATTTTGCTTCACCGCGTCAGCCACTTCGGCGGCTCTGTCGGTTTTTTCCCACGTGAACTCCGGCTCGCTGCGACCGAAGTGCCCACCGGCGGCGGTCTTGCGGTAGATCGGACGGCGCAGGTCAAGGTAGTCAATAATTCCGCCAGGCGTCAGCGGGAACACTTCCTTGATTGCACGGCAAATGCGGTCTTCATCGACATTCCCCGTTCCTTGTGTATCCACGCGAATGCTCACAGGCTGGCTGACCCCGATCGCATAGGCCAACTGAACCTCGCAACGTTCGGCCAATTCGGCGGCAACAATACTCTTGGCGACATGGCGGGCCATGTACGCGGCGCTGCGGTCCACCTTGGTCGGGTCCTTGCCGCTGAAAGCACCGCCGCCGTGCCTGCCCCATCCGCCATAGGTATCGACAATGATCTTTCGGCCGGTCAGCCCGCAATCTCCGTGAGGGCCTCCGACCACAAAACGTCCGGTCGGGTTGATGTGGTATTTGATGTCGCCGTTCACGAGCGCCTCGGGCAGCGTCGGTTTGACGATCTTGTCGATTACAAACTCGCGAATTCCTTCGTTAGACACGTCCGGGCCGTGTTGAGTCGAAACCACAACCGTATCGACCCGTACCGGCTTGTTGCCGTCGTACTCGACGGTGACTTGGCTCTTGCTGTCCGGACGCAGCCAATCCACTTCACCGTCGAAACGGGCCTGGGTCAGGCGGTTCAGAATCCGGTGAGCCAGGGCGATGGGCAGGGGCATCAATTCTTGCGTGTCGCTACAGGCAAAGCCGAACATCAAGCCCTGGTCGCCCGCTCCGATTTCCTTGCCTTGGTCCGCGTCTTCGTCCACGCCCACAGCGATATCCGGGCTTTGTTTGTCCAGGGATACCATAACCGCGCAAGTGTCGGCGTTGATGCCCATTTCGTCGTCCGTGTATCCAACATCGCGGATGACGTTACGGACAACACTCGGGTAGTCCACAGTAGCCTTCGTTGTGATTTCCCCCGCGACAACCGCCACACCCGTGGTGACCAGGGTCTCGCAGGCCACGCGGCTTCGGGGATCTTGTTCAAACAAGGCGTCGAGTATGCCATCAGAAATCTGGTCCGCCAGCTTGTCTGGATGGCCCATACTGACAGATTCACTGGTGAACAGATATCTACTAGATGCCACGGTTTCGCTCCTCCGCCTCGCACGGCGGCGTTCGGTCGGTCGGTAAGAGATGCTGGTAGGCGAAAGCCTGGATTATAGGCGTCCGACGGCAGAATGGGCAACCTCAGCTATGTGACTGGACAAGTCGTCAGTTGGGATGTGTGGGACGAGTGTTTCGCAGCCACGGATTCGAGATGGTCGACGATCAGTATCGCGACAAGGCCAGCAACGGCGGGTGACTTCTTCGGCGCTGGCTTCGAAAGCAACGAGGGGCTGTATGCGAAATGGCTAAAAGGCGTTGCGTCGGAGGGGGGACAATATCGACTGGCGAGCTTTCAGTTCAATATAGCCAGGGGGAAGCTACGGCCTCGGCACCCCCTATCACGCCCGCCAGCCATCAACGGTCCGTCGCAGATCGAGACCGATCGAGTCAATTAGGCGAGTAGGGGTTGTCTTCTTCGTCGAAACCGTCCAGATGCATCTCGTCGATGTGGACAACCGGTGCCGTCCATTGGTCCATACGATCCGCAGCATCGACGGTCCAACCGGCCCGTAACCGGTGAGTCCGCTCGCTCCATCCCTCACGGATTTTCTTGGTCCAATGCCTGATTTCTTGCGGCGTCGGGTCGATTGTTTTTGGTCCGCGTGCACCCATGATACTGACCTCCTCGGCATTCTTCGAGCCAGCAACCAAGCGAAAGATGAGCCGCCTGAATGCTGGTTTCCTATGTGGAGAAGAAAACGAATGGGAATTGTGAGTAGTGATCCGCGAGCCGATGCTCCCGTATCCTGATCACTTCTCGCATTTGTGGTTGCAGACTGCGAGCCAAAGGGCAAGAAAATACCGGATTTTTTGAAAACTCCTTCTACATAACGACTTACGGCGCGTTGATACCAGGGGCGACATGGATTCCGCTAGAATTAAGGGGTCCTGGCGTGTATCGAATCGATGCGATTCTGCGCTGGTGAAGTGTGTCTTTTTGCCGCACTTGAGAGGATTTGCCTTATCCTGCTACATCAGGCCCTTGTGCCCAGACCTGCACCAGTTGGACGAGCACATCAACGGCCCCCACCATTTGCTCAAGACACACCCATTCCAGCGGCGAGTGAGGATTATGCTGGCCAGTCGAGAGATTTGGCGTCGGTAGGCCCTTCTCGGTCAGCAGCGAACCGTCCGTGCCTCCGCGAATCGACGTCAGTTGGGCAGTCCGTCCCAGACGTTCGTGAGCTCTCTGAGCGTAGGCCGCCGCACGTGGCTCTTTCACCAGTCCGTCCGCCGGATTGCGATACTGAGGCATTACGTCCACCGAAATGGCGACGCCGGGAAACTCGCGTTCTACCTCATTCGCTGTTTCTCGCAACAGATCGGCTTGTTTTGTCAGAACAGCAGTCTCGAAATCTCGCAAGATGAGTTTCAGCACCACTTGCCCCACGCCGCCATCGAGATGATACGGGTGGATGAATCCCTGCCGGTCTTCTGTCGTTTCCGGCGAAAGCTGATCTTTGGGGAGCCGCGAAACGAATTCCGCAGCCGCTCGCACTGCGTTGACCATGCGCCCTTTTGCAATCGACGGATGGATATTCACGCCCCGAACCGTGACCGTCGCCAAGTCCGCCGAGAACGTCTCGACGTCGATCTTATCGGCCGCATCACCGTCCAGCGTGTAGCAGACGGCGGCACCGAGCTTGTCGAGATCGACATGATTGACGCCGCGCCCAATTTCCTCGTCGCAAGTGAACAGGACGCGAATCGGCCCGTGGACGATTTCCGGGTGGTTCACCAGATAGGCGGCTGCTTCGACAATGATCGCCAAGCCCGCTTTATCGTCCCCACCCAACAGAGTCGTGCCGTCGGTCGTGACCAGCGTTGCGTCGAGTAAGTCGTCCAATTCCGGGTTGTCCGCGACTCGGATGACTTGCCCCGGGTCACCAGGCAATTTGATGTCGCCACCTTTGTAGCCGCGAATTACTTGGGGCTTGACCCCGGCACCGCTGGTTTCTGGTGAAGTATCCAAATGAGCGTTGAATGCTACGACCGGCGCGTCTTTGTCGGTCGTTGGTGCAATCGTGGCCCACACCAAGCCGTGTTCGTCCTGGTGAACGTCATCCAGTCCGATTTCCGTCAACTGCCCGACCAGCAGGCGGCCCAGTTCCCACTGGCCTTCCGAACTTGGATAGCCGTCGTTGGCATCGTTGGCCGTCGTGTCGATGGCAACGTATTGGAGGAAGCGGTCCAGCAGTCTTTCTGCGTTCACGGCGGTGTCCTTGCTACAAAGCCGGGGGTTTTTGTGCTAAGCTGACGCGAATGATGGCGTAGCAATCCACACTTGGAAAGGGGACATCCGTGGCAAGTTCAGCAGTGAAGTTCCTGGTGTTTGACATCGAAAGCGTCGCCGACGGCGATTTGGTCTCCAAGATACGTTATCCCGGCGAGGGACTGGCGCCCGAGGAGGCCATCGCCCGCTACCGTGGCGAGTTGATGGAAGAGACCGGCCGCGACTTCATCCCTTACACTTTCCAGATCCCGGTTTCGGTCGTTGTGGCCAAGGTCGGTGCCAGCTACGAGCTGATCGACCTTGTAGCGTTGGATGAACCGGAGTTTCGATCACACGTGATCACCGATCACTTCTGGCGAGGTTGGGAAGGGTACCGGAGACCCACGCTGGTGAGCTTCAATGGCCGTACGTTCGACATGCCGCTGATGGAATTGGCTGCGTTTCGGTACGGGCTGAGCGTACCGGGTTGGTTCAATATCTACGATAAGAGCTGGGAACAGTATCGAAGCCGCTACAACACCCAATCGCATCTCGACCTGCACGATCTGTTGACCAACTTCGGCGCGAGTCGCTTCAACGGCGGTTTGAACCTGGCGGCAAACGTCCTGGGCAAACCCGGCAAGATGGAAATCCAAGGCCACATGGTGCAGGACCTTTTCAACGAAGGGAAGCTGGCCGAGATCAACGACTACTGCCGTTGCGACGTGCTGGACACCTATTTTGTCTTTCTGCGGTCCTCGGTACTGCTGGGTCGCATATCGCTGGACCGCGAGCGGGAGATCGTCGGAGAAACGAAGCAGTGGATCACGGATCGCGCAGACCAGGTTCCAGCCTATCGCAGCTATCTGGACAACTGGGGCGACTGGCAGAACCCACGGAGCGAGACGGGACCTGCCGCGAGTGATTGACGCCTCAGGAACCGCCGGTATGAAGCATGGTGGCTTGATGTCGGAGTGCGTCAATTGTCCATCAACACGATGGCCGGATCTTGGGATATTGCCGAGAGCGTGGGCAGGTAGCTTGCCATCACGGTTATCAAGGGTGCGCCAACGACTGTGGCGATAACCAGCCGGATGTCTGTCACGAACAGATCTGTCCCAATTTTCATAATCCAGTTGCCGAGCAGCAGCGTGAGGTAGTAGCCCAGCAGGCAACCGACCGCGCCACCGATCAGGCCCAACAAGAGTGATTTTCCCAGGAACAGGACGGCAACGTTCGCGGCGCCTTTTCCAAGGGCTCGCAATACGCCGATCTCCGAGCGGCGTTCCCGGACATTCAGCCAGGTCATCAAGGCGACGAACAGCGCCGAGGTCAGAACGACCAGCGGTGTCATGATGCTGATCAGACGCGAGAGCATCTTCTGCTGACGGCCGCGGTTCTCGGACACCCTCTTCAGATTGGACTCGACTTTCCTCAATTTCCGTGCCCGGTCCGCCTCGACCAAATCACGTTGCTTTTCGCGCGCGGTTGCGTTGGTCAGGTGTTCCGTAACTTTGGTGTCCGGCAGGACCCCTTCCAATTCCGCGCGAATCACGGATATCCGATCCCCTTTGCATTTGCAGTTCAAAGCCATGATCTGATTGATTCTGTCTGGCTTTTGAAGGATCTTTTGGGCGTCCTCCAGATTTGTCACGAGTTGCACGTCCTGGAGGCTACCATACTCAGGCATGATCTTGGCGATCTTCAACTCGTGGCCTTCGACTTGAATCGTATCGCCATCTTTGAGGCCGGCGCCCAGTTCGTGGCCCAACAAAACGGTTGCTTTCTCGACGGGTCTCACCATGTGGGGCTTTTCTTCGTTTTTCTGCGACTGAGTCAAGACGGGCAGGGTCCCGACCAGCAGTGCCGTGCGATTCTCCCATTTGATTCTGGCCTGTAGAGTGGCCACCAGATGGACGATCGTCTCGATGCTCTCGGCCTGGGCCAATCGGTGGACGTAGTCCTCGGGAAAGTCGACAGCCACAAAATCCGTGTACAGGTTAGCCATATTCGTATCTTTGTGGACAATCCGCAGATTCACGCCCAGATCGCGCATGATGCGCTTGGTCTGTTTGTCCATCTCTGCCAGTTCCTTCTTCGTGTCCGCCTCCATTTGCTCTGCCTGCGCTTCCAACTTGCTCAACTGCTCGTTCGTGTCCTCGGCGTACCCCGAGATCAGCGTCGGACCGACGATGAACAGCGCAGCGGCGATGACAACGACCAACAGGCAAAGCAGAAAGTTGACGAAACGGAAACGGATCTCGGCCAGGATTAGGTTTAGTGTGCTCATAGAAAACAGGTTAGCACATCATCTGAAGAAAATGAAGCGAGGGGGCCACGTTTTGCCCCATCGGCCCGGTGCCGAATGGGGCGACATTGAGGGTGCCATCAATGCAATATTGCCACGGTGGGGCTCGTCCCCATCGAGCCATGTTCACCACCAGAACACGGTCGGCAACAGTCTCCGCCACCCTGGAGCTCGCCTCCGTGGAGCGATGTTCCCAGGGAAACACCGCCCCATGCGGGCAAGCCGCATGGTGGCGAAAACGGGAAACGCATCGCCAATATCTGGTCTTGAGCATTCCCCCACGGAGACGAGCTCCGCGGTGGGAAGACGTCTCCGAAGCCTTAATCTCGTACCATTCGGCCCGGTGCCGGTAGTCCACTGGTTTGGCGACTAATGCGAGGGCACATAAGGCAACAGAAGTTCGCCGAACACAACGGACTACGGACCGTCGTCATGTCGCCACAAATCGATTGGTCGCCCGGCATTTGTTGCGAATGGCAGGTCAATCCGGCGGCCTTGTCCGGCTGAAGCGTATGCGGCGAAAAGGGTTTCCATTACGACACGCCCGTCGTGCCCCGTTTCCAAAGGTTCCTTGTCGTGCAAGACACAATCGACGAAATGTTCGAATTCCTGTGGAAAGCCGTAGTTCCAAATTTCCTCGTAAATCGTGAAGCTCCAGCCTTTCGTAGCACCGGCTTTTTCGACCGCGTATCCGTAACCGGCTTGGGAATAGGTGAGTATGGAATTGCCTCGCAACACGTCGGCGTAGGCAACCCCGCCAGTCCCGTGCAACTCGGCCCGGTCGTCCATTCCGCCTAGCTTCGACCAGGCTTCCTCGATGTACGCCGTGGCTCCGCCTTCGAAGTCGATAACCAGCAGGCTCGTATCGTCGCCGGACGTTTTGTCGGCATGCATATTGAGTTTCAGATCACAATACACGCTCCGAATCCGTGGCTTACCAAGTATCCATCGCGCAAACTCGATGCCGTGGCAACCCATGTCGAGCATCACGCCGCCGCCACTGCGCCCCACGTCCCAGAACCACGCCGCATGCGGGCCGTCGTGCTTTTCCGACTGCTTGACGAGAAACAGGTTGCCCAGCGCGCCTTCGTCAGCCAACTGCTTCAGTCGCACGTACTTGGGTGCGAAGCACAACTCTTCGGCATACATCAGCTTGACGCTCGCTCCGTGGCATGCAGCGATCATACGGTCGCACTCGTCCAGGGTGCAGGCCATGGGCTTCTCGACGATCACGTGTTTACCGGCCTGAGCCGCCGCCTCAGTCACCTCGCAATGCAGGTCGTTCGGCAAGCCTAAAACGATGATGTCGATTTCGTCCATCTCGATCAGCTTGCGATAGTCCGTGAACCAGTGCCGTATTCCGCGTTGTTCTGCGAACGGCCGCACGTGGGATTCCGTTGGCGATGCAACGGCAACAACCTCTGCCGACGGTACACGCCGTAGCGATTCGAAGTGTATTCCGGACACGAATCCAGATCCGATCAGGCCGATGCGGGCTTTTGACATTCGGTAAACCTCCCGGTAAACAATCCGCTTATGGATTTGTATTACAATATTCTCCGTCTGCCGAGTCAAATGATTCGCGAGAGTTTTGGCTAACGCCCTCTGCATCGAGAGAAGGGATATGAAGATGCGTAACAGAAGCGAAAGAACTGCCACTCGCTCCAGATATTGTTCTCTGGTGATCTTGACATGCTTTGCGATCTTGCCGTCGAGCCTCCGTGGCCGGGATCCCGTCCCCGTAGAGCAGAATGACACGGCCGCTCGCGTCGCAAAGCCTGCGGTCCAAGAGGCTCGTGGCGACCTGGGAATGGTCGTGTCAGAGACGGAGACGGGAAGTTGCGTTGGACGCGATGTGCTTGCCAAGGGCGGCAATGCCGTCGATGCTGCCGTTGCCGTCGCGTTCGCCATGGCGGTCACTTGGCCGGAGGCAGGTAACATCGGCGGTGGCGGTTTCATGCTGGTCTATCCGGGCAGCGGACGCGAGCCGGTGTGTATCGACTACCGAGAAATGGCGCCGGCAGCGGCAACCAAGACGATGTTCTCGCTGGACGAGAACCGCTTCACGCACAAGATGGTTGGCGTGCCGGGAACGGTTCGGGGGCTGGCACTGGCACACGAGCGGTACGGAAGTCTCAAGTGGAACGAGCTAGTGGAACCCGCCGTCAGATTGGCCGAGGATGGATTCACCGTCGATCGCCACTTGGCCGGTTCGCTTAACGGGGTGCTGAAGAGGAAGAACGTGCGGACCGAAGCGCGATATGCGGAACTTCGTCGCGTCTATGGCCATCCGGACGATCGTCCATGGAAGGCAGGCGACCGAATGCGACTGCCGGACTTGGCGCACACACTTGCGCTGATCGCCGATTCGGGGCCCGATGCCTTCTACAATGGCCCGATTGCGGACCAGCTTGTCGCCGAAATGCGCCGTGGAGGCGGCTTGATCGCGAAATGCGATTTGGAGGGATACAAGGCGAAGGTACGCGAGCCGATTCACGGCACATTTCGCGGTTACGATATCTTTGGCCCGCCGCCGCCAAGTTCGGGCGGGATCGCCGTGGTGGAGGCGTTGAACATACTGGAGAACCTCGACCTGTGCAGCCACGACCGCTACTCGGCGCGGAATCTGCATTTGATCGGCGAGACGATGCGTCGAGTGTTCTGCGACCGAGCCAAGCATCTGGGCGATTCTGACTTTGTCGAGATTCCCCGGCACTTGACCGAAAAGGCTTACGCTCGGCGACTTGCCGATAAGATATCGCCGAGCGAATCGACGTCTAGCGAGTCATTGGCCCCGGAGATACAACTGGCCGACGAGTCGTCGAACACGACTCACTTCTCGGTCATCGACTCGACCGGCATGGCCGTTGCCAACACCTACACACTGGAAGCGAGCTGGGGAGCTTGTGTTGTCGTCAGCGGTGCCGGCTTTGTTCTGAATAATGAAATGGGCGATTTCAACTGGCTGCCTGGCCATACCGACCGCAAAGGCCGCATCGGCACACCGCCGAACCTGATCGAGCCCAGCAAACGGATGCTAAGCTCCCAGAGTCCGACGATCGTCGCTCGTGACGGCCGCGCGGTATTGATCACGGGCAGCCCCGGAGGTCGCACGATTATCAACACGGTGATCGGCATAGTGTTAAACGTGTTGGAGTTTGGGATGAGCTTGCCCGAGGCCGTCGACTCGCCGCGCATGCATCACCAGTGGTTCCCTGACCGGCTGGATCTGGAAGGGACGGATGATGCTCGCTATGGTGACGCCGTCAAACAACTGCGCAAAATGGGCCACGTCGTGCGGAGCAAGTCGTCGCAAGGGTCGGCTCACTCGATTCTGGTCGATCCTGAGAGCGGCGTCTACATCGGCGTTGCCGACCGGCGACGCGGAGGCCGGGCCGAGGGACTGTCCAGGGCAAGTCGTGACGAACGTAAAGACTAACGCTAAGGATGACATTCAGATCAAAAGGAAAGACAACATGAAAACCTTCGTCGTTGCCGCGATAGGTTGTGCCTCCATTGCCATTTCTGCGGCTGACGCTTTTCGGCTACTGGCTGAAGAACGGCGTCCCAACGTTTTGTTCATCCTGGCCGATGATCTCGGTTACGGCGATCTGGCATGTTACGGACGACCCGACATCAGGACGCCGAATCTGGATCAACTCGCCCGCCAAGGCGTTCGATTCACCAGCCACTACGCGAACGGGCCGGAGTGTTCGCCCACTCGCACGGCCTTCTTAACTGGCCGTTATCAACAGTGGGTCGGCGGGTTGGAATGTGCGATTGGGACAGGAAACGTGGGCCGCTATGACGACGCGATCCGGCTGCGTGAAACCAACGATCTGGGTCTGCCCGCCGACGAACAGACGATCGTCCGGTTGCTGAAGGACGCGGGCTACGCGACCGGGATCACGGGCAAGTGGCATTTGGGATACGAGCCGAAGTTCGGGCCGAATTTTCACGGGTTTGACTACGCTTTCTATTGCATCGGCGGCGGCATGGACTATTTCCATTACTTGGATACGGTGGCGGGCTACAACCTGTTCCTGAACGGCAGCCCAGTGCGACGCGAGGGCTATTTCACCGACTTGGCGACCGACGAGGCCATTCGTTTTGTCGAGCAACACAAAGACGAGGCGTTTTTCCTGTATCTGCCCTACACCGTACCGCACTCGCCGTTTCAGGGTCCGAACGACTACCAGCCCGACCCATTGCCCCTGGATTCGCCGCTGTGGAACCAAGGTAAAGCGCCGCCGGAGGTCTACATTGCCATGATCGAGCACATGGACACATGCATCGGGCGGGTGCTCGCGAAGCTGGACGAATCGAATTTGGCCAAGGACACGGTAGTGATCTTTGCCGGCGATAATGGCGGGACCCGCAGCGCACGCAATGCCCCATATTCCGGAATCAAAGGCAGCACGTACGAAGGCGGTATTCGCGTCCCAGCAATGGTCAGATGGCCTGATGTCGTCCCGGCCGGCGTGGTGTCCGATCAGGCCTGCATCACATTCGACTTCACGGCTTCGATCGCCCGCATTGCCGGCGTCAAGCCGTCGCCGGAGAAACCGTTCGAGGGAATTGACATCATCGAACATGTGGCCAAGGGCCGGCCGAATGTTGATCGGACGCTGTACTGGCGAAAACCACGCGGAGCCACCGTGTGGAAGGGAGTGCGTCAGGAGTCGATGAAGTACATCGGCTCGAAGCGTGGCGAAGAATACCGGGAGTACCTGTTCGATCTATCCGCCGACCCGGCGGAGAAAGAAGACTTGAAGGCATCTCGCCCGGAGGTCTTCCAGCGGTTGAAACAACTGTACGACAATTGGGAAGAGGAAGTGCGCCGGAATCGACGGGGTCGACCGGAGTAGGCAATGGCCAGAAACCGGCCTTTTTTCGGAAAAGCCGGGTTTCTTCTTGGGCGACAGCTTCTGCTACTGCCCACTCAACTCCTTGGCACGGGCGACCATGGCCAGGAACTCTTGGCGATAGCCACTGGTGCAGCCTGTGGCTGCTTCCGTAGCGATCTCCAGAACGCCGGCGTACGTGGCGTTGCCCTTGTGCTTGGAGTCTCGCAACAGCATGCCGAAGGACGCGACGGACGCGGCGAAGCGGAAGTCTTGGGTGGCTTGGCCGAACCGCTTGCCCTCGTCTTTGATCAAGAAGGTCAGTTTGGTGCTCGTGTCGCTGTCAGGCTCCTTGTAGCGGATCTTCAATGTCAACATTTCACCGCTTCGTGCTTCTTTGGTCGGTTTCGGTCGCTTCTGATAGCGCGAGTCGTCCACTGGTGGTGGGGTCACATCGCTTTGAACACCGGCTGGGACGACCTCGTACAGCGCAGTTACCGTGTGGCCGGCCCCGATCTCGCCGGCGTCTTTCTTGTCGTCATTGAAATCCTCGGCCGCCAACATGCGGTTTTCGTAGCCGATTAGACGATAGGCTGCCACTTCGACCGGGTTGAAGTCGATCTGGATCTTCACGTCCTTGGCAATCGTGACCAACGTACCGCTCATCTGCTCGACCAGCACTTTGCGAGCCTCGGAATCCGTGTCGATGAAGGCGTAGTTGCCGTTGCCTTTGTTCGAAATCTGTTCCAGCATGTCGTCGTTGTGGTTGCCCATGCCGAAGCCCAGCACCGAAAGGAAAACGCCGGTCTTGCCGTTCTTTTCGGCCAATCGCACCAATTCATCCGTGCCGGTCACGCCGACGTTGAAATCACCGTCAGTACACAAGATCACTCGGTTGACCCCGCCTTTGATGAAGTTGTCCAGCGCCGTTTGATAAGCAAGGTGGATTCCCTCGCCGCCGTTGGTCGATCCGCCCGCGTGCAGCCGATCCAGAGCGTCGATGATCACCTGTTTCTGGTCGCCGGTGGTGGATTCGAGCACCAGGCCGGCCGCGTTCGCGTACACTGCGATGGCCACGCGGTCGTTTTCGCCGAGCTGGTCGACCAGCATCTTCATGCCGCGTTTCAGTAACGGCAGTTTGTTCGACCGGTTCATCGAGCCGGACACGTCCAGTAGGAACACGAGATTGCTGGCCGGCCGCTGCTCGTTGTCGATCTCTTCGCCCTTGATACCGACGCGCACCAGTCGATGTTCCGGCCGCCACGGGCATTCGGCGACTTCCACCGCAGCGGCAAACGGCACGTCGTCCGTCGGCGGCTGGTAGGCGTAAGTGAAGTAATTGACCAGTTCCTCGATCCGTACCGCATCCGGCCGCGGCATCACGCCATTCTGCATCAGATACATACGGACCTTGGCGTACGAGGCCGTATCCACGTCGATGGAAAACGTGGAAAGCGGCTCGTTCTTCACCTCCCTGAAGGGATTCTCGACGATCGGCGAGTACTTGTCGCCACCTCGGCCGGGGCCTTCGCCGCGGTCGACGCCGAATTCGGCAGCATCCGCGGGAGGCTCGCCACCGCTCGACAACCAGTCCTTCACGTTTCGGGTGTCATTCGGGGACGGCGCAGATCCCGCCGACGCGAGTTGAGTGGGCAGGCCGGACACGGCGTGGCGCCGTGGGGCCTGCTCTCTTTGTGTCGCTTGTTGAAGCAGCCTTGCCTGCTCGTGTAACTCGGCGTTTTGGCCGCCAAACGCCCGTGCCTGCTCGCGCAACCTTGCCTGGCTAGCAAGCTCGGGATATGCCGCCGGCTCACCAACCGCACGGTCGCCCCTTTGCGGCCCAGTCAAATCCGCCAGGAACACCATATCCTCATCTGCCGCCTCTTCCGCCGGTGTGGCGTCCATGGATGCGTTGGCTTGCGCCGAAGATACTCGCTCCAAACGGGCCGAGGCAGCCACTCTGTCATGAGTGCGGGTAATAATGAACGTATAACCCAAACCGCACATTAGCAGCAGCGAGGCGGCAACCGCGACGATGGCCACGATACGCCCGATTGACCTCGGGCGGCCGGGCGTACCAGGCGTGACCACATCGGCACCTGGCCGAGGAGAAGGAGTCTTGTCGATCTCCTGTGCAACCGCCTCACGCTGCCGGTCCGATAGCGCAATCTCTGGTTCGCCTTCCAGTTCACCAGTCAGTGTATCGAGCGTGTGCCGAGTGTCGTCCACAGCGCGTCGCAACTCGTCGGACTCCTGCATTTCAGTCTCGAAGCCGGCTCGTTCTGCATCGCTCAATTCGCCAAACACGTAGGCGGTGATTCGTGGATCGTTTGGGTCGAAGGACATGCTTGTCTCCTTGTATTCGCTCGTGGCTCTGGGCTCGTACGGATGGACTGGTTGCGCGGACCGCCTGAAGGCGGGCACTACAAACCGGTGCCGTACGCCAGACGCTCGCGGATCGTCTTGATTCCCTTGTGCAACAGAAAACCGACGTTCGAAACACTCAGACCGGTCACATCGCTAATCTCTCGATAGCTCAGCCCATTCTGCACCTTCAGCCGGATCACCTCGCGCTGATTCTCCGGCAAGTTCTCAAGAATGGCAGTGGCTCGACTTGCGGTTTCTTTTCTCTCCAACGCCACGGCATGATCGCCGTCGCGGCTCGTGCATCGCTCGGCCCGTTCGTCGCTGAGTGCCTTCATGCGATTCTCCTTTTTCAGCACGTCCATCGCCCGGTTGCGGCATACGGCGAATAGCCACTGACGGACTCGGTTTTCAACCTTCTCTCGCGGCTCGCGGCACAGGCGCAGAAACGTATCCTGCGCGACATCCCGCGCCTGCTCGACATCGCCAAGCAGGCGCGCGGCATAGCGCACCAGCGAGCTTTCGTATTGCTCGACCACCGAATGCAGCCAAGCCGCATCGTCCAATGCGACGCTCTTCTTGGGGGCGTTGTTGGCCTTCATGCTTGGTTCGCGGAGAAGCAGCTTCGTCCTGTGTATTCGAGAACGATCGACGACGGAAATCCTTAGATGGTTTTCCGCGGAAATCAGTACAAGACCGTAGACAGCTTTCGCCGGTACTCGCTAACCAAGTCCGAATCGGCCGGCAGCACTCGAAAGATGTCGATCATCAGCTTCCGAGCCGCTTCGCCCACACCGCGGCGATCGCGCTCGACCAACGCCAGAAAGATGTCCAGAGCCTCTTGGTACTGAGCGTTGCCAGCCAGGGCTTCGCCCAAACCAAGCTGAGCTTGCAGGTTATCGGGATTCGCCTCCGCTGCCTCGCGGCGGCTGTCCACGTCGATGTTGCTGCTGTCGCGGAGTTGCAGGTGGGCTTTCACCTTTTCGGCTTCCGGCTCCAGGAATCCGCGGTCTTCCAGTTGCTGGATCACGTCCCGAGCTTCGTCTTCTCGATCCTGTGCAAGCAGCACCCGGGCCAGACCGATGGATGCCGCGGATTCGTTCGGTGATTCGACCAGCACCTCGCGGTACTTCGTCTCGGCCTTTTTCGGATCGGACGTTTCCAAGCGGCTGGCTTGGGCCAGACAATCGCTCAGAAGCATGCGATCCAGCCACTGACGGATCTGGGATTCGGGCAACGCCCCCGTGAAAGCGTCTGCGATCTGGCCATCCAACACGGCAAATACAGCCGGTATCGACTGGACTCCGAAGCTCATCGCAGCCTCGGGAAGGCGATCTGAATCGGCCCGAACCAGCACAAATCGTCCGGCGTATTCCGTGGCCAGTTTCTCCAGAATCGGTCCGAGCATTCGACACGGGGCACACCATTCCGCCCAGAAATCGACCACCACCGGTAACTCGCGTGATCGGGCAAGCACGTCGTTTTCAAAGGCTTCGGCGGTCGTGTCGACGATCCAGGCTGTAGCTTCTTCGGTCATTGAAATACCGCTTTATAGGGGATATCGGGCCGATTGGAGCAAGAATCGAATCACGGACCTTTCGAGGCCCGTATTCTTCTCTGACATTCTGGAGGCTGCCAGCGATCAAGTAAAGGTCCGACGGGCGCAGGCTGGCACTTGCGCCTGCACCCACCCTTCCATTTGGGAGCTTCAAACGCCCCTGCGTCGATCACCTTCGCAGGCAAAGCCGGTATGACAAGGCCTCGCGTGGATGCTGCGTCAGGGCGAGAGGCCCTATCTTGGCAAACACACCGTTTTTTGCGGCTTTTTCTTGCCGCCAGGCGACTGACGACCTAAGTACATGTATATGGCCCTACACGTTCGCCGGGCTCGTATTCTGCCATCGAGAGGAAGAAGAGGAAGCAACAGCCATGAGAATCAAGAGTAGCCGAGGTCCTGCAGGTTTCACGTTGGTCGAAGTCCTCATTGTGGTCGTCATCCTGGCCATTTTGGCCGCCACGATTATCCCCAAGTATGCAAACTCGACTGACGAAGCGCGAGCGAGCAACGCACAGTACAATCTCCACGTGCTCCGATCGCAGATCGAGTTGTTCAAAGCCCAGCACGAGGGCGGGGCACCGACGGAGAAGGACATAGAGAACCAGTTGACCAAAAACACGGACCTAGGCGGTGCAGTTGCCGCGGGCGGGGCCTACGGACCGTACGTGCAGATGATTCCCGAAAATCCCTTCAACGCCGACCCGACGATTGTGGACGCCGGTGCCACGATTCCACCAACCAAGGCAGCGGCCACTGGTGGTTGGTTGTACGACGAAGGAACCGGCCAGATCTGGATCAACCACGCAGACCATCTGACCGACTAAAGGTTTGCCTTGCCTCTCAGGCGAACACGGACGGGCCGGCCTTCGACAACAACTCATCCCCCGCTTCCCGGAAGTGGGGGATTTTTCTGCGCATGGCGCGAAACACCATCCATTTGCGGTTGTTGCGCGGCGCGAAATCTCTATGATTACTCTGACACCGACTCATTACCCGGTGGTGTAATTGGCAACACAAGGGGTTTTGGTCCCCTAATTCCAGGTTCAAGTCCTGGCCGGGTAGTCTAGAAAAACGCCCGAAGTCCTTTATCGCCCAAGGAAGAGAGTTTCGGGCGTTGTCCGCGCGCGGGCAGACTTCTTTTTCTTGACGCCGACCGGAATCATCGCGGATCAGTAAGTCCTTGACATTGCTGATGCGGCGTCTTAGCCTGAGATTCTGGTCTTTGCCCGCGCTTACGTGCCGGGTGGCACGGCGGGGGTCCGCCCCCGCGGCTTCTGCGATGGATACCGCACTGGCTTCAGGCAAAACCTGATCTCGCCAGCCTGCGCGGATCGAGCGACTTGTGGTGCTTCCGTCTGGCCCCCAAGAAGAAGATCCCAACCCGCGACATAGAACACCCGCCCGATGGCCGTGCCAACGCGAAACGAAACCGATCTGGAAAGGGACTTTGCCGCGCCCTCGTTTCGTTCGCTGTACGTGCTGACCGCGTGTGTCGCGTTGCTGGTGGCTGGCGACGGTCTGTTCTGGTGGCTTGGCTGGGAGAGTTTTCGCAATCCGCTCGGCGTGAATCTGTCGCTGATCGCGGCGGTGCTGGGCGGAGCGAGAATCGTCTACGGCGCTCTCGTGTCGCTGCTGGACGGCGACGTTGGTGCCGACTTGGCCTTGGCCATCGCCATGGTGGCGGCACTGCTGTTGGGCGAGTATTGGGTGGCGGCCGAGGTTGTGCTGATCGCCATGATCGGCGAGTCGCTGGAAGCGCTCACCTTCTCACGCACCCACCGCGAGTTGCGCAAAATCTTCGAACTGCGCCCGCGCAGCGTGCGATTGCGGCGCGACGGCGAAACGGCCGAGGTCTCGATCGACCAGGTTTCGATCGGTGATACCGTGGAAGTCAGGCCCGGCGACCGCTTGCCAGTGGACGGCACGGTATTGTCGGGGCGGTCTTCCGTCGACCAGAGCACGCTGACCGGCGAAAGCCTGCCGATCGACAAAGGCGACGGAGACGCTGTCTTTGCCGGCACGATGAACCAGTTCGGCGCTCTTGAAGTGCGCGTGGACAAAGTTGGCGACGACACAACACTGGGCCAAGTGATCCAGATGGTGGCCAAAGCGCGGCGGAACAAAGCCCAAGTGGAACGGATCGCCGATCGCATGGCCAAGTATTTCCTGCCGTTCGTCATGGCGCTGGCGCTCACGACATTCGTGTATACCAACTACGCGACGCTTCAGCAAATGGCGGCGGGTGGGTCCGGTTCGCTTGAGTGGATGCCCACGTTGGCCGTACTGGTCGTTGCGTGCCCGTGCGCACTAATCCTGGCGACGCCGGCTGCCATGATGGCGGCCATCGCATGGATGGCACGCCACGGTGTGCTGACCACGGGCGGTGCGGCGATTGAACGTCTGGCCACGGTCACGCGATTCGCCTTCGACAAAACGGGCACGCTGACCGAAGGCAAGCTGGAATTGGGCGAGTGCATACCGTTGGGCGATCACGATGCCGGCGATGTCCTTCGCTGGGCGGCGTTGGCCGAGCAATCAAGCGAACACTTGATTGCTCGGGTACTCGTCGAGGCGGCGATCCAGCAGAGCATCCCGCTCGAACCAGTCGAAGATTTTCAGGCCTTGCCAGGCGCCGGTGTTGTCGCTCGGGTCCGTTCCGTCTCCGCCGCCGAATCGAGCGAGTCAAGCCGCACGGTTCTGGTTGGCAATCGGCGTTTGATGGTCGAGCGTGACGTGCCCGTTGCTGCGGAGGCAGACGCAGCGATCGAACGTCTGGAGCAGGATGGGCAGACACCGCTCTTGGTCTGCGTGGACTCAGTGATTATCGGCGCCGTCGGTGTGCGGGACACGGTACGTGCCGAAGCTGGGGATGTGATTACTCAATTGCGTCAAATCGGCATCGACCAGATCGCTCTAGTGACCGGCGATCGACGTGCATCGGCGGCGCAGGTCGCCAGAGCGGTTGGGATTGACCGGTTCGAGGCGGAATTGCACCCGGACGAGAAGGCAAACTGGCTGGCCGATTGGTGTGAGGGCGCGGAAGAAGATGAGGCTGCGGAACAGAGTCCACCAAGACACGGCGTTACGACGTCGATCGAATCGGCACGCGTAGCCATGGTCGGCGACGGGGTGAATGACGCGCCGGCATTGGCCATCGCCGATGTGGGAGTGGCGCTGGGCGGCGTGGGCAGTGACATCGCTGCCGAGGCGGGCGACCTGATTCTGATGGGAGATCCGCTGGCACCGCTCCCCGGACTGGTGAAACTGTCTCGGGAGACCGTCCGGATCATTCGTCAGAACATCATCCTGTTCGCCTTCCTGTTCAATCTGGCCGGTATCGTGCTGACGGGTTTCCTGATGCCGACGTGGTCCGATGCGTGGATGGCACGCTCGCCTGTGGCAGCCGCGTTGGTACATCAGATCGGATCGCTGCTGGTGCTGTTGAACGCGATGCGGCTACTGTGGTTCGAACGTTGGCAGACGGGAGTGATCGCGCGAATCGAATCGGCGGTGGCACGCCGCTTCAGTGGTCTTGCCGTCCCGTTGGGCCGAGCGTATCAGGCCGCCGGATGGTTTTGGCGAGCAAGAAAACGGCTGCTTGGCTTCGCCATTCTGTTGCTCTTGGCTGGTTATCTGACGCAGATCGTGGTCTTCGTCCAGCCGGACGAAGTGGTCGTGGTCAAGCGATTTGGCCGGTTTCACGCCGCGTTGGGACCGGGTGCGCACCTGCGGCTGCCGCCGCCTTGGGATCGAGTGATTCGCGAGAGGCCCGATCGTGTGCGCACCGTCGATATCGGTCTGCGTCGCGTGGTGGTCGACCAATCGCAGCGGCTGGCACCGATCGAATGGAACACATCACACCAAGCCGGCTCGCTGCAGCGACAGGAAGGCGAATCGCTGGTACTGACCGGCGATCAGAGCCTGGTCGAGATGGGCGCGACGATCCAGTACCGCGTTTCGGATCTGCGAGCCTATCGTTTCGGAACGCGCGACGCGGATCGGGTACTGAAGACGCTGGCCGAAAGCGTCACTCGCCAGGTCATCGCATCGCGGCCGCTCTTGAGGGACGCCGCGGACGGCGATCAACTGGCGGAGATTCTGACCAGTGGTCGCGGAGATTTGGAGGAACGAATCCGTGACCTCTTGCAGGAGCGAGTCGAGTCGCTAGGGCTAGGCATCGAGGTCTTGCCGGATGGTGTCTGCCTGCAGGAGATCCATCCGCCGCTGGCCGTGGTCAGTGCATTTCGCGACGTGTCCAGCGCGTTCAAAGAGAAAGAGCGAATGAAGAACGAGGCCGAAGCGTACTACCGCGACAAGGTCATCCAGGCGGCTGGCGAGGAGGCGTGGCGGGAATTGTCCGCGGCCGGATCGGAAGTTGACGACGATCTGTGGCGGCGTCTGCGAGAGGTGTTGTCCGGCGAAGCCTCGACGGAAATCAACGCGGCAGCCGCGTTTGCTGCTGAGAAAGAAGAACTGGCTACGGGCGATGCCAAGAGTTTCGCATTGGTCGAGAACGCCCATTCGGCTGCGCCGCGGTTGACCGAGTGGCGGATGTTTTTGGAGACACTCGCGGAAGCCATGCCGGGAAAGAAGAAAATCATTCTGGACGCCCGCACCGGTGGCCGGCGGCATCTGATGATCGGCCTGCCCGAATCGTTGCCGCCCGGACTACTCCCACTGACCGAGTCAAATCCGATCGAGGAGCATTGATATGCACCTGCAGTTGCCTTCGGACAACAGCGAACGTCACCATCATCATCACGACCATCACCACCACGGTCGTGGCCGATTCTGGCGGGGACTCTGTATTCTTCTGCTCTTGGGCCTGGGCGTCTTCGTTTTGGCTCGGACCGCGTTTTTCGTCGACGAGACGGAATACGTGTACGTTACGCAATTTGGCGAGCCGATCCGCTTGTACACGGATGCCGGCCTAGGAGTGAAGTGGCCGTACCAGAGCCTTCGTCGCTTCGACCGGCGGCTGCAGATGTACGAACCATCGGGCCGCGAGATGCTGACTGAAGACAAGGAGAATCTTAACGTCCAATGGTATGTTTGCTGGCGGATTCCCGGTCGGACGTTTGTCACCCGGCAACTTCAGGCGTCCACAACGTCGCCGGGATCGGAGGCCGACGAAAGCGAGATCCGCCGAGAAATGGAGAAGTACGTTCATCGCTTCCTGCGTTCGGTCGGCACCGTCGAAACGGCGGAAAGCCGGCTGGAGGAACGTATCCAGGCCGCTATCGCTGCGGAAATCGGGCACACTCAGCTCCAGCAGTTGGTATCGCTAGATACGGACGGGCTGCAGCTTGACGCCATTGCCACTCGCGTCAGCGAATCCATCCGTCGCACGGCGGCCGACGAGTTCGGTATCGAGGTGGTGGACGTGCGGCTGAAGCGTTTCAATTATCCGGAGGCTGTCAAACCTGCCGTGTATGCCGAGATCCGTAGCGAGCGAGAACGCGTTGCCGTGCAATACCGGGCGGAAGGTGCCAGCCAGAAGGCGAAGATCGAAAGTCTGGCCAATCTACAGCGCGATCAACTCCTGGCCCAGGCACGCCGCGATGCGACGACAATTCGAGGCGAGGGCGAGGCAAAGGCAATTGAGATCTTCAACGCAGCCCACAGTAAGGACCCGCAATTCTACGAGTTGCTAAAGACATTGGAGGCATATCGCACAATACTGGACGATCAGACGACCGTTGTGCTTTCGGCTGATAGCCCGCTGTTGAAACTGCTGACGGAGGGTCTGCCCGAACTGCCCGAAGGGCCAGTAAAGCTGCCCAGCAGCGGCGATCCTGAAACGGGCGAGAAGCGAGAAACCGCACAGTCCGAATCCGAGGCCGAGTCGCGCGTTTCGCGCGTGGCCGACGATGGGGGGGAATAATGAAACGGATTGTTCTGCTGGTCTTCGTTTGCCTGCTGGCGTACCTTGCCACGGGCCTGTACTTCGTCCGCACGGACGAGCAGGTCGTGGTGCGCCGCTTTGGGCGGGTGCTGGTCGAACCACGCGAGCCGGGCCCTTACTTCGGATTGCCATGGGGGCTGGACCGCATCGACCGAGTTAAGCCGTCGGAGGTTAAACGCGTCACCATCGGACCGCTGAACTTGGGCGGCGAAGCAGTCGGCGCCAGTCTGTCGCAGTTTCTTACCGGCGACCGCAATCTGGTCAATGTCCGCGCCACCGTACAATACACGATCAAGGAGCCGGCCCGAGACTACCTGTTTAACAGCACCGCCGTGGACCCGTTGGTCGTGAGCGCCGGCGAAGCGGCGATGACGCGCGTGCTGGCCGAGCATTCGGTGGATCATGCGTTGACCCTGGGCAAACGGGAAGTGGCGATTCTGATTCGCGAGCGTCTGCAGGCGGCGGTGGATCAATACCAATTGGGCGTGACGATTCGTTCGCTTGACATCGGCGCCGTCGAACCGCCTGCCGAAGTGGCGGAGGCATTCGACAAAGTGGTCGGTGCCCTGCGTCAACGCGAGCAGCAGATCAACGAAGCGGACAGCTACCGACGAAGGACACTGGCCCAGGCCCAGGCCGACGCTCAGCGGATACGGTACGAATCACGTTCCTCCCACGATCGACGACTGCGCGAAGCGGAAGGCGAGACGGAACGATTCGACCGGCTGCTGGCCGAGTACACGCAATCGCCCGCTCTGACGGCTCGCCGTATGTACTTGGATGCCATGGCGGAAACGCTGCCGAAATTTCGTTCGAAGTTGATCGTCGATTCCGGCACCGAAATCGACCTGAGCATTATCCGAGGGGAAGGCCGTTGAAACGCTGGATTGCCGGATCAGTAACCGCGGCCCTGATAGTGACCGTCCTTGTGATTGCACGGCGGCGCGGTCCGTCGCCGACGAGTCCATCCTCTGCCGAAAATCCAGAAGCTTGCATCGAGCGAATGTTCGATGCGGCCAAAGACGGCGACGTGCCGACGTATCTGGACTGCTTTACCGGATCCGAACGAGAACGTTTGGAACGCGAATTGGCGGACCAACCCAGGGAGGCCTTTGCCAGATCGCTTGTCGAGGCTGTCGAGTCGTTGAAAGGCCGCGCGGTCTTCGAGGGCAAAACAGACGGTGACTCAGGATCGAATCGGGTGTTTACCGTGGATCGAGTCTATCTGAATCGCACCGAGCGACAAACGTACCACTTGGTGCGCGAATCCAGCGCATGGCGAATTCACACCGTCGAGACAGCCGCCGCTTTCCAGCCGGACAAGCCATACGGCACGCCCGTCTACGAACCGCTGCCGGACGAAGACAATCCAGGACAGTAGCTGCAAGCCAGCGATGCCGCACCGTTTAACCCGAAGCCGAAGGCGATGGCGGGCAGTGGGATGGATCGCCCTCGCGCAACGCCCGCCATCGCCTTCGGCTTCGGGTTAAACGAGATGCCTCCACATATCGCCAAATCCCCTGATCCGCGAACGACGATGGACACGGGCGTTTGGCCTCGGTAGTCTAATGGCGATGAGCGCCTCTGGTACCACCTTCCGCCATACGCCCAACGACAAGGAGTTGACCGTGTATCATCGTATCGCCGAATCAGTCATACGTCGCTTGTGCCTGCTCGGGCTCGCAACGTTGGCAATCGCCTTCTGGGCGAGCAACCCCATCGCGAACGCCGCCGAGCTTACCGTCGATGATTTCAAGTTCGATGGGCCGTCAGGTTCCCACGGGGCAACGGTCGAGAAGGTCGCGGAGAATCATTTCAAGATCAGCCTGGGAAACGCACCCAAACAGCCAACGTGGTGCAACATGCTGTACTTCCAGATCACCGGCAACGCCAAGGGGAACAAGCTCCGCGTTGACGTCGAGTTCAAAGGTGGCGACGCTTACCGCTTTAACCACAATTCCGCCACATGGTCGTATGACTACGAAAACTGGCAAGGCATCCGTTGGTGCGATCCCGGCGAGCCCTCGAAACGGGGCGATAGTCTGTTGTTTCCCGAGTTCACCGAGGACGTGGTTTACTTCGGGGCTCAAGTGCCCATATCGTACGAGAAGCTTGTCGAGTTGATCGGCCGGTGGGGCAAGCATCCGCACGTCACCGTTCGTGTGCTGGGCAAATCGCTGGGGGGACGCGAGTTGTATCGGCTGGAGATCACCGATCCGGAGAGCCCCCACGCGCGACCGTCGCGCTGGGTCCACTGGATCGGCAACCAGCATCCGGGCGAACACAACGCGCAGTGGCGGATCGCCGGTATGGTGGATTGGCTGTTGAGCGACGAAGGGGCCGATTGCCGTAAGCGAAGTATTTGCCATGTGGTCCCCATGACCAGCCCCGACGGACCGTCCAACGGATGGTACCGCGTCAATGCACAGGGCGTGGACATGAACCGATCTTACTTTGCCAAAGGCGCGGACAGCGAGAAGCAGGCCCACGAGGCATACCTGGTCCAGAAGGACCTGGAGAACTTGATGGCCTCGGAAACCCCGGTTACGGACGCCTGGAGTATGCACACCTGGGGAGGCCCAGTCGAGCCGATACTGCTCGCCGGACCGGAAATCGGGGCGGCGATCGGTCCCTGGGTGGAGTTCAAGGAAATCCTGATCAAGAACGATCCCAAGAAGCTTGTCGAACCGTTGAAGGCCAAGGAAACGCCGGGCGGTTCGAACGAGTGGAACAGCGGCCCGCACATCCAATTCGGGATCACCAATGTGTTATGCGAAGGCTCGGGCGGCTGGACCTCGAAGCAGGACAGCCTGGACGCCGGTGCGGTGCTGATGAAGAGTATCGCCGAATACTACAAGGGCACGAAGGCAACAGCGCAAGACAAACCACCAGTCGGCAACTGAGACGCATGCTCCCAAGGCCGCGATACAGCATGAGAGGCATCCTGGGGATCATTGCCGCCTTGTCGCTGCTGCTGGCTCTGTTTGTCAGCCGGAATGATCTCCTGATCCGAGTGGGCTTGGGGCTGTTGTTGCCGATCGTTGGCGGGTGCGGCGGCTACCTGATCGCCGGTCGCGGTGGCATCGGAACCGGTACGGTCGCGAGCCTTTGCGTGCTTGCCGTTGCTCTTTTCGTGGGCCTCTGCGTTTATGTCCTCGTTGCGATCTTAACGCTCTTCTGACGATTCGCCCGCGAGGTTCTGCAGAGAAAGTTGCCGACTTCACGATGGCCACGGTACCGTTCGAAGGACTCCGCCTCCCACGAAGAGCAACCTGGCCGCTACCCGCTCGGGCGAAAGCTGCGCCACCTTGGCCACGGCTCGCCGATAGGCGTCTAGTTGCGGCGCGTAGAACGCGACCTTGTCAGTCAGTTGTTCCGCGTCATCAACATCGACAGCGTCCGTCTTGTAGTCGATGACTTCGGCGGCGATTGTCTCGTTGCCCCGGTTGAGAAGCACCAGGCGGTCGACGAAGCCACTCAACAGTTGGCCGCCTTCGTAAATGGCAAAGCCTCGTTCGTTCTGCGCCACTGGTTCGAACGGGCATTTCGCCAATTTCGCAGCTATCTCGGACGGAAAGCCGAGATTGGCTAAGTCCAGATATCGGTCGTGTACGAGCGTTTGCGCAATGGTGGGCGAGTCGAGCATGGTGTTGAAACGGACGATTTGCCCGTCGACATCGATACTCGCGCCGCCGGCACGCGCCAACACGTCGTCGGCCACGCGACGCAATGTTGCCTGGTCAGGCCGGCCGTCGTCGAGCCATTCGATTTGCTCGAACCAGGCGTGGATCAACTCGCCGCGGAGGAAAGCTCCCGACCGATCGGCGGCAAAGACGTGATTCAGATGGACGCGCGAGCCTCCCTCAAGACCGGACGGTCTGGCCCGGTCCCAGCCTCGCCGTCGCTGGCCCGTCAGCTCGGCCAGGCGTACCGTAACCGGTGCCCGGTCATCAGCCGCATCCCGTGCCACCGTTTTCTCCCTTTCGTCACGTCCCGATTGGTCAAACCACCTCGAGTCGCCGTGCTCGAACAAAACGGCATTCGCATCGACCGGACGATCGCCCTTCAAAGCCGTCCTCAACAATCCGGCAAAGGTACGGGGAAGCGTCCTTTCGTTGGGCGTCGATGGGGGAATGATCATGTGTAGCGCGTGGACCGCTCGGGTGATGGCGACGTACATCACGCAAAGCGATTCGGTTACTTCGCGGTCGGTGGCCTGGGAAAACATCTGCCGGATGTCCGCGGGCATCAATTGTTGGATGTCCATGCTGGCGTAGCGACAAACTCGCTGGATTGGTCCCGTGAGATCCGGTCGTTCGATCACGAACGGGTTGGGTTGGCCCACCAGCCCGGCGTCCAACTCTGGCAACACGACGATGTCGAACTCCAGGCCCTTCGCCTGATGGATCGTCATGACACGTACGTCCACCGGCACCGGATCGGAGACTCGGGTGTTTTCCACGTAGGCGACGAAGTCGTCGGTTCGCAGCGTGGCACTTGCCTGGTACGCATACGCCATCTCGACCAATTGCTCCAGGCGGCTCAGTTCACGGCGGCTGCAATTGTCCGATAGTTCCTCCGCCCAGCCGCAGATCGCCGGACCGTAGCCGTCCTGCGCCAGCGATCGGCGAACGCTTTGGGCCACGCACCGCGCCGCAGCGTCATCCTCATAGTCCGTCAGGCCAATGACCGGCCCCAGCGGCGAATGGGCCAAGTGAAATCGCGCGACCGTATCTGCCGGATGGTCCGCCAGTCGCAGCAGCGACAGGACGACCGTGACCGCCGCCGAATCGGTCAACGGATTGCCGCCCTCCTCACTCGCGGGAATGCCTCTTGCCCGCAACTCGTAGATCAGCCGGCCCACCGTTGCATTCTTGCGGACCAGCACTCCCACGCTGTAACCCTGCGCGTGCTGTACGATTTGGGCTATCTTCTCGGCGGCGAATTCGATCGTGGCTTCGGCTTGCTTCTGCCCTTCGCCTGCAAGCGGGGCGGTCTGCAGTTCGACGAAGCCGGCCAACTTGCCCATGGCGGTCTCATGCTCTTCGAATCCATCGCACCACCTGCGCACGGCGTTCTCAGCCCGGCCTAGGTTAGGATGCCCGGCGATCCCGTTGAAGATTCGATTCACTGCGTCGATTACGGGCTGAGACGAGCGGCGGCTGACGTTCAGTTGCTCCGCCTGGAGCCCGTCAAGTTGTTGGTCGATCGCGTCAAAGATCTCGGCCACACCGCCTCGCCATCCGTAAATCGCCTGTTTGACGTCGCCCACGCAGAAGAACGATGTGTCGGCGGACTCCAACGACACTCGCTCGGCCAACGGTCGAATCACCCGCCATTGGCTCGGAGAAGTGTCCTGGAATTCGTCGAGCAGGACATGGTCGATGCGCGAATCAAGACGAAAGGCTAGTTGCCGCCCATCCACCAAGTGGCGGATGTCGCTTACGCGCCGCGTAATGTCCGTGAATCGCGTGGCACGGTAGCTTTGTTTCAGCCGCTGATACTCGACGTGGAATTTCTTCAACAACTTATAGGTCGCTTCGGTCTGCAATGCCACTCGCCCAACCGTCTCGGCCTTCACATGTTCGATCAGCCGTTCGTAGATCGCGACCGCCTCGAGCGGGATCGTCTTGCGACTGAAAACCGTTTCGCCGGCGCTGATCTTTTTGGTCAATCCTGTGCCGAGGAAAGTCTTCCAGTTGGCTTCAATCGCGCGGCCATAATCGGCGTCGCGGGCCTTTGAAAGACTGCCTTCTGGCAGATCCACCTCGCGTAGATCATCCAGAGCTTCTGCCAACTCGACTTCGTCCAACGGTTTGAAGCGAGGCACCTTCTGCCATGCGTCCTCATCGGTTTCCAGGAACACATCATAGAGTCCGTCGACCGCATCCCGGACCAACTGGCTGACACCGCGAGTCGCTTCGCCCATGGTCAACAGGCTCATCAACGCGCGCAATTCGGACACGTCGTCCCGGCCCAACACGGCGTCGATGGCTTCGGATCGAAGTCGAGAGTCGTTCAGTTCGTCCACGATTTCCCAACCGGGCGGCAGCCCGAGTTCCAGGCCGAAGCTGCGAGCGATTTGCGAGAAAAAACTGTCCAACGTGCTCACTCGCAGTCGGTGCAGGTTGCGCATGGCGGTCTCGAGCAGGCGCAGGCATTCGTCACGGCTCAACGATTCGCCGCCGGAATAGCGTTCCAGTAGCTCACGCTTTTCATCTGATTGCGTCGCCTCAGCTAAACGACCAACCACTCGATCCAGAATCTCGCCGGCAGCCTTGCGCGTGAAGGTCGTCGCCAAGATGTGATCGCTGGGTACGCCGTCGCGCAACAATTCCAGGAATCGGCTGGACAACCGAAACGTCTTGCCGGTTCCCGCCGACGCACGTATCAGGAGATTGGGCAAAGATCGGCTTCCGTGCGGTTGGTTCATGTTCGAGCTTTTCTTATAAAGGCGTTAAGTAGGTCCCATTTGCGGAGCATAACTTTGAAACGCATTCATATCGTTGGAAAGAAAAACAGCGGTAAAACGACGCTGATCGCGGAACTCGTCCAGCATTATACCAATTTGGGCCACCGTGTCGGTACGATCAAGCATACGCACCATCGCCACGAGTTGGACACCCCGGGCAAGGATTCTCACCGGCATCGGCAAGCGGGGGCAGCCGTCGTCGGCATCCTTTCGCCCGGTTTGAATGCCGCGTTCTGGAAGCCTTCGGCCGAGGACGAATCGAGCGATCCGTACCGCGACCTTGACCGTCTGTTCGAACCATGTGATTTCGTGTTGGTCGAAGGCCATTATCAGATCGACGGGCCGAAGGTCGAGGTATGGAGGGCCGCGGCGGCCGCCGAACCGTTGGCCAAGGAAGACACAGCAATCCTGGCCGTAATCACCGACGATCCAGTCGGCGTGTCCGTGCCCGTTTGGAGCCGGTCCGATCTGGCGACGCTGGCCGAGCGACTCGTGGAACAGATAACGGCAGTGTAGGCCCCGTGAGGTGCGATGGCGGCAGTTCTTCTGGATATCTTGAACGATGAAACACAAATGCATCCTGCTGACCTGCTGCATGGCCTTGATTGGCTTGTTGCCGACTTTCTTGCCCGCCGGTGAACCCCGACAAACGACGAAGCCGCAACTGCCGCTAACCTTCTCACCGCAGACCGTCCGTGTCTGGGACAAGCACAACCACGAGTTTGTGTGGCGCCATCGCTGCGGCAACAACGGTGAAGACCATCAGATGGCAGGCGGATTCGAGTGGGTGGAGGATAACCGCGATTTTATCTCTCTGGGCGAAGCGTGGGTGCGTGGCAAGCGGCGCGGCGGGCTGCTCATGCTGTCGTTCCCCGACGGGAATGTCCTCAATGCCGAATGGAATGTGAATCTGCCAAAGAGCCGATCGTTTGGGCTTCAGTTCGCGCTCACCGACTGGACGGCCAGACTCACAAAGAATGGGCTGAAGTTCACCGTGACCGCAACGGATGCGGATGGCAAGGAACATCCGCTGATCGAACAAGTACTCAAGAAAGGCGATCAGACTGTCTACGACAAGCAATTCCGTTTCGACTATCCTGTGCGGAAGCTCACGTTCAGTCACGACAATCTTGGACAAGAATTCTGGAGCGTGCTGTGGATCTATCCCGAAGGCCTGGTTGTGCCCCCGATTCCGTCGGCTGCAGCGGCGAAGCCGCTCGTCGATACTGCCAGCGTGCAGCCTCGGAAACTAAACTACGCCGCACTGCGTCTGGCCATCGACGACTTGACCGCCACGTTTTCCAATCGTTATCAGCGCGGGAAGGAATTTCTTGAACGACTGGACGATATCCAAGTACGAGAGTCGCAGGCGAAAACCGATCAAATGGCGGATCTGTTTAAGCAGTACGAGCGCCTTGAGCGCGAGGCTCTGATCGCCAACCCTCTGGTCAGCGACCAGCCGATCCTGTTCGTCGTACGTCACCAGTACCGCAGCCAATATCACGCCATCGACACGTTGTTTCATACCGGGGAATTCAATCCCGACCGTGGATGCCTCCACGCCGATTTTTTCCAAGGCGGCGGGGCCATGAAGACGATCGACATGGCCAGTGGCGATGTGGAGACACTGATCGACGTTCCCGATGGTGTTGCACGAGACCCGGACCTGTATTTCGATGCTGGGAAAATCGCCTTCGCCATGCGCCGTAAGACGGAGGAAGACTATCACATTTACGAGATGAACGTTGACGGCAGTGGCCTAAAGCAACTCACGTCGGCCGAAGGCGTCTGCGACTTCGACCCGATCTACCTGCCTGACGACAGCGTTGTATTCTCGTCGACGCGCGAGCCGAAATACAATATGTGCAGTCGAGACAGCGGGGCAAACTTGTTTCGCATGGAGGCCGACGGAGCCAACATCCATCAAATCACGAAGAACACGCTGTTCGACAACCACGCGTCACTGCTGCCCGACGGGCGAATCCTCTACGCTCGTTGGGAATACGTCGACCGCAATTTCGGCGACGCCCATGGGCTGTGGACCGTCAATCCCGATGGTACGAACCAAGCCGTCTATTGGGGCAACAACACGACCGTGCCCGGAGCCGTGTTCAACGCACACCTTATTCCCGGAACACAACGATTTGTTTGTATTCTTGGTCCTCACCACGATCGGCTGTGGGGTGCGTTGGGGATCATCGATCGTCGTCTGGGAGTCGACGGCCGCCTGCCCGTATTGCGCACTTGGCCTGCCAGCGCCGCCGATTCCATCCGCATCGGCGGCGGCTTCGACTGTGACCACCATGCCAGGACCGTCCGCATCAAGTACGAAGATCCGTGGCCGTTGTCTGACAAGTATTTCCTCTGTTCGCGCATGATCGGCACGGGCGAACAGACGGGCATTTACTTGATCGACGTGTTTGGCAACGAGATTCTGCTGCACACCGAGGAACCGGGTTGTTACGACCCGATGCCCGTTTGCTTTCGGCCTCGCCCGCGGGTGATTTCGCCACGGCGCGATTTCAACGAAGACGCGGGCGTTTTCTATGTCGCCGACGTGTACCAGGGCACGCACATCGAAGGCGTGGAACGCGGCTCGGTGAAGTACCTTCGCGTCGTCGAGTCGCCCGAGAAGCGTCACTGGTCGCCGGGCCGCTGGAACGGCCAGGGCTACACAGCGCCGGGCATGAACTGGCACAGCCTGGAGAACAAACGGATCCTCGGCACCGTGCCTGTCGACAAAGACGGCTCGGCCCACTTCACGGTTCCGTCGGACACGTTCGTGTACTTCCAACTCTTGGACGAGAACCGAATGATGATTCAGTCGATGCGCAGCGGCACGCTGGTTCAATCGGGCGAGAGCACCGGCTGCGTGGGCTGTCACGAGGAACGCCGCAGCGCCGCGCAGTGGATCGGCAGCGAAACTCCACTGGCGCTCAAACGGCCACCCAGTAGGCTCGACCAGTGGTACGGCCCGCCGCGTCTGTTCGGCTTCACGGCCGAAGTGCAGCCGGTCCTGGACAAGCACTGCGTCGAATGTCATGACCACGGCAAAGAGGCTGGCAAGAAACTCAATCTCGCCCCCGACCGGACGTTGGCCTTCAATACGGCATATAACGAATTGTGGCGCAAGGGCTATGTCCGCTGCGTCGGCGGGGGGCCGGCCGAGGTGCAACAGGCGTACTCATGGGGCTCCCACGCCAGCAAGTTAGCGCAAGTGCTGCGTGAACCGGACTTTGCCGGGCACGAAACGGTGGCATTGAGCGAAGAAGAACTCGACCGGATTCTTGCTTGGCTTGATCTGAACGCCGTATACTATCCCACCTATAGTTGTGCGTACCCGGACAGCCGTACCGGCCGCTGCCCGTTGGATAACAGCCAGTTAGCTCGGTTGAGTGAGCTGACCGGAGTGGATTTCAACGGTCAAATGAGCTTCAACGGCAATCGCGGTCCGCAAGTCAGTTTCGACCGACCTGAGTTGAGCCCCTGTCTGGCGCAGTTTGCCGACAAGCAGGATCCTCGCTACAAAGAGGCACTGTCGATCATCGCAGGTGGCCGGGCAATGCTCGAAAAGCGCCCGCGAGCCGACATGCCCGGCTTCCAGCCCTGTGACGTCGACCAGCGACGCGAGGAGAAATACGCCTTGCGTCGAGAAGTGGAATTGCGAAATCGCGAGGCCATTCGCAACGGCAGAAAGATCTACGATCCATGAAAGCGGCAGCAGTCCAGTAAGTAGGGTGGGCCAAGTCTTCGCAGGCCCACCGGGGTCGATGTACTGGGCGGTGGGCCCGCGAAGACTTGGCCCACCCTACGACAAGGAGAGGACACGTTGATGAGAATTCAAAGCGCAATCCAGTTGTGTCTAGCCACGCTCGTTGCATTGGCGACAAGCTCGATTGCTGCCGCCGAGGTTACGCTTCAGCCGGTTGTAGAAATCGAAGAGGATGTGTACACGTACGAACCGGCAGACAACGGATCTGGACCGATGTGGTGCGGTGGGTCTACATGTCTGGTGAGGATCAAAGACGACGTATTCGCCAGCGGCATCGAGACTCTCAGCCAGCATCAGCCTTTGAACAATTGCCGCTGGACGCTGCTGAAACGAATGGCGGACGGCTGGAAGCTTCAGCAGGCGGACGAGAAGGGGCGTACCCGTGAGCCGTGCCCGCTGGTCGGTTTCCCCGATGGCCGCTTGCTCCTGTCTGCTAATCCAACGCTCACGGGCCCCAACGCCCGAAACGGCCCGGCGCGTCCCGAGATTCTGCAGTTCGATCCGGCGAACCCTATAGAGCCGTTTGAGACGATTCTGCCCAAGTGGGACGGTTCGCCGCCATTTTCGGAGCACTCCTATCGGAGTTTTTCCGGTGACGGTCCGAAGGGCGAATTGATCTTGTTTCAAAACATTGGCTACACGCATGCCGAATGGGCGTTTCGAGGCGCTGGTGGCGAGTGGACGGCCGGTAGATTGCCGTGGCCCTGGGGCGCCGAGTACGACAAGCCGCAGCCAATTCGCGTGTGCTATCCGAACGTGATGCTCAAGGATCGGGCCGTCCATTTCTGTGGCGTCAGTGACATCATGGAGCCGTACAAGGAGTGGCGAGAGTACAAGAAGGAGATCACGGGTCGGGGCTGGGACTACGACTTCAGGCGGTTGTTCTATGCCTGGTCCGATGACATCACCACCGGCGAGTTCCATGACTGGATCGAGATTGCAAGTCGCGACAAGACGTGCGGGTGGATCTCGCCGTGTGACCTTTGGGTTGCTCCGGACGGAGCCGTTCACATTCTGTGGAACGAACGGGCGCTCGACACGCGGTTGCGGGGAAAGTACTTCCCCGACGCAAAGCAGTCGCACGCTTTGAATTATGCGATCGTCCGCGATGGCAAGGTCATCGAACGACGCACGTTAGTTTTGGCCGAAGAAGGCGGCGCAAACGAAACGGCAAGTGCCGGACGGTTCCAAGTCGCGTGCGACAATCGACTGTTTGTTTTCTACTACGTCAGCGGAACCAATCCGCAAGGCAAGCAAGTCTCGGAAAACCGCCTGCAGGAGTTGCATGCCGACGGGACCGTCAGCGAGCCGGTCAAAGTGCCGATGGAACACCCGATGAGCGCCTACTTCACGGCCACGGTTCGCGGAGGCTCTCCACCGTCGACGACTCTCGATCTGCTTGGCGTCAGGGTTGGCAGTTCTAACACGATCAGTTATGCGCGGATCAGACTATGGAAGTGACAACTGGACTGGGAGCGACATCTTCGTAGGGTGGGCCAAGTCTTCGCGGGCCCACCGGAACGGGCTTTCGATGCCGGCAGGCTGTGTCGTCCGACGGATGCACACGTGGTTGCTTGGTGGGCGGTTTTGGTGGGCCTGCGAAGACTTGGCCCACCCTACGTCCTTGCCGCTCGAAACCGTTTTATGAAAGCGACATCGAATATGAAAACAGCCTGCACTTGTTGGTTCGCCGCCGTGATGATGGTGACGACGGCTCATTCGATCGAGAATCGCCAAACCACCGCCGCCGCGTGGGAAGAATGTATCGTCAACGCCGAAGGAAATACCTACGATTCACATCCGTCGGCCGTCGTCCTGGATGACGGAACATCGTGGATTGCCTGGCACGCTTACCGCCAGGATAACGACCAAGTGCTGGCGCGACGAATCGACGCTGACGGAAACCAAGGCCCGATTCACATCGTCAGCGGTCAAGGCAAGGTGCATGGTCCGCCTACGGTCACAGTGGCGGCGTCAGATTCACTCTGGGTGACTTGGACAGCAAAGGTCGGTGACCGATGGAAAACTCTTGCGCGTAACCTGGCAGGGGACGAATGGAGTGCGATTGTCGCCATCTCAGACGCCGAGGCCGACGCGATCTACCCGGCTGCCACGACAGTGGGTGACGGTAAGGTCATTGTCGTTTGGAGCGGCTATCGCGAAGGTCGTTTCCGTATCTGGTCTCGCGTCCTCGACCACGGGAATTGGCGAGAATCACTGGCGGTTTCGTCAACGGACTGCGACGCGTATCGACCTGTCGTGGTCGCCGATACTGGAGGTACCGCCTGGGTGTTCTGGGATCAATACGGCGGCGAGAAGTACGCGGTCTACGGCCGAAAGGTGCTTCCTGAGGCCGGGCCGGTCGAGCGGCTATCGCCGAAGGGCCGACATTGCCTGACTCCGACGGTGATCGTGACCGGTCAGGGCCTGTATGTCGCGTGGCTGCGAAAGGCCGACGTGATCGGCAGCCCAGGTGCCATCAGCCAATGGCATACCCTGGAAACGGCCGTCCGTCGAGATGACCGATGGGAGATGATCACCGACTCGAAGGGCAACGAAACGGCCGCCGAACTGACGTACGGCTTGATGGCAAAGATCGCGCCATCGCCGCTTGCCACGGGTGGTTATACCGGACGGCGGACGGTCCCGATGCTGTTGGAGGATGGAGACGATGTGTGGCTGTTGTGGGAACGCAAAGCAGATCATCGTGGTAGCACGCCCAATGTCGTCGGAGAACTGCTTGCCAGACCGATGCGCGGGCAGCGTTGGGGCGAACCAGTCGTGCTGCACGAAGGCCGGGTTGACTATCATCTCGCCGAACCGCCCCGCGCGACGGATGGCAAGTTCGTGTTCCTTGCCTCGGCTCTCCCTCGCCAGAACCGCCGGATCTACCATCGACTGGTTGGCGACTTGAACGAGACGACGACCTTCGAGCAGGACCAGTGGGTCGGCTGGCGTCCGGTCGATTTGCCGATCGAAAGCGAACTGACGGAGCGACGAGAAATACAACTGGACGGCAAGACCTACAGGTTGTATTGGGCCGATCCGCACTGCCATAGTGGGCTGACTGCCGATGCCGAAGGAGAGCCCGACGAGTTGACACATTACGCTCGCGACCGAGCCATGCTGGACGTGGTTGTCTTTACGGAAAACGATTTCATTTACGACATCCCGTTGACCGGTTACGAATACGAACTGGGCAACCTTTTCGCGAGAGTCTACTCGCAAGACGGCCGCTTCGTTTCGTTGCCCGCTTACGAATGGACGTCACGCGTTCCCGGTGATCCCGCCGCAAAGATCTCCGACCCGAGCACCTGGACGGTGCCTTACAAGAATCGCTCGTTCGCGAATCACCGCAGTGTGATCTATCCGCCGACTGGCGGCCCTGCAGTGCGCTATCCGGAAGTCGGGAACGACATCGCCCGCTTGAATCAAGCTGTGGAAGCAGCCGGTGGTATCACGCTTACTCAGCACCCCGTCTTTCGCGTTACGGGCCACAAAGTGGAGGTCGGTTTGGAGGTCGTAGCCGGATGGGGCAGCTACATCGCAAGGCGGCCGCAGTCGTTTCACGAACCGCTCGATCAGGGATTCCGCTTGGCGTTCATCGCGTCCGGCGACTCGCACCGTCGAGCCCCCGGCTTGAGCGGCGGTTTGACGGCCATCTATGCAGAAGATCTGACCGCCGAGGCGATCCTGGACGGGCTCCGCAATCGGCGGTGCTACGCCACAAACGGCTCGCGGATCTTCTTGGATTCAAGAGCCAACGGCGCATTTATGGGTGCGGAGGCCAAGGCAGCCCAGGGCAAAGTGACGTTGACCCTTCGTGTGATCGGTACTCGCCCGATCGTCTCGGCCCATCTGATACGCGATGGCGTGGAAGTGAAGATGTTCGAGGGCAACGGTAATCGGGAGTTCTCCGTCGAGCATGAGGACTCCGATCTAAGCAAGGGCACGCATTGGTACTACTGGCGCGTGGCTCAGCAGCGCGCCGCATCAGATCTTCCAGGCAACGTCATGGTCGCGCACGGGCACCTTGCCTGGTCAAGCCCACATTGGGTCGTTGTGGAGTGATGGTAGGGACTACAAGCCAGCCCAAACCGACGCGTAGGAGAATTCCACCATCTCGTACAACTTCGGATATCTATCTCAGGTCGAGTTGCTTCCGGTCAAGCAGCAGGATCCGGTCTTCGATCATCGCGCCCCATCGGCGCCAACGACTTCGGTAATGTTTTGATCCGCCTTCGAAGACAACGGCAATCTGTTGTCCATTCCAGCCAATGCCTTCCGAACCGGCTGGCATCGGGATCGTCGTGAGATGGTTCCGTGTTTCGGCGACAAATCCATCCGTCTGGGCGCCCTCGGGTAGCTGAACCACGAACGGTGGATCGCTCATCGGCGTGCGGTACCAAAGACGATTGGCAGAGGAATGGGGGCAGGGGAATGAAGACCACATACTCATTCCCCTGCCCTCATTCCCTTGCCAAATCCAACTCGGCACGGCTAGTGAGTCTTCAGTCGCCGCGATGTCGGCACTTTGGGAATGACGGGCGTGGTGACCTCCGGCAGTTTGGGCGGGGCAGCGTTCGAGTAACTGTATAGGTACTTGAACGTTAGATAATCCACCAGTTCGCCGTAGGCGTCGTCGACGTTCTCTAGGCACGAGTTGGTGTACTCGGTAACGAAGCTCTCTGCACGCGCCGCTCCGTGTTCCTCGTTCATCCGCAGTGCTGCCGCTTCGAACTCGGGCTGGAACTTGAGAAGCCGCTCCTCGGTCGGTTCGCAAACGCCCCGGATGTCCTTGATGGCCTCCTGGTACTTGAGCCCGGCAAGGTTTTCGACCAACTGAAACTTCCACTGGATCTGCGTTCGATCAATCTCCGCGAAATTCGGTTGGCGGCTCCAAGACTCCGTAATTTCGGTCGCCCCGCAATAAATGGGCGTAAAGCAACTTGTTACGGCGGGGCCCAAGGCGAACCACATGCAGCCGGAAATTGGGGCTGGCAGCCCGTCGCGGATCTGGGATACGTAGACGTAGCCGCTCGTTTCGGTGCCGATAGAGCGTTCGGGCTGGACGCCCACCAAGTCGAACAGATCGCGGGAACCGAACGGCCGGGCCAGCGGATTTTTCTTGCCCCCGCGATTGAATGCGGGATGCTCCGTCACGTCGAACTCGGTTCCCTGGTAGCAATCCCGCATGACCGAGGTCAAGGCCGCGACACTGACTTTCGCGTCAGGTTTCACCGAAAAGGGGTACCGGTCTTTCTTGGGATCACCAGTGGCCTCCAGGCCGAGCGATGGAGCGATTCGACTCAGAGCCGCCCACTCGCGTAACGAGTTTCCCCTTCCTCCCGTGACGCCGTACGCATCGTACCAGACGAACGGCGTTCCGCGTTTCCACAGACCCAACTCCTCGGCAAGTGAATGAATGTTTGGCGACGCCATGAGATGGTCGGGGTCGCCAAGGTCCACTTCGCCGATCCGGCTACGGTTCGCGTTACACGTCACCTCCCCGTCCGGGACCCGTTGGGCGCACCAGACAGCGCCGGGCTTGCCACATCCCGGTGTCCACGCCTTGCCCGGACCGAAGATTTCCATGATCCAGGCTTCCTTCTTATCCACGATCGGGATGGCACATCCGGCGGTCGGGGCCCAGTAGTACGTGAAGCCGTACTGTTCGACCATCGAGCCTATGAGACGAATAGCCTCACGGGCCGTCCGCGCTCGCATCAGCCCGTTAGCGATCAAGGACGTGGTCCAGTGACTGCTGCAGGTGCTGACGATGCCGTTCGAGTTCGCCAGCTCGGGCTTCATGCCCATGTATTCGATGCCCATACTGACACCGTGTTCGTTGATGCCGCCGGTGACGCTGTCGGCAAAATGGCCCGCGGCCAGGATCGCGCGGTAGGTCTGCTCGATCGGAAGATTTCCAACCTGCGTATCACCTCTCTCCTTCTGGTCCAGGTGTTCCTGCCACGTGGAAGGCGCCGGACAATCATAGAACATGGGGACTTTCGTCCCCTTGGGATACTGCTTGGCCGGTACGACGTAGACCCGTCCCATGATGCCGCCGTCGCACGAGGTGGCCATGAGAACCGATCCGTCCGCGGTCGCCGCTCGTCCGACCAGAATCGTCGTGCAGGCGTATGCACCTTCGGCAATCAAGGCCAGGGGCGCCACAAGAAAAAGGAGCAGAGCGAACCCACTTGAACCCTTCAGCATCGTAACACCTCCTCACGGCAGTAGTCGCTGTAAGAAACTGCAGCCAGCCCGATGTTCGCGGTAGCAGGAGTCGCGAGACTTCTGGCCCCCGAACTCTAGCGAGTTCGGCTACGGAAGTTGCCAACTGGCTGCGGTACAACCAAGTTTACCATCCGCGTGCGGTTCTGCCGATACAGACGGCAAGACGATTCACATTATCCTGTTTTCTGCCAATAATGGTGTTTCGAATCCAGGCGGTTTACGCCGGATTATTGTCCAATTACCGGTGGAGAACATGAAGACCAAGGTCTACTACGCAGACACGGACGCGGGTGGCGTCGTCTATTATGCTAACTATCTCCGTTGGCTGGAGATGGCACGATGCGACCTCGTCGAGGGCCTGGGAATGTCGGTGGCGGAGTACGCCGAGCAGGGATTCATCTTCGCGGTCGCTCGCGTCGAGATTGACTATCGCGTCTCGGCTGTATTGGGCGATATTGTCGAGATCGAGACCGTGGTGGAACGCGTGCGGCATGTTCGGTTCACTTTGAGGCAACGAGTGGTGCGTTCTGTTGACGGCGAGGAATTAGTGAGCGCAAGAGTCCTTCTGGCCTGTGTCAACCCTCAGGGCAAGGTCATCGCACTGCCGGAAGAGTTGGCGGCGGCACTGCGCGAGCGTTTGGAGTGAGAGCGAAACCTGAGGCAGCGCAGGGCAAAGGTACAATGCCCCCAAATCACTCGCCGCGAATCGGCACGGGCTTCCTGGTGTCGCCATCCAGTTTCACGGCAACGTACGTGACTTGTGCCTCGGTGAGCCTCACGAGTTCGTTCTTCCGCTCTGATTCTACGGCCACGTGCATGGTTATCGACGTGCGACCGACGCGGACAACTTTCGTCAAGAAGCTAACGACATCTCCGACGAAAACTGGCTGGTGGAACTCGATGCGATCCATGGCAACGGTGACAAGCGGTTGTTCGGGCCATCCGGCATGGCGGATCGCATGCCTGGCGCCCACGACCGCGGCCTGGTCGATGTAACTGAGCGTCACGCCGCCGAAAATCGTGCCGTAAGGGTTCGTGTCTCTCGGCATCATGACGGCTTTCAGAGCCAGATACCGGTCGTCGGAAGGAGTTTCCATGGATGGGGCTCTTTGATCATGCGTCCGGAAGGTAGTGCAAACAACCATGGATTGTAGCAGGTAGGCAGCACCAGAGAAAAAGGGGGCGTGATGCCGTTCGTAGTCCCGCCTTTAGGCGGTTCTCCGCGGCGATTCTTTTTTGAGGACCGCCTGAAGGCGGGACTACGAACCGTTTCATGCATTTGCACTTGAATATCCTGCCGGAGCAGTACAATTCCATTGCGAGGCAAGGATACGCTGGACGATGACCAACAAACCTGACGAATCAGAGCAAACGGACGATACCCTGCCGGCATCGGCGAATGACGCCCACGATTTCGGCTTTCGGCGGGCGGCGGCCAAGGTGCGCGAATTTCCTCAGACGCCTGGTATCTACCTGATGAAGGACTCGGCCGGCCGAGTGATTTACGTCGGAAAGGCCAAGAATCTCCGTTCCCGTGCGGGCAGCTATTTTCTGAAGGGGGCGACCGAGGAGAAACGCACGGCACACTGGGTGTCGGAGATCTGCGATGTCGACTTCGCAGAATGCGAAAGCGAAGTCGACGCCCTGTTGATGGAAGCTCGACTGATCAAAGATGTCCAACCGAAATACAACAAGGAACTGAAAGACGACAAATCGTTCCCCTATCTGATGATCAGCACTCGCGAGGATTTTCCGCGAGTCGAAGTCACGCGTGAGCCAAAGGAACGCGGCGTGAAACTCTACGGTCCGTTCGCCAACGCGGGCGCGCTGCGAGGTGCCGTGCAAGTGTTGCAGAGGATCTTCAAATTTCGCACTTGCAGTCTGGACATCGACGAAGGCGACGAACGCTGGAAGTGGTTCCGACCGTGCCTTTTGGCCAGTATCAACCAGTGCACCGCCCCGTGCAACTTGCGAATCAACAGAGAAGAGTACCGCCGGGACATCAAACGGCTGCAGATGTTTCTGGACGGCAAGAAGAAATCGTTGCTGAACGAGATGCGCAAGGAGATGCAGGAGGCATCGGAAGCACTGGAGTTCGAGAAAGCGGCCGTTTTACGCGACGAAATCCATCGGCTTGAAACGCTGGAGAAGCGAGGCGAATTGGACACGCACGCCCAGCCCGAAGTGTTCTACGTGGATCCTAAGAAAGGCCTGGCCGGCTTACGAAAGGTGCTGGGCCTGAAAGCGCAGCCACGTGTGCTGGAAGGCGTCGACATCGCTCATCTTGACGGTGGGCAGACGGTGGCCAGCGTGGTTCAGTTTATCGACGGATTGCCTTTCAAGCCCGGTTATCGTCGCTACAAGATCCGCGGGGTTCAAGGTGCCGACGACTTCGGCAGCATTCATGAAGTCGTCTCGCGGCGGTACAAGCGGTTGCACGATGCGTGTGAAGTCTTCCCGGACATCCTGCTGATCGACGGGGGCAAGGGCCAACTGAACGCAGCATTGGCCGCGTTCGGCGAACAAGAGATCGACCCGCCGACGCTGATTTCATTGGCCAAACGCGAAGAAGAAGTGTTTCGGCCCGGCGAGCCCGAACCGCTGCGACTCAGCCGCCATTCCTTTGCCCTGCGTCTATTACAGTACGTGCGCGACGAGGCGCATCGGTTTGCACAACACTACCATCACATTCTGAGACGGAAGTCGACGCTGGGGGAATGAGGGGGGTGTCGGGTGTCGGGTTTCGGGTGTCGGGGAAGAAAGAGAGGAATGGGTTTCAGGTGTCAG
>JACKQG010000539.1_pt1 | contig 55163 bp, 52 predicted proteins | sample 8237621 | NCBI WGS metagenome assembly JACKQG01 (sample SAMN15677084, study PRJNA649215) | marine metagenome | biome: marine; feature: Black Sea; material: saline water; isolation source: suspended particulate matter (SPM) from the Black Sea western gyre | collected 2013-06-09/2013-06-10 | depth... | reverse complement strand
AGACTCGGTTCGGGGTGGTCTCACAAAAGCGAATGATAAACACGCAAAACTAGGCCGTGAGGATGCAGGAGTCGACGGGCTGATGGCGGAGCCGCACACAACACTAACGAATCCCCCAATGTGCGACCTTACGAAAACAATGGCCTGTACGCTGGGAGGAGCGGAATCTGCTAGAACGAATATGACAGATCAACAACATAACAACCTTGAACCCATACTGCACGTCCACGAAATTGCCAACAAGTCAGGAAAACTACACCCAGAGGTTTATATCATCGTTCTTCCGCCGATGGGGATCATTTCTGAGATACTTCCTACCTTTTCCCGCAAACCCCTTTTCGGATATCCGGTCGTCGTTTTTTCGGGTGCAACGATTGCTTTCTTGGGGTTTGCGGTTTGGGCCCACCATATGTTTACCGTAGGGATGGGGCCTGTCGCCAATACAGCTTTTGCCCTCACAACGAGTTTGATTGCGATACCCACAGGGGCAAAGATCTTCAACTGGGTCTTTACTTTGTGGGGTGGGAAGATTCGATTTACCACGCCCATGTTGTATGCTGTTGCCTTCATTGGAATGTTCTTATGGGGGGGGCTGACAGGAATCATGAACAGTGCTGCGGCATCTGATTACCAGCAACATGATACCTATTTTGTCGTTTCACATTTCCACTATACGCTTGTGGGTGGGGGGCTCTTCGGTCTCTTTGCTGGGATTGCTTATTGGTTCCCGAAGATGACCGGACGCCTATTGGATGACAAGCGAGGAAAGAAGATTTTCTGGCTCTTTTTCTGGGGGTTCAATGCGACATTCATACCGATGGTCATTGCCGGTTTTTATGGAATGCCCAGGCGCATCTACACCTATTCATCCGAGATGGGATGGGGTGCTTCCAATTTGGCTGCCACGTTTGGGGCATTTGCGATGGGGCTTTCTGTCCTACTCTTTATTATGGAGCTTCTCCGAGCAGCACGCCACGGAGAGAGAGCACCTGCCGATCCATGGGACGCCCGGACATTGGAGTGGACCACAACGTCTCCTCCCCCTGTATACAACTTTGCCCAAACACCCGTCGTAAAAGAGAGGGATGAACTTTGGGCTGCCAAGATGGAAAAGCGAGAAATCGCTACTCTTCCTCCCGACAAGGGCGGGATCCACATGCCTGGGGGGTCTTGGATGCCCGCCATCGCAAGTTTGGGGATTCTCTTTGGAGGGCTTGGGCTCCTGTATAGCCCCGCACTAGGGTTCACAGGGGTGGGCATTATGCTACTCGCTTTCTTTGCATGGGCTTTAGAAGGAGAGGGTGGAGAACATATTCACCCCATGGAGGCAGGACAATGATTCTTGCCAGTACACTTTCTCCCCTAATGGGACTCGCTCTTGTGGTCGCTGCGTTTGGTGTTGCAGTCTTTACCTTTTATGGTATTTTGGGATTGGTTCGAAAGAAACCCCAAACGGTACCTGCCGTGCCCGATGACCAGACCGAAGGTCCCCCTAAGCCGCCCGAGGGGACTGGTGTTCCCCACATCAAGCTCCTTTGGTGGGCATACATCGCTAGCGACTGCATGTTGTTCGGGAGCTTAATTGCAGGGTATTTGGTCTATAAAGGAAGGAGTTTGACAGGTCCATGGCCCCTTGATGTCTTTGACTTCCAGACGACCACAATCAGCACCTTTATTCTCTTGACTAGCTCCCTAACGATGGTGCTCCAGTTGGCAGCAATTCAACGGGGGGATTTGGGAAAGTTCCGTCTATGGAATGTGGCCACGATTCTCTGTGGGTTGGTTTTCTTGGGCTATCAAGTCTTCGAATTCTCTACTTTTATTGAAGAAGGGCTAACGATGCAAACGAACCTTTTTGGGGCTTCTTTTTATCTACTAACAGGCTTTCATGGCGTGCACGTGGCGGTGGGTGTTCTTTGGATGATTCTTTTGTTGGTCCACTCGTTTTGGGGAGGTGTCACAAAGAAAAAAGCAGTCCATGTTGAAGTAGCAGGCCTTTATTGGCACTTCGTTGATGTCGTTTGGATTGTGATTTTCTCCGTTGTCTACTTGATGGAAATGCCTGGGTCCTAGAGGAGTAAGAAAATGAGCAACAAGAACAATAACTACCTAAAAATCGCTGTGATCTTGACATTGGTGACTGTAGTGGAGGTGATGCTCCCTTCGTGGTCACCGCAAACCGTTTACAACGTCCTTTTGCTCTCGCTAGCAGCCCTCAAGTTTTGGTTGGTCATCCAGGTCTACATGCACCTCAAGAAAGACCCCGCCTTGTTGGGTTGGATCTTCGGGATGGGGGTCTTTCTGATTGCTGGCAGTGCCTGGGCTATCATTGTGATGTTGAACCCAAATGCTGCCCAGCCCAGTCCCCGTAGCGAGGTTGCCCACCAAACCCCAGAGGTCGTTGAGATTGAGGTGGCAAACCCCTGTCACACACCCGATCCCACGCCAACAAACCCCTGTGAAGGGGGAGAGGTCGTTGAGATGGAGGTGGCAAACCCCTGTGAAGGTGGAAACGCCCTTACGAAGGATGAGATGATTGCTTTAGGCGAAACGGTAGCGACTCAATTGGGTTGTTCGGCATGCCATAGTGTGGACGGCTCACGGTTGGTCGGACCTTCTTGGAAGGGTCTATTAGGACGGGAGCAAGAGATGGATGATGGCACAACGATTATTGTGGATACCGCCTATATTCGAGAATCTGTTCTAGACCCAATGAAGCGTGCACCAAAAGGGTTCATTAAGGGCATGATGCCGATGGGACTTACGATGACAGCATCTGATGAAGAAGTCGAAGCTCTCTTGCACTATCTAGCTTCTCTCTAGCGACGCTTCTTCCACGACATAGTTTTTGGGATAATACTTCATATGAGAATGCTCTTCCTCCATACGGGGCTCCACGAATCAGAAAATATCTCAACTTGGACTCATGAGGTTCCCCTCTTGGTCCTTCTCTTGGGTGTGCTATCCCTATATTTTTTTGGCATTGGTCCTTGGAGGGAAAAATGGGGAAAGGGAACGCCATACCCTCTGTGGAGAGCACTCTCCTTTTTCTTTGGTGTAGCCCTCTTCTATGTCGCAGTTTCTTCGCCCATTGACCATGTGGGCGAAGAGTATCTGTTTTGGGTTCATATGGTCCAACATATCCTCTTCATCTTCCCTGTTGCTGTAGCCCTCTTGGTCGGGATTCCTCCGGCACTCGCCAAGAGCTTGTTTGACCGCCCCCTTATCCGACCCATCCTCCAAACCCTGACAAAACCTCTCGTGGCTTGGGCTCTTTTCCATCTCTTCTTTTTGGGTTGGCACCTGCCACGCCTTTACGAGGCAGCCCTTCACAGCACCCCCATCCACAATCTAGAACATGCGACAATGCTCTTTGGTGCAATTCTCTCTTGGTGGCCCCTCCTCAATCCTGTCCCCGGATGGCCACGCCTCTCCTTTGGTGCCAGACTCCTCTATATCTTCGCATTTCCCGTGGCACAGCTTCCTGCGTTTGGCATTCTCTCGTTTAGTGACCAAGTCTTCTATCCCACTTATCAAGTGGCACCGCGGCTAGAGGGATGGCTCGATTTCTCGCCTCTTGAAGATCAAAAACTGGGTGGTATTATCATGAAGATAGCCGCTATGGTTGGATATACAGTGGCGTGGGCAGGGACTTTTTTCTCTTGGAGTCACAAGCATCACAAGGCGAATCCGCACCCAAACCTAGACGAAACCTAGGCACCCTCGCTTTCAAGCAAGTCTTCTAAGGTCAATGAGGTAATTTGATGAGAGAGTGCAATCTGTTCATCCTTCAACAGTTTGTGTAGCGGACAGGCAGGTTCAGACCCGCAAGGGGCATCTCTGAGAAGGCAGGATGAGAGGCTCTTTTGTTCGGTAGAGGCAAGAATCACGGCCTCTAAAGTAATCTCTTGGGGAGAGATCGTCAGTTTGTACCCGCCCCCAGGTCCCCTTCGTGCCGAGACGATAGGTGAAAGGGATAGCCGTTGAAATACTTTCGCAAAATAGGGTGGAGTTGGTGAGTTTGGTGGACAGATTTCGGCCAAGGTGTGGTACTCTTCTCTTGGCAATGCAGCCAATCGGATCAATCCCTCTAAGGCAAGCATCGCTGACGTTCTGTTCATTCTTTCCCTCCAGTTTGGTGGGGTGATTGGGGGGTAATCTCTGATGTGAGAATCTCCTCCCACGACATGACGATGCCCCCACTCTCTTGTGCAAATCGCTCTGCCTCTTCATGAAGAGAGAAGGCAGAAAGAGCATACCCCATAGGAGTCATTGTTCCACCATGGACATATATCGCCTTCTCACCATCTATCCATGAGAGAGAAGAGATGTCGTGTACCCACACCGATTGAATAGATTCACCTCTCTCTTTTAGGGTGATTAGGAGGCCCCCAATATCATCAAAACGGCGCACTTTCCCTTCTGTCGTGACATAGGCTGAAGCAAAACGGATATCATCAATCATCATAGAGCAATAGTCGCAGATGTCCACCCCAAGGCGTAGAGATGGGGGCTCCTCTGCTTGAGCAATACCCCTACAGCTTGCTAAGAGGATCAAAGAGTGAAGAAAAAGTCTCATTGAATACCTCGCTTTTTGAAGACGGAAGTGGAGATGATGGCGGGCAGTAGTGCCCATAGGAAGAGTGTGGCAATCAATCCTCCTTCCAGGGCCTCTCCCCACTCCCGAAGAGCCCATAAACCTGAAGGTCCTAATAACTCGCCTCCACCCTTGATAGAGAGTACAGTAGCCATCCTAAAAACCTCAAGAGGGTTGCCAAGGGCTAACAAGAACAGGGTGCCAGGTTCGGTCTGAAAAGCGACAGCTGTTCCCATCAATCCCAAGTCCCCCAAAAAAACGAAGCCTAGCCACAGGAACAATGCCAAACCTAGTGCAGCACCCTCTGTTCGAGCGCATGAAGAGATCAGCATACCTAATCCCAGCGCCGTAAAAGCCAACAGAAAAGAGAGGGCAACTAAGAGTAGGAAACTATCGGCACCCAATGTGCCACCCCCCCAAGCAATCAAGAGACCAGCCAAACCAAACCCTAAACCAATCGTTCCTAAGAGTGCCCCCCCCAATCCAAGGAGTTTGCCTCCAAGAACTTCAGCTCGAGATACAGGTTGAGCAAGGAGCATGGGAAGGGTGCCTCTATCTCTTTCACCAGCCAAAGAGCCAGCTCCTAAGACAAGTCCTAGGAGTGGAACGATGAGCAAGACAAGATGGGTTAGGCTTGCTCCTGTGCGGTCTAAAGAGGCTAGGCCCTCTCGTCCCGCTCCGGAAAGAGAGAGCCAAGAGAGAGCGACAGCTAAGACTGAGAAGGCCGAACTAAAGAGAACGAACCATAGATTACGAAACGCTTCTTTCAGTTCACGCTTACCAAAAGCAAGAAGAAGAGCAAATCTAGGCATGGATACCTCCCAACTTGGAAACGGGGATGAAAGAGTCTCCGTTTGTTTTTCTAACAGAAGTTCCCGGGGAGCCATCATGGAAGAGATGGCTGGTGAGCCCGTCCTGAACCAATTCGCCCCCATCTAGAAAGAGGACACGGTCTGCTAAGCGAACGATTTCGTCGGGTCGGTGAGAAGAGAAAAGGAGAGTATGCCCCGTCTCTTTTGCCACCTCAAGTCGTTCTAAGAAAGACTCTCTCCCTTTCGCATCTAAGTCGGAGGTGGGTTCGTCCAACAAGAGGAGAGGCGGGTTGTCCAGAAGGGCGATACCTAGAGCTAAGCGTCGCCGCATGCCCCCTGAAAGATCTCGAAGGCGTTTTCTCTCTTCTCCTTCTAGACCCATCGAATGGAAAGAGGATTGGTTAACTTTCAACCCGCGCAATGAGGAGAAAAAAGAGTAAGCTTCAACGGCTGTCGCACCTGGGTGGAAACCCAATACTTGGGGAACAAACCCCACATGACGCCTCGCTTCTGTTCCGTCACGCTTTACATCCACACCGTTCAAGGTAATCTTGCCCTCATAGGGAAAGAGCCCAAGCAGTGCATGGAGGAGGGTTGATTTTCCTGCACCATTGTGCCCCCAAAGAGCTACAGATTCACCCTCAGCAAGGGAAAAGGAGAGGTCATTTAGTGCACGCGTATTCCCAAACGACTTACCAAGGTGGCTGACTTCAATCATGGGGAACCTCCAAGAAAACTCTCTTTACCCAAGAATCCCAAAGTGACTGCCAACAGCAAGATACCCCCCGCGGCGGCAGTAAGAGGTCCGCCGTTGGGCATGGGGGGTTTGGGTGCGGGGGGAATTGGTGGCATCTCAATCAAGGGGTAGTTATCCTCAAGAATGGGTCGAGGGGCAACCAAGGGGAAGGCCCGGGCAGCATAATCAAGGGCGCGTGCTGCGGGGGTGTTTACGAAGAGACGCAGGGTCGGGTATCTCGCCATAATACTCTCAAAAAGTCTATCTGAACGATAGGGGTAGTCACCCAAACCATCCCCATCCCCATCAAAGCCACGGTAATCACTCCAGTAATTCCCAACACCATTATGTGACCAGCTGTTACTGGCGGCATACCCACCCCTGCCCGCAATGAGCACCTGTTCGTCGTTTTCCAAGAAAGCGTTTGCCCAAAACGCATTATTCCTAACAGAGGGCATCAGAGAGATTCCAAGGGTATTCCTAGAAAAGACGTTATGGTGTACATGACCTATCGAATCAACTTGTCTGGGGCTGTTGTCCATATGAACGCCAACGCGGTTGCCCAAGAAGAGATTGTCGGCGACCAGGGCATCATCCACATCCTTTAATCCCACCCCATATCCACTCGGTCCATAGTTGCCCAAGAATAGGTTATTCTCCATCCTTAGATCTCTGCTAAACATAAGGAAGGCTCCTACAGAGTTGTTGATGAACGCATTCTCTATCACTTTCGCTCCGTCGCAATACATGAAGTGAAGACCATACCTTCCATTGGAAATGGAGTTATTCATAACGACCAAGTCTGAAGAGAACCAAAGGACGACATCCCTTCCACTCTCTACAACATTGCCCACAACCTGAGTGCCATCACTTTCCCAAATGCGAATGGGGTCCCCACGTCTTGGTACAGCGATAGGAAACCCTGTAATTCTGTTATTCCTCACGACAGATTGGGGGGAGCTCTTCAAGTAGAGACCGAATAGAACCTCGTTCAATATGTTATCCTCGATCGTAGCTCGAGGCGCTTCAACAGAAACGCCGGAGTTCTCTGCATCCAAGCGACGACCACTTCCCGTAATCGTTAAACCCCGAACCGTGACATCTGGGGCAAGGATAGAGAGGACAGTTCCTTCGCCCCCTCCGTCAAGTGTTGCCCCATTCTTCCCAATGAGCGTAAGGGGGGTGTTTATCATGAACGAACCTCTCCACACCCCCCCCTCAACCGTAATTACAGCGCCCGCTTCTGCTTGGGCAAGAGCCCGAGATAACCCTCCCTCATCTCCTGAAACAACGGTCAGATTGGCAGGTGCCAAAGCGAGGAGAAGGTGCCAAAGGGGGAGCACTAGTTGCTCTTTCCCTCCTCCTTTCTAACCAAGGGACTCCAGACAGCCCAATGAGACCAAAGAGCGAAGATAATCAGGACAGAAGAACCCAACGCAAGCCAGAAACCGATATCGACATATCCCAAAGTGGTAAATTGGGCGACTTCTCCTTCACCAAGAATCGTTGGGACGAAGGGGTCGACCGAGCTGGAAAGAGGTGCCTTAGGGTCTAGGTTCATCCCAAACTCTCTCATATACCAACGCATATCCAATATGAAGGCAGCGGGGAATAGAAACGCTGGAAGGGAAAGCCACGCGGTCCATCGGGTGTGGATAACGGTTCCAGCAAGGAGAAATAACGCGAAGACACTCATCACATAGTAGGCAATCGACATCTCAAACTTCGCTGCTTCTTGTAAGGGTCGCATCCCAATGTAGTGATTGATCAGGTCTAACTCTTCTACATCACCCCCGATGTGATCGACATAGGCAATCAACTCCAACCCTCGAGGATACTGAGGAGCCTTCAAATCCATTCGCCAAAAGGGGAAGAAGACCGAGATGATGAGAGAAACTGCAGCGAGCGTAAAGAGAAGGTTGGGCAGGAGATACCGAAAAGGTCTCTTCTTGAAATCCTCTTCGGGAATGCGGGGGCCTAAGATTCTGTTAAGTAATGGAGTCATATATCCGTTATTTTCCTTTAAAAAATAGGGGGCCGGACGAGCCGGCCCCCGGTAGTTATCGTTGTTACGGTCGTACCTGAAGGTAGCCCATCATCTCCAAGTGGAGAGCAGAGCAGAACTCTGTGCAGTAATAGGTAAAGACTCCATCGTTGGTAGCATCAAACTCAAAAGACAACGCTTCGCCTGGTTCAATAGAGACATTGATGTTGTATCCAGGTAGCGCGAATCCGTGCGTTGCATCGTAGGCTCGCTCCACATTTGTAATGTGCCAAATCACATGATCACCCTTTCGAATATCAATGCGCTCTGGGGTGAAGTGGCTGCGGATAGCCGTCATAAAGATCTCAACGGTGTTTCCATGTCTTTCCACACGCTCTTCGCCTAACATCACGGCGTGCTCATCAATCGTCCCTGTGGTGGGGTTCCATCCCACCTCGGGGTAGACCTCCCAGGGGTTTAGTTTGTCAGCTTTGATAATCTGAGCGTAGTGGGGTTCTCCAATACCCATAGGCATGTCATAGAGCAACTTCATGGCATCACCATTGTTCTCAATGTCAATCAACTGGAAGTTCTGAGGGAGTAGGGGACCGACATTCGCGAAGCGGTCTAATGCCCACTTGTTCAAAGAGACCAAGTATTTGCCATCGGGGCTTACGGTATCACCTTCAGCTGTAACGAGGTGTCCCACATTGTAATGAACCGGAATCTGTTGGACGAGTTGCCACCCCTTTTCTGGGTGGAGGCGTTCGTAAGGACCACCCAAGGTCCAGCGGGCAACAGCTGGCTCTAGGAAGAGGCTGGTGTAAGCGTACCCTTGGTTGTCAAACTCAGTATGAAGAGGACCCAATCCGACCTCTACTTGAGCTTCTACAACCGAGTCAAAAGGAAGAATGGGGACACCGTAACTGTCCGTACGATGGTTACCAGCTCGAATGGAGGATTGAATCTTGGCCCAAGAGTAAATCGTGACATGGGGATCGAGTTTCCCACTGACGACAATGTATTCACCACCAGGCGTGATGTCTGCACCATGGGGGCTTTTTGGTTCGGGAGCTAAGTAGAGGAGGTTCTCTGCGATGGATCTCTCAAGAGAGATGACCGGGAATCCATTTATGTCAGATGTTTGTCCGGCACGAGCGACCCGAATCGCAGCATCCAGATTGATGATATGGAGATAGTCCATGTCTCGTTGGGACGCACCCGCTTCAAAGGGTGGGTTTCCGTCTTCAATTCCCCCGGTTGCCATCTCGGAGTTGAACGAGCCACAAACGACCCATCCTTCACTCACTTTCTTCCCAGCATCACAAAGGTCTTGCCAGTAGGGAGGAAGCTCCATCGCAAAAGAGGCACTCTTGTCAATGCGCCCAGCCAATCGGTCAAACTTCCAGAAAGTGACCATTCCACGATAGGAATCAGCATAATCACTTATGGGTGCATACTCATAACCCAGAGGTGTGGCATATTGTCCACCCTCAATCACCCATTCAGTATCGGGCGTCACCTTGGTGCCGCCGTGATCGTTGATGGCGATGGGGTTTTTTACGATCTGTTTTGTCTCAAAGTCCTTCAGGTCAATAAGGGCAACCCGAGCATTTGCCTTGTCATTGATAAAGAGCCATTGTCCGTCATACTCGCCCCCTGTTTCAGAAAGGGCGGGGTGGTGGGTGTCCCCCCATGTGATCTCTATACCGTCTACTGCGCCATCAGCAAGGATATCCATTGTATCTTGGGCACCTGTTCCCCAACCTTGCCAAGGCTCCGGAGTAAAGACTCCGATTGTCTTGAGTATGCGCATGGATGGCAAGCCAATGACGAAGACTTGTCCTGCGTGTCCTCCTGAAGAGAACATAATGTAGTCGTCGTGGCGACCGGAGGGCATATAGGTCTTTAGTGCGGCTTCGATGTCGTCGGGGGTTAAATCCCGGTCGGCAGCAATCGCAGTAGCTCCTCGCCCTAGTCGTGTGCTCGTTCGAGGGGCGAAGGCGCTAACGGCAACGAAGAGAAGTACCGCGGCAACCAACCCCCAAGAAAGCAGATTCTTATTTTTTGTCATAGTGGTGTTTACTTGAAAACCTCCTATTGGAATGATTCTGGAATCTACTCTGAATTACGGAGAGTGCATTCGTATATTCTCTCTTCAAGACCCCATTCAGACTTTGGAGGGGCGAACGAGACGGAACCGAGACGGTCCGAAAAAGGTGTTAGAGGGAGAGTCCCCATTGGTCAAAGAGGAAAGCCCAGCGATCGGTCACTTCATCTATTACAAAGGAAATGGGCTTCCCTACACCATGCCCTGCGTCATCTTCAACCCGTAACAAGATGAGGGAGTTGGGGTGATTCCTTTGAGCCAAAGCAGCGAACTTCCGTGCGTGAAGGGGATCAACACGAGAGTCGTGATTGGCCGTCATCAGCAGAAGACTAGGGAAGGAGCCTTGGGTGGGGATGTGGTGGTAGGGACTATAGCTATAGAGCGAGTGAAAATCATCCTCAACAGAGGGGTCTCCATATTCAGGAATCCACAATCGAGCAATCAAGAACTGGTCGTATCGCACCATATCCAATAGGGGGACAGCACAGACGACCGCCTTAAAAAGGTCGGGTCTTTGTGTCATAGCAGCCCCAACGAGTAACCCCCCGTTGCTCCCCCCACTAATCGCCAATCGTTGGGGCGAAGTGTAGTGATGGGAGATGAGCCATTCGGCGGCAGAAATAAAGTCATCAAAGCTATTCTGTTTATTCTTCAACATTCCTCCTTGGTGCCAACCCTCTCCATACTCACCCCCACCTCTTAGATTGGGGAGGGCAAAAACACCCCCTGCTTCTAGGAACGGGAAAAGAGTGGGAGAAAAATAAGGTTTTTGGGAGATGTTGAACCCCCCATAACCTGTCAATAGAGTCGGGTTAGAGCCATCAAGAACCACACCCTCCTTGTGGACGAGGAACATCGTAACTAGGGTGCCGTCTTGTGAGGGGTATTCCACTTGTTGAACCTGTAGCCCACTCGGGTCAATAGGGTAGTCAATTCGCCCCCAAACGGAACGCTCTAAAGAGCCCGCTTCTTGTTGAAAAATGACGGGAGGGGTATCAAAAGAAGCAAAGGAATAAGCAAACAACCCCCCCTCTCTCCGTGCCGAAAGCCCGCCAACTGAACCAATCCCCGGTAAAGGAAAACCGTCTTGTTGGAGTGTAAGGGGGTCTAGGAGGACGATCTTGGAAGTTGCCTTTTTCTCGTAGGCGAGGACGATTTTTCCTCCTACAAAAGACGCCGATTGGAGTGGAGAATCGCTTTGGGGAACGGCTACCTGCCAGTTGGACCTGTCGGCAGGGTTGTCCTCTAAGGGTGCCCGCCACAACTGAGAAAGAGGAAACCTCGCTGAGCGTTCCAGAATCCAGATAAAACCTTCTTCAATAAAGGCAGAATAGAGCCCGTCTCCCCCGGCGACCAAAGAGAAATGGGGAAGATCATCCGTCAGGTTGGCAAGGAAGAGAGTCGATTCATCCCATCCTTTACTTGCCTCCACCAAGAGCCACTTTCCCGAGTAATCTACGGAAGCACTTGGCCACTCTTCTTTCTCTCTATCCGCCCCAAAAACAAGGGGGTCGTCCTCCCAGTCCGTCCCCAAGATGTGGAGGTAGACACGCCTATGATAAGAAACTTCTTCTGGTGGAACCGTTCCCGGTTGAGGGTATCTGCTGTAATAGAAACCACGATTGTCCTTGAGCCAAGAGGGGTTTGCCCACCGCGTATAGGGTATCTCTTCCTCAAGTTGTTTCCCTGTTTCTACTTCCAGCACATAAGTGGTGGACATCTCCGAACCTGCCTCAGAGACGCCATAGACAACGAGGGTTCCCTCTCGGTTAACCACCCACCAGTCCAAACTTCGGGTGCCGTCATCACTCCAACCGTTGGGGTCTAAAAGCACTTCTGTTTCCACCCCTTCTTTCCAATAGACCTTAGCATGGTCTTCTAGCCCCTCTCTCTCGGTCCAAAAAACCCTCTTTCCCCTGAAAACAGGAAGACCAAGACTCCCTTGCTCTAGGAGGGTGGAGATGCGTTTGCGAAGGGGATTCCAAGCGGGAAGAGCAGAGAGATAGGTCGTCGCCCTTGCTGTTTGGGCCAGCGACCATTCCTTTACGGCGTCAGAGTCGCCGTCCTCTAACCAGCGATAGGGATCGTTGACCACACGCCCAAAGTGGCTCTCTATCGTTGGAGACAGAGGAGTTGATGGCGGGGGATTTGGGGTAATCATAAGAAGAAGAAAGGAGAAGAGAGCCATTCTAGGACCCGCCTAGACGCCTATCTAGCCAGCGATCAGGAAGGAAGCGAGCCAAGACGGTCCTCCATCGACTCCTTGGACCCACGATATATCGTGTTCGTGGGCGCTCTGAAAGAAGGGCATGGAGAACGGCAGCAACCACCACAGAAGCATCCTCAGCACGCTCTTCGGCTTGTGTCGTTCCCGATTCAAAGATCTCAATCCCCTTTTCGTAAAGGGATAGGGACTGGGGCGAGATAACTCCCTTGTTCTCTTCTACAAAATCTCTCGTTTTTTTCCAAATCGGTGTGCGAATGGGGCCTGGCTCTATCAACGAAACATCAATACTCCACGGCTGAAGCTCTCTCCGAAAGGCATCTCCTACGGCTTCAAGAGCGTGCTTGCTAGCGGCATAAGCACCCAGAAAGGGAAAAGTCACGAGCCCACTTGTGGAACTGATGAAAGCGATGCGCCCTTTTCTCTCTCTAAGGGCAGGTAATACAGCCTGAGTGACTGCAACCTGTCCCACCACATTCACTTCTAACTGTTCCCGAAGGGCAGAAAGGGGCAGAATCTCAAGGGGGCCAGGACGAACGATACCCGCGTTGTTTACTAGAGCGTCAAGCCGCTCTCCAATCTGAGAAGGGAGGGCAGAGAGTGCTTTTGGGTCTGTAATATCCAGAACGAGGGGGCGGATCACACCTTTGCCACTGAATGGTGGTCCATCTTCCTTGCCACGCACCCCTGCAAAGACCTCCCACCCCTTTTGGGCAAGAGCAACAGCAATCGCTCTTCCCAGACCAGAAGATGCTCCCGTAACGAGGACTTTGGGCATAGAACTAATCTACCATGGGGGGATAATAAACCTATGGCATTCTTCTTGACGCTTCCGGTCCTTAGTGATGATGCCCATTTGGTGGCTTGGAGTGCTTGGGCAGCTACTCAAGGAGAGGGGTTCCCCGAAAGAGAAGCAATCCCCTCCATGGGCGTCTCCGAGCCCCTCCATCTACACCTAGCCACGGCACTCGTTTCCTTAGGTCTAGAACCTGTTCTAGCCGTCTTTACACTCAACGTCATCTCTTTGGGAGGAATCCTCTGGGTGCTGTGGAGGTGGGGGGGGTGGAGGGCGCCCCTCTTATTCGCACTCGTTCCATTCGTGCCCTACCTCCTCCTCATTGGACCAGGAACAGCTCTATTCCTCTTCCTAACTCTCCTTGCCATTTGGATTGGAAAGGAGAAGGGGGGTGTGTGGGCGGGGTTGGCACTCGTCACAAGGATGGACGCCCTCCTATCATGGGGCGTGGCGGGGCTATTTACGTATTTTTCGGGCAAGAGAGAATGGGTTCTTGGTGGATTGGGGGTGTTGGCTCTGGTATTGCTCTTGAACGAATTCTTGTGGGGCTCTCCTCTTCCGGCGACCTTGGGGGCAAAGGGGTTGCTTATTCAGAGGTTATCATTAGGAGGAGAGGGGCACCCCTCACCTCTCCCTTGGGTGGGGGTGGCTGCCGTCTTATTCTTCCTACCGTGGTGGAAGAGGAACGAGCGCCAACTCTTGGGCGTTCTATTGGGAATGACTGTGGTGTGGTGGGGGGCGGGGTTTCCTCCAGGAACGGTATGGGGGTTGGCAGGAGGCTTGGTCCTAGCCACACTATGTCTCGCTTTCTCAAGAACAAGATCAAAAGCTCCTCTCGTTCTTGGGGTTTTTGGGTTGCTGAGTCTCTATCCCATGAATCGTTCTCAGGTCCGATGGGAAGACCACCAACGGGTGGTTCAGGAGGTCGCTAAGTTTCTTCCCCAAGAAGGGTGTACCGTTGCCTTTTGGTATTTCGGGTATTTACGCTCCGCTACAGAGGCTTGCTTGGTGGATGGTTCGGGTTTCTTTGACCCCCGCTCCCAAGACCTACTTGCGCAGACGGGCACTGCAGATATCTTCCTTCTCGTTGAAAAGGAGAAGATCCGTGCCGCGATACAGTTCTTTCCTGCAGGGGTAGAACCGAACGAAAACCTACCTAGTTTCTTAGAATCAATTCGGGTAGAGGGGGATTCCTTGATCGCCCTCGTTCACTTGAGAGATTAGGGCGCTGTTGCTGGTCACGCACTCGTGAAACACGGTTAATGTGGGATAATACCCCCTTGGATGGGCGGTCGTCTAACGGCAAGACATCGGTCTTTGGATCCGAGAATGGAGGTTCGATTCCTCCCCGCCCAGTACGCCCTCAAGACAGATGACGGAAGATTCCTCTTGGTTGTTCCCCCTTATCGCTTTGGTGGCATTCCTTTATGGTTCGGTAGGACATGGGGGTGCTAGTGGCTATCTGGCGGTGATGGCTCTAGCGGGGTGGCCCATCGCTTCAATGCGAGCCGTCGCCCTTTCTCTAAACATCTTAGTAGCAGGGGCTGGGACATCGCAGTTCAAGAAAAGAGGATTCCTGAAGGGAAACCTCCTTTGGCCTTTCGTCATCACTTCAGTCCCTGCCGCAGCGGTGATGGCGGGATTCCCCCTAGAGGACCAAGTCACACGCCGTGTTCTAGCTGGTGTTCTGATTTGGTCGGCGTATCGACTCATTCTTGGCAGGGGGCAGGCAAGGAGAAAACGCCTTGTCGCACCCAAACTTCCCAGTGCTTTGGCTTGGGGATTGATTATGGGAGCCCTTTCGGGGATGGTTGGTGTGGGTGGGGGCATCTTCCTTTCTCCCCTTCTCTTGACGATGGGGTGGGCAACTGCCAAAGAAACAGCCGCAACAACAGCGGCATTTATCCTTCTCAATTCAGCGGCAGGGTTGGTGGGAATCGCCCGTGCAGGCATTTGGCCTGAATTCCCCATGGAGAGTTGGATTCTCTTCGCCCTTTCAGCATGGGCGGGGGGGTGGCTAGGATCCAAAACAGGAGCAGGAAGATGGTCGGGAGGGATGATTCGGAACGTGCTGGGTTTCGTTCTCGTCATTGCCGCTGTCAAGTTCCTTCTCTAACGATTCAGATAGAATAAGCTGTCCTCATGCCCGCTCTCCTACCTCCTTTCACCCTCCTCATTTTTCTCCTAGCTGGAGGACATGGGGGACCCACACCCACGCCTTTGGGGCGGGAGATTTCTGGTGAGGAGTGGGTCTTGGCGGTGGGGGGGTTCCAACAACCCCAACTCTATCCCCCCGCACCCCTTTTTGAAGGAGAAGAACTCTTTCTTGCTGATCTGGAACAGCTCACTTTTGGGGGACAGAATGCAGAGGCGTATTGGTCACCCGATGGGTCCAAGCTTCTTTTCCAGAGTACAAGAGATGGGGGGGGTGCTGACCAGATCTTTACCTATGATTTGGCTACGGGGCAAAGCGTGCTCGTCTCAACGGGGCTTGGTGTAACGACATGCCCCTTTTGGTTATCTGATGGGAAACGCTTCATTTACGCTTCTACCCATGAAGAGATGGCCGAAGATCCTCCACCCCTTGACTATTCTCAAGGATATGTGTGGCCCATACATGGCACATATGAAATCTATCTAGCAGCTGCTGATACAGGTGAGATTATTGAGAAACTAACAGATGTGCCAGGGTATGACGCCGAGGTTGAGGGTGTGGATTGGAATCGAAACAACAGAATGGTCTTTACGAGTGCTCGTGACGGAGATTTGGAGCTTTACGGGATGACGATCGATGGCGACAGGCGCATCGTCCGCCTGACCCATTCTCCAGGGTATGACGGCGGCAGTTTTCCGGGTTATTCTGGCGAGGTGATTGTCTGGCGACGATCTATCGCAAAGACGGAAGAAGAGAAGACAGTCTTTCAGGATCTGTTCGACAAAGAGCTTGTGAGGCCCTCTGCACTAGAGATATGGGCGATGCGTCCCGATGGCACGTTGCGCACCCCTCTAACAGATAACGGTGCGGCTAACTTTGGTCCCGTCCTTTCACCCAACGACCAGTTCGTCCTCTATGTCTCTAACGAAGACGATCCCCAAGGGAGAGGCTTTGATCTCTTCATGCTCCCTCTTGGTCAAGGGAAGACTCAGAAGGTGACCCAATACCCAGGATTTGATGGGTTTCCTATGTTCTCGCCCGATGGGGAATGGATCGTTTTCGGGAGCAATCGGAACGGTTTGGTAGAGGGAGAGACGAATCTCTTTGTGGCTAGATGGGTAGGACCCTCTGCCCATTAGGGGGTTGGGCTCAAGGTATAATCCCCTTTGTGGTTCTGTTTGGGTTTAGGGAGTAAAGTAATGAAAAGTGATATCCATCCTGCTTGGCATGACGACTGCAAGGTCATATGTGACTGTGGTGCCGATTTTCTCGTTGGCGCTACTGTAAAGTCAATTCGGGTTGAAATCTGTTCAACCTGTCACCCTTTCTTTACCAAGAAACAGAAATTCGTTGATACGGCGGGTCGTATCGATCGCTTCAAAGAGCGGTACGGCAGTGACTCTCTTTCCGATATGGGCGACAGGGGTAAGAAAGCCCGAAAAGCCGCAATGAAGAGAGACGAGGCTCGTTCTTAGTGTGACGGGGGCTATGCCCCCAGAGGATGCTTTTCAAGAGGCGATGCTTCCAATACAGAAGGCATTGGAAGAGATTGATGCCGCTCTTATTGACCCACTGATACTCAAGGAACCCCGCAAGCTAAAAGGGTTGGGGCGCAGAAGACAACGAGTTCAAACCATACTAGAACTTCACCAAAAATACCTTGAGGACTTGGCAGAATGGACCGACTTGAACGAGGCACTTCTTGGTAACGATGCTGAACTCAAGGAGATTGCTCAAGAGGGGATTGAGGAAGCGGCTGAGACACTTTCAAAGACCACCAGCCACTTGGAGGACGCCCTAGTGCCTCGTGATCCCGACGCAGGAAGGAATGCATTGGTGGAGATTAGAGCAGGTACGGGGGGCGACGAGGCAGCGCTGTGGGTGGGGGACCTCTTTGGGATGTACAAGAGAATGTTGGAGAACGATTTCAACATCAAGGTTCTTTCCTCCTCGTCAAGTGAGATGGGGGGCTACAAAGAGATTTCCTTCATGGTTAGGGGAGAGGGGGCATTTGGCTGGTTGGCTGCTGAGAGTGGCATCCATAGAGTCCAACGCGTTCCCGATACAGAAAGCCAAGGGCGCATTCATACATCTGCAGCGACGATTGCTGTCCTCCCGGAGGCAGATGACGAAGTAGAAATAGATCTAGACCCAAGAGATATCAAGGTGGATACCTATCGGGCTAGTGGCGCTGGGGGGCAACATGTCAACAAGACCGATTCAGCGGTACGAATGACCCATCGCCCTTCGGGAGTCGTCGTGGACTGTCAAGAGGAACGGAGCCAACATCAGAACCGTGAGAGGTGTCTCTTGATGTTGCGTACTAAACTGTACCAGTTTCAGGTAGAGCAGAGGAAGAAGGAGGGGGATGAGAGACGGCGCTCTGCGGTAGGGAGTGGGGATCGCTCTGAGAAGATTCGGACCTTCAACTTCCCTCAAAACAGGGTAACGGATCATCGTGTGGGGCACTCTATCCACCAACTTGACCGCGTCCTTGCGGGCGAAGGAAGGGTTTTTTTTGAGGATATCGCTCGTCTTCTCAGGAAGCGACTGATGGACGAGGTACAAAGTGGAGCGTAAGAAGGTCCTCGTTTCTGACGCGATTAGGCAAGGTAGAGCACGGCTATTGGCCGCGGGTGTGGATTCCCCTTGGTTAGATAGCGAGATTCTCCTTTCCGAAGCGATGGGATGGACCCGAGAAGATCTCTTGGCAGAGAACAAACAAGAGATTCCTCACGAAGTAGCTCCCATCTGGGAGGGGTACCTGTTGCGACGAGAAAGGCGAGAGCCGATTGACCGCATCTTGGGGTGGCGGGCGTTTCGTCATTTTAGGTTTCGTGTCGTACCGGGCGTTTTTAGTCCTCGCCCCGAAACCGAAGAACTCGTTCAAAGAGCGATACCGAAGGTCCCAGACAAGGGGGTGGTCTTGGACTTATGTTGTGCAGGAGGGTGTGTGGGCATCAGTTTAGCCTATGAAACCGAGGCTAGGGTGGTGATGGTTGATTGTGACAACTTGGCGGTTCAACATGCTAAGGAGGAAGTTGCCCGTTTGATTCCTGAATATGGAGTCAAGGTCCTACAAAGCGACCTGTACAACGAGGTAAGTGGGATCTTTGATGTGATTACGGCGAACCCGCCCTATATTGGAGAGGAGGAGAAAGAAAGTCTCCCACCCGAGGTCGCTCTCTTTGACCCCCCCTTGGCACTCTTTGCCCCTGATGAGCCCTTGAGTGTCGCCCAGTGCATCGTTTCCGATGCTCCCCTCCATCTTAGGGAGGGTGGATGGCTCTTGATGGAAGTAGGGTTTTTCTTGGGTGAAGAAGCTCTCACGCTTTTTGGAAAAGGTTGGAGTAGAGCTCGTCTCAGGAAACCTTGGGGATCCCCGGATCATTATCCTTATCTCGTCGTTGAAGCTCAATGGACAGGAACATAGCGGGTGCAGAAGCCCTTCAAAAAGGGGGGATTATTCTTGTGGAGACAGGGACGGTTTTGGGGCTGGCTACTCGCCCCGAAAACGTTGAAGAGTTGGTCAGGGTAAAGGGGGCAAGAAAGACACCCTTTACATGGGTGTTTAGCGATTATGCCTCATTGAGAGAGTGTTGGGTGTGTCGTACAGAACCAAATGGAGGGATAGAGGGGTTATGGAACGAGAGGATGACATTGGTTGTTCCGGGCAGGTTTCGGAAGAGAGAACGAAACCCCTTGTGGGCGGGGGCGTTCGGTTTGGGACTGAGATTGGGGGGGAGTGATTCCCTGATTCCCTTGGCAATCGCCGCAGGAACTCCTTATCTCTTGACAAGCGCCAACAAGAAGGGAGAAGAGCCTCCTGTTCAATATAAGGATGCCCCCAAGGAGATAAGAGAAAGCGTTGACGGAGCTTGGTTGGGAGCAAGAGGAAATGGGAAACCCACATCTGTTGTCGCATGGACAGAAGGAGGGGTTGTCCTCTTGCGTGGGGCGATGCCGAAGGTCTTTTTATGAGTCTGTTGTTCGTAAGCATGGTGGCTGAAGGGCTTGTGGAGTCTCTCTCATCCCATTTTGAAGAATGGGGAGCTATGGGGCTCCTTATCTGGGCGTTTTGTGAGGCGATCTTCTTTCCTTTACCTCCTGACCTAGGCCTCCTATTCCTAGCAGGAAAGTCGCCTCAGGAGTACGCTTTCTTGGCTGGTGTTGCAACGGTTGGAAGTGCGACGGGGGCACTTGTGGGGTGGTGGTTAGGCCGGTTCCTTGAGAAGCCGATTGTGGCGAGGTTTGGCGAGAAAAAGGTCTTTCAAACGGTCAAACGGAAGCTCCTTCGACATGGTGACGAAGCGATACTCTTGGCGGGCTTTACACCTGTTCCCTACAAGTTTTTCTGTGTCATATCGGGGATGATGGGGCTAAAAAAGAGAACCCTCTTCATCTTCTCCTTATTGGGGCGGGGAGCTCGGTTCTTCCTTGTGGCTCATTTGGCAGCTCGTTTTGGAGAAGAAGCGAAGGGATTTTGGAAGACCCCTGCAGGGATTGCCTGGATGGTGGGCGTGGTTCTCCTAATCCTCTCTGTGGGGTTTTTCCGAGAGTGGCGTTCTAGGAGACATTCAACACCAATAGGTGAGGATGATGAGGGAGAATAACCCCCATGGAAAAGACATTACTCATTGTAAAACCCGATGCGGTTGAAGCCAGTTTGGCGGGTTCAATATTGGCAGCTATAGAGTCGGCAGGGTTCCGCATTTCAGCGTTAGAAATGAGGGAGTTAGACCACGAAATCGCAGCAGAGCATTACGCAGAACATTCAGAGAGACCTTTCTTTGGAGAGTTGGTAGAGTTTATTACGCGTAGCCCCGTCGTTCTGGCGCGATTAGAGGCTCCTGATTGCGTGGCAGCATTTCGACAATTGGCGGGGGCTACCAATCCAGAAGATGCAGAGGAAGGGACACTCCGAAAGCGCTTTGGCACCTCTCTACAAGAGAACGCTGTTCATGGTTCAGACTCGCTTCAGTCGGCGAATCGTGAGTTAGCCCTTTTCTTTGGCAAGTAGCTTGTTTTTCGTCTAGTAACCTCTACCTTGCGGCTCATGCGAATTCGTTGAAATCACGGTGGTTACCGCCCGTTCAAGGGTTGGTGCCGAAAGATGTTCCATCACCAAGCCTATTCCCTTGCCGTTGTGTATACTGACCTTTACCCACCCCTTTCCAGCCCTCGGAAGGTGGCAAGGAAAGCAACAGATAAGGAGTATTTAGGGAAAGATGTCTGACACAGAAAAAAGAGCGAAGGAAGGAAGAGAAAGAGAGTGTTTGAAGGGATCGGGTAAGGGGCTTTTCTTTGATCGCCACCATACCCAAACCGATCAGAGTTGGGATGAGAGTATAAAGTGGAAGAATGCCATCAGTAAGATCACGAATCAAGACGAATCTGTCGTTTTTGAGATGGATGGGATAGAGGTACCCACAAATTGGAGTCAACTCTCTATTGACATCCTCGCCAGCAAATATTTCAGGAAACGGGGCGTGGGGGGGGAGGGAGTAGGCGAGACTTCTCTTCGTCAGACCATTCAGCGCATTATCCACACAATGCGCATGTGGGGCACGAAGGCGGGTGGGTATTTTGCCAGCGAGGAAGACGCTGAGACATTCGAGGAAGAGCTTTCTTGGCTCTTGGCCAATCAGCATGCTGCTTTCAACAGCCCCGTTTGGTTCAACTGTGGACTCTCTGCCAAGTATGGTATCAAAGGTGCAGGTGGAAATTGGGCTTGGGATGAAGAGAGAGAACGACCACATCGCCTAGAAGACAACTACGAACGTCCTCAGTGTAGTGCTTGTTTCATCCAAAAAGTGGACGATGATTTGATGAGCATTTTTTCTCTTGCTCAGAACGAGGCTCGGCTCTTTAAGTATGGCTCGGGTACAGGGACAAACTTTAGTCCTTTGCGCGGAAAGACAGAGAAGTTGTCAGGGGGTGGAAGCTCCAGTGGATTGATGTCTTTCCTAAAGGTCCTAGATTCAGGTGCTGGGGCTACAAAGTCGGGAGGGACCACACGGCGTGCTGCAAAGATGGTCTGTTTAGATGTAGACCACCCTGAAATCCTTGAGTTCATCAACTGGAAGGTTGTGGAAGAGAAAAAGGCGAAAGTCTTGATGGCGAGTGGATACGAGGGAGGGATAGGGGGAGAAGCCTACGAGACGGTCGGCGGGCAAAACGCCAACAATGCCGTTAGGCTTACAGATGATTTCCTAAAGGGCTACGAAGAGGACAAGACTTATTGGACGACCTTCCGGACAACGGGAGAGGGTATGGAAGAGTTATCTTGTCGCAAGGTGATGGGTGCGTTGGCAGAGGCGACATGGCAATGTGCTGATCCTGGGGTTCAGTACGACTCAACGATCAACGAGTGGCACACCTGTAAAGCGACAGACCGTATCAACGCATCTAATCCCTGTAGCGAGTTTATGTTCTTGGACAACACGGCATGTAATCTCTCTAGCATCAATCTCTTGAAATACCAAAAGGAAGATGGCTCTTTTGATATTGGAGGATATAACCATGCGATTCGCCTCTTATTTACAGCCCAAGAGATTCTCGTTGACCTCTCTTCCTATCCCACAGAGGAGATAGCGAAAAACTCACATGATTTCCGCCCATTGGGGTTGGGGTACGCTAATCTTGGGGGTTTGCTGATGGCGCGGGGTATCCCCTACGACAGTGAAGAGGGGAGGGGAATAGCAGCCGCTCTGACTGGTATTTTGACAGGATGTGCGTATAGTGTATCCGCAGAACTTGCAGAATCGAAAGGGTCGTTTGCAGCCTATCCAGAGAATGCCACATCGATGGGTGAGGTCATGAATCTCCACCGACAAGCTGCGTACTCGCTAGAGATAGAGCACACAGGAGCCGCTCTTTGGAACGAAGCAACGCGTCTATGGGATGGCGTCGTCAAAGAGGGGGCCGAGAGTGGTTTTCGAAACGCTCAAGCTACGGTTTTGGCACCTACAGGGACGATCGGACTGTTGATGGATTGTGACACAACGGGCATTGAGCCCGATTACGCTTTGTGCAAGATCAAGAAACTAGCGGGTGGGGGTTATTTTAAGATTATCAACCGAACGGTCCGCCGTGGACTCACTTTCTTGGGATATGCCGAATCAGATGTAAAGGAGATTCTCCAGTATGTCCAGGGGTTTATGTCTTGGGACAACCCCTCACCCATCAATACAGACTCGCTCAAGAAGAAGGGATTTTCGCCTAAGGACTTGGCTCGTCTTGAGAGTAAGTTTTTGGGAGCATTCTCTATCAAGGAGGTCCTTACGGTGTCGCATGTAGGGGAGGATTTCTTAGAAGCACGAGGATGGGAAGGACCAGCGAACGAAGAGGGCTTTAGTATGATGGAAGCGCTAGGGTTTGATGAGGAACAGGTTGAGAAGGCGAATGAGATCATTTTTGGGCGGATGACGGTTGAAGGTGCTCCAGGACTCAAGGAAGAGCACCTTGCTGTCTTCGATTGTGCCAACAAGTGTGGGCATGGTGAACGGTATATCCCTGCGATGGGGCATGTGCGGATGATGGCTGCGACCCAGCCCTTCCTTTCGGGAGCTATCTCTAAAACCGTCAATCTTCCAGCCTCGGCCTCGGTTCAGGATATTGAAGATATCTATATTCAAGGGTGGAAACTGGGTCTGAAGGCAGTCGCTGTTTACCGTGATGGTTCAAAAGGAGCTCAACCTCTCCAATCAGGAAAAGAGATTGATCAGGAGAAGACCACTGAAGAGGCACACGATGAGGCACCCAAAACGGACACAGTTCAACGCTCAAGACGCCAGCGCCTTCCGAGGCGGAGGCAGGGGTTTACATCTGAAGCGCGTATTGGGGGGCATAAGATTTTCGTCCGCACAGGCGAATATGAAGTAGGCGAGGAGGGCAAGCCCCGATTGGGAGAGATCTTTTTGGATATGCACAAAGAGGGGGCAGGATTCCGCAGTTTGCTCAACTGCTTTGCCATTGCAGTCAGTTTGGGGCTTCAGTATGGGGTGCCGTTGAAGGAGTTTGTGGACGCTTTTACCTTTACTCGGTTTGAGCCCTATGGGATGGTGGACCACCCGAACATCAAGAAAGCGACAAGTGTCGTTGATTTCATCTTTAAGTTATTAGGAATGGAGTATTTGGGTCGAACAGATTTTGTCCAAATCCCCCCTGCCGATCCTCCAGTAGAACGAACGAGAGATGCCACCTTGCCCAAGCAGGAGCCACTCTTTAGCAAGGAGAAAGGGAGCGATGACGCTCTAGATATCCACTTGGGACAGATGATGGGCGACGCCCCCCTCTGTGACCAATGTGGCCACATCACAGTGCGGAACGGCACCTGTTACCGTTGTTTGAACTGTGGCAACTCTATGGGTTGTTCCTGATGTCTGTAAGACCGGATTCATGGATTCGTCAAATGGCGGCGAAAGGAATGATTACGCCTTTTTGCTCCGATCAAGTCAAAGAGAATAGTTTGGGTGATCGTGTCATTTCGTATGGAACATCTTCTTATGGGTATGACATCCGTGTCACCAACGAGTTTAGAGTATTTACGAATCTCCACAGCTCCGTGGTTGACCCCAAGGGGATGGATCGTTCGTGTTTTGTGGATGTCGTCGCGGACGAAGTGCTGATTCCTCCCAACTCCTTCGCATTGGCACGGACTGTGGAGTATTTCAAGATACCCAGAAATGTGATTACGGTCTGTTTAGGAAAGTCAACCTATGCAAGGTGCGGAATCATCGTGAACGTAACACCCTTTGAGCCCGAATGGGAGGGGCATGTGACACTAGAGATTAGCAACACGACACCGCTACCCGCCAAGATCTACGCCCACGAGGGGATTGCCCAAGTTCTCTTTTTTGAGAGTGACGACCCATGCGAAACCTCTTATGCGGATCGGGCGGGCAAGTACCAGTCGCAAGTTGGCATTACTCTTCCCCGAATGTAGGGGTGAACATAACGGGAACGAAAAAGGGGCACGAGGAACTTGCTCTAGTAGAATAGTTAGGAGATCCAAGAATAAAGATGGGATTAGGAGGAAAGAGATGATCAACAAGTTGATACTGGTCGGCAATGTAGGAGCAGAACCTGAAATTCGGGAATTCCCGAGCGGGACCAAGAAAGCAACGATCCGTTTGGCGACCAACGAACGGTATAAGACCCGCTCAGGCGAAGAGAGGGATGTTACCCAATGGCACCGCATTATCTGTTGGGGGAAGGATGCTGAGTTTGTGGAAGAGAACGTAAAAAAGGGCAGAAAGCTTTATGTAGAAGGGAGCATTGAGTATCGCCAATACGAGGATGCGGAAGGGAACCAAAAGTACATTACCGAAATCAAGGCGGGTTGGCCAAAGGGGAAAGTCCTCGTCATGGACGATCGGCAAGAGGGAGGATTTGCCGAAATGGTAAACAAGTTGATTTTGGTAGGAGAAGCCCAAACGAAACCCCAAATGGGGAGTTCTGTCCAAGGTGGGAAAGAAGCAAATTTCACCGTAATGACAAACCGCATTACGACGACCCGCTCGGGAGACAAGTGGGAGGAGATTCACGCACATACCGTTGTTTGTTGGGGCAAAGATGCTGAGTTTGCAGAGAAGTTCATCAACGAGGGCACCAAGCTCTTTGTGATGGGCACAATGAACACCCCAGCGGGTGGTAATACGGGAAAATCCGAGGCTGCAGTCGTTCAAGTGGCATGGCCAGAAGGAGAGATTCGCCTTATGGATGGTCGCCGAGAAGAGAGTCGACCATCTACTAGCGAGAGTACATCGCCCTCTAGAGGCAAGAAAGAGCGGATCATTTCAAAAACGGGTGGTGACCTTCCTGTGATGGATGTGAATGATCTACCCAAGACAGGGTAAGTGCGATGGCGAAGGAGGGTTGTTCCTCTTGGCAGAAGCTCTCGTTGTGCGGGGATGGTCCCTTTCGGTCGCCGAGTCTTTGACGGGGGGCGAACTCTCTGCACGCCTCAGTTCAACTCCAGGCGCTTCGGCGTGGTTCCGCGGAGGTATCGTTTCCTATCAGGTGGGGGTCAAATCTTCTCTGTTGGGCGTCCATCCAAAAGTGATCAAAGAGCAAGGAGTGGTAAGTGAAGCGGTGGCAACAGGGATGGCTAAGGGTGTGTCAACAGCATTAGGGACAGAGATTGCCCTCGCCTTGACCGGAGTAGCTGGCCCTGGTCCCCAGGATGGATTGCCCGCGGGGACTGTTTGGATGGCACTCTACGTGGCGGGTAAGACGAACGCTGTAAAATGGATTCTTGACGGAGATAGAGAATCGGTTCGCCGAGCATCTGTGGAGAAGTCAATAGAAAGCCTCTCTACCGTGGTCCTCCCGACCCGTTAGGTCGGGGGTTCCTACCCCCCGACGCAGGTGGCAAGGCGTGGAGATAGGGGATGAGGGTTCCGTTAGGTCGGGGGTTCCTACCCCCCGACGCAGGTGGCAAGGCGTGGAGAAAGGGGATGAGGGGTTGTGGCTCTCCGAGCCACGATGTCCACCCTCTAACGGAGAGAGGAAAACGAAAGGAGTCAAAGTAAGAATGGCGAAGAAAAAAACGACTAAAAAGAGCACAAAGGGGAAAGAGAAGAATGTCTTGGATACCGTTCTTCGTTCTATCGAGCGCAAATATGGCGAAGGTGCTGTCATGCGGATGGGGACGACAGGTGCTACCCAAAAAGGTGAGTCAATTTCCACAGGTTCACTGCTATTGGACACCCGCTTGGGCGTGGGGGGAATTCCTTGCGGTCGTATTACCGAGGTATTTGGTCCTGAGGCGAGCGGAAAGACGACTTTGGCTCTCCACATCGTTGCCGAGGCTCAAAAGAAAGGGAAGACAGTCCTCTATGTGGATGCAGAGAATGCATTGATGCAGAGTTATGCCGAAAGAGTAGGGGTGGATTGGGACAATCTCTTATTGACCCAGCCGGAACATATGGAACAAGCTTTGGATATTACCGATGAGATGATTCGTTCGGGTGCAGTCGGCTTGGTCGTTATTGATAGTGTTGCTGCGATGGTTCCCAAGGCAGAACTTCAAGGGGATATTGGAGACCCTAAAGTAGGTTTACAGGCACGTCTGATGTCCCAATCTCTCCGTAGGCTCTCGGGGAGCATTTCAAGAACGGGCGCCGCAGTCATCTTCATCAACCAGATACGAATGAAGATCGGTGTAATGTTTGGAAACCCCGAAACGACGCCAGGAGGGAGAGCCCTTAAGTTTTACTCTTCGGTTCGGATCGATATTCGACGTATCAAATCAATCCTAGAGAAGGAGGAAAATGTAGGTAGCATTGTCCGATGCCGCATCGTCAAGAACAAAGTAGCACCTCCCTTCAAAAAGGCTGAGTTTCCCATTCGGTTTGGTATTGGTATCTGGAAAGGAGCAGAGTTGGTCCAGCTAGGGGTGGATTGTGGCGCTGTGGACAAATCGGGTAGTTGGTTCCATTTTGGGGATACTGCATTGGGGCAAGGGATGGTGAATGTCGTGAGATTTCTTGACGAAAACGACGATATCAGAGAGAAGATAGAAACGATGGTAAAGATCGATTTGGGGCTTATAGAAAACTAGAGTTAGTATCCCCTTTGGGGTACCCCACTAAACGGTCGCCTTGGCGACTGACAGGGAGAACGAATGTGACATTATTTTGGACAGGCATTCTTGTGGGTGCACTTGGGGCTGGTGTGGTGGGTGCACTTATCCTAGCAAAAAGCAAGAAAGAGCGGGTAGATGAGCGTGCTGCAGAAATCCTTGAAGCGAAGTCTCAAATCACCGCCATCAAGAAAGAAGCCAGAGCAGAGAGAGAGGGTGCTGAACAGGCTCGCTTAGCTGCCGCTGAAGAAAGGGGTGTTGCCAAACAACTTCTAGAACAGAACAGAAATGAGGAAACCCGACGAGAGAAGGAACGACGCATAGCGAGGGCAACTGCCGAGAAAGAGAGGGCAGAGATGGAGGCGTGGAAAAAGAGGCTAGAGAACCAAGAGAAGAGGCACTTGAAGGAAGAAGAGGAGTTGGCTGGTCGGGTTGAAGCGTTGGCAGGGCTATCAGCAGATGAGGCACGCGACTTCGTAGTTGACCATGCCCGCAGAGCGAGCCGCGAGGCTCTAAGGCGGTTGGCTAAAGAAGGGGAAGCTATGGCAGAGAGAACGGCAGAGGCAAGAGCCCGAGACCTCTTACTTGAAGCGATTCAACGTGTGGAAATCCCTGCTCTGTTGGCTGAGGACTTTACAGACCTTATCAAGATACCTGAAGAGTCGTGGAAGGGGCGCATCATTGGGAAGGGCGGTAGGAATGTAAAGTCGTTTCAAGAGCGAGCGGGCGTGGACCTCATCATTGATGAATCACTCCAGATCGTCATCGCTTCCCACGACGGTTTACGAAGAGCGATCGCAAAAAGAGCGTTGGAGCAGTTGATTGCTGATGGTCGTATTCATCCTCCCGCTATCGAAGCCGAGATTGAGCGGGCCGAGGAAGGGATAGAGGAGGAAGCTCGAGAAAGGGGAGCTAGAGCTGCTCAAGAAGCTGGGGTGGAGGGGCTCCATCGCGAAGTGGAGAGGATGATGGGGCATATGGGTTTTCGGTCCAGTATGGGGCAAAACCTCTTGCTCCACAGTGTCGAGTGTGCCCGCATCGCTAATCTCTTAGCCCGTACGATCGGGTTAGATAGTGCCCTTCTCTCTAGGATGGCGTTTCTTCACGATATCGGGAAAGCACTACCTGATGCTGGTGCTGGGATTCCCCATGCGGAAGCAGGAGCAAGATTCCTTCTGGAAAGGGGAGAGTCTGCCCCTGTGGCGAATGGGGTGGCATGCCACCACGGTGAGGTTGCTCCCGAGAATGCTGAAGCAGCCTTGGTGGGGTTAGTAGATGCTCTTTCGTCGGCCCGTCCAGGAGCAAGGCGCGAGAATACGGAAGAACATATGGAGAGGTTGGAAGCGATAGAGGCTCTGGGGATGGAAGAAGAGGGTGTGGCATCCGTTTATGCTGTCAGTGCTGGGCGAGAAGTGAGGGTCGTTCTTGACCCCGACAGGTCGGGGGATCGTGATCCCACCGTATTGGCAGAGAGGATTGGTCGGCGGATTCGAGAGGAACTAGAGATACCTGGTTCTTTGACGATTACAGTGATTCGGGAGCGGCGGGGTCGGGTTACCTTGTGACCATCCGCATCTTAGTTGTGGGAGATGTGATGGGGAGGTTGGGTCGCCGAATGATCCAGCGGGAGCTTTTTCGGGTACGCGAAGAGCATAAAGCAGATTTGGTGATTGTCAATGGCGAGAACGCGAGTGGTGGATTTGGGTTGAGTGAGCCCAACTACTTTGATTTGAAAGATTCGGGTGCAGATATCGTGACACTAGGGGATCATTGGCTAGACCAAGGATCTATTCGCCGTGTGATGAGCAATGCAACAGAACCTTTGGTTCGTCCAGCAAACTATCCAATGGGAGCCCCCGGACAAGGAGTTTGGACGGAAGTTGTCAAGGGGCGCCCTATCCGATTGGTCGTTCTTCAGGGTAGGGTATTTATGAGAGAAGGAACGGACAATCCTTTTGCGTGCATAGAGGGAATCCTGGAGGAAAAGAGAGAGGGGGAGATTCTCTTGGTGGAGTTCCACGCAGAGGCAACGAGCGAAAAACAGGCGATGCAGTGGTTCCTTGATGGAAATGCCACAGCGTGTTGGGGGACACATACCCATGTTGCGACAGCAGATGAACGCATTTTTCCGAAGGGGCTAGCCGGTATTTCGGATATAGGAATGACCGGGGCGCTTGATTCTGTCATTGGGGTTGTCCCCGAGATCAGTGTCGAGCGTTTTCGGAAAGGTATTGGCACTCGGTTTTCCACACCCAGAGTGGGTTCTGCCACATTTCAAGGAGCGTTGATTACAGTAGATAGTGAGACCAGCAAGGCGGTATCAATAAACCGTATTCGGCGGGATGTAACGAGTCTCTAGCCGATGATTGAACAGGGTGTTGCTTCGGTTTTTGATCGGGTTCACAAGCGGGGAAATAGCACCTTAGTCTTTGATGCCGATGTGTTGATCAAGCTAGAAAAGGGGGGGCATCTTTCTGTTTTGACAGCTCTTCAGAAAGCGGGATTGCGTACGGTTACAACGAAGAGCGTTGGGAATGAGATTAGGAGCAGGAAGCAGAAAGACGCGCTGGTGGGGGCGGGCTTGGAGATCATTAACTTCAGGAAAGTCGATCCCGAAGCGACATCGCTCTTTCGGCTCTTGCGTACAAAGGCCCTTGATTTAGGGGAAGCGACTGTTTTTGCCGTTGCCCAACACTTTGGATTTGCGGTCGTTACAGATGATGTTTTAGCCAAGGTCGCCTATGTGGAGTATCAAACACCGATTGATGATTACAAGGGGGTTCTATCTACCGAACAGATTCTTGAGGATTTCATTGATACTGAGTTTTCAGAGCGTCCCCGTTCAATCTCTATCTTGGGAGCATTGCATTTGGCTCGGTTTACGGGGGTAGAGATAGAGAGGGCTTGGCAGCCTAGCCCCCGTCGTTGGTGGCGTGCAGGGGATATTTCGAAGGAGATAACAGGATACAAGGGGGCACCTGATGTCTTGGTTGAGGCTGGTGTGGGACGCCACGAAATCGGGTGGTTGGCTAGTGATGTCCGCCACGAAGGAAATCCGTTGGGGTTAGAGATCAAGTCCACGCGTGAGGCGTGGGGAGCCTCTTTGTTGGCACGACCGCTATTCTCGTATCTTGCACAGTATGGGCAGGTAGGACACCAATACAATTTCATTGCCCGAAGCGCTCTCAGAAAATACGCATGGGAGCATCCCAAAGTCTTGGTGGCGATGGCAGATGCACGAAAGGAGTGGCTGGGTGGTGGTGGCGACCTGCCACGAGACATCCCCCGTTCTATTCGGGTTGAAGATCGCTACGATGCTTCATTGTGGGCTCAACGCTTTGTCCACTCATTTAACCGCCTTCTGATTCCCTACGATGGCTATTTCACATCAGCACCATCATGTCCTGCCCCGGAAGTAGAAGAGCGTGCAAGCCAGAAGCGACCCCCTTGCCATTGCACAAGGGTCATGGGATTGCGAACACTACACGACCTAACGGGCCCTTTGGGTCGACCTATTCGCGTCGCTGAATACCATTGTCAACCGTGTGATCACATCGAGGAATGGGTCTATCGAATCACCTAGTCTCTCTCTCTTGCGTAAAATAAGGGATAGGAGGAATCTATATGTTCTATGTTTTGGGTGTCTTGGTGGCTGGTGGGATTTGGTTCATTTCAGCTAGAAACGGTTTCGTAAAACTCTCGGCGTCTATAGCGAATGCTTGGTCTCAGGTTGAAGTCCAACTGAAGCGTCGCTACGACCTGATTCCCAACTTGGTGGAAACGGTCAAGGGGTATAAGAACCATGAAAGGGAGACCTTAGAGGCAGTGATTCAGGCACGCAACCAAGCCGTTGCTGCGGGAAACCCTCAAGAGCAAGGCTTAGCCGAGGGCATGTTAGGCGCTGCATTGGGACGTATCTTTGCCCTGTCCGAGGCGTATCCAGAGTTGAAAGCAGATGCGAACTTCCGACAACTTACTGAAGAGTTGTCCAATACCGAAAACCGAATCGCCTATGCGAGGCAACACCACAACGACGTCGTGACCAAGTACAACGCCCTCCGCTTGATGTTCCCTTGGTCATTCGCTGCATCGGGGTTTGGTGCAGCGGATCTCTTTGATATTCCCGATGATTGTGCCGCCCACGACGCCCCTTCGGTCTCTTTCTAACGAAGGGTATTCTTGGTATACAAAGACCCCACTCCAGATTGGGACCCCCCAAATGCTCTGCCACTTGGAGCACGAATTAAGGAGGAGATTCCTGGTCCTTCTGTCCCCCGGATGCGCCGGCTTTTTTCTGATGAACAGAAGTCAAACCGTCGTAAGACGGTGGGCTTGGTCCTCTTTCTTCTTGTCCTTTTGGGGGGCATAGGTGCCGCATTCGGGTTCTTCTTTCTAGAGGACTTGGTAGTCGGTCTTTTGGTGGGTGTGGGATGGGGGCTTTTGAGTTGGGGGGGCTCTTCGTTATGGGGCATGCCAGCTGTGCTAGCCGCAGCACGAGCACGACATCCCCGTCCCGAAGAGAACAGGCGCGTTAGACCGTTGGTTTCGGCACTGATGTTGGCTGTAGGGCGAGGGGAGGATATAGAGATTCGTGTGGTGGATGATGGGGCACCGAATGCATTTGCTGTTTCAAAGGGTGAGAAAGCGGCGATAGTCGTTACGACTGGACTCCTAGAACAGCTGGACCGATATGAATTAGAGGGTGTTTTGGCACATGAGCTTGCCCATATCGAGAATGGAGATAGTGCGTTGATGGTCTTGGTTTCTGCACTGGTAGGGACGATACTCTCACTTTCGGAGGTGATGTGGCGTTCAATGCGGTATGGTGGAAGCCGACGCAGAAGGGGCGAGGGGGGTGCCGCGATTCTCGTCTTGATGCTTCTCGTTGCGATCATTGCCCCCTTAGCGGCGCAACTGGTGCGGTTCGCCGTATCACGCAAGAGGGAGTTCTTGGCGGATGCGACAGCAGTAGCGATTACTCGAAACCCCGAAGGTCTATGGAGTGCCTTGGAGAAGATTTCCACCGACACCGAGCCCCTAGAGGTTGCGAAGATGGGGAATGCCCATCTTTGGATATGGAATCCTCTACGGGAATATCAAGAGGGTTTTCTTGGTCTCTTTGAGACCCACCCCCCTATGGAGAAGCGTATTGAGAGATTGCGCTCTATGTAACTGACGAAACTCATGCCGATTGGAAAAAGGAGCGTAAAATGGGAAGTATGAATAAGAAAAACAGTCTCCCTCTTGGTTTGGTTGTCTATTTGGCGGTCGCCTTCATTCTCCCCCTGTGGTTGGTCTTCCAAATGAAATCCCAAGGTGTCGCTTCTGGTGATTCTGCAAATCCCATGGCAGGTTTCTTGGTGGTGGGATTGAGTTTTCTCCCCGCAATAGCGGCTGTAATAGCAAGGCTTGTAGGAAAAGAGGGCTTTGGTGGTGCTGGGTTCAAGTGGATGCCCGGTAAGGTCTTTTGGGGTCTGTTCTTGGGGGGAATCGGTATCGCTTGGCTCGCTTTTGCCTTTACAGCCCTCTTTGGCTGGGCCGAGATTGATTTGGAGATGACCGCGTGGAAAGCTGAAATGACCATTGCATTGAAGGCGGCAATGGCCGCCCAAGGTGTCAGTCTTTCAGATCTGCCTCCTGGCTTCATTGAGAAACAAGTGGGTACAACCGCGGGGGCACAGTGGATCACGATGGCTGTCGGTCCATTCATTGGGATGTTCTTGGCGATAGGGTCTACCTATGGATGGTATGCCTATTTCTTGCCCAGAATGGCTGTGCGAGTGGGTCGGCGCAAAGCGGCGATTGCTGTGGGCGTGCTGGCTGGTGTGGCAGCATCTTTTATGGTGATGGTTGCCCCTGAAGCCCAGTTTATGGGACATAGTGTAGAAGAAGTTGCTTTGGGTTCGGGCATTCAGACCATCTTTCTAGCTATTATTGGGAGTTGGGTCTTTCTAAGGTGGGGTAGCATTTGGGCAACGGGATTGGTGGGTGCGTCATTGGGTTCTCATCTTGCGCCCACTGGTCTCTACTTAGCTAATCCAGAGTCGGGTATGGCAACACCCTTCGGTTTGGCATTGTGGATCCCCTTGGCTGTGGTCTCTTTCTTCGTTTTGAAAGGGGATTGGTCACCTTGGGAAGATAAGACGGAACTTCTTATTGAAGATGCCCCCCCTATTCCCGCCAAAGACCTTTAGCCCTCGGTAGCATCACTTAACCAGTCCAAAGGACAACACCGGCACCGATTATCTCTAAGGGCTGGGGGTCTTAGCTCTCCATGCTTGATTTAGGGGGGTGGGCAAAGTCTGTTGCCCAAGCGTTTGCGGAAAGGGGGGCTCCGGTCATTCTTTCCACGAGGGTATCCCATCGCAAAGTGCTCCCTAATGAGAACATCTTCCTTAAGAAAATGCCCGCCTCTTCGTTCTTCAAGAGACCCTTCCCCGATTCCTTGTGGATCGTATGTTCCAACTGGCTGGCGGTCATCTCGCCAATCATGTAGTTGTGGTAATAGACAGGCGAATTGGGAATATGAATTTTCGATGCCCAATCAGGAGCATCTCTCCCTTCAGGACGGTTTAGCCCTTGGTATCTCTCCTTCAAATCCCACCAGACCTTATTCAGGTCTTGATCGGGGTCGGCATAGAGTGCACGTTCAAATCGGCACATCACTTGCATCCACCTACTAAACGCCAACATCTTGTAATTCTGTCCGTCAGCAAGTGCATTCTTACTGCTAGCCAGCTCTTCATGAGATACACCTAAGAACGCTGTTAGCCAGTCAGGCCTCAACACTTGCCTCCCAAAGATCATCGCAATCGCTTCGGTGCTATTTGTGTGAGCGGGGCCCTGTAAGAACCACGGAAGGTCCTCAACAGATAATAGGTTGTATATGGCATGACCATATTCATGAAGGATGGTGTCGGCCCATTGGGTGTTGGGGCGCAAGTTGCAAAGGACGCGTGTGTCTTGGACGGAGTCATCCACAGACAAACAGAAGCCATGCTGGTTTTTCCCTTCCCGTTCGTAAAGGTCGCTCTTTTCAAGGGAGGGGCGAATATCCAAACCGACAGAGTCGAAAGTCTCTAGGGCAAGCGCTTCAAGATCCTTTTCTCTAAACCAAGGGTCGGTCAAAGAAGGGTCTACAGGTACATCCTGGAAAAAGGGGTTTTCGTAGTGCCATGGCATGAGGTCGTTGATGGGCGTGCCAAACCGTTGGGAGCGCTTGGCGTCATCAGTAGCTTTATGGGCAAGAAAAGGGACTTTGGTTTGTGCCGCTAGATCATCCAATAGCTGGTATAGGAAAGACTCTTCTACTTCTTGGGTTTCTAGGCGCATCGCGTAGTAATCTCTAAACCCCAGCCGTTGTGCCCAACCATTCCTTAGGTGCGCCAAGGCGATCACATCATCCCTAACGACAACACCAATCGTTTTGGATGCTTCCCATGCCTCTTGCCGTTCGTCATTGTCGTTGCTCTCTTTCAGAATCTCCAAGAGGTCGTTGTCGCTCATCTTCTTTCCACCCACTTCACTGCGATGGCTTACAAATGTGGAGGAGATCTTGATTGAAAGTTTTAGGGATTCGCTGATTTCTCCTGGTGTCTTTTGATTTCCAACCGCACCCAAGTAAGATTCTTCTACGATGCGTCGCAAGAGGGGGTCACCAATCTCCTCTCTTCTCTCGTGCCAAGACTTCACTTGACCAAAGCGTTCGGGGTCGGCATTGATACTTTCCAAATGCTCACCTAAAGTCTGGACAATCTCTTGAAAGACGGTTTCCCCTGTTGTCTCTTTGCCCCACCAGCCCAAAGAAATCGCTTTACGCAAGGGACGAACCAACGATTCAAGATCCTCAAAATAAGCTCTAATACTTTTTTCCATTTTCTCCTCCAAAGGGAGTCATCCTAGTTCTAGGATTCTCCCTATGAGCGATCTCTTGGTGGTGGGTGGTGGTGTCATGGGTATGGCCGTCGCATTAGAGGCCCTTTCTAAGGGGGTTTCTGTGACCCTCCTAGAAAAGGATACATGTGGGGCAGGGGCTAGTCAAGCGAGTGCGGGCATACTCTCCCCCGCAGGAATGTCGTGGTCCGACGCCTCTTTGAACGCTCTTTGTTGGTCAGGGATTCGCAGGTATCCTGCTTGGATTGGTGTGCTCCAAGAATGTGCAAAGGGCGACCCAGAGCTCCATATGGAAGGCGTTCTTTACCCTGTGGAGGCGCACACAGCAGAGAGAGCAGAGAGCCTACTTCAGGTGGGGCTAAAGGGGGAATGGATAAAAGAGCAAACTTTAGGTGAGAGCTTTGGTTGGCTCCGTGTGCCCCAGGCATTATTCATCCGTGAAGAAGGACGCATCCATCCCCGCCACCTTCTCTATCAATTGCGAGATGCACTCATCGCTAAGGGATGTGTAATAAGGGAGGGGTCAGAGGTCGTTCTTCTCCAAGGGAAGGAGGGCTCTTTTTCAGCAACGACCAGCAAGGGGGATCACCTCCAAGCCAATCGGGTGGTGATGACGACAGGTGCTTGGTCCTTAAAAAGTCCTCAAGGATGGGTACCACCCGTGAAACCGATGCGGGGTCAGTTGATTGAACTCCATCTCTTGGGAGAAAACCCCCCCACCCACACCCTCCATGGCGAGTCGGCCTATATGGTGCCACAGGGCAAAGGGGCGTTGTGGATTGGCTCAATGGTAGAGGACAAAGGTTGGGACGAGACGATTGATCGCTCGATTCTGCATCGACGCATTGCCCGTATTGCCCAGTGGGTGCCAGGGATATGTCAAGCGAAGATTGGCGAGGCGTGGTGTGGGTTTAGGCCAGGTAGTCCTGATGATTGCCCAATCATTGGGGCAAGAGAAGAAGAAGAGGGGCTTTTTTGGGCTACGGGACTCTTTCGAAACGGCATTCTGTTAGCTCCCGAAGTCGCTTCAATGTTTGGGGCATGGTGGGACGGCATACGAAGAAAGGAATGCCCCTTCAGTCCTGATAGATTTGCCTCATGAGACTTTCAAGGCGAAGGAAGAGCACGGTCTGTCTTGTGGGTGGTGTGCCCATAGGTGGAGAACACCCCGTGGTGATTCAGTCCATGACGGATACACCCACGGCAGATGTGGAGAAGACAGCGGCACAAGCGATTAGCTTAGCCCGGGCTGGTAGCGAGTTGGTAAGGCTTACTGTTAATGATAGTGCTGCAGCAAGAGCTGTTCCAGAGATTGTCAAGCGGATGGAAGCATCAGGTTGTCCCGTCCCATTGGTGGGGGACTTTCACTTCAATGGGCATCTTCTTCTAAGGAAGCACCCCGCATTGGTTCAAGCGTTATCTAAGCTTCGCATTAATCCTGGAAATATGGGGCTTGGTGTAAGACATGATGCCAACTTCCGCACTTTTATTGAAATCGCAATAGAGGCTGGAAAGCCCGTGCGGATTGGTGTTAATGCTGGGTCGCTTGATAGGGAACTATTTGCAGAACGAATGGACAAGAATGGCAACCGAACCGTTCCTCTTTCTGCCGAAGATGTCCAAACAGAGGCGTTGGTAGAAAGTGCCACTCAAAGCGCCGAAGTGGCGATCGGTTGGGGATTGCCAGAAGAGAGCATCATTCTGTCCTGTAAAGTCTCTAGGTTGCCCCAAATGGTCGATGTCTATCGGAGGTTGGGAAAAGCAACGGGATTTCCCCTCCACTTGGGACTTACAGAGGCTGGAATGGGCATTCGCGGCATCGTAACGACTGCTTCGGCTCTGGCTATTCTCTTGGATGAGGGAATAGGGGATACCGTGAGAGCGTCACTAACGCCCGAACCTCATGGAGACCGCACAGCAGAGGTTCGTCTCTGCCAAGAGATTCTGCAGGGACTAACGCTTCGGTCCTTCCGACCGTCTGTAACAGCGTGTCCAGGATGTGGAAGAACGTCATCCGACCTCTTTCGTAGAAGTGCAGCAGAGATTCAAGAAAGGTTAGATAAGTTAAGGGAAGTATGGACCCAAGCGTATCCTGGTTCCGAGACACTCGCCGTGGCGGTAATGGGCTGTGTCGTAAATGGTCCAGGAGAGAGCAAAGCTGCGGATATCGGCATGAGCCTGCCGGGGGCTGGGGAAAGCCCCAAAGTTCCCCTCTATGTGGATGGAGAACAAGAGGGGTTCTTGGAAGGGGAGGGACTCGTTGATGATTTCATGGAGCGCGTTAAGACCTATGTAGCGAAACGTTGGGGAGATGGGGTGTCGTAACAGTATTCAGTAGAGGAAAGGGAGGATTGTCGCTTCAATCTCTTCATACTAAGGTCTACCCACCCAAAGAAGGATGCAAATTGTCATAGACTGACCCTATGAAAAAAGGGATACTTGTCGCTCTATTCTGTGGGGTTTGTACGCCCATGTATGGAGGAGAGGTTCCAGAGTGGAATTGGGCTGAGCGGTATGCGGTTCCGACAGGGGCATCCCCTGTGTTGGGGGGCAATAACGCCTTGGTGACGATCGTTGAGTTTAGTGATTTCAATTGTGGGTGGTGTGCCCGTGCCCACCCCGTGATTCAAGCGATCCTTGAGAACTACCCGGATCAAGTGAGATGGGTTTTCAAGAGCAATCCCAGAGGGAAGTCCGATTCTAGAGAAGCATTTTGGGCTGCAATGGCTGCAGGTGAGCAAGGTGCATTTTGGACCTACCATGACCGCCTCTTTGAGGACAAGGGGATTAGGGGCAGAGAGGCTTATCTCGCTTTGGCGGGCGAGTTGCTCCTTGATGTGAACGCCTTCTCTCGGGCTTTGGAGGGGGAGAAAGTAAAGGGGCATTCTGCGGTGGACGAGTCATTGGGAAGATGTCTCTCTGCAACGGGAACACCCCATTTCTTTATCAACGGAAAGAGGTTTGTTGGTTATAGGAACGAAGAAGAGATGACAGAAATCATAGAAAGAGAGTTAGCACTTGCTCAAGGTCTAGAGGTTGAAGATACCTATGGTGCCGTGATGGATCTTTCGACACAGGGGGAGGGATGTGGACAAGTTGAGTTTACTTTGGCTGGGGGCACAGAAGCGGTCTTTTCCCTAGAAGAAATCCTTCGAGGACAACGAAAGGTAGTTGTAGGGACAAATGATGAAGTCATGGGGACGATCACCGTCGATTTTGCCCATCCTAAGAAAACGACCATTTCAGCAATAGAGATCGATGCAAGAGCTTTTCTTACCGATGCGGACAAGAGAAACAAGGCGATTCAAGAGCGCATTCTTCACACAGACCAATACCCAACGATTCGTTTCACACCTACCCACATCGGTGGATTGCCAGTGCAGTTCGTGGTGGGTGAGGAAATCACATTTACGATCACCGGTGATCTCTGGATAGGGAGCATCTCAAGACCCGAGATTTTCTTTGTAAGAGCAATCTGGGGAAGCCCCCAAGTCATCAATGGGATAGCCGAAACGACGGTTCTTTGGAGAGACTATGCCCTTCGGATTCCCAACATCCCCATCTTGGCTGGCGTGGACGAAGAGGTCCAACTCACGCTTCGGTTTGTAGCAACTGCAACTCTATAGTTTAGTGTGCTAAAATAGGGGGATATGACCCCTAAGAACAAGAAGACTGCATCAAGAGAGGGGCTCTCTGAAGCGATGGAGGACTTACTCAAAGCTCTCCTAAGAATGGAGATGTCAGGCGATGAGGGGGGAACGACAGCATTGGGGGTTCGTCTAGGAATCACCCCATCGGCGGTTTCACAAGGCGTAGGCAAGTTAAGTGAGATGGGCCTTTTGGTCAGAGTGAAGCGGGGGAAGCCCCAACTTACAGAGCCCGGGTTACGCATAGCCAAAGAGATGTTGCGCCATCATCGTCTGTTAGAGCTCTTCCTAACCGAGGCTTTGGGTTATTCATGGGAAGAAGCCCACCCTGAAGCAGAGAGGCTAGAGCATCACATCAGTGAGGAATTGGAAGCCGCTATTGATGCCCATTTAGGCCATCCCACACACGACCCCCATGGAAGCCCTATTCCGACACCCGAGTTAGAAATAGAGGTCGAGAGTTTGGTTCCCCTAAGCTCTCTGTCACTAGGTGACAAAGGTGTCGTAAGGCGAGTGGCTGGCTTTGACGGTGGTCTTCTTAGGCATTTGAAGGAGATCGGCTTGGTTCCCGGCGCGAAGTTTCAGGTGGAAACACTTGACCCTTATGGTTCTGGATATGGTCTTAGAGTGGAGGGCGCTCCTGGTTTAAACACCTTATCTGTGGAAGCTGCCTCAAAGGTGGGGGTAGAGACAGCCCAACTAAGAACACTATTACATCTCTCTCCTGGAGAAGAGGGTGTGTTGGGAAGGGTCAGTGGGGATCCAGAGCTTGTAAGGCGCCTTTCGGACATGGGTGCGATTCAGGGCGAGCCTATTCGGTTTCTTCGCAAAGCACCGATGGGGGATCCTTTGGTCTTTGAAGTGGGGGGTACGCGCCTCTCCTTAAGAGCATCAGAAGCGAAAGCGATTGCATTGGCACCGAAGTGAAGGGACTTACAACCGTTCAAGGGTCTCAAAAAGTGCGCCCCTTAGCTTTGGTGGGGCAACCGAATACGGGCAAAACGACCCTTTTCAATGCTCTAACAGGGCTCTCTCACCATGTGGGAAACTGGCCCGGAAAGACAGTGGACCGCGCCGAAGGCAGGGTGCAGCTGCCCAAAGGAGAGATGTCGGTTGTGGATCTTCCAGGAACTTATGCACTAACAGGTGGCTCGGTTGAGGAAGAGATCGCTTGGTCGTACCTATTGGATGAGAGACCCAGTGTGGTTATCGTTGTCGCCGAAGCGACACGCCTTCGGCGAGGGTTGCGTCTTCTGTTAGAAGTCAGAGAGATTACCCCTAACGTCCTATTGGCTGTCACGATGATGGACGAAGCTCGTCGTCAAGGGATACCCCCCAATCTAGAGGTTTTGGCTCGTGAGCTGGCGCTCCCCGTGGTGGGGGTCGTTGCCCCCAAAGGAGAGGGTCTAGATGAGCTAAAGAGCGCGATAGCATCTCGTATAGCCACACCTGCCAACCCGCAGATTGCCCCCTACGAAGCCGAGGTAGAAGTCGCTGTTCTGGAGCTAGAACGCGTCTTAGATGAGGAAGGTGTGGGGAGGAGGTCTACCCGTTGGCTGGCATTGCGACTATTGGAGGGGGATAAGGGAACTCAATCTTGGATTGAGGAGCAAGGAGGGAAAAGAGCGATTGTCAAGGGGAAGCAACTTGCCCTTAGTTTGGGCGATGTGCAAAACCGCCTCGTTTTGGCCAAGATTGAACGGGCGCGCTATTGGGAACGTATGGCAGGAGGAACGGGCAGAGACCTAAAGACGGAGAAGATCGACCGCCTCGTCCTACATCCATTATTGGCATTCCCAATCGTCTTGGCAGTGTTCGCTTTTATTTTTTGGGTTACAGTCACAGGTGCAGCACCCATTAGTGGATTCCTGATGTCCCTCTTTGATTCTCTAGCAGAGGGTGCAAGAACACTCCTTTCCGACACCTCCTTTTGGGTAAGGGGACCGATCGTAGAGGGTCTTATTTATGGGGTGGGGGCGGTTATAGCCGTCATGTTACCGACGATGGCTATTTTCTTTGTCCTCTTTGCCGTCCTAGAAGATTCCGGTTTGATCCCTCGTATCGCTTTCACGATGGATAAGGTGATGAAATCTGTAGGAGGTCAAGGGAAGCAATGTCTCACATGCATGATGGCGTATGGGTGCAATATTCCGGGTATCTATTCCGCCAGAATAATGCGGGGAAGGGATCGCACAGTAGCGATACTTACCAACGCCATAAACCCGTGCAATGGGCGATTGGGTGGTATGGTATTCCTCTCGGCTCTCTTCTTTGGTCGCCATGCTTGGATGATGATGGCGGCTCTCGTAGCTATCTCGTGGCTGATGGTCTTTCTTGCTACTTGGTTCTTGAATGGCGTGCTAAAAGGGGAAGGAAAAGTACCTTTCTTGATCGAACTTCCCCCCTATAGAAAGCCCGATTGGGGGCGCGTGATTGGCCGGGCACTCAAGACTAAAGTGTGGGGGGTACTTTGGCGTGCTGCTGCTGTTGCAGCGCCCTTTTGCTTGGTCTTTTGGTTCATGTCAAACCTACCCGCTGGTGTGCCTTTCACCGAAACATATACAGGCAGGCTTGTAGGCGCTTTAGACCCATATGGCGTCCCTTTTGGGTTAGATGGGGCGATGTTAAGTTCGCTCATCTATACGATTCCCGCCAAGGAACTGATGGCTGCTTCATTGGCGATGACATATGGGCAGGCTACGGATTTGGCAGCTGGGTTTTCTCTGGAAGCGGGGGGGCTTGGTGCCTTCTTGAAGGCACACTGGAGCGATCTTTCTGCATTCTGTTATCTTCTTTTCTATATGCTCTATCTACCATGTGGATATACGACAGTCGTTATCCATAAAGAAACGAAGTCTTGGGGGCTTACCCTTCTCTCTCAGGCACTGCCCTTAAGTCTAGCCATAGGTGCAGCATTCTTAGCGTACCGTATCGGTTCTGCTTTCGGTTTCTAGCGCTACTTAACGAAGTCGATGTGATCCCACTCGGGTTTTCTCTTCTCGCAGAAAGCCCTTATCCCCTCTTCTCCATCGTGGAATTGTGTCAGTTCGTGGAGATACATGCGGTGGAGTTTAGGGAGTTCTGATTCCAGCACATCACGCCGCCGCCGTCTCATTCTGTCTATCGCGACACGAAGACTCGCACGGGAATGATGCAAGACCCCCCCCTCCAGCCATTGGAGAATCTCCTTTTCTACATCAGTTGTCAAGACATCAGCTAACCGTTTTTGGACAGCTTCTTCAGCACCAATGAGACGCCCCGCAAGAACGGCATCCGCAACGGTTCCGTCTCCCGCTCTTAGGGGAAGGAGGGCAAGTCCAGCAGGAGGAAAAACGCACAAGCGAATCTCCGGAAGTCCTACAACCGCATTCGTGTCAAGGATGAGCCTATCGCATCCCAAAGCGAGTTCATAACCACCTCCCAACGCTTTTCCAGAGACAGCAGCGATGGTGACAGCAGGGAAAGCGACCATTTGGCGCAAGAGTTCAGTAAAGTGGAATAGCATCTCTTCCACTTTGTCAGGAAGATGCTCCTCTACACTTGCCCCGTAGCAGAAGTTCCCTCCAGCCCCCCGAAGAATGACCGCATAAGGTCGGTGCTTACCTTCTTCTAGTTCGGTCATCGCATTAGAGAGATCCCCCATCATCTCTAAGTCCAGAATATTCCCCGGGGGGCTATCTAGCGAAAGCCACGCTACCCCCTCAGGATTCCAAGTTGTCGTTACAGTCATGGTATTACCACCCATCGAAGCCCCTCTCCCGCTCGGAGCAGGTCAAAGCCCTCATTGATTTTTTCCAAAGGTATTTGCCCAGAGACTATCGGTCCCAAAGCGAGTTCTCCTTCGGCGACCGCCCGAATAATCTCTGGGTAGTCGCCTCCACCACATCCCAAAGTGCCCACCACAGACATTTCGTGATACATGAGCTTGCCCATAGGGAGGGGGACTTTCTCGTGGGTATATCCCAAAACAACCAATCTTCCTCCCCTCCTAACAGAGGAAAAAGCGGACTGAATCGTATCTGCTCGTCCAATCGCCTCAATCGCACAATGGGCTCCCCCCCCCGTAATCCTCTTGACTTCTTTATGAGCACTTTCGCCCTGTGGGGCACAGATTGTCTCTGTCGCCCCCAGTTCCTTCGCCTTCTCTAGCTTGCTGGCGTCAATATCAACGGCAGTGACACGCGCCCCTGCGGCAACAGCACATTGGACGACATTGATACCCACACCACCTACGCCATAAACGACGACCTCTTCTCCTTTTTGGATCTTGGCTCGATTGTTCACTGCATGCCACGGTGTACTGACGGCATCGGCAATTACAGAGCCTTCTATCAAGGGTATTGAGTCGGGTAGAGGATAGATTTCACGGGCAGGGGCAACGACATACTCGGCATACCCACCATCTACATCATTCCCAAACATCTTCATACGGGCACAAATGTTGCTTCTTCCCGATGCACAATAGGAACAAGTCCCACAAGATGTGACCGCTGGTAATAGGACCCTGTCCCCTTCTTCCCAATCCGAGACCTCCTCTCCCCAGGATTCAACCGTCCCCGAAATCTCATGACCCAACACCAAAGGAGGTTTTTTGAAGGTGGGGACACCATGATCAAGGTAATGAAGATCAGTATGACAGATTCCGCAACCCGCAACCTTGACCAGAACTTCTCCCGCACTCGGGGAAGGCACGGGCAAATCCTCTACTTCCATTCGGGGCACTCCCCGATAAAGAGCAGCTCGCATCGTCATAACCCTTGTCCCCCGTCCACATTAATGACTTGACCTGTGATGAACCCCCCTTCCTTGGAAAGGAGGAATCCCGCCATCGCTGCCACATCTTCGGGGGTGCCTGCTTGGGGAAGGAGACGCTCTTTCTCTGCATTCTCCCAGACTTCGCTAGGGAGAGAGAGGGTAGGAGGGGTCGCAATCAAGCCGGGAGCTAAAAGGTTAGATGTGATTCCATCCCTGCCCAGTTCTCTAGCGAGTGTCTTCATCAATCCCTCTAATCCCGCCTTAGAGGCACAGTAAGCGGCTTGGCCCACTTTACCTCTTGCTCCATTGATAGAGCCCACAAAGAGAAGGCGACCCCGGGGACTCTTTCTGAGGAGAGGGGTCGCTTCTTTCGTTGCCAGAAAGGCTCCTCTTAGGTTGACAGATTGAACGGTGTCCCAATCCTCTGCAGTTAGCTTCCACGAAATACGGTCTCTCCAGATACCAGCAGCAAAGACCAAGCCATCCAGACGCTCGCGCCTCATTCTAAACCTGTTAAAACTATCCACCACGGCAGCTTCGTCTGACAAATCTACCCTAATCTCCAAATCATCCCCTTCGGGGTGGATGTCCATCGTTAGCACATCCCATCCCTTGCTAGAAAGCTCTTTTACGATCGCCGAACCAATCCCCCCCTTCCCCCCCACCACAAGGGCGACTGGTGCCTCGCCTAATAAAGCCATTAGCCCTCTTGGGGGGAAATCTCCTGCCGCAACTCTTCGGTCCAGGGTGCGCCTTCTGCTAGCCGTTGGCGTAGGAGAATAAAGTCCACTTCTCTTCCTGTTTCCCGTGTGCCCTCATTGAAAGCGATAAAACCCGCACGCGCTTCTGTCATCATGTTCAAGGCCAACCAAGCGCGAGAACTCTCTTTGTTTCTATTCCACGATTCAAGCTTTGGCTTACGCAACTCTTCAAGCGATTTTGTGAGGCAGTCGGGGAAGGTCATAAGAAACTTTGTAGATAGGCGGTCGACGGCTTCGTCCAATAATTCAAGCGAAACTTCCCCCTGTTTAAGCACACCCTTTCCTTCGCGAAGAGCATCGCCCGTCTTCGATTCGCCATGGATGATTCGACCGAAGGCGTCCAAGTATTGAGCCGTCTCAACGAGAGGGTTAGGAACAAAGTCGCCATTAACTTTCAAGGCGGGAACGATCTCGGTTAGCATCCCCAGCCGATGGGCTTTGTGGGCAGACCAAACTTCACAAAGGGTGCCACTTTCTAAGGCGCGCTCTACACCAATCAAGAGGGGCAAGAAGTCGGTAGCACCCCCGATGGCAGCCGAGCCATGTTTCGGACCTGCCTGACCAAACCGAGCTAGATCGTGGGCGACCGAAAAATCACAAGCCATCCCAATCTCTTGCCCACCCCCAATACGCATTCCATTTACCCGACATATGACGGGCTTGTCGCACCCAAGAATCGCCGAAACCATATCGTTGAAAAGGCGCATATATTGGCGGTATTCTTGGGGGTTTCCGGCGTAATACTCGGCATACTCTTTGGTGTTTCCACCCGTACAGAAGGCCTGGTGCCCCACCCCTGTAAAGACGACGGCGACAACGCTCCTGTCGGACGAAGCCCGGCGGAATGAAAGGATGACCTCTTTGACCATTTCTGTGGTGTAACTGTTGTACTGGTCAGGATTGTCCAGAACGATCCAAGCGTTATGGAGGTGAGGGACCCGGTTTCCTGCTTGATCCAATACGGATCTAAGTTCGTAACGGACACCTTCAAAAGCCCCCTCGGGCAAAGTGTGGTTTTTCAATTCAATCATTCTTCCTTCATAGGTGTAATCTATCGGATTCCTCTGTCCTTATGATCAGAAAAGCTATTTCTAGACCTCTTTGAGACCTATGACGAAGAGGCAGAGGGCTGAAGGCTCGTTGTTTGGGGAAGAAACGCTTCGGCAACACGGTAACCATGTCCACGAACTGTCTGAAGCTCTTTCCCAGTCCCCCCTGCTGAAAGGAGGCGGTTTCGTAACATCCACACCACATGTTTCACATGCCCCGTAGAGCCCTCACTTTGGATGCCCCATACACCTTCAAGAATCTGTTGTCTATCTACCAAATGCCCTTCCGCGGCGACAATCATGTCTAAGACTTGGAACTCGGTGGGCGTCAAGCTTATATCCCCTTCGGGTCCACATAACCGTCTTCCATCAGGGTCGATTGTGACATTGCCCAGTTTAGCGGGCATTCGTCTGCGCAGGGCAACCCACGCCTTCAACATCTCTTCGGTGTGGGTTATGTCCATGGAGGCGGATGAGAGACTGAGGGTTTTTAGCCTCTTTTCTAGAAGTGTATCGGATTGGACAATAAGAACAGGGATACCAGACTGTTTGATATCCTTACAAGCCTCACAAACACGAACCTCAGATTCCCCTTCGCAGGAGATAAGGACAAGGTCTGGCTTGAGTTGAAGAATCTGGGGCGTGGGTTCCCACAGCCCCGGACTGGCAGTCAGAATCTCTGCCCCCACCAGCAATGTGCGCAACCTCCGTATCTGTCGAATAGAGAAGCCAAGGGTGGCAACGCGAGGTTTTATCATAGGGGAATGATAACACCCTAGAGTATCCCTCGTTACTCCTTGGGGATGATGAAACCCTAGCTCAATCCGCTAGAACTTGACCTCCACATGGGCGAAGAGAACGACTTGATCAGCAGGGTCAACCCCGATTGCGTTGTCAAAAGAGGTCGATTGGAGATCAAGGGAGAGACGAAGATTCCTATCCATTTGGTGGGCAACACCCAAAATCCAAGCGGTCTCTTCCACTTCTCCTGTTCCTGCCGTCGGGTCATCTATTGATGTTTGTCGAACCCTCCAGAACAAGTCCCAGTCGGTGGCATAGTCCACACTTCCATAAAGCCACCATCCATCAATATCGGTGTTAGCTACTCCTCCAAAGCCTTCTCCAGAGCCATAAGAACCAGCGATCATCCAGTTGTCTCCCAAATAGGTCAGGTTTCCGATAAGCCTTCCTCGTTGCACATCTCCGCCCCCACTGTTTTCTCGCCCGTCTTGGCCATACAAAGAGAGTGATAACCCCCCCTCAGACTTATAAGTCAAGAGGGCACCCGCAACTTCACCCGTGCCGGCGGGGGAACCACCATACCCTTCGCCGTTGGCAACGAATGCGGTATAGGAAAAGTTCCCACCCTTTCCACTCCAAGACGCTCCAAAGTCGGCACTATCTAGCCACCCCTCTTGGTCGGAGACACTTTGGTAGGCAAAGCGGTGTTTCCAGTTTCCGTCTTCCATCCCTATAAAGGGGGTAGGGATAAGCCCAAACTTGAACTCTCCCTCAGAACCGATCGGTTTGTAGCCAAACCAAGCGTATTTGACGCGTGTTCTGAGATAACGGTTTTCGCCCGTTACTCGGTTGATATCCGTTGTAAACCGAAATCGTGACCGATCGCCAATCTTGCTTTTTACGTTGAAATAGACGCGGTTCACATCAAACGCATCGATACCGTCTTGGCTACCTCCTTCAATAAAGTTACGATACCTCAAGAACGAGATACCCGAAAAGTCAATCTCTCCTGCCTGGAGTGCTAGACCTCCAAGGGCAAGAATCACCATCAGCAATATCTTTCTCACAACATAACCTCCTAGGTCAAGTTTGCTCCGAGGGCTTTATTCGATCGCCCTTACAGAGATGAGGGAGTATAGATGCACTTCCCTCATCTCTCGTGTCTCGTGGCTCAGAAAAGACGGGATTGAGACAAGTCTCCCTAGTGCTCTTCTTTACAGGGGATCTCTCAATCTCTACGGCGAGCAATTCCTCTGCCATCCGAAGAGCGGAACTATAGATGGTGGGCGGACTGTTTGGGAGTACCTTTTCCTGGAACAAGGAGAGCCACTGGGCGAGATGGCGGTTTAGGAATCCCCGCCGCTCTTCTCTCCAATCAAGGGCAACCTCCGGATTCCACTCCTCCCAAGCTGCTGCCTCTTTCCCAGAGAGATGGGCAAGGAACTCCATCTCCATGGAGAGGTGGTCGGGGGGCTCATTCAGGGACGGTTTGGGCGTAAGTCCCACAGTGGCGTACTCTTCCTCTAAGGTAGCCGCAATCCCCCCCGCCCCCAGCCCTGCCTTATCAATGTAATGTGATTCATAGGGCGGGGCAGGGGGATTCACACGGAAGAGGCGACAGTAGGCTTCTTCAAGAGGGAGGCTCAGTGAGGGGCGAATCCTCTTGATGATTCCCACCAGATCTGCCAACGAGGGGGAGAGAGGCCCCTCTCCAGAATCAAGGCGGATTGCTCCCTCCTTGAGGCGTGTCAGTTGTTCAGGGGTCGGGTAAAGGAAGACCGCAGCCCCCAGGCGATAGAGAGCCTCCTTTGCTCGAGCCTCTGCAGCAGCCAACTCAGCCATCAGATTCTCCCTCCCCACCACCCTGAAGTTCGTAGACAACGGCGGAGAGGAAGACGAGCATCACGCCGAAAATAAAGGCAGCCGGGGCATAGGGGATGCGTGGGTCGCTGAAGGCCGGACTTGTCGGAGCTCCCAGAGGAGCTGCCCAACGGAAATAGGCGAAGAACTGGAGTGAGAATCCAGCCACCACCATCCAGATTGCGATCGCGGTTCTGTTCATTTTGTGCCTCCCAGATAATCCCTGTCTAACTCAAGGATAGGGAATCCCTTTACGAAGAGGGCGAAGAGAAGCCCTCCTAATCCCACCAATCCGATCACGATTTCCCACTCCACTAGGGAGGGCGTGTAGGAGCCCGTGGAGTAGGGAAGGAGCATGCCATGTGTTTGCGAGGGAACGACGATGAGGAACCGCTTTGCAATCGCTGCTAGGTTGACCATCACCCCGCAAGCCACGATGAGGGGAAGACTGACCCTTCCACGCAACCGCTGGAGTAGAAGGAGGAACGCAGGAAGGGTGAGAAAAGCGACCGACCCCCAGAAGATCCACGCATTCTCCCCTGCAAGAATCGCTTGGGAGACGAGGGACTCGCTGGGGCCGGCTGCATAGGAGTTGGTTAGCCACTCCACCACGAGGAAATAGAGGTACCCTGCTAGGAGGACAAGGAGGAAGTCAGCAAGCCACCGGAATAGTTCTAGGTTCAACCGCTCCTTCTCCCCCAGTGCCTGTCTAAGTCCAGCAGCGATAAGGATGAGGACCCCTACGCCTGAGAGTCCTGCCATGACCACGAAACCGGGAGCCTGGAGCGAGCCGAACCATCCGGGACGCCCCCCTTGGAGGCCAAAGACGAACCCCAGCGTCGATGTCGCTGTGATCAGTAGTGGGAGGAGGGCTACGGATAGCCAGAAAGAACTTCGCACCCGTCGTGCCCTCTCGGGAGGGGTGTCCCCGTATCCGGCAGCCCACCACCTATGGAACCGCTGAAGAAGACCTGGTCGCTTGGCAAGAACAGCTGCGTCGGGTCGTCCGTGGAGGTAGAGGTAGACGAGGCTACCGAAGAGATATCCTGAAATGACCATGGCGAATGTGCCAAAGAAAGGGGATTGGGGTCGGGCGTACTTCAAGAGCATAAGAAAAGCGCGTCCGGGCTGTCCCACATCGGCGAGGATAGCGAGTGCACCGAGGATAAGGGCAATGACCGTCATCACTTCAGCAGGTCGAACGATGGGGCGAAGGACCTTTAGGTTTAGGAGACGGATAAGGCTGGCAAGACAGATGCCCGTAAAGCTGATTCCGACGAAATAGACCACAAAGACGATGTATAGTCCCCAGGCGGCGCCCCCCATCGGTCCGATATCGCGCATCCCCGTTACGACTTCCCCCTCTGAGGCTTGTTGGGAGTAGGCGATGATGCCCCGAGTGACTAGAGTGAGGGAAACCCCGACTAGGACCCACCATTTTGTGCCCAGCCGACCCATCCCGAAAGGGAGTCTTTTCTTTTCGTTCATCGTTCAACCCTCGCTTTGACCGCTTCGATTTGCCGAGAGGCTGTGGTGGGAGGGGCGCCTCCGACATAGTAGACCCTCGGCTCGGTTCCTTCCCCTTCAAGAAGCCTAAAATGAGGCTTCTCCCTCAGAAGCTGGGAGGGAGGGCTCTCGGGATCGTCCAGATCGCCGAAGACCAACGCCCCAACAGGGCAGTTTGCGGCGCAAGCAGGTAGAAGCCCCTTCTCTAACCTATGGACGCAAAAGGTACATTTCTCCACCACGCCCTTCATCCGACCGCCCCCAGCAGTGTGCCTTCCCTGACTTCCTTGTGGAAGGTCTAGGTCGGGGTTGGCATAGGGCATGCCGTGGGACAACTCTACCCCCTCCAAAGAGGGGTCACTCCAGTCCAAATACCTGTTCTTTTTTGGATCTTTCCAGTTAAAGCAGTTCACGCCATAGGGGCAGGCGACCTCGCAGTACCGACACCCAATACATCGATCCCAATCAGTGAGGGTAAGCCCCTCAAGCGTCTTGTGGCGGGATCCCACAGGGCAGACTTTCACGCAAGGGGCGTTGTCGCAGTGCATACAAGGGCGAGGGAGGAAAGAGACTCGAGTCTCGGGGAAGACCCCCTCCTCGAACCGGAAGACATAGTTCCAAAAACTCCCCTTGGGTGTGTTGTTCTCCACCTTACACGCCACCATACATGCACGGCAACCGTGACATCTTGAGAGATCAATGACCATTCCGTATCGTGCCATCTCCTACCTCCTTGGGGCCTTGGAGACCCTCACCTTGACCAAGTAGGTTTGGTCGGCTGTATTACTTACATACCCTTCCCCTGTGAAGAAAAGGGTATTGGGGGTGGGACCTGTGCCATCTACCCATGGGTGTTTGGTATGTTCTCCGTAATGGTGGGGCATCGCCACCACATCGGGTCGGATAGACTCCCTGAAACGCACCGTTGTCTCAATCTTACGGGTCTCTCCTGTGACGGCATTGTGGCTTTCTACCTGGACTCTGTCTCCATCCTCAAGTCCACGGGCTCTTGCTGCACTTGGATTGATCTCAAGTACCTGCGTAGGAGCGAGTTCTCGTACGAAGGGAATCGGGGTGCGTGATTGCTTGAACTCTATCTTGTGAAAACTGGTTAGATAAAGGTCATATTTCGCTGGGGAACCTTCCAGAGTGGGGGTCCTCCAAACTGGGAAAGGCGTATAGTCTCGCCAGTAGATTTCGGGGGCGCCCCTCTCCTCCATCTTTCGGGCGTATCCCAGTAGCGATTCCCCGTAAAGACGGTGGGGGACGACGCCTCCAAAGGGTGTATCCATCGCCATGGGATACCGCTTGGAGGCGGGCACAGCACCCTTTAGCAGGACACCGTTGTCCTCAAAGAAGGCGACCCCCTCCTTGATCCCTTGTCCCTTTGCCCAAATGTCGTATATTTCGCGTGGAGTCGGTTTCTTGTCAAGCGGGAGGGTATAAGGGGGCTTCAACTTGAGGTTCTTGTTGACTAGGGCAAGGTATCCTTTCTCACCATTGAGGACGCCCAATCGCTCGCAGAGATCAAGGTAAATCTCGATTTCACTCCTAGTATCAAAGATCGGCTCCATAGGGGGAATACGGAGTGCCACGGCATCCTCATACTGGTCGGTCCCCTTCATGGGACCCTCATACTTTTCTAGAGTGGAGGCGGGGAGAACGACATCCGCATAGAGGTCGGCCGTCAAGGAGAGCCAAGGATCAATGACAGCTACAAACTTTAGCTTTGCGTATGCTTCCCGGTTCGCCTTTTGGTCGGGGAACGAGCCCAAAGGGTTGACATGGTGAAGGAGGGCGACCTCAGGAATCCCCGAGACGCCGTACCGTAGGGGATCCTTCATCACATGGGCGACAAGGGAGGAGTTGTTGCTGTTGATGGGGTAGTACTTGGACCCCTTTAGGGTGATGTTGGGGGTGTCGGTAATCTCAATGTTGTCTAACTTCTTCCAGTTTTTGTGTTCTTTCCAAGTGAGGTCGGTAAACTGTCCACCTACAGCACCAATCGCCCCTAATAGCATAGGAATAAAAGTCATAGCCCGCAACGCCTGGAACCCCAACTCTTGTTGGGACATGTGGTAAGCCATGATCGCTACAGGTCGATAGGGAAGGGTGTGACCTTCAATCTCAATGGTGGATCCAATCATCGCATTGTCGCCAAGTTCCCTCCCGATTTTCCGAATCTGGTTGGCTGGGATGCCTGTAATCTCCGCAGCCCATTCAGGTGTGGCTGTGGAGATATGGTCCTTGAAGGAGCTGAAGACGGTGCGGACCTGAGCACCATCCCAAGAGTAAACCCCCTCCAGTGCTGGAGAAATCCCCTCCGAGCCGAAGGGTCGGGGCGTCTCCGTTTCTTCGTCCCAAACCAACGGGGAGCCCTCATCGTCCCGGAGGAAGGAACCGTCTTCTTGGAGCAGATGGGAGCTGTTCGTGTAGGTGGTGAGGTAAGGACGGTCAATCGTGTCTTGATCAATGAGCACCTTGCAGAGGGCGAGAGCGAGGGGCATGTCCGTTCCTGGACGGACAGGAAGCCATTCATCGGCAAAGTGGGCAGCGCTTCGAAGACGGGGATCAATATCAATAACGCGTAGCCCCCTCTGCCGCGCCTCCACCAGTTGCTGTGCCCAGGTAAGCCAACAGTACTTATTTCCTCCACCACCCGTGATGTTCCATCCCCAAGAGAGGAGATACTGCGTATGTTTGAAATCTGGATGCATCACCCCATGCATCCCAATTGTGTACTCCATCGCACGGTATCCTGCATCGGAGCAGAATGCACCGTGGTGGAGTTTCAGGGCTCCGGTAGCACCCACAAAAGCCTTGTCGTAGAGAGGCTTAGCCTTGCTCCGCCCCTTCTGCCATACGAAGAGGGACGGATCGCGGTCCCGCGCCTCCCCAATGCGTTCGGCTACCAAGTCCAAAGCATCATCCCAAGAAATCTCCCGCCACGTACCCTTTACGCCTTTTTCGTTTGTACGGAGAAGAGGTGCCTTGACGCGATTGGGGTCGTAAAGCGCCTGGATTTGGGCAATCCCCTTGGGGCAAAGTGTTCCACGATTGCGCGGGTGCGCAGGGAGCCCCTCCAACTTGACGACATGGCCATTGATTCTCCGAGCGAGCATTCCGCACTCTTGTTTTCCAATCCAGCAAGTCGTGGGTATCCAGTCTTCATGCAGGGGCTTGGGCGATTCTCCGGGGAGTGGTGACAAGGTAATGAGGTCGCCAAAGAGCGATGAGCCAGCCACTGCACCCGAGGTCGCCGCGACTCCTTGGAGGAAGGTGCGACGGGTAACCTGTCCCCATTTTGGACCTACCCGAGTACCTGACTTCTTTTCTTTAGTCATCACACCCTCCTTTCCGCTTGAGTGCCACTATAGACGAATTGGGAAGGGGCTAGAGTTGAGAGGAGTCGGTCATCACCAAATTGACACTTTCAGCCTCTTGAGAGACCAAAACGAGACATTCGTGAAGACTAGGTCGTGGGTTTGGCTTGGAGGAGAGTGATGGTCCAAGCCACAGCGGCTAAATGGAGCGTACCGCCTAGGGGGGAGGCAAGGGGAAAAAGGGAGCGAAACGAAAAAAGAACGCCCCCAATCCACGCGAAACGAAGGGCAATGCCTAGAGTGCGTTGGCGACTCTCTAGACCTAGGGCGCCATTGAGAAGATGGGCAGCAGCCCCCAACAGGATGGGTAGAACGCCGGCCATCAGGTTCAGGTGAAGGTGGACGGTGCGTAGCGAGGGCATTAGACCGGGCTTCAGCCCCATCAACAGCCCCAAGACCAAACCGATGCCTAAAGTAGACCACCCCAAAAGAAAACCCTCGGCACTATTCCTCTTACTGGACGCTTCACCCCGTGTCAAAGGGAAGAAGAAACGAACGAGGGGGTATAGGTGAAAGAGCCAAGTCGCCAATAACAGACCCCCCGCCCAAGGAAGAAGCGACCAGTTTACCCCCAATCCCACAACGAGCAACGATGAACCCATTACCCAAAAGGCAAGGCGAATTTTTTCAGGAAATAAGGGCCGCTTAGAGGGCAACCTTGCCCCCATTGCAATCTGGATACCCATCATCGCCAACAACGCAAAACCGGGAAGGAGGAGGTGTGTAAAAAGGGGTTGGCGACCCCATGTATAAGGAGACCCCACCCAACCTGGATAGCCCCACCCAGCCTTGATCCAAAGGAGGGTAGAGAGCAACCATGAAGGGAGTGCAATGCCTAGTGCGGCCTGAGGGGGAAAGCTCCACATGATGGCAGGAACCAATGAGCTAACCGCCATGACGCTACCCACCAAGAGCATGACGAGGGCGCCGTGCCAAATACCTGTCCAAACAAAAGCCGATGAGAAGGCTGCCAGTGGTATGGCAATGAAAGTGATGTGAAGTGCTGTCCGCAAACGAGCCAGATTGATACGCTTTGTAGAGACAACGGGTATGAAAAACCCCGAAGCGCCTAGAACGGGTGGAACGAGGAAGCCCGGCACGAAAAACCACCACGCCGCCTTTAGCCCCACCGCACTCTGCCCCCAAGGTGTAAGAGCGATGACCCCTCCTATAAGGAGAGAGACCAACCCCCCCACAATGCCCAATTGGGCAGCATCGCACCGTGCATCTCGTTCGGCGGTATTGATAAGGCGCAACGCCTCCGATTTGGGACAGGGAGTATCTGACACGAGGAGGGGAATCCTAGTGGACTTGAAGCCCCGTCATTTCTGTAATGACGGAAAGGAGTTCAGCTGTCGTAGCGGGGCGCCAAGGGTGTTGCAAAGGGAGAGTTGGACCATTCCCTCGGACAAGATAGGCATCAACTTCTTCGGGGGGAAGGTAGGGCTCGCGTCCAGGAGCAAGAACTTCAATGCGGGGACGCAGACCATCTCGACTAAACCCCTCCACAAGAACCAAGTCAACACCCAGTCGCTCCCTCTCAAGGATATCGTGAATCGATGAGGCAGATTCTTGGGTCATCGTCCAGTTCAGCCCTGCAAGGACAGTTCGTGATGCACCGGCTTCTCTAAACCGCCAACTATCTTTCCCTTTGGTGTCGATGTCTAGCGCTTTATGGGTATGTTTTACTACGGCTACCCGAACACCTTTCCTTGAGAGCTCCTTTACAGCTCCTTCTACCAATGTCGTCTTTCCACTACCCGAGCGACCCACAATCGATAGAACAGGAGCGTCCATCTGTTAGAGGTCTCTAGGGGCGAATGTCATTTGGGAGAGATCCTCCTTGTAGGGGCTCTCTCCTATCTTTGTAATGATCCCCTTTCCTAACTTAAACCGATACCGATTTGTGAGGGGGTCTGGGACCCGGTGGACGAGGGCGTTCGCTGCATGTTTTGGGTGGAGGAAGTTGGTAAAGATAACTCCCTTCTTCGTTGCCGTGGTGACAATGGCAACCCCCTCAGTCTCTCCCCTACCTATGCGGATGTGTCCCTTTTTCTCTAGTGCGGTGTAGGAGAGGTCACCATCTTCTTGAGCAACAAACCCACCCGTTTGGATAAGGACATCTTCGTTGACGATCCGAAGTCTATCACCACTCTCAATACCCCGCACCTTAGCATCGTCGGGATGAATCTCAAAGAAGTTCTCCGGCCACCTGTCCATAATAAAGGGACGTTTTTCATCGTCAAACCCACTTTGCCATAACTCATTGACTCGGCCGTTCGTAACCCATAGCTCCTCACCCCTAGGCGTGATGCGTTCAAAGAAATCGCTAAAGAGAGACCACGGCGTTTTATGAAGAATAGCCTTACCACTATGTGTGTTGAAAGCGGTCATCCACTTTTTGTGGACTGTAGGACCTTCTGGATCAGAGAGTTCAAGAGTTGTATCATGGAGACTGTGGGTACCTACAAGTTCCCCCCCCTCCCAACGGATGGGTGTCTGGATGCCCGTTGTACCCAACTGGCGGAGGAGATCATGACCTTTTCTCCCCTCTTGTTTCGCCCTCC
>JACKQG010000538.1_pt1 | contig 55272 bp, 36 predicted proteins | sample 8237621 | NCBI WGS metagenome assembly JACKQG01 (sample SAMN15677084, study PRJNA649215) | marine metagenome | biome: marine; feature: Black Sea; material: saline water; isolation source: suspended particulate matter (SPM) from the Black Sea western gyre | collected 2013-06-09/2013-06-10 | depth... | reverse complement strand
CACCCACGCTAGCAAACCCCCGGCCGAAGTTCAGGCAGGCCTGCAGCAAGCTCTCGGTTCAAAACGTGGAACAGCATCCCACCAGGAGCGACTTGCGCCGTACGGGGCATGCCGACAGCCTGGCCAACGCGGCCCAAATCGTCAACAATTAGACCCAGGACGCTAAGGTCCCTCAGAAACAGGCGACGAGTCACCACGGAGTTGGGTCACGGAGCCTGTTCTTGGCGTGAACGTACAAAACTGCTTACGTCAGGGTTCTAGCAGTGACGAGTTCTTGTGCTGACAGTCGAAAGGGGGACCGGCAGTAGATGGAATCTGCCGCCTGAAGGCCGAGAATCTCAATCGCTGAACCATGGTACCGTCGCGCTTGTCTGAACTACAGAAAACTGCGAGACTGCTATGCTGTTTCTAGCAGGGAGTCCCTACGTCTGGAGGTGTTGAGGTGGAGGATACTACTTACCTGTTCATCGACGGGCAGTACTTGCAGACTGTCTATCGAGATCTGATCTGGAATGATTATGGTTCATCTCATGAGATTGATTTCGACAGGCTTCGTGGCAATGGCGTAGCAAGAAGGGCGTTTTACTACGATTGCCTTGATGACAACCAGAAGCCGAATGAGACTGAAACAGATTTCCAAGCTCGCGTTCAGGCGCAAGAAGCATATCTCGATTCAATCAATGCTATGGAGGGCTTTCATGTTCGCAAGGGATATCTGGCGCAAGGCAGAAGAGGACGGGAGCAGAAAGAAGTTGATGTCCTTTTGGCTGTTGACATGATGGTTCACTCGTTCAATCGAACGATGACGAAAGCAGTCTTGATTGCTGGTGATCGTGACTTCAAACCTGTCGTAGAAGCTGTGACTAGGCAAGGAACATACGTTGAAGTCTGGTATAGACCGAAGACCGGATCAGCGGAACTAGGCCGGGTCGCCGATCTCGTGAAGCCGCTTCAGATTTCGACTCTTGTGAGCTGGGTTAAGCATGAAGGGCTGGAGGCAGAGGGGCTTCCTTCGACTCAGCGATTCGTTAACGACGACCAGCTTTGTCCACCCGAGGCGCTACTCAAGCGCGGAATCGTTCAACTGTCACAGCAAACCATGCGACTAGCGTATGATAAGGGCAGATATATTGTAGATGTCTTTAGGGGACGTGTGTACGACTGCCGTCACACCTTCCATGATCTGCCGTTGCTAGAGAAGTTCCTTGTTGAGGAATATGGCGAGATAACATGGCGAGATGTCAGGGATGATACTTCTACAGCAAAGCAAGACTGATCCTCCTTGTACATTAGTGCGTAATCCACGTGTGGGAACAGACGCACAAGCCCATGCAACAGTCGATTCTGACTGTGAGCCCCTCACCCTATCCCTCTCCCCACGCGCGGGAAGAGGGGACAAGGCTGGAGGATCAGCCCAACCATTTCGTCCGGTATTCGGTGTCAACGAACTGGGCGGCTTCGGGGGCGTTGGTGGCCTCCATCTTCTCGCCGTCCCAGTCCAGGCTCTTGCCGGCGCGGATGCCGACCACGCCCGTCAGACCGATCTCGGTGAGCTTGCCGCCGATGTCGAAGTCCGAGAAGGTTCTTCCCTCGCCTCGACAGGCGTCGAGCCATTCCTTGCCGTGGCTTGGGGTTCGCGGAAGGGTCTTGGGAATGTCCTTGGTGGCTTCGTGGCGGAGCACGTCGCTTAGGCCGGACTCGCCTTCGAGGCGGATCTTGCCGCCTGTGTTCCAGTGACTGGTGTGGATGCAGCCCTTCTCGCCGAGGATCAGCAGGCCGTTAGGCACCTTGTCCCCGTAAGTGTCGGTCAGCGGCTGGAGCGCCTCGGCCGGAGGTTTGCCGCTTCCCTGCCAGTGCAGAGTGACGGGCGGGAGGTCGCCGCGCGCGGGGAAGTGGAATTCGACCGCGGCCTTGTCGGCGATCTGCTTGCCGCTGAGCATGTTGACGACGATTTTGTTGGGATAGCCCAGGTCGAGCGCTCGCATGGGCAGATTGATCGCGTGACAGCAGAAATCGGCCAGGCCGCCGTTGCCGAAGTCGAACCAGCTTCGCCACCGGAAGGGATGATAGACGTCCTTCTTGAACGGGCGCATGGCCGACGGGCCAACCCACAGATCCCAGTTGAAGCCTTCGGGAATGGGATCTTCGCCTTCCGCGTTGCCTTCATTTGCGGTGACGCCAATGCCCCACTGGTAAATCTCGCGGATCTGGCCCAACGCGCCGGCCCGGATGATCTCCGTACAGCGGCGGAGCGACTCGCTGGCGCTGCCCTGGTTGCCCATCTGGGTGACGACGTTCGCGGTGCGCGACAGCTCGCGCAGCTCGCGGGCTTCGGCCACGCTGTGCGTCAGCGGCTTCTCGCAGTAGACGTGCTTGCCGGCTTTCATGAATACCTTGCACAAGTGGGCGTGCCAGTGGTCAGGCGTGGCGACCAGTACGGCGTCGAAGCTGGACGTGTTGTCCAGCAACCGGCGATAGTCCTCATACGCCTTGGCGTCCTTGGTCGCCTCGCCGCCGGAGCGTGAGGCATCGGCCCGGGCCTTGTCGATCATTGCCGGATCCGGATCGCAGAGGGCCACGAGATTTGCGCCGCCCGAGAGCAGGCCCCTCATCACGCCGCGTCCTTGCCCGCCGCAGCCGACCACGGCAAGGTTCAGCTTGCTGTTGGCGGTCGTGGAGCCAGCCTCGGCGCCCGATAAGATCAGCGGCCGACTGAACGCCGCCGCCCCCAGGGCCGCTGCTGAGGTCTTAAGGAAACTCCGCCGTGAGGAACGATTTCGCTTCACGGACGCACGTTGCAACAAACTGATTCTCATGGTCGTTCTCCCAGCCGACATTTTGCATTTGCAGTGAGCCTGGAACCGACACAGGCTCGTTTGGCCATCTATCTTACCAAGACCAATCGGCAACCTCGACCACCGAACCAGTTCCCAGCGGATTTAACTTGGCGAGCATGACACCGCTACCGCGGGCCGCCCAATGAGAAGAGGTGAGAACTGGTCCGCAGGTACATCACCCCGTCGGCCACCGCGGGTGTGGCGTAGCTTGGTTCACCGAGCGGGATCCGGTGGAGGAACTCGAACATGTCTCCTGCCGCCAGAACGACGGCCTCGCCCTTCTTCGACACGTTGTACAGATGGCCATCGACCCAGACGGGCGACCCAAGAAATCCTCCCTCGACCCGCTCTCGCCAGGCCATGATTGTCAAAGGCCCAGGGATCAAGCCAGGCTCAGTGTTTGATGGCAATGTGGTCAACTATGATTTCTTGCCCACCTTCGTTGATTGGGCTGGTGGTCACTCGAAGAAATTGCAGAACATCGACGGTGTCAGTCTCGCCGATTACATGGCCGGGAAAAAGCCGGACGAGGCTTTCCTGAATCGCAATCTATATTCCCACTATCCACATTATCGGAGTTCAGTTCCGCATTCGTCCTGATCTCTGGTTCGTCCAAGGTGATCCATTTTTGCCATCGACCGGAGATTCCGATGTTGTTCTGTATTGCGCAAAGGAGCGAGGAGCGCAAAGAGAGAAACCTCTGCACTGCAAACGATCAAACGCGCATCCTACGCGCAGTTTCTTGAACAGGAGATAACCGAGGGAACAGAGAGTGGTTTCGGCCTCTACTGACTCTGTTTTTTCCTGTTCACTGTTCCCTGCCTACGCGCCCGCCACGGGAGCTTCTTGCTTTTCTGCCGCGGCTTTGGTTGCCTGTTCCTTTTCCAGCAGGGTGGCCCAGTTTGTTTCGACCTGCTCTTGATGCCAGGCGATAATGTCTTCCGTGTCGCTCTCCGTCAGGTGCTTGAATCGCCCTTGGGCCTTGAGCCATTCGATTACGGGAACGACTTCCTTGGGCTTGTAGTTCACTTTCCACTGGCCGTGGTCCACTTGGTACAAGGGCCAGAATCGGGTTTCGACGGCCACTCGCGCCAGTTGGATCGAGTCTTCGGGTTTGCATCGCCAGCCTCGGTGGCAGGGTTGGACGATGTTGATGAACGCCGGGCCGTCGACTTCGAGGCCTCGTGCCACTTTGCGCATGAAGTCCATGTGATGCGACACCGAGGCTTGGGCCACGAACGGAATGTCGTGAGCGATCATACATGCGGTCATGTCTTTGCGCCGCTGTTGTTTTCCGGGAATCACCTTTCCGCTGGGGCTGGTCATGGTGGCCGCCCCGCGCGGTGTCGCGCTGGATCGTTGCCCGCCCGTGTTCATGTAGGCGTTGTTGTCGTAGCAGATATACAACAGGTTGTGGCCGCGTTCCATGGCGCCGGAAAGCGACTGAAAGCCGATGTCGTATGTGCCACCGTCGCCGGCGAAAACGATGAAGTTGATTTTCTTGTCTTCGGGAATGCGGCCCCTGCGCTTCATCACGCGGTACGCGGCCTCGACGCCGCTGAGCGTGGCCGCGCTGTTCTCGAATGCGCAGTGAATGTAGGGGACTCGCCAAGCCGTGTACGGGTAGATCGTGGTCGAGACTTCCATGCAACCAGTAGCGAAACACACCACAGTATCCGGACCGGCCACGTGCAGCGCCTGTCTCAGAATGGTCGGTGCAGCGCATCCGATGCAGGAACGATGACCGCCCGCGACCAATTCTGGGTCCGCTGACATTCTCTTGAGATTGATTGCCATTTTGTCAGTGTTTCCTCGATCAGATGACGAGATTGATTTGCGCTGCGTGATTCCAACAAGTGGCGACGTGTAGCTATCAGCTTTCAGCTATCAGCGGTCAGCAATTTCGTGCTGAAAGCTGATCGCTGACCGCTTTCAAGCTCATTCCCTCAAACCGATGTACCGATAAAGCTCTCCGGTCGTGCCGCTGTCGTTCATGCCGGCAAGGTCCGCATAGACGGTTTCCAGGTCGCTCACGTTGATTTCGCGTCCGCCGAGACCGTAGACGTAGCTGACAAGCTGCGGGCGATCGCCGCCCGCAAACGAACGGATCTCGTTGAACAGCGGACCGCCGCGAAGACCGTAGGAGATCGACCGATCGAGCACGGCCACGGTGCCTATGCCTTCGATAGCCTCGGCGATTTCTTCTCCCGGGAACGGTCGAAATGTGCGGAGCCTCAGCAAGCCGGCCTTGATGCCTCGCTCGCGGATGCCGTCAACAGCGACTTTCGCGGTGCCGCAAGTCGAGCCGAGTGCGATGATCGCTACGTCGGCGTCGTCCAGTTTGTATGGTTCGAAGTGGCCGTATTCGCGGCCTGTCAATTCGCCGTACTCTCGGCCGACCTCAGGGATGACACGACGGGCGTTTTCCATGGCCTCGACCACTTGACGCCTGCACTCGAAATAGTAGTCGCTCAAGTGCAGCGGCCCCACGGTGACCGGATTGGCGGTGTCCAGCAGGCTGAACGGCGGATCGTACTCGCCCACGAACTGTTGTACCGCCTCGCGGCCGATTACCTCCAAACCTTCCATCGTATGGCTGATGATGAAGCCGTCCAGGCATACCATGACGGGCAGCAACACGTCTTTGTGTTCGCCGATTCGGAATGCCTGGATAACGGTGTCGTAGACCTCCTGGACGTTTTCGCAGTACAACTGGATCCAACCGGCGTCGCGGCAGAACATCGAATCGCTGTGGTCGCAGCCGATATTGACCGGCGCGCTGATCGCGCGGTTGACCACCGGCATGACGATCGGCAGTCGCGTCCCGGAGGTGATGGCGCAGATTTCGGCCATCAGCAAAAGCCCCTGCGAGGAGGTCGCCGTAACGGTCCTCGCGCCGGCGGCCGCCGATCCGAAGCAGGCGCTCTGGGCGCTGTGTTCAGATTCGACCGGGATCAACTCGGTATCTACAACGCCGTTGTACACGAACGACGAGAACTTGTGCATCAGTTCCGTCTGCGGCGTGATGGGGAACACGGCAGCCACGTCGGGATTGACGTCTTTCAACGCTTCGGCGCCCGCGTCGTTTCCCGTCATTGCGACTTGTTTGGCAGATTTCACTTTCAACATTTGCCTAATCCCAACGTCACCTATCAAGCTGCATCTCGATCGCGTTGTTTTTCGGTGGGCATTCGCGTGCGCAGATTCCGCAGCCCTTGCAATGGTCGTAGTCGAAACCGGCGATCTTGCCATCTTCGACGATGATTGAAGAATCGGGACAGAAAATCCAACAGCGAAGGCAGTTATTGCACTGCGATTCGGCATGCACGGGCTTGTAGGTCCGCCAGCCGCCTGTTTCGTACTCGTCGCTGCTGCCGGCCACGACGATCACCCCGCCGATGGGCATTTCTTTCCACGTCAAAAGTTTGCTCACGACGATCGCACCTCCTCATAGGCTCGCTGAATCGCGCGAATGTTGCCTTGGGCAACGCGCTCGCCAAGGCTTGCGCCGAACTTCTTCTTGACGTTCCGCTTCAGCGTATCCATTGAAATACAGCCGGTCGCTTTGAGCAGCGCGCCGACCATAGGCATGTTGGGCATGGGACGCCCGAGCTCTTCAATGGAAATTTTCGTGGCGTCCACACAGAACACGGTATTGCCCGTCAGGTCAAGTTTGTCGCCTATTTCGCTGGGTTTGAGCGCGGTGTTGATCACAAAAATCGTGTTCTGGTCGATCCCCTCGATCACGGTGGGCATGCGCGTCAGTGTTTCGTCCAGCACGACGACGATGTTCGGTCGCTCGATGGGACAGTGCAACCGGATCGGAGCGGCGCTCACTCGCGTGAAGCCGCGGATCGGGGCACCCATGCGCTCGGGGCCATACTCCGGGAACCCTTGGCTGCACTTGCCCTCCTCCAACGCCGCTTGAGCGACAAGCTGGGCAGCCGTTTTTGCACCCTGGCCTCCGCGGCCGTGCCACCGAATTTCGATCGTGTCATTACTCATAGTGTCTTGCTCCAGGCCGAACCTCATACGGTAAGCTCTCATGCGTGTCTCGTCTAGGGTGCCACTCGCCAGAATTGCGGCATGGACATCTCATTCGGTCATACGTACAGTAACCATAAAGGGGATCGCCAACGACTTCTGTCAGGACGCCGCATTCATGAACGACAATCCATTCAACCTGTCATCCGTCGAAACCGTCGCGATTCAAGCTTCTCCGCTCGAAGCTCTGTACGCGCCGACGGAGAAGATACCGGTGATCACCGTGAGCAATTTTCCCGCCCTGGGGAAGTTGGCTGCAATGCGGTTCCTGGAGTGGTCGCAGAATCACCCAGGGGGCGTAATTTCATTGCCTACCGGCAAAACGCCGGAACACTTCATCAACTGGGTGACGTACCTGTTGAAGAAGTGGGACGATCCCGAGAGCCGCGTGATGTTGGAGCAAGCCGGAGTCGATCCCGGGCGCAGGCCCGACATGCACAGTCTGCATTTCGTGCAGATCGACGAGTTCTACCCGATCGATCCTCGGCAAGAGAACAGCTTCTACGACTACGTCAGCAAGCTCTATATCAGAGACTTCGGCCTGGACCGCCGCAAAGCGCTGCTGATGAACTGTGAACTGATCGGCCTGGAGAAGGGCCAAACACTGGAATCCGTTTGGCCCGATTCTCAGGTCGACCTGAGCCTGCGCACGCGGCAGGCCACAAACGATTTGGAGGCAATGCAGCAGGGCGTACTGCACCGTATCGACGACTGGTGCCGACAATACGAAGACCGCATTCGCGAACTCGGCGGGATCGGCTTCTTCCTGGGCGGCATTGGCCCCGACGGGCACATTGGCTTCAACGTCCGTGGGTCGGATCATCATTCGACGACCCGTTTGACCGTTACCAACTATGAGACCCAAGCGGCTGCGGCGGGCGACCTGGGCGGCATCGAGGTCTCGCGTCGCCGGCTGGTAATCACCATCGGGTTGGGCACGATCACCTTCAATCCTGACGGTGTAGCGCTGATCATCGCCGCCGGCGAGGCAAAGGCTCGCGTGGTGGCCGACGCAATCCAAGGCCCGGTGAGCGTGTTGATTCCAGCCAGTTCCTTGCGCCCGCTGCCGGGGGCGCGTTTCTACGTGACGATGGGTGCAGCTAAACGTTTGCGCGAGCGCCAGGTCACGTTGCTGGCCGAGCACGATTCGATTTCCGACGAACAAGTCGAATTGGCGCTTGTCGATTTGGCCGTTGATCGCGGCAAGCGCGTGTTGGACTTGACCGAAAGCGAAACACAAGCCGATCCGGCGGCGCGAACCGTGCTGAGCAAACGGCCCCAGTCGCTGGCGGAACTGACCGACATGGTCCATCGGCGGCTAGTCGGGAAGATCGAGGCGGGTAGTCACGCTCTGGAGAACACGCGATTCCTGCACACCGAGCCGCACCACGACGATTTAATGCTCGGGTACCTGCCCTTCATCGTGCGTAACACACGCAACAGTAGCAACGAGCACCACTTTGTCACCTTGACCAGCGGTTTCACGGCCGTCTCGAATGTCTACATGCTGCGGCAGGTGGAATCCCTTCAGCGTTTCATCGACACGCCCGATTTTGCCGACTTGAACGCTGAGAATTATTTTGACCCGGGCAATGAACAGGCTCGCAATCGCGACATCTGGCAGTACCTGGACGGCATCGCCGCGCGCAACGAAGAAATGAGCGACGAGGGTGCGGCGAGGCGTCTTTTGCGCAATCTCATGGAGGTCTGCGAAGACACGCATTTACGCTCGATCAAGGACCGGATGAAGGAGATGATGCACTACTTCAAGACGGTGCATCCCGGCAAGAAGGACCAAGAACACATTCAAGACCTGAAGGGCATGTGCCGCGAATGGGAGGCCGAATGCTTGTGGGGGTACTTCGGCTGGCAGTCGTGTAACATCCGGCATTTGCGGTTGGGCTTTTACACCGGTGACATGTTCACACTGGAGCCGACAATCGAACGTGACGTCCCGCCGATCGTCAAACTGCTGGACGAGCTCAGGCCGGATGTGATCTCCGTTGCTCTCGATCCGGAGGCAAGCGGTCCGGATACGCACTACAAAGTGCTGCAAGCGGTCAACGAGGCGACGCGACGCTACGCAGCGAATGTGGGCCGAGAAGATATTCGCATCTGGGGCTATCGCAACGTATGGTTCCGCTTTCATCCCAGCGAAGCCAACGTCTACGTACCGGTCTCGTTGAACATGTTCTCCGTGATGCAGAGCGCATTCCTGAACGCCTTTGTATCGCAGCGGGACGCGTCGTTCCCAAGTTACGAGCACGACGGACCGTTCTGCGAACTTGCCCAGCGAATCCAGGTACAACAGTACCAGACCATGAAAACCTGCCTGGGTCGTGAGTGGTTCGCAGACCATTCGAGTGCACTGATTCGAGCTACGCGTGGGCTCGTTTTCCTGCGCGACATGGGCCTGGAGGAATTCGGCCAAACCGCCGGACAGCTCCGCGAAACGGCCGAGGCGGGGTAAGACGACGGGGCGCGTGAAGGCGGCACTGCGGACGGCGCCGCAAAACCCCGGCCTCACGGCATCGGCGGTCCGCCCAGTTCCTCAAGACGGCGTCGACGGTCCAGCCAATCGCGCGGAGCAAGAACGTGAATCAGCCCGCCGTCGTCCATCTCGGTGCCGGTTTCTACTTGCGTCCAGAGGCGCAAGCGTTCGATGTCCCCGGCCACTGGAGGATTGAGTTGACGGATTCGGGCGAACCGGAAGTCGGTGGTCAGTATCCGCGAGCCATCGGAACTGACGGCTATCGACAAAGTCGACGTGTGGCGGCCATGCAGCGGTGGTCCGAAACGCTGGCCGCTGGCTACGTGCCACATGTGCGCTCCCACAATCCGCGCGCTCGCCGTGGGCACCGATCCGCCGGTAATCGCGATCCGGCCGTCCGGCGTAAACGCAACACTCTTCACCCAACCGCTATGTCGCAGCGGTGGGCCCAATTTCTCGCCGGTAATGCCGTTCCAGAGCTGCGCTGTTTCGTCCTGGCTGCCGGAAAGCACCGTCCGACCGTCCGGATGCAGGGCCACTGCCATTACCTGCTCGTGATGTGGCAGAGGAGGCCCGAGCGGTTCACCGGTGGATGCATCCCATAGCCGAACGACACTGTATCGAAACCCGGTGACGATCCGGTTCCCATCGTGGCTGAACGAAAAAGGATGACTTCCTCCTTCCAGATGAATGGCCGGTTGGTTTTCCTCGCCGGATGCAGGATCAAGGAAGACGAGTTCAAGGCCCTTCGCGTCCGCTGTGACCAGCATCAGGGATTTTCCGTCGTGCGCAAACGCGATGCCATCGGAACTCTTGCTGGTACGTAACTCGGAATGCTGTTTTCCCGTGGCCAGATTCCAAATGCGGATGGTGTAGCCACTGCATCGGACGGCGGCCAATTCGCCGTCGGGACTCACGGCGACGTGCCGCAGATCCTCGCCTTCAGGATGAACCAAAGTGGGGCCGAGTGGTTGGCCGGAGGTTGCATTCCAGAGTTGAAGCTCGCTGTGCCTCAATTCGTTTTCAATCGACGATCTGGCGGTAAGGACCTTTGATCCATCCGGCGTAAACACGGCGTCGCGAAGCGACTTGGAAACGAGAAGCTCTGTGTCCGGTCGCTTTACCAGTTGCGGTCCGACGCGATGCCCGGACGCAACGTCCCAGATATCAACCGTGCGGTGATTCGAGCCGGCGTACAGCCGTGTGCCGTCGTGGCTGAAGGCGATCGAGTCCACGTCGTATTGAGCCGTAAGTTCGTAAGGCAGTTGCCGGTGCGTGGCAGTTTCCCACACCTTAACTTCGATGCCGTCGCCTGCAGCGAAATGCTTTCCATCGGGACTGAATGCGACGGCATGTATGTAGCTCAAGTAGTGGTGCAGAGGTTCGCTGACAGGCTTGCAGGATTCGGCGTCCCACAACTGCACTTCGGCGTCCATGCCTAAGACAAGCAGTTTGCTGTCGGGGCTGAAAGCCAAGCTGAATGCCTCCTTACCCGCTTTGACCGGTGGCCCGAGCGCCTGGCCTGTCTTCAGGTCCCAGGTCCGCAGCTTTGGCCGATTGTCCGCGATGATCGCCGAGATGAGTCGGCCGTCGGGGCTGACGGCGAGCGAGTCAATGTAATCATCTCCCGGATCGATGGATGGCTTCGCTTGTTTGCCGTCGTCCAGTGATATTACGTGGATTTTCCATCCGCCAACCACAATGTGCTGTCCATCAGCGGTCAGCGCGATAGTGTTGATCTCGTCGCCCAAGGGTATCGGCGGCAGCAGTTCCTCGCCCGTGCGAAAGTCCCAAACGTGAAGCACGTCTCTTTCGGTTCCTGTCACCAGTAGGCGTCCCTGCGCGTCGAATGCCGCGGCCTCGACGCGCGTTGCGTGCTGCAAACACGGTCCGGCCATCGTGCCGGATTCGACGTCCCAGACCCGGCCGGTCGACATACTGTCAGCCGCAAAGAAAAGTGTGCTGTCGCGGCTGAACGTTGCAAACGTCGCGTGGTCCACGTGCCACATGGTTGCCAACGACGGGCACAGTTGAGGCCGCCAAGCAGCCAGATTCGCTCGTAGCAGCCACTGGAGTTGGTCGTCGTCCTCAGGGGCGTATTCGAGACCGCGGACGAACCAGTGCATCCCCCGTTCGTAGTCGCCTTCGTTCGAGTGCGCCAGCCCGCGGTACAGTGCAAGATCGGCCGTGCGACGGTTCGCTTCGCGCAGCGAGTTCTCGATCAGATCTCGCTGGTGTTTCAGATCGACGTTCGCCTGATTCAGGTCCGTGTTGGTCCGAGCGATTTCCCGGCGTGCCTTTGATTGCTGCATGCCAAACAGAGTCGACAGCAATGCGATGCAGACTAACGCACCAATCGCCAAAGCACTCGCGACGGCCAGAGCCGGGTTGCGGCGACACCATCGCCAGAAACGCTCGGCCCTTCCCACCGGACGAGCAAGGATTGGCCTACCGTCGAGATATCGCCGCAAGTCGGCGCCCAATTCGCCCGATTCCACGAATCGGTGTCCCGGACTTTTCGCCATGGCCTTCAGACAGATTGTCTCAAGGTCACGGGGGATGCGGTCGTTCAGACGGCGCGGCGGGCGAGGCTCGTCGTTCAGCACTTGGTGTAAGAGCATTCTCGCGTTGCCGCGAAACGGTCGTTCCCCGGTGAGTAGCTCGTACAGGACTACGCCCAGACTGTACACGTCGCTGCGGGCATCCACGGCGGCGGATTCCGCGGCCGCTTGTTCGGGTGACATGTAGGCAGGCGTGCCCACGATCTGTCCTTCGACGGTAACGACCACGTCGCCTGCCGTGTCTCGAGCCAGACCGAAATCGGTGACGTGTGGGCGGTCTTCCGTGTCGATAAGAATGTTCGATGGTTTGACGTCGCGGTGGACCACTTGCTGCGAGTGGGCGTAGTGAAGCGCGTCTGCCACTTCCGCGACCCACTGCGCCGCGCGGCGATGGGAGACGCTTTGCCGCTCGATACGATCGGCAAGCGTTTCGCCTTCGATGTATTCACTGACGATGTATGTCAGGTCTCTTTCGTGGGCGATTTCATGGACCGGTACGATGTTCGGATGCGCAAGACGAGCCGCGCTGCGGGCTTCCGTCAGGAACCGTTGTTCTTCGTCCGCAGAAGAAAACGCCGTTGCGCGGGGCAGTTTCAATGCGACCAGCCGCGCCAACTCGGCATCGCGGGCCTTGTAGACCGTGCCGAAACTGCCGCTGCCGAGAACTTCCAGCAATTGAAACTTGCCCAACGTCCGCGGCAACTGCAAACTGGCGGCGCCGGCCGCGACCGGCGCCAACTGGCACGCCTCGCCACACTGTGGGCATGTCACTTTCTCGCAATCAGTCTTCTCGATATCGACGGGGTTCCCGCAATTTGGACATTGGATGCGAGCGGAGAAATCGGTCAGGCCAGATGCAAGACTGTTGACCGTGTCGACCAGCGATGCGTCTTGTCCGAGGCGTCGGTCGAGATCCCTCGCGAAAAGCACCATTTCGTCCGGAAGCGTGCCGTCCGGTCCGGCCAATTCCGGAAACTTGGACGCATAATCCTCCAGAGACCGCGACTCGCCGCTCGCGTAGCGGTATTCAAGATCAATCCGCACAAGTTCCTTTAGCAGCGCGCCTCGCCGGTCGCCGGCAGCGTCGCCGAGAAAGTCGCTCAAACAAGCCGGCGGCGATTCGTTCCAGGCGGCCTCGAAGCTGTCGGCCAGTTGATCGATCCATTCCTTGAGCTGCAGCTCTTTCGATTGCTCGTGATGGTCGGAGGAAGCAGTCATGGGTTGTTGTGTCAATCTTGGCGGAAAGCGAACCAGCCAATAACGACCACCGCCAACACGACGGCCCAGCCCCATCCGCAATCAGGGTCTTCTGCTTTCTCGATAGATGCTACGTTCGCCGGTGGGCTGTCGATTATCGTAACCCGATTCTCGTCTTTGGATTCGTCTTCAGGGACGATCGGCGGGACAAAGCCTCTGCCCGTTTTGGGCGGTGGCGGCGGAACAGCGCGTCGGTCATGTATCGAAGGTCCCGATTGGCGTGTGCGGGTTGGGATTTCAGGTTGAACACTGGAAACGCTCGGCAAGCTCGATTCGAGCGTGATCTTGCCCACTTGGGGCGTCGGTCCGCCGCCGAACGACGTTCCTAACGATCCCAGCCCGGCCCCCAAGTTGCCCGGCGCGCGGTAGGACGATCCAGGGCCAGCAATGGGCCGAAACTGCGCTCGGGTCGTACTGGCGCAGACGCAAATGGCGACGATGGAAAGAGTTACGAGAAAACTGCCGTTGCGAGTCATCGTTATCCCTCCTGTTGGGCTGGAAGATATCCATGGCCAGTGGTTTCGCAAGCCGAAGCTCGGCTTCACAGAAGGAATCAACCGCGACGTCAAAATGCCGACACTGATTTCGAGATTTCCTATATCACATTCTGCATCACCCTCGTCCCACGTACAACTGTTGATGCGGCAGCACGATTGCCTCGAGCATTTCCACCTCCGGCGGCAGACTGGCCATCAACAACGCCACCTCGGCGATCGACTCGACGCTCATCATCGGCTCGGCATCTAAGGGCGAGTCAGTGTTTCGACGCTCGATAGACACATTGCCCGGATGCAGGCAGCAGCAGGTGATGCCGTGTTCTCGACCTTCCAACGCCGTGACTTGCGTCAAGCCCCACAGACCGTGCTTCGAGGTCGAGTAGGGCGCAGAGTGCGGCCGAACGCGCTGGGCGGATATCGATCCGACGTTGATGATCCGTCCCTGCTGTTGCCGTTTCATGATTCGCATCGCAGCCTGGGTACACAGAAATGGCGCTCGCAGATTCGTAGCCATCACACGGTCCCAGGCTTCGACCGACAATTCATCGATGGGCCCGCCGTCGAATGCTCCAGCATTGTTTACAAGAATGTCGAGCCTCCCGAATCGTTCCATTGCCGCGGCGAATAACGCCTCGACATTCGCCGGTTCGGCCACGTCGGCCCTTTGCGCCATGACTTCGCCCCCCAGGGCGCCCATTTCGGTGGCCGCGTCGTCCAGTGCAGCTTCACCTCGCGCAGTCAGCACCACCGTCGCCCCCTCGGTCGCCAGCGCACGAGCAATCGCCCGGCCAATGCCTCGACTGGCCCCGGTGACCAACGCAACTCGTTCGTCAAGTTTTCCCATCGAAACCAATCTCCGTCAAATTTGGTCTAATAGTATGCATCAGTGCGTTTGGCGCGTCGGATGCGATGCCACAACGCCTCAGGTGAATAGTATGAGGGCTTATCACCGATATTCCTACCGTTGTTACTGGCTCGTCCCTGGCGTCTATGGTCAGCAGCCGGACGGTGGCACTCATGTTGTTCCTGTGATCCGCAAGCGAATGAGGACCATTAGCTTTTCCCTCCACGACGGGGTATACTTTCCCGGACGAATCGCGAAGCGGAGCAAGCGATGGCGGTTACGCTGAAGAAATTCACCGAAGACCTGATTGCCAGCGGACTTATGACCGCCGAAGACCTGCGTGAATTCCGCGCGCAGCTTCCGCCCGAGAGCCGCCACCTGTCGGCCGACGCGTTGGCCCGCGAGCTGGTGCGATTCGGCAAATTGACTAGCTATCAAGCCGCCCGAATCTGTGAAGGCAGGCCCGAAGGGCTGATCCTGGGCAAGAACGTCATCGTGGACCGCATCGGCTCGGGTGGCATGGGCGAAGTGTTCAAGGCCGAGCATCAACGAATGAAGCGGCCGGTCGTTGTCAAGGTGCTCCACGCCGAACACACCAAGTCCGAGGTGGCGCTGAGGCGATTCCAGCGCGAAGTCGAAGCCGTTGCCAGGCTGGCGCATCCCAATATCGTCACGGCCTTCGATGCCGATGAAGAGAACGGCATCTATTACCTGGTGATGGAATATATCGACGGCGACGATCTGGGCTTGATCATCAGCCGCGATGGGCCGTTTGATATCGAAAAGGCGTTGGACTACGCCATCCAAGCAGCTCAAGGAATCGCGTTTGCCCATTCGCAAGGCATCATCCATCGCGACATCAAACCCAGCAACCTACTGTTGGATAAGGCCGGAGTCGTCAAAGTGCTGGACATGGGCTTGGCCCGGTTTGACAGCCCGTTGGCCGAAGGGGCCGTGGCGGAGAGCGGCGACAACGAGATTACGCAGGCGAATCAGATCGTCGGTACGGTCGACTACATGTCGCCCGAGCAGGCAGACAATTCGGGGGACGTCGATCACCGCGCCGACATCTATGGTTTCGGGTGCACCCTTTTCCGGCTGATCACGGGGCGGGCTCCCTACCGCGGCGATTCAGCGATCAAGAAGCTGATCGCCCACCGTGCGGCCCCGATACCGTCGATGCTGGCTGCCCGCCCGGAGACGCCTGAGCGGCTGGACCGGACCTACCAGCGAATGATGGCCAAATCTCCGGACGAACGCTACGCCTCGATGGACGAGGTCATTCGCGAGTTGGAGGCTTGCCTCGAGGAATTGCGAGTCCAGCGAGGGGTGCCGGCGGGAGGCAAACTCGGGACGTTCCTGCGACCGAAAGGTGCGACGGACTTACACGGCGAGACAACCAAAGCTCTCCAGGTGACCGAAGACACGGATATGACCGTCGGGCCGGATGGAGTGCCCAGCCGCAAGCAGCGATCCGAACCGGCCGTTGGCCTTGACTTGGGGACGACGTATTCGGCAATTGCACACCTGGACGATTCGGGACGACCGCAGACGTTGAACAATGCGGAAGGAGACAATACGACACCCAGCGTGGTGCTTTTTGACGGCGAAGACATCGTGGTCGGAAAGGAAGCCATCAAAGCGATGGCCACCGACATGGACGACGTGGCCGAGTGCGCGAAACGTGATCTGGGACTTCGCTTTTTTCACAAGGAATTCTCGGGCCGCTCTTATCCACCCGAAGCCTTTCAGGCTTGGATTCTGAACAAGCTTCGCGACGATGCACAGAACACGATCGGCCGTTTTGAAAAAGTGGTGATCACGGTCCCGGCCTATTTCGACGAGGTCCGGCGCAAGGCCACGCAGGATGCAGGCTACATGGCCGGCTTCGACGTGCTGGACATTATCAACGAACCGACCGCGGCGGCCATTGCCTACGGCCACCAGCGAGGTTACCTCCATCCGGAGAGCAATTGCGGCGAGCCGAAGACGATCCTGGTTTACGATTTGGGTGGCGGCACGTTCGACGTTACGGTGATGGAAATTGGCGGCGTCGATTTCAAGACGTTAGCCACCGACGGCGACGTTCGTTTGGGAGGACGCGACTGGGACCAACGATTGGTGGATTTCGTGGCCGAGGAATTTATCCGTATGCACGGCCTGGATCCCCGCGAAGATCCGAACACGTTGGGCCGTCTATTGCGCGAATGCGAAGATGCAAAACGCACGCTCTCGGCCCGCAGCCGAGCCCACATCGTCTGCGACTACCAAGGTCATGCAGCGCGAGTCGCGATTTCACGCCAGCAATTCGAGGAGATGACCCAAGATCTACTGGATCGGACGGCCTTCACCACGGAACAGACGATTCGTGCGGCCGGGCTGGAGTGGTCGTATATCGATCGCGTGTTGCTGGTAGGCGGCTCGACGCGCATGCCGGCCGTGGTCGAAATGCTGAAGTCGCGATTCGGCGGAGCCCTGGATTGTTCGGTCTCGCCGGACGAGGCAGTTGCACACGGCGCTGCGATTCGCGCAGCGTGGTTGTTGGACAAAGCTGCCGGGAAGCCTCAGCGATTCGCGATCAAGAACGTCAATTCGCACAGTCTGGGAGTCGCGGCGGTCGATCCGCACACGAAACGCAAGCAGACGGCCGTGGTCATACCTCGCAACACGTCGCTGCCGGTTGCGGGCAAGCGAGTTTTTACCACAAGCAAGGACGGTCAACGATCCGTGTTGGTCCAGATCGTCGAGGGGGAAAGCGACTCGCCGGATGATTGCGTCCAGATTGGCCGTTGCACGGTGCGTAATCTGCCACCGAATCTGCCAGCTCGCACACCCGTCGAGGTCCGATTTCAATACGAGGAGAATGGCCGTCTGATGGTGCGAGTCCGCATCGTGGGGACGAGCACCAACCTGCGACATGAAATCACGCGCGAAAACACGCTCACCCAGAAGCAGTTGAATACGTGGCGCGAGCGAATTTCCGGCCTGCCTCCGACTGAAGAGGAATCGTCGGACACGTCCAAGTCCACCGAACTGCTGCAGTCCGGATCGAGTGATCGCTAGTACCTCGCGACTCTTGTTTTTGTAGGTTGGGCATTCCTGCCCGACCCCAAGCAGACGGGCAGGAATGCCCATCCTACTAACAATTTCAAACGTCATGAGGTACTGGTGGCCTTTCAATGTTCGCCGTCCCACCAATAGGCATAAACGGCCCACCGCGGCGGGCATCACCAACGCAACCCCAAGATTCGGCTCTAGCATTGTCTATGTGCTGGCTGTTAAAATAGAGGATTCGCGATTCCAACGCCTGGAGTATGACATGACGACCGTTTCCTGTCCCAAGTGCGGTGACGAAGTGGCCTTGCCAGCCGGCGCCAGTCCCAAGGCCACAGTGCGCTGTCCCCTTTGTCAGGACGAGTTTCTCCTGTCCGAAGTCCTTGATGCCATGCCACCCTTGTTGATCGTGGTGGACGATCCGGAAGCGGCCCAGTCCCGGATCGCCGGGGTACCCGCTTTTGGGCTGGCGACCGAGGGCGTGGACGACGAAGAACTGAGACTCGCGGGTGCCGAACCCGTCTCAGTGAGGCCGTCATTTGGTATCGAATCCAGCGTCGCCCCTTCGACCGCCGCCGGTCCTTCGACGCGAAAGCGCCGCGCGGCACCGCGCCCCAAGAAGAAGAGAAGTCCGGTAATGGAAATCGTCAAGGTCGTGCTGGGCGGCATCGCCGGATTGACGATCGCCCAGTTGATCTTGTGGTGGGGTTTCAAGAAGGATCCATTGACTCTTGCCCCGAAGTTGGGAGGCGTAGCACCGTGGATCTTGCCGGAGAAGTTCCGCGGCGAGGGCAACCAGGAAGGCGAAGGCTTTAAGATGCCAGACGGGCTGGTACCTGCAAAGCCGGGTGCGACTCCAGGAAAGCAAGGTGGGTTGCCGACGCGCGGCGCGTTCCTCGACCCGAACAGCGGCGGACCTGCCGGCGGCTTCAACCAAACCAAGAAGCCTGGAAACAAGCCAAAGACACCACCTTCCGGCGGACGCGACGCAGTGGCAGATGCCGGCACATCGAGTGATATCTCCAAAGCCATACCCACGCTACTCCCCGACGATCCACTCGACTTGCCGGACGTGGACCCGAAACCAACCGACCTTGGCGGTGATCTCGTGGGAGATTTGTCGATCGATTTGGACCCACTGAAGATGCTGGACCCGGTGGCCTCGCCCGAGCCGAAGGACTCGTCGACCGAATTGACGGAACCTGCACGGTTTGTCAACGCGCCGGTGGTGACTGCTGACGAGTCGAAGGAAGCCATCGAGGACGCACAGGCGATTTCTAATGCCTGGAACTTGGCAGACGACGCCGATTCGATAGAACTGCTCCGTCAAACATATCGTACGTTGGCCGGACTGGGCGAAGCCATTACTTTCGCCGCGCCGGACATCCAACCGGACGAGACGGCAGTAGCCAGTCTGTTGAAGTCGCTGGCCGACGACGAAAAGAAACTTGCCAATCTCGGCAAGGCGGGTGAAATGTGGCTGCGATCCACGCGAGACAGCACGGGCGTAATGCTGCGAGGCGTCGTGAAGAGTATCGAACGAAAGGGCGATTTGTACGAGACCCAATTGGCCCTGCCTTCTGGTGGCGACCCCATCTCGCTCTACAGCGACGCGGATCCTGCCGGCGTCTACCGCGTCGATTCCGACGTACTCGTCTTGGGGGCTTTCATCGAAGATCCGGCGGCCAATCTGACGGGCTACGAAGGCGATCTCGAATCGATCGTATGGAGCCGGCTCTCGGTGGTGATCCCATAGTTGCGCTAGGAGTCCGGTTCGGCAACTTCGGTGCGTTGTGCGCACATGTTGGAGTTCACGCTTTAGCGTGTTTTCGAAGACATGCTAAAGCGTGAACTCCAACTATGGTAGTCGCCCCGGGCCGCGTTCCGCGTCTTGTCATCTCCCCTGGGCCTTGAAATTGGCCTCGACTTGAGGCAATCAGATAGCCGAAACCAATTTTTGACAGGTTTCCTGCGGCCGTTTAGACTATGTTAGAGGGGGGGAGGGGTGTGCGCAATTCGCTGCGCAGGCAACGGATTCAACATTCCTGCCGCTTCCGACCGGATCGTGCTGCGAGCCGCCTTAGATTCGCAGTACCTACTCCTTGAACCGTTATCTTACGGAAAAACGTCATGTCCCGTACCACCGCTAAACCGCTCGCGTTGTTATTCCTTCTGTGCCTGGCCATGCCCGCGCGTGCCGAATATGGATTCGGCAGTCTGATTTCGCCGGACGAGGCGAGTCGCTTCGGCCTCAATCGGATGTGGTTCACTCAGGTGGAGTTGGACGTTGCGCGCGGCCGCATGACTCACATACAACATTTCATCAGTTCGACCGAAGGGTACACGGTTCACGAAGTCCAATACCAGGGCAAGAGCAAAGTGTTCTCGGAACGCGACGTGGACGCGTTTGGCGAGGCCGTGGGCGAAGAAGGGGCGAAGAAGCTAGCCGAGGAGTTTCTTGATGAAGTGAAAGTCCGGGAGATCTTCGACAAGCTGCAATTGCCCGTCCATGCGGAGGCTCAAGCTCGCCGTCTATACACCGTCTTCACGGACAGGAGAAACACGGTGCCCGAGGAGTTAACGGACGAAGAACGGCAAGAAGTGCAGACCAGGGCGCAGGAGGAGTTCACGACCGGCATGAGTGCCATCCTGACGCCCGAGCAGGACGCCAAATTCAAGCAACTGCAGGAGCAGGGAACCGAAGCCAAGCTCGAGACGAAGTGGGTGCCGGAGATCACGTTGTACGTGACCACCGACCGCGGGATGATCCATGCCATCGATGCCGAGACGGGACGTACGCGATGGGCCGTGGTGGTTGGCAGACGGGATTTCCCAACCGAGCGAGCCGGTGTAAGCGAGGATTGGGTGGCCGTGTTGAACGGTTCGGACCTGTATCTGATGAAGAGATCAGACGGCGAAATTGCGTGGAAGCGCCGAGTGAAAGGCGTACCCAGCGCCGGCCCGGCGATCACCGACACGTACGTCGTCGTACCGACCTTCAGCGGCCACATCGAACTGTATGACCTGATAGAAACAAGGACTCTTCCCGAGATCTACAGGTCAAACGGGCGTATCCTGATTCAACCCATCGTGACATCGCTGAGCGTCGCGTGGCCAACCGATCGCGGTTTCTTGTATGTTGCGCGGGCCAGCAGAAAGGGGATCCGTTATCGACTCGAAGCGCGAGACACGATCACATCAGCTCCTTCGTTCGCGCCCGGCCGGTTCTTCGCCTCGTCGATCGATGGCGACGTCTACTGTGTACACGAAACCACTGGCGAGGAGTACTGGCGATTCACGACGGGCGAGCCCATTAGCCAAACACCTGCCCCGGTTGGTGATCAACTGTACGTAGTCACAGACAAAGGAAATCTCTTCTGCCTGAAGCAGGAAACGGGCGAGGAGTTGTGGTGGACCGAGCGTATTAAACGCTTTGTCTCGGCCAGCAAGGATCGGTTGTACTGTCTGGGCTTTGCAGACCGCCTGGTCATTCTGGATGCGAAGACGGGTGGTCGGATCGCATCGATGGGGACCGAACTGTTGGACATCTTCTACCCGAATCTCCAGACCGACCGCATCATTGTGGCCACCAAGACAGGCGTGATTCAATGTCTGCGCGAGACACAGATGCAATGGCCGTTGTTGCACGCTGGCTTAGCCGAAGCCGAAAAGAAGGATCGGCCGGAGATCAAGCAAGAGGGGCTTGATGATGGCGGAGCCAAACCAGCCCCCAAGCAACCGAAACCGCCCGCGGTTGACCCATTTGGCGGCGGTGCCAATCCGTTTGGGGGTGGTGGAGGCACCGGTGCCGGTGCCGGCGCAGGTGCCAAGCCCAATCCCTTTGGCGGCGGAGGTGGCGCCGGTGCCGGTGCCAAGCCTGATCCCTTTGGTGGGGGTGGCGCCGATCCGTTCAAATAGCGCCAAACGCCTGAACAATTCTGCTTGCCGGCCTCGACTTGGTGACCTACTCTTCAGTAGGCAGGCTGGATACGCTTGCGCCCTGTCTTGAGTAGCGAACGCTGCTTTACGCTTCGGGCTCGACCGTCTCCCTCCTGGATGACAAAATCTTGACACCTTGATGGCGAGAAAAGCGTCTGATGAAACGAGTACTGAGATTTCTGAAGGAAGAAGATGGGCCGACGGCGCTGGAATACGCTTTCGTGATTTCGCTAATCCTCGTGGTTGCGATCGCGGGGATCACTTTCCTTGGCCAAGCCACAAACGACAGCATGGGCTCGTCGGCCGGCTCCATCAAGTAGGCCGTCGGCAAGTAGTCGTGTGCTTTCAGGGCAGCGCGATCGCGCCGCGTTTCTCGGGGGTTGGCTCTTCCTTGGCGTTCAGGATTGCTCGGGCTGCGACGCAGTTTCGTCTTTCAAGAATTGCGGTCCGGTGACGCCCATCGACAGGTAGATACTCATCAGCGACTCGACGCTCATGTCCACCGGACGCACGGAGTCGGCCGGAACGAAAATCAGCCCGCCGGTCATTGGGATGGGCGAGGTGGGTATGTAGACGATGTAGTAGTCGCGTCCTTCAATCGGATACCGGTCTGGCGTTGGCAGCAAAGCCAACAGCCCCGCACCGTTCTGCCCGCCGAGCACACAGTAGACGACACGCATCCCCTTCAACTCCGATTCGTCCTTTTTTTCCAGCAGTCCAATGATCTGGGTCGCCGCGCCGTAGACGCTGCCGGCGATGGGGATACTGCGGATGATCGGCGCGACCAGCTTGTTGAGCAGTCTGCGGAAGCCCATCTGCACGACGACGCCCAGAACGAAGATCGCGCCCAACACGAGAACGATGCCGATCAGGTAAGCCAAAATCTCGTTGTTGTCGGCAAAGAACGTCCCCATGGACCGGAGCCAGCCGCCGACAAGCGTCTCTGGGCCAATAAGCTCCTTGATGAAGCCCGCCACCCACCCGATCACGGCAACGGTGATGACCAGCGGCAGAATAGTGAACAATCCTGCCAGAAAGTAAGCGACAATGCGTTTCCAGAAACCCGTGAACAATCGCTTCATTGATGGTTCTCCTTGTCTTGTTCGCTGTGCGAGCCGCCGGCGAGAGGCCCCGTCCGCGGTACCGCGCTGACGATCCACGCGACCAGCACGGCTAGGTAGAACTGTCCCATAACGGACTGCATCCACGTCAGCGTCTGTGCCAGCGGAGTCTCGGGCACAATATCGCCGTACCCCAAAGTCGACATGGTCACAAAGCTGAAGTATGCGACCTGCGAGTAAGGTGTGATCGCCCCGGCGGCACGCGCATGCCTCTGGCTTGCCGCTAAACGAACGAATATGCCAATCCTCACTGGTAGCCGTATATCAACCGTGCTTGGCAATGAGTTGCACCACGTGAGCGGTCTTCGCGTCATCATGCAGAGGGGGGGTTCGTATGCGGACAGGGGAATCACTCGTTGTGGGTTCATTTGTCGGGCCATTGCTCGTCGGCTACGGCAAACCGCCGGTGGAGCACGAGCCAACGGTTCGGTCGGTCAAGATACCATGACAGCCAGAATGAACCAAACCCGTCTTCTCCTTGCTGTCACCCTGTTCGTGTTTCTTGACCCTGCGACTTGGTCGGGTTATGCTGTCGCTGGCGTAGGTCTCGATGGTCGTTCGCCGTGGGTAGGTGACTGGGAGACCGACGTACTTACGACCGCTTCCCGACTCCGGTTTTGAACACCAATTCAGCGAGTCCACAACGAATCCAAATGATCAGACACACGGTCTTGGCCAGTTTGTTTCTGCCTGTTCTCCTCGCCGCGGCCTCATTTGGCGCAAGCGAGACGCCGCCGCTTGGGCCGCCGTGGAAACGAAACTTCTACGACGCTCAGCAGGAAGCGTTACGAGGCGGCAAGCCCGTCTTCATCTATTTCACCAAGACGTACTGACCGCACTGCGTCGTTTTGGAGAAGCAGTTGCTTCCCTCCGCCGATCTAAAGCCCGCTTACGACAAGATCGTCTGGCTGTACGTGTACCGAGATTTCAGCAAGAGCGAGGCTGATCTCAAAGCGGAACGAATCAGCCTGAGATTTGGCCTGACAAGCTGGCCTCAGCTTATCCTGGTCGATCCGGAGAGCTTGCGAGTCCTGCGCCAAACAGGTCGGACGGTCACGTCGTTCCTTGCCGCAGTCGACTCGGCCGAGGTCAAGACACGTGAGTCTTCGACCGCGGTTGATCGCGTGAAGCAGGCCGACGCGAGGGCCATCCAGTTGGAGAGTGATTCTTCGGTTGCGCTGGCGAAGCAGTACTTGGACGACGAGGATATTGTCGTTCGTTATCGGGCCTTGAGTATTCTCGCGGAACAGGACCCGGAGTCGGTTGCGGCTCGTGCCGAACCGCTCTTGCAGGTACGAAACGATCCGTTTCGGTACGAAGTGTGCAAGGTTTTGTCGAAGACAGAAAACGCGGCAGCGAATTCAGCTCTCGAATCCCTGGTTCGCCGGCCGGCGTACAGCAACAACCCCAACGTCTTGCGGAGCCGAGCCGTCGCGGCACTTGCCGCCTGTGGCGACGTGGATTCCGTCGATGCCATTCGTCCGTTCGCGAAGGGCAGCTACCTGAACATGCTGACCAGAACCGCCGTCGATTCGCTCGCCGCCATCGCCAGCCGGCACCCGGAGGCGCGCGACCGCGTCCGTCAAATCCTGATCGAGGCGTACCCCGCGCCGCCGCCCGAGCCCAGCCAAACACACTTCCGTTACTGCCTAAGTCTCGCACGAAGGGTGCACTCGGCCCTTGAGAAAATCACAGGCGAGTCAAGAGCATTCCCCGATGTGTACGACTCTGCGGCCCGCGATAAACTGATGCAGAGTTGGCAAGAATAATCCGCATATCTCACGTAGCTCGGAACAAGGTCGCGCAAGTCGTTGCTCGATATTCTGAAGCCCTGCAAAGCTGACGAGGAAGTACGGCAGAAAGGCCGCCAGAGGCTCTAGTTCGGCCTCTGAGGGCCTTTTCAGCATTTGGTGGTGGCCAACGGGCCTGCTATCGCTGCTTTGTCGCCGATGCTTTTCTTCTTCCGATGGACGCCATCCCGAGTGCCTCCTTTATGTTGATGGGTCGGGTGAAGCCGGGGAGCTTCGCACAGATAGTGACGCGGAGACCGTGCGCAGGCTGTTGGTTGGTGAAACGGCCAGACGCCCAACCGCTGACAAACCCAGAGGCCACCCCGATTCGGCCGGCAAATGATACGGATGTCGTCCATCTTACTCCATCGTGGCAGTGCGATGGATCAGTGGATCACCTCAAGACCAAACGCAGCGTCACCCGTGTTTCCGGCAACAATCTCTTTCTTGGGCGTCAAATCCTTGTCACCTAGCCTCGACAGTCCACACGCAATTCTGTGCCTGCCGCATTGTGCCCCCCTCTCTGGGACGGTAGATTGATATGAGAGAATTCCACCTCGTCTACCCGCGGTAGGACATCCGCCATGTCAGGGACCCGCGATCCGTACTATGAATGGCTCGGCATTCCGCCGAAGGACCAGCCGGCGAATCATTACCGTTTGCTCGGCCTGGAGATCTTCGAAGAAAACAGGGACGTGATAGCGGCGGCGGCTGATCGGCAAATGAGTTTCGTCAAGAGCTATCAGTGTGGCGCGGACTCGGAGCTTAGCCAGCGCATTCTAAACGAACTTTCTGCCACTCGGCTTTGTCTGCTGAACCCGAAAAAGAAAGCGGCCTACGACGACCAGTTGAAGTCCGAACTGCAGCCCCTGGTTGCGGAGGAGAACATCCGGGCCACGGCGACCGATGGACCGGCACCACGGATCAGGCACGAGCAAGAGCCACCCAGCCGTACGCCTGCGCATCGAGCACTGTTAGCGACGCCCCTACCGTCCCGAATAATGGTCATTGCGATTTGCACGGGGCTGGTATGCCTGCTGGCTGGTGTGGCCGTCAGTTTCCTCCTGATCCGAACCCTGGTAAACCGCTCGCCGAGTGACGAGAGTGTCGCACAGAACCGCGAGGAGAAACCCGCCGAGAATGATATCGGCCCCGAGGCCGCTATTCCCGACATTGGCCGCGTAACGGACGGTAAAGGCGAAGGAAACGAGCCCCTTTTGGAGGAGACACCGGCCGTCGGTGAACGCCCGCTGCAGCCCACGACTGGACCCGTTGTCGAGAGCGAGCCACCTGCGCCGCAAACGACGGATCCGGAACATCTCGCAGGCACATCGGCGCCGACTGAGGATGTCGAATCGACCGAGTCGATGCTAGAGCCCCCGGCTGCTGCGCCGATTCCTTCGGAAAAAGAGATAACCGAACCTGACGAAACGGCATCGTTGCCCATGGAGCCGGAGCCGACGACGAATCTCGTGGACCTGCCCAAACGACGGCAAGTCCCGGATTTAGATTCGCGGCAGCGGACTAAGAACGAAATCACTGAACTTTACGGTCTCGCCGCAGACACCTTGCCAAGCAAGAAGAAGCAACTGTGCAAAGAGTTTATGGAACTCGCACGTGACCCAAAAGAAACAGAGGGCAGGCGTTTCGTCTTTCTCGATCTCTCTGCACAACTGGCGCGCGATACGGGTGATGCCGTGGCAATGCTCGAAGCCGTGGAAGAGATCGGTCAGAACTACGACGTGCGCACAGCCGATGTCAAGGCCAACATGCTGGTCCAGTTGCTTGGGACTGCCGAGGACCAGACTCGGGTCATGACGTTCCTCAAGACTTCTCAGGATGTCGTTTGCGATGCCGTCAAGGCTGATGACTTTGACGCGGCCAATCGGCTGTCAACGGTCGCAGTCGGCTTGTGCGACCGGCAGGTGGGCGGGAAGGAATTCCGCCAAGGAATTCGAGACCTTTGCACGGAAGTCGAAAGGCTGCGAGTCGAGTACGAACTCGTGGAGAAGGCGCAGAGTGAGCTCGAACGAGACGACGCCAATCCGGACGCCCGTTGGACGGTCGGCCGTTGGTTCTGCTTCATCAAGAATGACTGGGACCGCGGTCTGGGCTATCTCGCGAGCGCCAACGATGCGTCGATCCGAGAAATCGCCCATCGTGAACTGCAAGGTGTTTCGGTGGACGCGGCCGAGCGAATCGCATTGGCCAATTCGTGGTGGAACGTCGCGCAGAATGTGGACGAAGACATCAGACATGGAGTGCTGCTTCGCGCGCGCCATTGGTACACCCAAATCGATCGAAACTCCTTGAGCGGATTCGAACAAGACAAGACGGACCAGCGCGTTGCGAGAATCGATGAACTCGTCGGCGAACTTAGGCCGGGTTGCCTTGCCCTGCTTGATGGACCGAACGCGACGCCAATCAGCGACCCAAGCCCAGGGGCCACGCCTGAGGAGGTTCCAACGTTATTCGCACGAGGACTGGCCGCCGCGTTGAAGGATCGCGATTATCAACTCGCCGAACGTCTGTTCGGTCGTTGCGTGGATTTGGACCCAAATCTTGTCCCAGCGTTGAACAACCGCGCGCTGGCAAGTCTGCGCGGCGGGAACGCACGGCAAGCGATTCATCTCTGGGAGACTGCGTGCAATTTGGCTCCAAAGACAGACGCGATTGCCCACAATCTTTCGTTGCTGTCGCGGTTGGCCGGCCGTGGACACATCAATCTCCATTCGGCAACTCGAAAAAGTCTCGATGCTCTTGCTACCCAAGCAGGGACGCAGACGGGGACGCGCAGTTCATCTTTCGGCTTTCGGTACATGCCTATCGACGGTAGCCAGGGGGCGTCCGGTCAATACAATGACACGGCATGCATCCACTGCACCGGACTGGGCCACGTGCCGTGCCCTGCTCGCGGTTGTTCCCGTGGTACGGTGGGAAGCACACGAAACGAAGTCGCAGGACGCAACCCAGTCACAGGTCAAGCAATCGTCAAGATCGTCCCGATCCGTGTACCATGCGGCAATTGCCGAGGTCAAGGACATGTGGATTGCCCGCACTGTAGCAATGGCACGATGGGAAGGACTCCCTAGCGGGCCGTGCACAATCTCTTGCCGGCAATGCCCGCAGAGCTTCCCCAACCCGGGTCGTCCGCTGTTGATGAAGCTGTTACGGGCGACCCAACTTCTCTACCTTGTCGTCAATATCGAAGCGATTGAACTCGCGAGCCGGATCGGCCGATATAGCTCTGGTTCACCCAGAGCGAAAGGACTCCGATGGCCGACATCATTCGCATTCAGGACCTGAAAGCTGAAGAAATCGCTGCGATTCTGGCATCCAAAGGCCGTCGCTTGTCAAAGGACCAAGAGGCCGCCGTTCGCGACTGCGTCAGCGAGATCAGCAACATCAAGCGGGCTTACGACACCCTGGATACGCTCGGCAAGTTGAACGAAGCCGCCTGAGCTTGCCTTCGTGGAATGGCCTTCCCGCCAGCCAGGCAACGTTGCCACTACTTTCGCTTTGCCGTCTTACGGTAACCCGAAGCGTAAGCGAGGGAAGACGCCGAATTCCTCGCTTACGCTTCGGGTTACGACAAATGTGATTCCGCACTTCTCACACCCTGCCTGCCGTTTGGTCTCTGTGGTCGCGCGTAGCCGTGATTGTTCCTGGCTGTTGTTACAAGCTTGTTACGCGACCTGGTGACGCCATCTCTCATGCCGTTGAAGTACAATAGCGGTAGGGTATGCCGTAGAAAACCCCGCGTCGTTGTTAGTTCCGTTCTTGGGAGGTCTTATTATGAACACGCCGATGAAGTCCTTTGTTCTGATCGTCAGTTCCGTCGCTCTGTTGCTTGTGGCATTGGCAACGCCGAACGCAGCGTCGGCGCAACCGACTACCGAGGTTGGAAAGGTGACCACGGTCACGTTGTACCGCGGACAAGCGCTGGTTACTCGCGAGATTCCATTGAAGGCCGGCCAGGGTGCGATTGAGATTGTGGTTGGCGACCTTCCGGAACGGGTTGTTTCAGACAGCCTGTTCGCCGAAGGCAGCCCAGGCATCGACGTGCGCGCCGTGCGTTTCCGCAGCCAAGCCGTGGGCGAGGAGCCTCGCGAGGAAGTGCGCAAGCTGGACGAGGCCATCAAAGAGGCCAACGAGAAGGCGGAGCTTCTTCGAAAGACGCAAGAACTACTTGGCAAACAGACGACGTATCTCGACCAACTAGAAGGATTCGTGGCTCCAACGGCCAAGACAGAACTATCGAAGGGCGTGTTGGACGCCGAAGCGTTGGAGAAAATCACCACGTTCAGTTTCCAAAAACGCGAAGAGATCCTCACGAAACAGGTGGAGAATGAGAAGGAAACGAAAGCACTGGAAGAACAGCTTTCGCTCTTGCAGCGTAAACGGGCAGAGCTGACCGACGGGTCATCCCACAATGCGCGGGAGGCGGTTGTCTTTGTCGAGAAAGAAGCCGATGCTCCCGAGTCGATTTCGCTGAGTTACCTTGTGGAAAGCTGCGGTTGGTCTCCCAGCTATACGTTCCGTGCCGGTGCCGACCGCGCGGAGGTAGCGGTGGAGTGCAACGCACTTATTCACCAAATGACCGGCGAGGATTGGGGCGGAGTTGAACTGACGCTTTCCACGGCTTCGCCGGCGATCAGTGCCGCCGCCCCAGGGTTGGCTCCTTTCCCGGTCTCCTTGAAATCGACGGGCGAGCAGCAGGGCGAGCAGCAAGCCCAGCAAGCTAAACAGGCCGATCTGGCCGTGCAGGCCAAGTCGATCCGGACCCGCCAGCAATCGGCAATCATGGGGTTCCAGAACACGCTGGACTTGACCTCGAACATCGGTGCCAACTGGGATGTCAACGCCGCGGCCAACGACTTTCAGAGCCTAGAGCTGGTGAACCCCAGGGCGGCCTTGCAGGCCTTGAAACTGGATTCCGAAGGTCCCGATGACGGACCCAGTTTGAGCTACCGCCTCGCCGCGCCGGTCAGTTTGGCCAGCCGGTCGGACCAACAAATGGTCCGTATCCTTCAGACCAATTTGGCAAGCACGTTCCATCACATTGCCACGCCCGTGTTGACCAGCTATGTCTACCGCGAAGCCAAGCTGACGAACACCAGCGAGGAGGATATGCTGGGCGGCCCGATCACGGTGTACTTGAACGGCAGCTTCGTCGGGCGCGGCGAGATACCTACGGTGGCTCGCGGACAGACGTTTGTCGTGGGCTTTGGCGCCGATCCGCAGTTGCGGGCGCGCCGCGAACTGGCGGACAGGACCGACTCCGTGCAAGGCGGCAACCGCGAATTGAGCTTCCAGTACCGTTTGGTCGTCGAGAACTACAAGGACCAGCCGGTCAACGTTTCCGTGTTCGACCGTCTGCCCCACACCGAGCGCGCGGCGGACGTGCGCATCAACTTGGACGAGTTGGAGGATGCGTTGAGCGACGACAAGTTGTACTTGCGACGCGAACGCCCGAAAGGCATTGTGCGCTGGGACATCGAAGTGGCGGCGAATGCCATGGGCGAGAACGCGCGACTGATCGAGTACGGTTATACGGTTGAATTCGACCGCAGTTTCCAGCTAACCGCAGCCGCGAGCGACTCGCCGGAGCAGCGGCAGGAGTTCGAGCAGTTACAGCGCGCTCGGCTCACGCAGTAGCAGGCGGAGAACCGGATACGGTAGCCGATCTCCGAAAAACCCGCGGGACTTGGGAGTCCGTCCCCAAACCGCGGATGAACGTGGAGGTCCTGTCATCAGCCTCATGCCAAGCCGCTGGCTTGACGCCAGCGGTCCATGACTTTCGGCCTAGCACCACGAGATTCACCCCACTTGCCAAATGCCACCGAACTTGTTTCGGTGGATTGTTACCTCGGGCCGACGAGGCGAGGCACCTCCGAGATGAACTCGGGAGCATCCGACAGCGGCCCACGTGCCGCCGGTTATAGGCCCAAAGTCACGAACCGCCGGCATTAAGCACGGCGGCTTGATGCCAAAGTTGGCAACGGCGAACGGCAAACGCTACGCCGTCGCCTTTTGGATCATCTCCAAGGTCTCGTCAATCTGCTTCGTGCTGGTGAAGCCGATGGTGAAGGCATCGACGGCTCCCAGGTCGAAGATGTACTTCAGCGATTCGAACCGTTTCTCGGCACTGTCGTAGCCGTCCTCGCCAAAGATTTTCATGCCCAACACGCCGTGACCACGTTCGTGCATCTTCTTGATCTGCGCCGATACGTCTTCCGGCTTGCCGTCCATCTTGACGCCGAACGGGTTGATGCGTACCAGATGGACGTCGATCCAGTCGCAATCGGACGACGTGACCAGCGGGTCGAAACCATGACATGACACACCAACGGCACGGACTCGGCCTTTTTCCTTTGCCTCGTACAACACATCCATCACCGGCCGCATGTCCGTCTCCCACTCGCCTTTGGTCATGCAGTGCATCAGCAGTGTATCCAGGTGAGGCACCTGGAGTTCTCGGCGGAAACGCTCGATGTCCACTTTGGCCACTTCGGGATGCTTGGCGCGGGTTTTGGTTTGGATGAAGTATTTGTCGTTGGAGATGCCTTCCAATGCCTTGCTGACCAGGTAATGCGCACGGTACGCATCGGCGGTGTCGATGTAGCGAACGCCGCAGTCTAATGCGTAGCGGACCATCTTGGTGAATTCGGTTTCGCCCATGTCCCGTTGTTCACGGCCGCCACGCGTACCGGTACCGAGGCCCAGAACGGATGTCTTGATATCCGTCTTACCGAGTGTTACCACGTCGGTGCCACAAGTGACTTTCGATTTCTTTTCGTCGGCAGCAAAGCCGAACCGTCCGGTCAATGCAGCCGCTCCGGCGGCGGCCGTTCCCGCGAGGAATCCGCGACGTGAGATTCTTGACATGGTGAGGTCCTTTCGAGCTTGCGATATGGTAGTCTGAGGGCTTGCCGTCATGATCGGCAATTGGTCCATCTGATCCGCAAGAGCATTGTGAGAAAAAATGGGCCGTCTGTCAAAGTCTTGATACATTCGGATCTTCAGACACTATTGTCGTCGTCGGAGGTCGATCCACTACAAGAACGATGGAATAGAACATGACACGATATCTTGGTTGCTTTTTACTGGTCAGTTGCATCATGACAGAACCAACTGTTGCTGCCGACAACGCCTCCCGCGGCAATCGAACGCCGATGGCTGGTTACGATCGCCCCGGCGCGAATCCGAAGCAGAGCCGATCGGTTGTGCTTGCGAAACACGGTATGGTTGCTACCAGCCATCCATTGGCGGCCGAGGCTGGATTGGACGTATTGAAGGCTGGCGGTAACGCAGTGGATGCCGCCATCGCAGTCAACGCGATGCTGGGTGTGGTCGAGCCCATGAGTTGCGGAATCGGCGGAGATCTGTTTGCCATCTATTGGGACAGCAAGACGCAAGAGCTGTACGGACTGAATGCCAGCGGTCGCAGCCCATATCGGTTGACGCGCCAGGTATTCAAGGAACGGGGCATGGACAGAATTCCCTTCGAAGGGCCCTTGTCCTGGTCCGTGCCCGGCTGCGTAAGCGGCTGGGAGGCGTTACAGCAACGGTTTGGATCGCGTCCGCTTTCGGATCTGCTTGAACCCTCGATCCAAACGGCGGAAGAAGGATTTCCTGTCACCGAGGTCATCGCCGGCTATTGGCGGGGCGGCGAGAGAAGTCTGCGCAAGTGGTCGGATTCGGCGGCGACGTATCTGATCGACGGCCAACGCGCCCCGCGTTATGGAGGGATGTTCCGCAATCCGCGACTGGCGGCTTCGTATCGGCAGATCGCGGAAAAGGGCGCAAACACGTTTTACCAAGGCGATATTGCGGAGAAAATCGTCGCGTTCAGCGAGTCCAATGGTGGATTCCTCTCACTACGAGATTTTGCCGATCATGCGTGCGAATGGGTCGAGCCGGTGTCGACCAACTACCGAGGCTACGACGTGTGGGAGTTGCCGCCGAACGGCCAAGGGATTGCGGCGCTTCAGATGCTGAATGTTCTGGAGCAGTACGACTTGCGACGGCTGGGGTCGGGGCATCCCGAGTACGTGCATTTGTTGGTGGAGGCCAAGAAGCTGGCATTTGCCGACCGAGCCAAATTCTATGCCGATCCGGCGTTTGGCGATCTGCCGATTGAAGAGTTGATATCCAAGGAGTACGGGCGACAGCGAGCAAAGCGGATCGACTCGGCGAAGGCTGCAACGGATGTTCCGCCCGGTGATCCCAAACTGAATCATGGGGATACCGTCTACTTGACGGTGGTCGACAAGCACCGCAATTGCTGCTCGCTGATTCAGAGCATTTTCTACGGCTTCGGCTCGAACGTGACGCCCGGCGATGTGGGTTTCGTGATGCAGAACCGTGGTGCGTTGTTTGCATTGGACGAAAATCACTTGAATCGCCTGGAGCCGCACAAGCGACCGTTTCACACGATCATTCCGGCGATGGTCACCAAGGACGGTAAGCCGTGGTTCTGCTTCGGCGTGATGGGCGGCGACATGCAGCCGCAAGGCCATGTCCAAGTCCTGGTTAACTTGATCGATTTTGGCATGAACGTTCAGGCCGCTGGCGATGCCGCGCGGGTGCGTCACGTGGGCAGCGCCACGCCGACCGGCCAATCGGCCTCGGGCGCGGGGACGGTGCAAGTCGAAACCGGCATCTCGGACGAAGCCATCGAAGCGTTGCGTGCGAAGGGGCATCACGTCGTACGATCACGCGGTGCGTTCGGCGGGTACCAGGGAATTCTCATCGATTGGGACAACGGAGTCCTGCGCGGCGCGACCGAACCGCGCAAAGACGGCGCGGCTGTTGGGTACTAGGCTACTCGGGCCAACATGTCTTCAATACTGTCCACGCGCGGTACCACGACGACTTCGCCTTCGGTAACCGTGAAACCACGGGCTCGGTCTTTCTCCAGATCGAAGCCGATCTCTGCATGCGGCGGGATTCTGACTCCCTTTTCGACAATCGCTCGCTGGATCCTTGCATGCCGGCCCACGTCGACGCCCTCGAACAGGATGGAATCCCTAACGAACGAGTAGCTGTTGATGCGCGCGCATGGGCCGAGAATACTGCCCGTGACCGTGCCACCGGACACGATGCACCCTGGACAAACCAAGCTGTCCAGCGCCCGGCCTTGCCGATTTCCGTCCTCGCCACCGCCAAACACGAACTTGGGCGGCGGAAGTACGCGCTGGTAAGTCCGGATCGGCCATTTGTCATCGTATAGATTCAGTTGCGGTGATACGGATACCAGATCCACGTTTGCCTCGTAGTACGCATCCAGCGTACCTACATCGCGCCAATATGCGTCGTCCTTAGAATTCTCGTCGCGAAACGGAAATGCGTAAACGCGAAGCGATTTGATGATCGACGGGATGATGTCCCTGCCGAAATCGTGGCTGCTCTTCTTCCGGTTAGCGTCCTCCAGCAGTTGCTCGAACAAAAACCGGGCGGTGAAGACGTAGATGCCCATCGAAGCCAGACAATGTCCATTGTCCTCGGGAACCGTCTTGGGCGTGCGCGGCTTTTCCTCGAACCCCACTACGCGACTGTTCTCGTCGGTCTCCATGATGCCGAACTGGCTGGCGGACTCGGCCTCCACGCGCAGGACCCCGATGGTCAGGTCCGCATTCCTCTCTTTGTGAAAGTCGACCATCGCACAGTAATCCATCTTGTAGATGTGATCGCCCGCGAGAACTACAACGTACTCGGGTTTCTCCTTTTCGATCGTGTAGATGTTCTGGTAGACGGCATCGGCCGTTCCCTGATACCAATTGTCGTCAATCCGCTGTTGCGGCGGGACGATGTCGATAAATTCGCCCAGGTCGCGACAGAAGAAACGTCGCCACCCCAGGTTGATGTGGCGGTCCAGACTCATCGACTTGAACTGTGTGAGTAGGAGCATCTTGCGCAAGCCGCTGTTCACGCAGTTGGACAGGGTGAAGTCGATGATGCGATAAGCGCCGCCGAAGTGGACGGCCGGCTTTGCTCGGTCGCGAGTCAGCGGTTCAAGACGCTCGCCGCGACCGCCCGCCAGAATGACAGCCAGAGTATCCTGCATGTTACGACTCCCTCCTACGGACATTCTACAGGCTGGCGGCCGTTTTCCAAAGGCATTATGGCGTACCATCGCACCAACGCTGTAGCCAGAGTTCCAGCACCAGCAGCGACCACAGGCGGTAACAGTGGCTAAACTTGCCGCTCAGGTGGCTTTCCACCATTTCCTGAACCACCTCCGGACGGAAATAGCCACGGCTGCGCGCCGTTTCGCCCAGCAGCACGTCGCAAGTCAACTCGCGAAGCTCGTTGCGGAACCAGTGCTCCAGGGGCACGCCGAAGCCCATCTTCCTGCGAGTCCATATTTCCTGCGGCAGCAAATCGCCGAAAGCGGCGCGCAACAGTCGCTTTCCCCGCCCCCGGCGGTACTTCATGCCGATGGGCAGTGACGCGGCCAATTCGACCACGCGATAGTCCAGAAACGGTTGCCGGCACTCCAATGCATGGGCCATCGACGCGATATCCACCTTGGTCATCAAGTCGCAGGGCAGATACGTGGTAAGATCGGTCAAACAGAACGCAGTGACCGGGTCGCGCTGGTCGGCTCGTGACATGGCCGACTCGAGGAACATCATCGGATCTGAATCTGGCAACTGGCCCAAGAAGTCGTCCGAATACAGTGTCGCGCGGCTGGCCTCGTTGAAAATGCCGATCCAGTCCAGGTACCGTCGCAACGGCGGTGTACTGAGCACTTCGCAGAAACGCTTGAAACGACGCAGCGTCGATTTCTGCCGGGTCGATGACGGCAGCGATTGCCAGACGTTGGCCCCGAACACTCGGCGCAACGGCCATGTGCGGTCCAGTGACGCGCTGAGCGCAACGGCCTTGTATCGCGGATACCCGGCGAACAGCTCGTCGCCGCCATCGCCGCTCAGCGCGACCGTTACGTGCTGGCGAGTCATTTCCGACACGTACCACGTGGGTATGGCCGAACTGTCCGCAAACGGCTCGTCGTAGTGCCACACCAGCTTGGGCAGGATTCCCACGCCGTCCGGGGTGACCTGGAACTCGTGATGATCCGTCTTCAAGTGGTCTGCGACCAGACGAGCGTAGCTGGTCTCGTCGTATTCCTTGACGGGAAACCCAATCGAAAACGTTCTCAGCGGTTCGGCGGTTTTCTGCTGAGCGATCGCAACGATCAACGACGAATCGACGCCGCCGGACAAGAACGCTCCCAGCGGGACCTCGCTCTGCAACCGCATCGCGACCGACGATTCCAGCGTCGAACGCAAGCGATCGATGGCCTCCGCTTGGCTTATCGATCGCTCGAAATTGAAGTCCGGCTCCCAGTAGGGCCGTACGCTGAGATCTCCATCGCAGTAAACCGCCAGATGTCCCGGCGGCAGTTTGTTGATCCCACGAAAGATCGTGTTCGGGTGGGGGACGTACTGGTAAGTGAGATATTCGTCGATCGCACTGGGGTCGATGTCCCGCGGCGCACCGGGAATCTCAAGCAGGCTTTTCAGTTCGCTGGCAAACGCCAATCGACCGGCCTGGTGGCGATAGACCAGCGGCTTCTGTCCCAGCCGATCGCGTCCGAGCACCAGACGCCGCAGACGCGCGTCCCAAATCGCGATAGCGAACATCCCGTTCAAGTGGCGGAAGCAGTCGGGACCTTCGTCTTCGTACAGGTGAACGATGGCCTCCGTATCGCTGTGCGTCTTGAACTTGTGGCCGGCTCCTTCCAGCCGGTTTCGCAACTCCGGGAAGTTGTAGATTTCGCCGTTGAAGACGACCCACACGGTATCGTCTTCGTTCGACATGGGCTGATGGCCGCCGGCCACGTCGATGATTGCCAGACGGCGGAACCCCAAAGCCACACCTGGCATGGCTTCGTAGGGCGGGCGAAGTCGATACTCGCCCAAATAAAAACCGCCATCGTCGGGACCACGATGGCGGAGCACTTCGGTCATGCGCTGAAGAACCGGCTGGTCAATCGCCAGTTGAGGATCAGTCCAGATTGCGCCGGTGATGCCACACAACGCTTGATTCCATTTGCCATGGAGGCTGTTCGGGTGTGTCGAAACGCACCGACTGCCGTCAGCGGTCGGCGTGCTTGCGTTGTCAAACTTGTCTACGGACGGACGCCTATTGAGGTGCGGCGGGGCCTACGTACTGTGATTTGCCAAATCCCAATATCGGCAAGAAGATAATACCAAGGAGCCAAAGTCCAATGCCGAAGCCTACATCCTTTCCGAACGACTTGGCCAAATCGATATTGATCAACAGGAGTATCACGATATTCACACAGGGGATCAGCAGAAGAATGATCCACCAGATGGGCCTTCCACAGATCTCCAGCAACACAATACAGTTGTAAATGGGAACGATGGCCGCCCATCCCGGTTTTCCGGCCTTGCTGAACACCTTCCAAAGGGCGGCAATCAAAAGGATTATCACCGCAAAGTACAAAGCCATCATGAACATGGCGACTATGCCGGCAGCCGCACCCGCGGCCGCAGCACCCTCATTAAAGGCGTCAGGTGAGAATTCATCGTCCACGGGGAAATTGAACTCCCTTTGGTCCGGGTCTTGTGCGGACGCTGTTACGGGCAGAACTGAACTCCCGATCATGCAGGCCAGGGCGAGCACTACCGATAGCCTTGTCGTGACAGCATTCATTGACATAGCTCCTTGAAAGTGGTCCAAGCGAAATGGGCACCGAACGGTGCGTACAATGTAGATGTTGAGCGTTCGACTGTAAAGCTAAGTAACCGAAGCTAGGCGATGAGAATAACCGCGCTGGCCACTGCCCAAGCACGGCAAAGCACAGCCGCATGCATGACAGATGTTGCACGCGCGAGGGCTGCAGCCTGCGGGCCAAATGCGACTGGTCTTTCCCTGGCCATCTAGGGAAACCTGTCCGCTTGGCATCGCGGTAGAGGTTTCAACTGGCGTTTCCTGCAAAACAGCGGGACCACGGACGAATCATCTCAGGGCGGGCAAATTGCCAGTGCCCCCCAGTTTTCCTTGTCTATGATTCGCCGTCGTCGGCTTCGGCATCGTCCGACCCCTCGTCGCTCGCTTCCTCGACGGGATCGACCGGCTTGCCCTGGATCGCTTCATCGGGTTGGTCCGGCCCATCGGCGGGTGCGGGTCCTTCTCCGGAATCGTCCCCGCCCTCGGCCGCATCCGTCTCGGCTTCGACCGCAGCTTTGATCTCCGCCGCCAGATCCGTTCGCAGTTTGTCGGCCTGCTTTCCTACCTCGGTACCGACCAACGTAGGCAGTTTCGCAATCTGATCGTCCAGCGTCGCTTTTAGCTTGGCCACTGATTCTTGTGCGTTCTTGGCGTTGGCTGTCGCTTGGTCATCCAATCGCTTTACTTCGCCTGCGATTTTGGCGGCTGCGTCTTCGCGAAGCTTCTGGATATCCTGCGCCGCTTGCTTGGCCAGCTTTTCAGCCTCGGCGGCCACGGTATCTTGGGCCTGTTTCTGCAGTTTCGCGAGTTCCGCCTTGATGTGCGCCGACAGTTTCTCGGCTTCCGCCGCTACCAGCTCTTCGGCGGATTTCTGCAACTGCTTTCTTACTTCTTCCATTTCCGTGGCCAGATCCGACTCCATCTTGGCCGTCAATTCGCCCGTCACTTGGTTAACCACTTCCCAGCGGATCTGGGCCTTTCTCTTATCCCAACGGCGGCGCAGCAGTTGCCCGGATGATGTCTCGGCAAGTACGCACATTCCGATTACGGCTAGACAAGAAAGGACTGTAAAGCGTTTCATCGCACGCTCCCCCAAAGAAGTAGTTATTGCGAGAAATCGCAGGCTGCCAAGTCAGCCTGCGCGGTTTGGCAGGTTTATCAGGGCACGTTGGTACCACCGCTTGCGCGTACCACTCTTCTCTAGTTTAACACACGAATTGGGGCTGAACAGTATGCAGTGGCGGAAATGGGGGATCGGGTTTCGGCTGGCAAGTATCAAGTTTCGAGTTTCGGCTGTCGAGTCGCGGGTCCCAGCCGATTCGCCCTCTTCCCGACACCTGACACCCGACACCCGACACCCATCCCCTACTCGAACGTCAACAAACCAAATCCCTCCGCTCGTACGCTCACGGCGGCGGGCTGCGTCCACGACTGGAAGCCGACTCGCGGCACCACGCGTTGGATGCCTGCAGACCAGTGTTCGCCCTGGCCTGGCGCACGCTCGACGAGTTCGCTCCAGGCGATGGCCGCTTCGACAGTCCACGTCCGATCGTCCTGAGCGGCAGCGACGTACCACTGCGGGTTCCATGAAGCCGATCCGAAACAGGTCTCACTGACCCAACCGCGATGATCCACGACCAGTCGATAGTACGTCGCGTAGTCCCGATCCACGTCCAAGTAGAACTCGACACGATCCCTGTCACTCAGGTCGGGGTCACGGGGCCGGGGCGATTCGCTGGTTGGGTACACCGCGTCGGGGGCCTTGTGGCAGCTTACTGAGAGATAGAGGAACTCGTCGTCGTGGGCCAGCATCACAGCCGCCGGCCAATTGACGTCGTCGCGGTGGCGGCTGGCAAGAGGAATGGGCGTACAAGACTGCCAGACATCGTCGTCCAGACGTGCGTCGAGCTGCGGCCGCCCGGCGGCCTTCGTGCAGGTTGCCACCGGCTTCGGCGCGACCCGACCGGGACGCAACAGCCAGATCTCGCTTTGCGCGCAAGCCCCCCACGCATCCCGATTCCGGTTGGCCGCCGTGAAATGGTAAAACCGCTCTGCTTCCTGAAACCGCCCGGCGAGTCGATCGGCGACTGCGAGTGGAAAGCGTAGTTCCGGTTCGACGAACAGCGAAGGCCGCGAATTCTGGACAAGTTGCCCATACGTCGTCGCACGCAAAGCCCGATCCGTCAGCGACGGGCCGGCGACGGCGGATCGTTTGTAGAGTTTGGAGCGCGGAGGGCCGACTGGCGACTCGAAGGAAGCCGGTTCGACGGAGTCGGGTTCTGGCAAGTCGACCGGATCGTCGGCAATCGCTGTTTCCTGAAGCTCTTCGGTCTGGCGATGCGCGATCCAGCCGACTTCGGCGCTGGCATAGTACTGCGTCAACCAGAGGAGCGCGGGTTCGCTCAACGGATGATTCGGATGCCTGCGTGCCAGGAAGTCTAGTACATCGGCCGCCAATTCCGGCGCACCAGAACGATGGAAGCCGTATGCCAGTTCGTACAGGACCTCGCCACTGGCGGACTCGTCCAGCCCGCGGATCAAGTCTTCGGCTTGCCCCAACCAAGCAGCCCCGCCCTGGCCCGAGCCAGCCGCGTATTTCAGCAGATGTTGGATGTTTCGTCGCCGCTGGGCGAGTCGACCGAGCGTGCGTACATCGCCCGGCTGTGGAGCATTCAGCATCCGCCTGGCGCCACCGCCCAAATGCAACGAGATGCCGCTGAAGAAGTCGCGCTGGCCCGGCTCGTCCGGCAGTCGATCCACCACCCGGCGGAATCCGTACGTTTGCGGCGGCGGTTGGTACTCGTAGCGAATCAGTTCCCAGCCATATCGGGCCTGGTCGCCCAGGGATCGCCCCAGTCGGGGCGCGAGCTGCGACGTGGTGATGTTCAGCGATCCTTGGACATCGCCGCCCAGCGAACTGAACGCCCGTTTCGTTTTCCAGGGTTCCAGGCCGGCCAAGGTGATTTGGCGAGGATAAGCCGCAGCATCGGCGGCCCGTTCGACGGCCGCCAACGTAGCCTGATTGGTCAGATGACTCAGCGGATGGTCGCCGCGAGGACTGGCTGGTTCTGTCAAGACAACGTCCGGACGCCATTGCCGTATCTTGCGGACGATATACGCTTCAAACGCCTTCTGACCGTGCCCCTGGTGAACTTCGTCCCACCCTGCCACGATCGAGCGAGCCGGAAGCGACAGCCCCGGTTGTCGCAATGGGAAGTTCCATGCCGTTCCTGCCTGCGACCCGCCGACGGATGCCATCGCCTCGCAAGTCCGTGATTCGAGCGAAGCCTGCTCGGCCACGTCCACTTCGACGTCTCGGCGGCACGTGATTTCCACCGCGCTCAGATAGCCTTCGTTCCCGGCCAAGCGCGTGAGTAGCTCCAACGGGATTTTCTGTGGTTCGCTGAAGATGCCCAAGATCGCAACTCGCGAACCGCCTTGCTGCTGAGGCACCCACGTGCGACCGCCGTCTCGCGTCACCAGGATGGCACCCAGCGAACCTACTGCCCAGCCGCGGTCGGCGTCCAGGAAGGTCAAAGCGTGAATCGGCAGGCTTTCTCCGGTATCGAACACTTGCCAACTGCGTCCGCCGTCCGGCGAGTGCAGCACGCGCGTGCCCGGCGAGCCGGCCACCCAGCAATGATCGCCCAACACCGCCAACGCTCGAAAATCGAACTGGTCGTACATCCCATCGGGCAGCCGACCGATCGGTTCGCGCCAAGAGAGTCCTCCGTCGGTAGTACAAAGCACTAATCCTCCGTCGCCGACCAGCCACCCCGCCCCCTGGGAATCCGGATTTGGGCCATACGGCTGTTGTGGCCGCAACACGTGACGAGAAGACAACCGCACGCAGCGGACGTGCCGAAGGCCAACGTTGGGCGAGGCGGTTGGCTTCGGGCCGCTGGCATGCACTGTGGCCACCGCGCCATTTCGGCCAGCTACCGCGCCGTGATTGCGATTTTGGAAGTCGCCGGCCAGCCAGCCGGAATTGACTTGCGCCGGTACCGACGACCAGCTACGCCCGCCATCTTCCGTGCGAAACACGCCGGCCGGATACGTGGCCGAAGCATTGCCCAAGGCCCATCCGATGCGATGGTCGAAGAACTTGACCCCACGAAGCGCCGGCAGTGACAGCCGGGGAATCTGCTGCCAACGTTGGCCACCATCGGTTGTCCTCAGCACCACGCCCGTACTGTTGTGCGTGTACGGATGGCTCCAGCCGCCAACGATCCAGCCATTGCGGTCGTCCACAAAGGAGACCGATTCTAGGCGGCAGGGAACAGGCGAGGATTGCAGTTGCCAATGGCGGCCACCGTCGTCGGTCTGCCAAATGACGCCACGATCCCCCACGGCCCAGCCGCGATCCGGGTCGACGAAGAAGACGTCGGTCAGCCCGGCGTCACGCAGAAACTCCTGCGGAAATCGCGACGGCTCGGCGATAGACCGAGTCGCTTGTCCCACGGCAGCCACGAGTACCGCCACTGCTAGCAATCGCGCAATGAAACCGCCGGTTGGCCTTCCGTGACCTCTCATGAGATTCACTCCACGTCCTGTGAAAGCAGAGACCGAGCTGAAACGCTTGCCCCAGCGGATTCTAGCGAAAGCGGCCTTCTTCTCCTATACTGCTCCCAGTAGGTCCTGGCTGCCGGACGGGACCTGTTCCGGCAATCCTCGTAGCGCGGTCGGGCTGTAGCTGAATTCGCGAGAATTCAGATCGGTCTCGCCGTCACCGTCTGAATTCTTGCGAATTCAGCTACAAACCCAGGTCCCGTCCGGCAGCCGGGACCTACTTGCTTGCGGCTGCTGTCCGTGTGAAACTTCTCGCCCCCGGTCAAGACCAGTGTCTTCACGCTGCTGTCGACTGACGATTTGTGCCATCACCATCGTGGGCTTGGCTGCGCTCGTTCGTCTGGCGACCCTTCAGGGGTTGATCAAACCCGTGCGTATCGTCGGCGGCTCCATGGCCGAGACATTGTGTGGCGACCACTTCGAACTGTCTTGCGGCGATTGCGGTGCTACGTGCCGATACGACGCAGATTCTCCGCCAGAGGATGACCGAGTCGTCTGCCCCAATTGCGGTTTCAAGAACCGCGAACTTGCGGAAGTAGAAATCAAACGGGGCGAACGAGTATTGATCGACCACGCTGTCTACTCACTTCGATCGCCTCGCCGCTGGGAAATCGTCGCCTTTCGCACGCCCGGCGACGAGGACCATCTGGCCGTGAAACGCGTGGTTGGACTGCCGGGCGAGCAAATCTCCATTCGGCGCGGCGAAGTGTACGCCGACGGCCGGGTCGTACAGAAGTCGCTCGACCAGCTACGGGCGCTGGCAATCGTTGTTCACGATAATGCCCACTCACCGCGCGCCAACCACGATTTGCCACGGCGCTGGCAGGCTGAATCCGCGACAAGCGGTTGGCGCGAGCAACGCGGCAAGCCAACATTCAGACCGAAAGACGATAGTTCACGCGAGTTCGACTGGCTTACCTATCGCCATTGGCGCTGCGTGCCGGGCCCTGGGCCGCGCATCGACAAGTATGCCGTGCAAGACAATTACGGCTACAATCAGCAGACGTCCAGGCAGCTACACCAGGTGGACGATCTGATGCTCGTCTGTCGAATGCGCACCACGTGGGATTCGGGCAGGTTGGCTTTCCGGATTCACCACGGCGGGGACTGCTTTCAGGTCGTGCTGCTGCCCAGGGCCAACGAGGGGCGACTTTTGGGCAGCGGCCGATTGATGGACCGGTTCCCATTGCCCGCGGCAGCTTACGCCCGGGACGTAAAGGTCGAGTTGGCCGTATGTGATGGGCGGGTCCTTCTTGCCGTCAACGAGCTTGTGTTGATCCGGCGCGCCTTCGAGCCGACGCCCGGTAAGCATTCACCGAACGCCCGTCCTGTCGCGATCGGCGCCGTCGGCGAGTCGGTCGAGATCCGGCGTTTGCAGGTTTTCCGCGACATCTTCTACCTGGATCCTCTGGGACTCGGTCGGGACTGGACCGCTCCACAACCGTTGGCAGCCGACGAGTTCTTCGTCGTGGGGGACAATGTTCCCATTTCCGAGGACAGCCGCAATTGGCCACAAGTCGGGCTGCCTCGCAGACTGTTGCTGGGTAAGGTGTTACGACGTTTCGGCGGCCGATGAACCCGCCTCGCAACCATAAGGCGACCGGCAGGAAATGGCCTCCCCATAGTAACCCGAAGCGTAAGCGAGGACGTAGCGACCCTCGCTCACGCTTCGGGTTACTTTTGTCCCCGCCGTGGGCCAGTTGGCCGAGGTTTGGACCAGACACGGCAGAATGCGAAGTTTCGGCAATTGACTTTTTCCGTTATATTTTCCCTGTTGGCGACGAATAGTCTCCTTAAGGGAGAACTTCCGGCTGGTCTGCGACGTATGCGAGAAATGGCCTGAACGCGCGGAGCGGAAGTCGTTTAGCCTGCAGCCCCCCGACATAATTGATGCAACGTCCGATCGGAGAAAGCAACGTTAGATGAGCAAGTCCAAACCAGGCACCACCGGCAAGGCGGTGCCGAGGCCGAAGAAGACGAAAGAAGAACAGCCCAAAGAGACCGGTGGCAAGGCGGCACGTGAGACGATCGAGTCGATTGTCGTTGCCGTGATTCTGGCATTTCTCTTCCGCGCCTTCATCGCCGAAGCGTTTGTCATTCCCACCGGTTCGATGGCACCCACGCTGCAGGGCCGTCACATGGATGTCGAGTGCGAAAAATGCGAATTCCAATATCGCACGGGCGCGAGCTGTGAAAACGAGGACCGCAACGGCGAAGTCGTCAAAACAACGTGTCCGATTTGTCGCTACACCATGACATTGAACAAGAGTGAAAAGCCCAACCAGCGGTCCTTCAACGGCGACCGAATTCTGGTCAGCAAATTCACTTACGAACTCAGCGATCCCAAACGGTTTGATGTGATCGTATTCAAGTACCCCGGCAACGCCAAACAGAACTACATCAAGCGTTTGGTGGGAAGGCCAAACGAGACGATTTGGATTCGGCATGGGGACATCTATGTTCGGAACGACAAGGATGGCGATGCGAAGTATCGCATCGTTCGTAAGCCACCCTTCAAGCTGAAGGCTATGCTGCAATTGGTGGACGACACCGACTACCGAGCCCCGCAATTGGTCACGATCGGCTGGCCTCCGCACTGGCAAGATTGGAGGTCACCCGACGCGCCCGCGTGGCGACAAGCTGCGGGGGGCCGCGGCTTCGAAACAAATGGCCAGCCGGAGGATGAAGTCTGGCTGCGATACCGACACGTTGTTCCTTTGCCGAGGGAATGGGACGAAATCGGAGACGACGACAAGGAATTGGGGACACCGAGGCGGCTTTCGGACGGCGAAGTGACAGGGCAGTTGATAGCCGACTACTACGAATACAACGACGGTGATCAGACGTTGGGGGATCATAACGCGAGGTCCTTGGGGCGCCACTGGGTAGGCGACTTGGCGATCGAGTGCGATGTGGATGTGAAGGGCGATAGCGGGCAGTTGTCGTTGGACTTGGTGGAAGGGGGCGTGCATTACCTGTGTCGCATTGATGTCGCTACGGGCCAGGCCGTCTTGTCGATCAAGTCGATCGACGAAGGACGACAGAGCTTCGTCGGCGACGACGGAACTGAGTCGCAGAGTCCCAAGGCGACGACCAAGATCGAAGGTGCCGGTTCGTATCGTTTGCGATATTCCAACTGCGACGACGAGCTGCTTCTTTGGGTAAACAACCGTGAGATCGAATTCGATGGTCCGACCACTTACAGGCCGGCGGAGAATGTGAAACCCAAATGGAGTCCGGCCGACGCAGGAGACCTGGAACCGGCCGGGGTGGGTGCCAAAGGCGTCGCGATTGAAGTCTCGCGTTTGCGGGTCTACCGCGACGTGTACTACGTAGCCGTGCAGTGTCTCCTGCAATCCCAGATCGCGCTCCGAAAACAAACTGAAGTCGCCCCAGTCGATCACTTCAACGATCTGGCTGCCGAACAGGAGATCATCCAGGAAGAGGCATCCGTGTATGCCGACAGGATGTACGGCGACAGCCAACGCCAGTATCAGAACATCGCCATAAGGGAAATGTCCGAGGCCATTAGTGCGTTGCGGGCCTCTGATCGCGAACGGGCTTTCGCGCACCAGATCGAGGCAGAGAATGCGTTGCGCCGGGCCGAAGAGGAAGACACGACGTCCAATAGAGATCAAGACGACGACTATGTCGGGTATCAGGACCCGTCCGCGATCTTGGAGATTCTGAGGAGCCCGGACCAGTGGAGCGTGACGTCGCTGTTTGATTCTCGCCGCCAGAGCGCCAAATACAGGATGGAAGATGACGAGTTCTTCCCGATGGGAGATAACAGCCCGCAAAGTCGTGATGCACGGGTGTGGTCTCGGCCTGACGCTCCCAGTTTCAGTGGCAAACCGCCGGAGCCTTATGTCAGACGCGATCTACTGACCGGCAAAGCCTTGTTGATATACTGGCCGCATGCTTGGAGGCGTCCCATTCCGTTCTTGCCAAACGTCAAACGCATGGGATTGATCCGGTAGACACGGAGGAAAGTGTTCAGGTGTCGGGTGTCAGGTTTCGGGGAAGAGAGGTTTTAAGTGTCAAGTTTCGAGTTAACGGTGTCACGGCCCACCGGTTTCTCCTCTTCCCGACACCTGAAACCTGACACCCGACACCCCAATCTCACGTCACGGAGGACTTGAAGATGAAGATTCTCGAAGTCAAAGGACTGGTCAAGGTCTACGGTCGCCGCCGCGTCGTGGACGGCGTAGATTTTTTTGTCGAGCCGGGCGAGATCGTCGGCTTGCTGGGGCCTAACGGCGCCGGCAAGACCACGTGCTTCCGTATGACCTGCGGCATGATCGAGCCGAACGAAGGCCGGGTCTTCTTGACCGACCAGGAAGTCACCGACTGGCCCATGTATCGCCGGGCTCGCGACGGCGGCATGGGGTATCTGGCTCAGGAGTCCAGCGTTTTCCGCAAGCTAAACGTCCAGCAAAACCTGTTGGGAATGATGGAACTGCTGGGCATGAAGCGGCGAAAACGTCGCGACCGATGCAACGAGTTGTTGGACCAATTCAAGATCGCGCATTTGCGCAAGTCGAAAGCGGCTTCGCTGTCCGGCGGCGAGCGGCGACGACTGGAGATTGCCCGCTGCCTGGTGTCGGACCCGAAGATCATTCTCTTGGACGAACCGTTTACGGGCATCGATCCGGTGACTATCCAGAGCATCCAGAGGATCATCCGCAACCTGCGCAGCCGCGGGATTGCTATCCTGATCACGGACCACCAAGTGCGGGAGACGCTGCAAATCACCGACCGCAGCTACGTGATCAACAAAGGTGAGGTTCTCTGTCATGGTCCGCCGGGCGAGGTGCTGGCTCACGCGGAGGCGCGGAAGAAGTACTTCGGCGACGGCATCGACATCGGCACGCCGGGCCCTCCGCCCCCCCACGGGCCGCTAACCGGCAAGCGGCAACCACGCGCAGCCAATCAGCCCCGACGCAGGCACTCGGATCTTGAATAGACGGCGGGCAAGATCTAGTCGCCCAGACGGTAGTGAACGTACTCGACCTGGCTGGGCGGACCGTCGCTGATGTAGAGGTCTCCGGTCCGCGGGACGGCGATGGACGAACACGTGCTGTAAAGCGTCCCGACATTGTCGAATATGTGCTGGCACATCCCGCCAGGCTCTGCACGCGTGGCCATCAGCATAAACGCATTGTCGAGGCTTAGCGGATCGCGCCGCTCTCGTGCCAGCGACTTGACAAAACGCTCGCGAAGCATGGTATTCGCGGCCCAGCCCCAGTTTTCTCCGATGTCGAAGCGACCGTCGTCGCGCCGGTGCGGGTAGTTGCCCATGGTCGACACCGGTTGCTGCGGATCGCAACGGACGATCTGCTGATACGTCCCCACGGACTCCAGGATCGCCGCGTTGCCCTCGCGGTCGGCCAACAGCATATTGCCGGTGAATTCCAACGGAGCTTCGGCGTCGGTGATGAAGCGAACGGCCTGATCCACGTTGGCGCACGTGGCAAATAACATGTGCATGCCCAACGGAGCCACGGCCTTACCCTCGTCACGTCGACGCCGCGTCGCTTCTTTCCCGATCCGGTCGGTCTCGGCGTCACAGTTGATCGTGGCTCCGGACGTCGACAGCCCGGCTTCGTTCACGCCGTAGCCAAACGTGGCATTGCCCAGCGTGTACATGTGGAAGCGGTATCCGGCATCGGGCACCACCTTGACGTAACCCATCCCGGATACCGAACTGCCGGACCGTTCCTTGGAGTACAAGTGCAAGGGACCATCCGGGCCGCGGACCACGACGCCCATGCAGGCGGCGGAACTGGGTGAACCAGGGCGACTCGGCTCGCGGCCGGCCAGTTGCGTTGGTTCCACCTTCAGTTCGGCTGCAGCGCCGCGCAGGAGCCGGGCGTAGCACGGGAATCGCTCTTCGTACAACGCCAGCCGTTCGGCGGCGAGCGACGGGTCTCCCTTCTGCTTGACCAGTCCCAATCGCGCCATCTGCTGGCCGATCTCCTCCCACGAGCCACGTAGGTGGACCTCGGGCAACCGGCGCACGTAACGTTGCCAGGTTTGAGGGAACTCGCCCTCTTCGGTGATCAGGTTGCCATCGATCACGGCTCGCGGTTCGGTGAAACTCAAAACGACGCCCGACTCGTCCCGGACTTCGAAACGCAGGTACATCAATCCCGAATGGCTCGGCGCATGGCGCAAATGGCGAACCACGCCCACACCGGCCGGTAAGTCCAGATCGAACGCTGCCACATCCTTCGGCTCCGTTTCTGTGCGTGGCTGCGCCCAATCCAACAACACAAACCGCTCTTGCACGACGACATGCACTCGGCGCGAGACCGGCGAAGTAGCGGTCACAAACACGTCCATAGGAGCGCCTCGTCGTCCAGCCCTGGGGAGATCCCCGTGGACAATGATCCTGTCGGCCTGCAGCAATGCCAACGACTGATTGCCCTCGCGCCCACCAGTGTCGATCAGGACGGCGCCGGCTAGCGTTACTTCGCCGTCGGCCGGGAGCTTGATCGCGTCGCCCATCCACTCGAATTCGGCTGGGTTGCCGGGTAGTTCGGGCAACCGATGCACCAAGGCGGTCGACCCGCTGGCCGCCACCGGCCGGTAAAGGAAGCCCGTGCCGTACTGCCCGATGACGCGCCAGAACGGACGATTCGTCGGAGAACGGTATTTCGATTCGATGCCGCGACCGTAAGGCGTGAACATCCATCGACTTGTCTGGCGGTCGCCGAACCAACAACGCAACGACCGGTTCCACGGCTGGCCATCAAAACGGCACGTCGCACCGATTCGAAGCGTTCGCTCGCGAGCGTCGGTTCCGTCGTTCATCAATCGATCCGTAATCCGGAAACCACTTTCCCCCTCGTCCACCTCGAACCGCCGTTCGATCCGCAGGCCAGGGCAGAGTACTTGCAGGTCGGCCGTCAGCGTCAGATGGCCGGTCTTCGCTCCGGGGGCAACACGCATCGAGACTTCGTTCAAGTCGAGGCGACGATCGCCCAGCTCGATCACCGGCACGAAGAACCGGCCTTTACCGGCGATTCCGGCTCCTCGATTCTCGATGATCGGCAGGCTCACGGCGTGTTTGTGGACCATGGCAAGCACCGCGCCACCGTGCTGTGCGTCGATGGTCGCTGACATGCGCCGGTTTTCCAGCGTGAACGCCTCGCTCGCATTAGAACCGGCGGCCATAAAGTGCACGGCTGCCATCAAGGGGATCAACGGAGACAGTGTTAGCAACTTCATGGCGATTCCCTCGGAAGGATGCTTGGGTCTGATGTTCTTTGTGCGCTGGACAGACCATCCTAGCATGCGCGATAATTGGTGACCACGATCTACTGTGGCGACGACATCAATTTCCTATTGCGGAAAGGATCCACCTATGCGACGGGCAATCTCTGGTCTGGTGGCTTTCGGTCTCCTATGGGGTGCGATACTTCATGCCTTCACGTTTGCGGATGACGTCCTGGCACCGCTTGACCTGCGCCAGGTGAAGGTGGGCGGCGAACTGGGACGACGGATCGACGTGACGGTCCAGAACAACGTGCTGGTGCTGGACGCTGATGGCGATTTTCTACCGCCGTTCAAGAAAAAGTCGAAAAAGGATGGCTATGTCGGGCTTGGCAAGCTCTTGGACGCAACCGTCAAGTTCGCCGCTTACACGGGCGATCCGCAAGTTGTTGCTCTAAAGAATCATCTGATCGATGAGACGATTCGCGCCCAGGAAGCGGACGGCTACATCGGGATCTTCGCTCCACAGCACCGCATCAGCGGAATGTGGGACGTGCATGAGATCGGCTACGTGATCTGGGGATTGCTGACCGACTACCGATACTTCGAGCGGCAAGAATCGTTGGAAGCCGCTCGGCGGGCGGCCGACTATGTCGTAAAGCACTGGTCGAAAATCCCTGCCGATTGGAGTCAACAGACAAGCGTGGCAGCGCATGTGGCGGTGACGGGCATCGAGCGGACGATGCTGGAACTGTATCGCGTGACGGGCGACGAGTCGTACCTGGATTTCGTCGTCAACCAGCGGGCGCTGCCCGAATGGGATCTGGGCATCGTCATCGGGCGACGTCCTGGAATCGAAGGTCACATCTACGCTTACATGACACGGTGCTTGGCCCAGTTGGAGTTGTACCGAATACGTCCGGAACCGCGGTTGCTGCAACAAACCGATCGAGCGTTGGACTATATGAGACATCAGAACGGCTGCGTGATCACCGGAGGCACCGGGCAGTGCGAAATCTGGACGGGCGACCAGGACGGACGCGGCGAATTGGGAGAGACCTGCGCCACGGCGTATCAGTTGCGTGTGTATGACAGCTTGCTGCGAATGCGAGCCGATGCGTTCTACGGTGACCTGATGGAGCGAACGATCCACAACGCGCTGTTTGCCGCCCAGTCGCCCGATGGCCGACAACTGCGTTACTTCGCGCCGGTAGAAGGGCCACGCGTTTATTGGAAGGGAGACACTTATTGTTGCCCCTGCAACTATCGCCGCATCGTGGCCGAATTGCCAACGATGGTGTTCTATCGAGCCGGTGAGGGTCTGGCCGTCAATCTGTACGCCCCGGCCGAGGCCAAGCTTAGGGTCGCAGATGACGTGCCGATCGTCGTACGCCAGGAAACCGAATATCCCAACACTGGTCTCGTGCGATTGCACGTCGATCCGGAGCGGCCGGTGAAGTTCCCCGTTCGATTGCGTATCCCGGTTTGGGCCGACGGCGCCAACGTCAAAGTGAACGAACAAGCCGTGGATAGGCCCGTCGTAACCGGCGAGTTTTTCGAAATCGAACGAACGTGGAAGAAGGGCGATCAAGTTGCCCTGAATCTTCCCGTGAATTGGCGTCTGGTCCGCGGACGACAGCGTCAGGCTGGACGCGTGGCTGTGATGCGCGGTCCGCTGGTCTTTTGCCTGAATCCGACACTCCACGCGAAACTGGCCGACATGGATGGAGCCGACCTGGGATACATCACATTGGATCCTTCGTCGTTCGAGGAACCAGCGCCCAGCGACGTTGTGCATCCGGGCGGGATTGCTTGCCGTGTGAAAGCTTGGAAGCCCGGCTTCAGCTTGGCCAATCAGGGCGACTTGGAGTTGACCTTGACCGAATTCCCAGATCCCGACTGCCGAGCCACCTACTTCCGCCTGCGTGACGACAGTGTGGCAGTGGATGACGAACTATTCGCGGCGCCGAAATGACTGCGAAGTACGGAGGAATCACCATGCGATTGTGGAACCCTGCATTCGTGAGCGTTGCCGGCCTGATTCTGTTGACCCTGAAAGTCTCGCCGGCTGCCGAAGAGGAGTCCTCGCAAGTCGTGAACCTGGTTCGCGACGTGCCGAAGTGCGTTGGCAAGGTCTCAGTCGACTCGTCGTTTGCCGCTTACCGCACCGAGGTGCTCACCGACGGCCGGTGGATCGCTCAGGGCGAAGAGCCCAGAGCGGAATGGGCGGACGCTGATCGGTTGGGAAACGGCGGCAATACGTGGGTCTCGGCGGACACGCCCGCGGATCATTGGATCCAACTCGACTGGCCGCATCCGATCGAGTTGGACGAGATCGAGGTTTGCTGGAGCCGGCCCGAGTGGCTGCCCAAAGCCTTCCGCGTCGAACGACTCGTGAACAACCAGTGGCAACCAATCGCCGGGACCGTGCCGGCATGGGCGCCGACGGGTCGGCAAAGCGTAATCGCCGTACCGGTCGTCCAAGTCCAATCGCTCCGAATCATCCAACCGGCCGGGTGCGGTGGAGCACGCGACTTGATGGCCGCACAGGAGGTTGCAGCTTATCTTCGAGGCGAGAGTCCACGGCAATCGTCGGGCGTCAGGCCGCTGAACGAATCCGATCTCCGGCGGATTGCGCCCGGCGGATTGATGCCGAATATCGCTCGGCTGTACGAGCAACAGCCTGGAGCTTCGACTGCGGTCGCGTACATCGGCGACGACCGAACTGTGCCGGTCGCCTCGTTGGCTGACGGCGACGAAGTGAAGGGCGTGGACGTTCCCGTCGGCACCTCTGCGGTAGGCGTCGAATGGCCGATTCGGCATGTCGTGGATCGGGTGGAATTGGTCTTCACAAGCAAGATCGCGGCACAAGACGCCGTCGTGCTGGAAGCCAACGATGGCAAACGTTGGACGCCGATCGTCGGCGGCCTGAAACAGGAAACATCGAACGGACAGGGAAGATGCGAGTGGACGTTTGAGCCCTTGGCGACACGAGTCATTCGCGTGCGATTTGTTTCCGGCCGCGTAGATCCGCCGGTGGCGGAATTGCAGGTCCGGCGCTACTTGCCGCCTCGCAAAGATGTCTGGCCCGAACGTTTGGTCCAACCTGGCGAACTCGAACGGGAGCTGCTGGCCGGCGACGATGATCCGTCCTTTGAAACGTTGTCTGCGTGTGCGTTGTCGATGACGCCCGCCCGCGCGTTCATCGGTCTGAAGGACGGGCCGGACGAGATCGGCGTGGCATGGGACGGCACGCTGCTGGGACGGGATGCAATTCGTTTTCGCTTCGGTGAATCTCGTCATCGGTTGGCCGACTTCCGCGATACGCTGCGACGTACCTTGTTGGATGGCTGGCGACCGGGTGTGGTGGTCCAGGCGCGGTTGGGTGACTTGCAGGTGCGGCAAACCGCGTTTTCGGTGGCCGCAGGTGATTCGCCGACTCAGGCAGCGGTGATAGTACGTCTCGAACTGAAGAATCTCACCGGTTCGCCGCTCCGTTGCCCCATCCAGGCGGAATCCACGGGAAGCCGACCGGGGCGATTGGCAGTGGTAGATAAGACACTACGCCGTGGCGACGACGTCGTCCTGATCGCTCGGGCGCCCAAGCCAGTTCGTCAGAGCGATGACGACAACTCCTTGCAAGTAGACGTGACGCTCCCGCCGCACGGCGAGGCGGTGGTCGACTTCATCCATCCGCACTCCGTCTGCCCGGCGGACTCCGAGCTTTCGCTCTACGAGTCCCTGACGTTCGATTCGGCGATCGCGCGGTTTCGCGCCTACTGGGATGAAATGCTCGCCGGCGCGGTTCAATTGGAGGTCCCTGAGCCGCGGATCCAACAATTGTACCGCGCCGTGCTGGCTCAGTTGTTCATCAACGCCGACAGCGACATCATGCCGTACGGCGCCAAACCATCGGCCTACGATGGCAAGCTATACGGTATCGAAGAAAGCTACGCCATGCTCGCCTTGGCACAATGGGGCTTTTCAGGCGACGCGAGGCGCTATTTGGACACCACCTATTTGACGCCGCAGTTCCTGCGCAAGGTCGACCAGTACCGCACTTATCCCGACCGGCACCAGCAGTATCGTAACGGCCTGCAGCCGCACTACGCGGTCGACGCGTATCGTTTGTCCCGCGACCGCGATTGGATCAGCAAGCACCTGCCCCTATTGAACGAATGTGCCGAGTGGACGATGGCCCAGCGGCAAACCACGATGCAAATGGAAGACGGCAACAAGCCGTTGCATTGGGGTCTGTTGCCAAAGTGGTCGTATGGCGGCGACATCCACAACGTGCAGTGTTATGCCCTGTTCGCCAATCTGTGTTGCTGGCGAGGTTTGGTCGACACCGCTTGGCTGCTGGACGAACTGGGCGATCACGCTACGGCCCAACGTTACGCCGAAGAGGCGGCCGCGTATCGCACGGATATCGAACGTGCGATCGACGGCAACTATCAGCAGCAGGCCGAGCGGCCGTTCTTGCCATTGCGTCTGTACGCCGACAAGCCCGACGAGCAGATGGACTACTACCAGTTGTTTGCCGGTTGCATGCTGGACATTGATTCTCTTGCGCCAGGAAGCCGCCACTACCGGTGGATCACGGACTTCTTGGAAGCCGACAACCGCACCTTCTGTTTCCTGCCGCGTTTCCGCCGCGACGCGGGACTCGGTGGGCTGGATGCGTTGTATGGCAAAGGTTACATCCTGGGCAAACTTCGCGAAGATGCGATTCGTGAATTCCTGTTGGGGTTCTATGCCTTCCAAGCGTTCAACATGGATCACGAGACGTTCATTTCGCGCGAGACCAACGTGATTTACGCGAGCGACTTGCACGTACGATCGGCATATCGCGTTCCTGACATGTCGGATCCCATACCGTGTTCCAGCGCGGTCGCACTGCATTTTCTACGTCACATGCTCCTCACCGAGGAGTCGACTGTACCGGGCGTGTACACCGGCGATCTGCATTTACTGTCAGCCGTGCCGCGAGCTTGGCTTCGTGACGGGCAAACGATCCGTTTCGAGAAACTCCCCACGCACTTTGGCCCCGTTTCACTGGAAGTCCAATCATCCGCAGCCGAAGGCCGCATCGAAGCGCGCCTGGTGCCGCCAGATCGGAACCCGCCGCATGCGATCAAGCTGCGACTGCGCCACCCCGAAGCCCGCCCGATCCAATCGGTCACGGTCAACGGCGAATCATGGGAGGACTTCGATCCGGACAAAGAGTGGATTGTCTTGCCGGGATCTGCGCCAGAATATCGTATCATCATGCGTTACTGACTTAGAGTGAAAGAGACGATCGCTCGTCACGACGGGGCTTGCCCCCGTCGAACGGTGTTCAGAACCAGACGCGAATCCCCAAGAACACCCGCACCACCGTCCCCGCGCCGCCGGAGGCGGCGCGGGGACGGTGGAAAACTGCGTGGTCGAAACCGCGTCTGGTTTTGAACACGGCTCCGTGGGGGCAAGCCCCAGCGGTGGCCTACTCGCCCGGAGACGAAGGACCAAGGATGATGTTCGGCACCTGGGGGACTCGATCTTTGGGCTGTGCGGAGCATCTACATGGAAAATGGACTCTGCCCGCCTTTGGCCGGCGCGGTCGCGCCCAATTGAATTTCCTTCTTGAGCCCGTACAGACGCACAAAATAGACGATCGTTAGTACGATCATCGCCGGTCCACAGAAGATGCCGGTCACGTAATTCAAACAGGGAATCGAGGCCAGCAAGGCGCAGACGGCGTAGGCGACGCCGAGCCCGGCTCCGCAGTCTCCGACGTCGGTGCGGCCATGGGCGTTGAAGTAGTTCTGATACGACCTGGCTACTTGCGGATAGACAAAGAAGTTCCAGATGATGTTGAAGCATGGAATGAGCAGTAACCAAACCATGCCCGGTTCCATCAAACGATATTGCGGCGGAAGGGCGTTCAGCAGGTTGTACAACAGGTAGATGATGAATATGGCGACGCCAACCATGACCAGGAGAAACATGAAAGCAACGATCAGTATGACGGCCTGCATCGCCGGCGGAAGATCCTCGAAATCGCTACTGCCGAAGTCCGCGGCGAAATCCTCCTCGAAGTTGTCAGGTTCAAAAGAGAACTCGGCATCGAAATCACTGAATTCGTCGGACACTTCGGGGTCTTGAGCAAGACATCGGGCAGGTGGAAGAGTCAGACAGCCGAACGAAACAACTGTCGCCGATACAACAATCAGCCAATCTGCACGTGCCCGAGTAACACGTTTCATTTCGACATCCACCGAAGAATGGTTGGTATCCTCATCCCCACGCCGATTGGCCAGCGCACTGCTTCCGAGCGAGATGTCAAGCACGATTTCGAGCCAGACG
>JACKQG010000537.1_pt1 | contig 55313 bp, 40 predicted proteins | sample 8237621 | NCBI WGS metagenome assembly JACKQG01 (sample SAMN15677084, study PRJNA649215) | marine metagenome | biome: marine; feature: Black Sea; material: saline water; isolation source: suspended particulate matter (SPM) from the Black Sea western gyre | collected 2013-06-09/2013-06-10 | depth... | reverse complement strand
ACAGCAGAGGCGTCGGCGCCGACGGCCTCGGTGGCGGCTCCAGGAAGTTGGCCAGCAGGTGGAACACAAGGCCCAGCACCGGCATGATGGCTGTCACGCCGGCGATCACGTAGAGACCGCGTACGGACCGACGAAGAATTTCGCTCTTGAATCTTCAGGGGTGATTGCAGTGGTCTTCGCTGGGTTGATGGTGGGGAATTCCGGCTTAAGAAATTCTATGAATGCCACGACTCAAATGAGTATGGGATTAACGTGGGAAGTCGTCTCATTTGTCGCAAACTCGATCGCATTCCTCGCTCTTGGTTTTGCAGTGGATCCCGTACTTGTCGCTCAAAATGTAGAACTCGTCATCATGGTATGGCTCGCTAGCGTGGCCGCCCGCGCCCTCATGACCTACTCGATCGGCGGTATCGATCAATCGGTAAGAGAGTCTTATCCTCGATCTTGGCTGCACGTGATTCATTGGGGCGGCTTAAAAGGAGCAGTACCGATTGCTTTGGCACTCGGTATCTCCAGATCTGCCAACATGCAGGAGACTGCACCCACCATGCAAGCGGTCGTCGCAGGAGTCGTGATGCTTTCCATGTTGGTACAAGGCACCACCATACAACTTCTTCTGAAAAAGCTAGGGATCACCAAACGGTTGGAAGGTCGTCGACGCTGGGAACGGCATCAGGCTCGCTCCATCGCTGTAGAAACCGCCTTGGAGGGTTTGACGGATATCGCGAAGACCACCGAAATAGACTTCACCCGGGTCGAATCGATACGTTCAAGATTGATTCGTATTCGGGAAAACATTCACGATGATCTTCGGCAGGTATTGGAAGATCATCCGGAGTTCGCAGCGGAACAAGTTCGTGGCGTCATGATAAGACTCCTTCATCGCCAAAGAAGTGCTGTGGAACAAGCTTTCAGAGAAGGTCTTCTCTCAGAAGAGGCCCTCAGAGATGTTCAGGAAGAGATAGATCTGCTGTTGATACAAGAACTTCCGGCACCTGTGCCGGGATCTCCTGAAGCAGGAATCTCGCAGTCCCAACTGGACGAAACTGAATCTTCGTCGTGAACGAACAGCAATGGGTACAGCACTATATCTCACCACGCCAGCACCCTGAAAATGCTGTCTATGGTCCGGGTGATGATGCCGCTTTGATAAAACCTCCCGAAAATAGTTCACTCGTGGTTTCCGTAGACGCTCTCGTCAGCGGACAACACTTCACCTTTGATGCGCTTCAGTCATGGTGCCCCCCCGAAATATTAGCCCGACGACTCGTGCGAGGCAGCGTCAGTGATCTCAGCGCAATGGGTGCCAAGGCGAGTGGTCTGATTCTTTCCGTGGAGACACCGGAGTTGCCAGGCTTTCTCGGTGAAGACTTTTGGCGTGGGCTTGATGCTGAAATAGAGCGCTTACAGATTTGCCTTATGGGTGGAAATGTTGCACGAAACCCAAACTCTCTCTCTCTCCATGCGACTGTTCTCGGATATGTCGAGGAAGCACGGTGCTGGAGGAGGGATCGTGCGCAACTGGGAGACAGAATCGGCGTCACGGGTTCACCCGGTTCCGCCGCGAAAGCACTGGAGCATCTCAACCAGGGCCTCACAGATGAATCGCCAGACCCATGGAGATCACCCGCATGCCGACAAAATTTTGTCGCAGAACTGGCGCCGGCACTGAGCCGGCCCCCAACAGCCATCGATATCAGCGACGGTTTAGCATTGGATCTGCACCGAGTATGCCTAGCGAGCCAACTCTCTGCCCAAGTAGAACTCGAGTCCCTTGTTTCAAGTGCCGCTTCTCCCAACCTCAAACAAGTCTTGGGGGGCGGTGAAGACTATGAATTACTACTCGGCATTGATCCCGCTGAATCAGACAAGGTTGAGGCTATCGCTCAAGAATCGGGAACCGAGTGGCACTGGATCGGCGAATTCATTCCTGCCAATGAAAAAGGCCCAGTTCTCGAAGCGACATCGAAGGGAACACCTGTCGACATTCCGTCGACAGATGCAGCCACTCCGGGCTGGGATCCCTTTAATAACGCTTAGGCGTCTGCGCCTTCTTTGGCTGGAGCTTCTTCTCCTGTATTGAAAAGAGCCTCGTCGATGGCGTCCCCTACCTCTGGTTTCAGTAAAGGAAAAAGCACGACGTCCCGAAGGTTCTCTGCACCACAAAGAAGAGCAACCATTCGATCGATCCCCATTCCCCAACCGGAAATAGGGGGCATTCCATGCTCCATCGCTAACAGGTAATCTTCTTCCATCACCATCGCTTCGTCGTCACCGTCCGCATGTAATCGAGCCTGTTCTTCCAATCGCTCACGCTGATCGATAGGGTCGACCAATTCAGAGTAAGCATTGATCACCTCCCAACCATGAATGACCAATTGAAAACGATCCGTAATGTTCCCATCGTCGTCATTGCGACGAGCCAATGGGGACAGATCGACAGGATGTTGAGTCACAAACGTAGGTTGCTTCAACTGCGGCCGGACAGTTTTCTTGTAGAGTTGATCAATCAATGCACCCCGACCCAAATGGTCGATGTCATCGAGAAAGATCCCTTGATCCTTTATCGCCACTTTCAAAGACTCGGCTGTTTCGTGGGCAGAGATATCGATCCCCGCATGCTCCGAGATGAGATGGGAAAGACTCACGCGTGGCCATTCACCACCGAAGTCGATATCACCCGCTGCGTGCGAGACCACCAGAGATCCAGTACATCTTTCGATGACGTCTCTCAGAAGGCGCTCTGTGAAATCCATATTATCGACATAGTTCCAGTAAGCGGCGTAGTACTCCAGCATCGTGAAATCCTGGAGGTGTGACGGGTCCATACCTTCATTACGGAAGACACGAGCAAACTCGTAGACTCGGTCAAATCCAGCGACGATACAGCGCTTCAAGTAGGTCTCAGGTGCGATTCGCATGTAGACAGGAATATCGAGAGCAGCGTGATGCGTTTCAAACGGAGTCGCGAGAGCCCCCGAAGGCTTGGTCTGTAAAACAGGAGTCTCGACCTCATCGAATAGAGCGGCATCCAAGCCCTCTCTCAACGCACGAATGAAATCTCTACGCATCTTGAAGCGAGCTCTGGAATCAGCATCGCTGATCAAATCGAGATACCTTCTGCGGTATCGGATTTCCTGATCAGAAATGGCATGAAACTTCTCTGGCATAGGACGTAACATCTTGCCAAGGAACTGCCACTCACTGGCCCGAACCGTCAACTGACCAATACGGGTATTGTAGGTCTCTCCAACGATCCCAACAAAATCACCGATATCGACCAGCTTATTGAACTGCCCAAAAACTTCGGCACCCAGATCGTCTTTTTGTACGGAGCACTGGATTCTCCCATGGAGATCCTGAAGATCAAAAAATGTCAGTTTTCCAAAATCACGACGACTGACGATGCGGCCACAGACTCTGACGCCTGAAACCCCCTCTTCAAGGCTGGAGGCCTCGGCAAGAGTGTGTGATCTTTCCCATCTCTCAGGGTAGGGGTGGTGCCCCGCTTCCCTCAATTTGTCGATCTTTGCGATCTTTATCTCGCGAATACGGTCCTCAGCCACAGTCCCCTCGCCCTCCAAATGAGCTCGATGCGGCCTCTTTCCCATCCACGGGCCAGAGGCGTCCCCCCCCAGTAGCCAGACGGCTTTCAAGGGGATTACTTGGACGAATCCTAGCCTTCCCCGGTGCAGGGGTCAAAGAACCCCGAAGAATCCGCCCTGTATTCCTGAGGATCCGTGATATTGGTTCGTTGACTTAGGCGTTGCCACGGCTTAATCTCTTCACTTCACAGAGATCATCTGTGAAACCCGGAAGAAATGAGGTCTTCGGATCTAAAGAGTGCTTCTTCAATAAGAAATGCGATTTAGAGTACCGAATCTTAGTCAGAACTCGAAGTTGAGCCCCCCATGGGGATCTGCTCACCCATAATTTGAACGAGGGAGGGACCATGCGTCCAAACCGTCAGAAATTCAAAATGTTCGCCCTTCTGCTCTGCTTCGGACTTGCGATGAGCTTGTCCGGTTGTGCCTCAGGGCCGAAGAGCACGGTTTCGTCTAGTCTTTACTGGAAGCGAGTCTTCCGCCAGATGGGCGATGACCTTCGTAACGCCAGAACGGACATTGATCGCATCGTGTTCGATCTCGATGATCGTCCGATCGAGCAGTACTAGAATTCAGAGAACATCCTGAATTAACGGAGACTGACCTCGTGTCAGTCTCCGTTTTTTTAATTTCAGTTTTCTGGATTTATACCGTCCTGCGACGAGCCATCAGTTCTCGATCAGGAGGATCGATGGGACGGCCTTCTTTCACAGCGTCCAGAGCGGACTGCACTCTCTCGTTGACCCGATCTCCTTCGTCTGGAGCGAACCATTCTATCGGTAACTTTCTTGCCCATACTAATTGAGAACGAGCCAACGCCCGGTTCAGCGCAATAATCTTGTCGGCCTCAAGGAATGGATCCGTTCCTTCCTTCAGTGCCTGACTTAACCTTTGATAGCCAATCGATTGCCCGGCAGTATCGCTCCAGGGAGGGTCGTGAGCATCTAACAGCCTTTGAACCTCATCGATCCACCCCTCTGTAAACATTCGAACGACGCGAGCCTTGATACGTCGGTGCACTTCTTGACGTTCGCGATGTACACCGATGAGAAGCGTTTTGTCAGGGTCCAGAATCGGTACTCGCCTCTTATGCCAAACACTGATGGGCTCCCCACTCTGTTCATGCACTTCAAGAGCTCTCACCAGTCTTTTGTGATCATGGCGGTGAATCATCAAAGCGGCATCAGGATCAACCTCCTTCAACTTGTCATGAAGGTAGTCACCACCGATAGATTTCGATTCCGCCTTGAGTCTCTCTCGAATCACATCGTCGGGGCCCGGTCCTTGAAAAATACCTTCACGCAGAGCATGAAGATAAAAAACCGTTCCTCCACTGATCAGCCAGGGGTCCTTTGAAGAAGCACTCTCACCGAGGGCAGACAACCAATCAAAGACGGTGAACTCTTCCCATGGATCGACAAGATCGACCATCTGGTAAGGCTTCCCATTACGGAGTTCCTCTGCAGGTTTAGCACTCCCAATATCCATACCTCGATAAACCTTCATCGAATCCATGACATTGACAGGAAGTCCTGTGTCACGGGAGATGTCCAAGGCTCTTTTTGATTTTCCTCCGCATGTCGCCCCAGTCACGATGATCGCGAGAGGTGGCGGCTCAATTTCGATCTTCAATGATCCCCCAGCCATTCCAACTTTACCGCTGGGCCATCCAGATACAGATATGCACCCCGGTCTTCAAAAGGTTCAAGAATACGGAACTCACCTTGTCGGCCTGCGCAATGAATCTGTTCGAAGCGCTCTTTGTGAAAGTGTCCACAGACCACTCGGTCATATCCGGACCCCACAAGGGCTTCGACTGAACGTAAATCCGGCTGCATGCTGATCGTTGTCTTACGAGCGATAGACCGCCGAGATCCTTTTCGTATTCCACCCGCCAATTTCTTGGAAACGCCACTCGGAAGAGATAACAACAAATGACGACTCACGGGATGCCGGAGAAATTTCCGGAGTCTTTGATAGCCTTGATCTTCGGTTCCAAAAAGATCCCCATGAGAAAAGTGCCAGCGAAGCCCACCGATACGCATATCGACAGCGTCACCTAGAACTTCCACACCCGTTTCATCTTGAAAGGACTGATCGAGTAAAAAATCTCTATTACCTGGGAGAAGAGAAATCGCTGTGCCACTCCGAACAGCCATCTTTAATGCTTCTAACTCAAGACGAGTATCAGAAGCCTTTATCTGGCCCGGCCCCCACCAGAGATCAAAAAGATCTCCCAGAATCAACAATGGCGAAGACAATTGTTGGCAGCGAAGGAGCAAAGACTTTAACCACACCAGCCGACGCGCTCCCCCGTCACAATGAAGGTCTGTTGCGACCACACACCGATCGTGAAACATCACCGGGACGGTAGATGTGGTTTGAGTCGAAGCCATACCTATGGAATCACCCAATCGTCAGGATTGAATCCCTCACGGGCGGGCTTGGGTGGAGTCTCTTTCCGGGGAGGCGTTGAGGTTTCAGGAACGGGCTTGGGAGCCGCCGCTGTCGAAGGCTTCTTTTGAATTTCTTCGCTGTGCGAACCCGAATCTCCCGAAGAACGTTGATCGGAGCCATGAGAGCGCTCCGGTGACTTCTTTGGTACTTCACGCGGAGGAGAAGCTCTATGAGCAGCGTCTTCGCTTTGAAGGGGAGACTTTCCCTGCTCTCTACTTCGAGAGGAATCACTGCCGGGATCACTGCCGGAATCTCTGCCGGGATCATTTTTTTGTGGAGACTTATGAGAGTCCACATTTCGCTGACCACTTGGACTTTTCTCACGAGCTGGAGAATCATTCGCTGGAGTCTCTTCGGCCCTGTCCACTCGCGGCGGCCTCGCTCCGCTCTGTCGATCTCTACCCTGTCGGTCGTCCCTCTGTTGATCGCCGCTCTTTTGATCTCTACCCTGTCGGTCGTCCCGCTGTCCGACAGCGCTCTGTCGATCACCTCTGGGCCTTCCGCTTCTTCTTCGACCACTCCTTTGTCGGTCGTCTCTGGATGTGACCTCGCTCTTGTCAGACTCAGTGTCAGGGCTCTGTGGCCCTTCCTGATCCCTCCGGGGCTGACGACGGGAACGTTCCCTTCTCGGTGAAGGGATCGGTTCCTTGGGATCACTACGCCGCTCAGAATCACTACGCCGCTCAGAATCACTACGACTCTCAGATTCACTGCGACTCTCAGATTCACTGGATCGCTCGGAACGGCTCGGTCTCTCAGAACGGCTGGACCGCTCAGGACGACTCGGTCTCTCAGAACGACTCGGTCGCTCAGAATCACTGGATCGCTCGGTACGGCTGGACCGCTCAGAACGGCTCGGTCTCTCAGAAACATTACGATCCTCAGAAACATTACGATCCTCAGGAACACCACGCTTCTCAGAAACACCACGCTTCTCAGAAACACCACGCTTCTCAGAAACACCACGCTCTTCAGAACCGCGAGGCCTCTCCGAAACGTTCCTTCTCTTTGAAACATCCGACGGATCAGAGGTACGATCTCCTCTTCCACGAGAGGAACGGGGTTCACGGAGAACTCTATCTTTCTGCTCTCGGGCAACCCCACGTCTCGTTTTTTCTCGTCGTGGTTTCGTCACAGATTTCGCTGCACTGTTCGAAATCTGTGCGGCAGAAGATTTGAGACTGATCTCTAGTTCGTCCTGGCCGAGTTCGGTATCGATAATGAAATCAAAGATCTCTCTGGAATCGGCATCCAGGTCAGGATGCGCCACAAAAATCTGTGAAAGTTCCTGACTCAACTGGGGAAGCGCCTGGAGTGTATGTAAAACTCGATCCCGATCCATTGCCGGGAAAGGTTCATCAAGGAACAAGAACTGTGGAGCTCCTGTCACAGCTTTCACATAAGCCTGTGCAAACGCCAATCGGAATCCAAAAGTCAATCCCTGAAGAGTTCCACCCGACAACTCGTATGTCTGAAGGAAGTCGCTCTTTGCACCCGTAAAGAGGCGGATTTCGAAATCTTGCGTGACTTGAGCATCCCGATACCTCCCACCTGTGAGGTGAGGTAACAATCGGCAAAGACCTTTCCCCAAACTGGGACCGGTTCTCATCCGTACGGACTCGATCGTCTCCTCCAAAAGTTCGAGCAACAATCGGTGGACATCCATTTCGGCACGAATATCAAAGGACTTACTCTTCAAGCCTTCATTTTGATCTTCCAAGGCTGTTTTTCGCCCCTGCTGATTTTGATACTCTCGAATTTGGGACAGTAATCTGTCCCTCTTCGAGCGTAGTCTTTTCACAGAATCATTCGCCTCATCCAAACTCTTTCGCAATGCTTTTAACTTTTTGCGAACCTCGTCCAAAGAAGGCTGAAGTTTCTTAGCAAGAGTCCCACCGGGATTTTCTCCATAGCGGGTGGTCACGTCACGTCGATGAGTACGTAATTTCTCTATCAGTTCGAAGACTCCACGTAATCGACAGCTCGTCACATCTTCACCGGGATCCAAGCCCTGCTTTGCATTCGTTTGATGCAGACGTGCAGACTCGAGAGAAGCGGCAGCAACGTCTCTTTCCAATTCAAGGCGAGAAACATGTCCCTCAGCATCGAATGCGATTTGTTGACACTGGGAAGCTTTAGACCAAATCAATGAGGAGAACACGAAGAGAGCGGCCCCAAATGCAGCGACGAGGTACCCCGTCCCCTCCTCTTGTTGCAATTCTGAAACAAGAGGCAGCCACTCCGAGAGACCCCATGAGACTTCATGATCCAAACCGACAAAGATGAACAAGAGCCCAGAGAGAAAAATAACAAATGCTAATGCTCTATGACGGCTAAAAGACACCAAGGATTCAGAGATACTATTCTTGTGCGTTTCAAGTTCCTTAAATATGGAACTTTCATGCTGAGCATCTAATCTTTGCTCCAAAGTATCTTTGGCTTCAGAGACGGCCTCGTCCAGATTCTGACGACAGTCATGCGCCACTGATACATGCTCTAAGGCTTCGCAAAGATCTCTAGTGACATCGGTTTTCTCACGTACAGGAGCGGGAGCTAAATCGGCTTGAAGTAATCCAATTAACCCATTGCACTTTTTCTGAACTTCACTTGAAGGCAAATCGTCGAGAGAACGGATTTCTTTCTGGATCTTGGAAACCTCGTCACGCAAACGTTCAACGGATTGAACCTCTGCATGAACCGTGGTCGAAGATTCTTGTTGAGCCTCAATTCTTTCTTCCCGTTCCCCGAGCTCTGATTCCAACTCCGGTATCTTTTCAATATTGGGGAGTAACCTCGAGGCGTGTAGTTCGTTCCTCTGAACTTCTGACTGGATTTCAGTAAAGTCACACTCCAACGCGTCTAGAGCTCCCAGGACCTTTTTACGAGCACCTTGAAGAACATCTATCCCGGCAACCCTATCGAGAAATCCTCGAAACTGCTCAGGAGTTGTGACTGATTCTCTTTCTGCGAGATAAAACGAATGAAGTGTTTCACTCGCATTCAAATGGAATTTACGAGACACCTCTTTTTGGACCTGGAGAACTCCCGCAGCGATTTCTTCACCGGCTGAGCTTCCATCCTCTTCAAGGCGGAGCAGTCGGGCATAAGAACTCCCTAATCGATCCATCTCTCGCCAGATTCGATAGAACTCTCCATTATGCTCAAGGTCCATCTCGACCACGCAATGGTCATCGTCCCAATGGATCAAATCGACAATCGACCCCCGGACCATCTGGTGAGTCGTTCCAAACAAAGCATATTGGACTAATTGACCGATACTCGATTTGCCACTCTCATTCGGACCCAATATTCCTATCAGTCCTCGTCTCGGAATATCGACGAGACGGATTTTGCGAAACTTGAGAAAGCCATCAGCTCTTAGACTACGAATCAGCAAGAATCTTCCCCTGCCTGTTGGTCAAGAATGAATCTCTCTCCCAATCGACGTACTTGGTCATATTTCTTTTGGCTATCGGCATCGACTTTGCCTTCGAATGCCCTCTTTTTGACCTCAAAGATACGTCTAAACTCTTCCAAAGGAGGACGTATCGCGAGTCCGTCGAGCAACCAATCCGAGTCTCTCGAGGGGTCTCTGGAGGAGTTACCGGCTTCAGATCCACCGATCGGTTTCATAGCAGTTCCATATCATTCAAGGGAATTTCCAGCCGGCGAAGTCCCGACTGCGTCCATCAGGATTTCCCGGTTTCTTACTACACCCGATTGTGGGGCTCAGGGACCCTTGTGCAAGTTTCTTCACCGATTCGAGGCGACTTCAAGACACTTGATGAGTGGATCCGAATTCTCGGCAAGATCACCCAATGCCTTCAACTTGACGCCTCTGTGGCCCTCATCCACCGTTTCAAACTGAAGTTGGAGCCTTCTTGGGGGAAGGATCCCCTCGATTCGTCCGGCCCATTCTGCGGCGATCACCCCAGCCTCTAGCCATTCATTCCAGCCATGGAGAGCCATTTCCTCCTGTTGGTCGAGACGATATGCGTCCACGTGTAATAGAGGCAAGCCACCCGTGTGAAGAGTCGCGATCACGAAAGTCGGACTTCTCACCATACTTTCCAGACCCATCCCTCTCGCCAAGCCTCTGACAAAGGTGGTTTTACCGCTCCCCAAATCTCCACGAAGATCGAGAAGAAGCCCTGCATACGCTTGCTGCCCTATTCGTTCACCCAGAGCTTCAGTCTCGGATTCACCGACGAGGACCAGATCTAAATTATCTTCAGTATTCATCACAGCTTTCTTCTGAGAAAAGGGCCTGAGAGGGAAGCGTAAGCCTCTTTCACCCCATCGACAACCCACACCAGAACAGGTCAGTCTCCAGCGGTATAATGGCAAGATCACAGAGGAGATCAGCATGGATCGGTCAGTCATCCGACATATCAATGATGGGAAAGAGAAGGTGGCCTCACAGGCACGCCAACATCTGACCTCCATCATACGACTGAGTCTCACAGGACTATTCGTCTGTCTCCTTCTGGGTGAGCATTCTCACAAGCCCCTGTATGGACAAGAATCTTTAGATCCACTCCTCAAAATCGACATGCTTGAGTTTCCTCCAGGACCCGGTTGGGGTCCCGGTTTGATCCCAGTTCACGGACCGGTGGACTTCCTCGACCGTCTTCAAAAACTTGCGAAGGAGAGTCCCGGTGAGGCCGCAGATGATTTGAGATCTTGGCTTCTCAGTCGCCAGGGCGAACTGATCACTCACGGACCAGCGCCCCTCTATGAAGAATCGTGGGGCGAATCTCCACCTCCGCTGACATTGAAATCTCCTGAAATCATATTGCAAGAATGGTCAAAAAATCTCCCTTCAGAGTTCTTGCAACGAATACTGAGCTCACTGGAAAACCTCCCTTTGAGTGGGAGTCACCCTCTGATTTGGGCCTCTGGAAAAGAACAAGAAGCACTCAATGCCCTAGAGGAAGCCATCGAAAAAGGAGATCGATCGACCGCTAACATTCTCTTGAGAAGACCCGGTCTTGCGAAACGAATTCCAGACACACTTTTACAGTGGGTCAAAAAGCCACCATCGACCTCTCACTCCCAGCATTTCTTCTCAACAAAGAATGCCACCGCAGCAACTCCTGCAGGCATGGAATTACTGCAACTACTTCAATGGAAAGTCGAAGACCGTCCGCTACAAATCGCTTCCACTCACAAAGATTGGGTCAAGTCGAAGGAATCTCTGCTACCCACTCGTAGATCCACTCTGCCCGGAGTTCACGGTCTGATCAGGAATGGGGTCATGATTGTCGGATCGGACCGATCGGTCGAAGCACATCATTCAGCGCCAGAGAAAGGAATGCTCTGGTCTTGGTCTCCGCACAAATCGTCCATCACTGAGGATTCTTCAACTCCTGACGCAGGCACACGAATCCCACTCTCATCAGGAAACAAAATCATGTTCCTGTTGCGAAGCAGCAGGATCTATCAAACACCAAATACAAATGTGGTCATGGACCATCTTCTTCAAAAAAATCGCGATCAGCAGAAACCCGGATGGCTCGAAGCCACTATTCTCGAAGTCCCCGATCCAGAATCTCCCCCGATTTCTCACTGGACGTTACCCTTGGCCATAGAAGGATTCACGCTAGCTCCCACACCATTATGGAGTGGGGATCGTCTATGGTGTGTTGCCACGCGAGGATTTAATGACGTGGAGACTTGGGTATTCGAGTTTGATACCGAAAAAAAGAAAGAGGTGTGGAGACGCCACCTCGATACTCGCCCCATTCAATTCCATTCTCATTTCGACCTTCGGCAAATCATCGCAAGTGTTCACATTGATGAAATAGACGGTCAGTTATGGATCGATAGATCACCAGGAATCGTCGACCGAGTCTGTGCAAAGACAGGAGAGCATCTCGGTGTCACTCTTCCCCCTCGTCACAGATTAATGAAGGAAGAAGCCTCAGGAGTAACACTTCATTGGGGGCAGTTCCGGTTCAAAACTTTGCAGTCACTGCGTCCTGCCGGATTCCCCGTCTCAGTCATCTCTCGTCAACGACAGCAACGAATTTCTATTCCTCCACTGAGTCTCAGGGCTTTGATGATCGACACATTTTCGGGAGAAATGCTTTGGCATCATCCCGTGCTGCCCGGTGAATCTATTTTGGGAGTGTCGCAAGATCAAACCACTATTTGGATCGCCGACTCCAGAATCGAAAGAGGTAAAAATGAACTCCGGATCAGAGGAATTGATACTCGTGAGGGTAAATCGATAGGCCCTGTCACAAGACTTCCTCTCGGTGCAGATCCGAGTGGAGAGTCATTCCGAGAGTTCGAATCACCCGAGTTACATCCCATACTTCTCGGGGACATGCAGTATTTCAATGACAGACTCATGGTCCCCACTGTGGCAGGACTGGAATGGTTTCACTTGAAGAGTGGAACTTCGCTGAAGTTCCTCACCTGGCCCCACGAATCCACTGGAGGCAGTATTTTCCCCATCTCCAATGATGGTCAAGAGTGGGGTTTGATTCACCGCGGAGATTTGACTCGAGAAACGAAAAGCCACCTTGAAGTGTGGACCACTTCAGACGTGCGTGTTCAACCTTCAGAAAAACGATGAGAAAGCAGGAAGCTGACTCAGTCGATTTCATTTTCTTCTGGCTGAGCCGTTGAGGTGATCAAAGCCTTGAAGTCGACATCCACCTTGGGAGCATGCCCCCAAAGCTGATCGAGGTCATACAAATCACGAGCTTCATCGTCGAAAAGGTGCAATACGATTTCACCATGATCGATACAGAACCAGCGAGCATCATTACGACCATGAATACCCAACCTCGGAAGATGCAACGGCTTCAAATGGCGCTCTACAGCGTCTCCAAAATTCCTGACCTGCCGACCGGATCTACCTGAAGCCAGAATAAAGAACGAAGAAATCTGCAGCATCTCCCGAACCCTCAGGATACGAATATTCTCTGCTCTCTGCTGATGCAAAAAACAGGCTACATCCACTGCGACCTTCTCAAGATCGTCAACGCTCATCACTTCAACTTTGTTCACATCCAGGGTCATAGGTCACCTTCCGCAGTACCGAGATTAACCATCTGATCTCTTCTGGCAAGGTAATGAAAAAAACAGCCCTCCAGCGGAATCACCGCAGGAGGGCTGAAATGCCTCAATGAGTGCCTATTTGGCTCTTTGCTAGCCCGCCATTCTCAGGAATAGAGGCACAAACACCAAGCTCACAATCGTCATCAACTTGATCAAGATGTTCAGAGAAGGTCCGCTCGTGTCCTTGAACGGGTCTCCCACAGTATCTCCGACCACGGCAGCTTTATGAGCTTCTGATCCCTTGCCGCCATGAGAACCGGTCTCGATGTATTTCTTAGCATTGTCCCAGGCACCCCCTGCATTGGACATGAAGATTGCGAAAAGTACTCCTGTCACCAGAGCACCGGCAAGCAATCCACCGAGAGCTAAGACTCCCAAGAATGATCCGACAGCGATGGGGACAGCCACGGCCAAGATTCCAGGAACCATCATCTCTCTGAGAGAACCCTTGGTTGAAATCTCAACGCAAGCAGCATAGTCCGGCTTGCCTGTTCCCTCCAAGATGCCTGGGATTTCACGGAACTGACGACGCACTTCTTCAATCATTGCTCCGGCAGCTCTTCCTACAGCCTTCATTGTCATGGCTGAGAAGAGGAAGGTCATCACGGCACCGAGGAACAAACCGATCGTCACTTGTGGATTCAAAATATCGAGATCCCCTTTGGCGATCCCTGCTTCAGCGGCGTAAGTATTAAACAGCGCCAAAGAAGTCAAGGCCGCAGAACCGATCGCGAATCCTTTACCAATCGCAGCAGTGGTGTTACCCACAGCATCCAGTGCATCTGTGCGCTCACGAACTTCTGGATCACACTCCGCCATCTCTGCGATTCCGCCGGCGTTATCTGCAACAGGACCGTAAGCGTCGATACCGAGTGAGATACCCAGAGTCGAAAGCATGCCTACCGCACTGAGAGAGATTCCGTACAGGCCGCCGTAGTTGAAGGCCAGATAGATCGCAACACAGATCCAAAGAACAGGCCATACAGTGGACTGCATACCAATGGCCAAACCACTGATGATGTTCGTCGCTGTTCCCTGTTCTGAATCTGCAGCAATCTTGCGTGCATGTGGGGCTTGCTCTGAAGTGTAATGCTCAGTGATTTTCCCAATGATGATCCCGAGTACGAGTCCACCGACGAGGCAACCGTATATATGCCACTTATCGAAGGCTGTCTCCCCTAGACCAAAACTGTCCACAGGCATGCGGCTGAATACAAAAGCAGCAAGCCCAGCAAAAATCACACTCGCAGTGAGCAATCCGTTAAAGAGAGCAGAATGAATCTTGGTCTCATCCGAGGTCTTAACGACTGCAGTACCGACCAATGAGGAGAGCGTACCCAAAGCACAGAGAACCATGGGAAGAACAATCCATGGGGTCGCAGCTTCGGCCTGGTCTAACCCGTAAGCGGTGAGGGCCAAGGCCATACAAGCGATGATCGATCCCACGTAGGATTCGAAGAGGTCCGCACCCATACCAGCAACGTCTCCAACATTGTCTCCAACATTGTCAGCGATCGTTGCGGGGTTACGCGGATCATCCTCTGGGATTCCAGCTTCAACTTTTCCGACGAGATCAGCACCAACGTCGGCAGCTTTAGTGAAGATACCTCCACCCACTCTGGCGAACAGAGCGATGCTGGAAGCACCAAATGAGAAACCAAAGAGAGGTTCAATGAAGTTGGTTCCGGAGGGGAGCTGTCCCTTCCAGTACGTGAAGAGAATGCACACGCCTAAAAGACCCAGTCCTACAACTGTAAGACCCATGACCGCTCCCGAACGGAACGCCACGGTCAAGGCTCCAGCGAGTCCTTTTTTGGCCGCTTCTGTCGTACGGACAGCGCTGAGTGTCGCTGTCTTCATCCCTATCCAACCGGCAACACCACTGGCGATGGCTCCTGCAACGTATGAAACCGCTGTTTCAGGAGACACGCCCCAGAAAAGTGCGGCAGCCACGATGACTGCAAATCCAGAAAGGATTTTGTACTCGGTTTTGAGGAAAGCCATCGCTCCCTCTTGAACCGCTCCTGCAAGTTCCTGCATTCGATCTGTTCCGGGAGATTGTTTCTTAATCCAGCCGTTGAGATAGAAAGCGTAGATCAGTGCTAGGACTGAAAGACCGACACCCAAATATGCTCCCTGTTCGGTGAACAGGTACTCATTGATATTCATGACTTATTCCTCCATCAAACTCCGGGGAAATGCGCTCTCTAATCTGAGAACTCTCACATACCGGGCCCAGTGGGTCCGAGTTCCGGAAAGAAAGGCTTCTACCAGAAATTGACGTTCACGGCAACCGGATCGGCCTGAAGCAATTGAACTTAAGTCACCTGATGGGATAGAGTTGTGACTAATTCAGCTTTTTTACTTCAATTCGATGAACTCGCCATTGTTCTGACGAGCCAGATTTTCCATGAAAGAACGCAGTTTTTTGCCGGCTTGGGAGAATCCTACGGTATTCAGACGTACTCGCCGAAAGCGGTTCGCTTCGCGAACCCAATTTAAAATGGGTCCCGTATCTAAAAGTTGATTATCTCTTCGAGGTGCGCCGTCAGAGAGTAAAAATATCGCTCTCAAATTAGGAGCACCAAAAGCCTCCCTCAGAGCGTGATCTGTCCAAGTTTCTCCCTGAGCTTCGAAATTACGGACATAACTGATGGCTTCACGCTTATGACGACTGGAAGCCTTCTTCAGTCCCTTAGACATCGATTTAATCTCATGATTAAACGTCACAATGTTAAAAGCGACATCTTGCGGCAATCTCTCGATGGTTCGAATCAACTCATTCTGAACACGCTTCAATCTCTGACGAGCGGGATTGGGAGCGGAGTCCTTCGGTTCTGGTTCGGGTTCATCACCGACGCGTGTCCCACCTGGCGTGGAAGATCCTGGTTCTTCGGGAAGGTCGTCAATCTTCTCCATACTTCCTGAAACATCGAGAAGGAAAACGACATTCTTGGCGACGACTTCCATTCCAAAAAATGCAGGAGGATCTCGACGAACAGAAGTCATCCCTTTTTTCTTTGCCGATCCGGGTGGAGGCTTCTTATATGTATCTTTCCTGGGTGCCCAAAAGTTACGCCAATCATCTGCGTTTTTGAAATCTTCACCTGTGATCTTGAGCAAACACTTCCGTATCTCGTATCCCAACAAGGTGTCGTGTCGACGAACTTTCTCAAGGCGAGCCAGAGCTTCAATGAGATGATCGACCGACGCTAGATTTTCTTTCTTTGCCAACGCCTCTACGGAAGTCAAAGCAACCGAGGCGTCCTTGTCATACAAATTCGTGAGAACAGCCTTGTTAGCGCCAAGATCCGTTCGATGAGCGAGAACTAAAGTCAAAATAACCCGTGCAGAAGAACGACGATCCTCGGTCGCCAACTCACAGACCCTGTCGAAACCCTCTCCGGCAGGAAGACTGACCAACTTAGAGCCGATGTATCTTTCGATTCCGTAGTAATCTCCGCCGAGCCCTACTGAAACAAGCGCATCGACAGCCTTTGGGGTGCCAATTTTGACCAGCGAATCCACGGCTCGAGATGCGGGATCGAACTGATCGGACCGGATCGCGTTGAGGAGTTTCTTCTTTTCAGCGGAGATGTCCGCATGAGCCAACTCCGTCGAAAATGACAACACCAATACGCTGAAGATCCCCGCAAAAATCAAAATATGGGAAAACGCCGAATTATCGGTCAATCGCCGCAGAAAATGCGTCGTCATGGGCTCATTCCTTTCAGAATCGTCGATCATCCCGGGACTGGGGACTTTCAACCTCAATAGAGCATTCTAGCCGTAGAGAGACAGTCCTGAAAGCCCCCCTCCAAGACCGATTGGGCACGATGAAGATCCTGTCGTATTCTTCTGAGTCCCGTTCACAGAACTTCTCTGAGAAACAGGACGCTGAAACCGTGCATTGGATTCCACTCCAGAGAGAGGGGGAGGGGAATCCGAGAGGAACTGTTCTGTGATGGCTCTCTATACCAGACTTTTGACCCTCATGGGTCTCTTGCTATTCCTCCCCTTCCTCGCTGGATGCGGGTCTGGAAAAAAAGCAATCGCCCAAGCTCACCCCCCCCTCATCGAAAATCTAGACTTCCAGGTGAACTCCGACGACGTCGAGGTTGATTTCGGAATCACCGATCCGACTGAGGGCACATGGATAGCAAATCTATTCTTCAGTGAAGATCTTGGTGAAAACTGGATTCCGATCTCAGTCCCATCACTCGCTGATCCAGAATTAGTTCTCTCGCCACCTTTTCTTCCTGTGAAAACCCTTTGGTACTTCAGAAGCGATTTGTCCACGATTCCGCAAGCCGACGTGCTCCTTGAAATTCGAATCTCGAATGAAGAAGGAGAAGTCGTGACCAGTGTAAGAAGTAACATACTGGTAATCGGAGAATCAGAAGCCCCAGTTTTCATGAGCCTCGATGTTCCTTCAGGCCCTGTCGGAGGAGAAGTCGTGATTTCCGGTTCAGTCCTGGATCCGGATGCAGACCATGTCTTCATGCATTTGGAATGGTCCCCCACAGGTTCCGCTCCATGGACTCTTGGAACACTTCTTGAATCCCCTCTGATCATCCCCCCCGATCAAGAGGGCAAAGCAAGTGCGTTTACATTGAACTGGAATGCACAAGATGACGCACCAAATCTGATCAGTCCATTTGCAAAGATACGCCTCGTCGCTTCAGACGGTGGAGCGAGTACCATTTTCGTGAGCAACTACATCGCACTGAATACGGTACCACCCGGCATTGATCTCATGACGATCGGCCGAGTTCCTCTCGAATTAAACGGAAGCCAACCCTACAGCGGCTCCGGAAACAATCTCGTTCCGTTCAGTTTATCGATTCCCCAATCAGGATCTCGGATCAGAATTGAATGGGGCTCCGGCAATGGCGGAGCACTGATCAATCCAAACTCCTTGGAATTGATCGCTGATCAAACAGTACTCAACTACTTACCTGGCGAAAATCTCGCAGACCTTTTCGTCTCCGATGACCAGGGTGCAGAATGGACGCTGTCAGAAAGCCAGTCCCTCCCCACAGGATTACTGACTTTGACAGCGACAGTGCAGGACATACGTGGAAATGTGTCGAACTCCGCGATTTATTCTGTCGAAGTACGAAGTGGATCTGCTGCTTACCGTCCCTTTGAAGCCGAGGATCGTTGGTTTTTGGATTTCTCCCGAGATCATTTCCAAATAGGACTTCTCGATGAAGGAAATGGTGAGATCGCCCCCTTCGCAAGCTATGGAGGAGACGGGATTGCAGATCACCGACAAGATTTATTCACTGTTGGACTTCAATCCAGCGTGACAGACGGTACCCATGCTCTTCAAGATGCCATCGTCAGGGCATGGGTCGAATCAGAAACGCTAGAGAGGATTAAAATCCTCTTCGCCAAAACGGAAAACGAAGATCTACAGCCACAGCTCACCTTTCAAACTCACGGCGGAGGATCGACCAGCGCCCTGGGTATCGGAGGCGACGACGTAGAACCTCTCAGTTACGCACTAGGACGTGCAGTCTTTGATGCGAGAAATGAACAATACGACGATGAACGTGAACCAGGACGAGGAGTCTTTTCGTCAAATATGGTTCAGTACTATTGGAACTCATACACTTTCAATCAAAGATTTTCCGGAGTTCTACCGACCACGGGAACACCGGTGGGCGCTCATTCCCTCGATAATCTAGTTCTCTCATCAGGTTTCGTCAGAACCCATCCTTCGAACAGTCCTGAAGCGAATTCTCGACACGACGAAATCTGGGATGCGATAGAGGCATGGAGCAGATTGATCAGTGTTGTTGCTGCCCATGAAATCGGGCACGCTCTCGGACTTTGCTCCAACGGGCATCCCCCATTTGGGCTGTTTGGTGGAGTGACCTCCGCTGATTTCACCGGTCCATTCACAACGCCATACCACGTCGATACACCAGGAAACAATGTGATGTCTTCCGCACTAGGACTCTCATCGGCTTTAGTCGAGGGTCCGCACGGATATAGATTCAACGAATTGAATCAAGCCTACATCGCAGAGTGGATAGTCCTGGAAGAATAAAAATAAAGAGGAAACATGAATAAGATCAACATGAGTATCAGGATTATTTTGACCTTTATGGGTGCGTTGTTTTTTACAACTCCCCTCTTGGGAAATGATGATCCATGGCTGCTATTCCGCCATGCAGAAGATGTAGTGGCAGGTGAAGTCGTCCAGATACTGAAAGAAGAGAGGGACCTTCTCTACCTCCTAACTGACGGAAACACCGGGAACCCTTATCAGGTCACCGACGTCAAATGGTGGAGAGAACCAGAAGGCTCGGGCACCGAGGGTATAGGTGTTCAGGTCGGTACTCGCGGGGCATGGCTCGTGGCACCTGTTTCGGAAGAAGAGTTCCCGATTCAGGTATCCACGCTCCTACCCCGCGGATTTTTACGAATGAAAGACTTCACTCAAATCGATGATCTCAGAATGATACTTCAGAAGAGAACTGCAACAGCTGCAGCATTGAGATTACTGGACTCCAAGGACAGTGAAGTCAGACGAGTCGCTATCGGCTGGTGGAAATCATGCCCAGTAGATGTCGCATTGAAACATCGTGAAGCCATCGAAGAAAAGTTTACGACAGAACCCGACCCTGGGTGTCAGAGATCATACTTATCACTCTATTTGATGAGAGATTGGACTTTTGGCGGTGCGGGCATCTCTGAGCTGATTCCCTACTCTCCAGACGGGACAGTGAGTTGGCTCACTCTTCAATATCTGAAGAAAAAAGGTTCCCCACAGCAACGTGCACGTTTGATGAGTTCCTGGATCGTCTCCGATGACATGGCTCGCGAGAAAATTGCCATCGCTTTCAGAGTCCTCAAAATGCGGGAAGCCCACCCATGGCTTTTGAAAGCGGCTATTGAGTCAAAGGGATCATTTAGAAATACATGTTTGGAAGCACTCGCTTCAACATGTGATGAAAATAATATGAACACTCTGACCTCATTACTCGACTCCGACTGCATCCAGACAAGAGCAGCAATTCTTCGAGGACTGGCAAGATCCGGCTCCACAGGGAGTCACAAACTATTAGAAAATCAGGTCAATACACTCCATATCAGTGACCCCCTATTCGACACAGCCAGAGCACTTCAAAAAAATCCAAGAAGGTCTTTACTGCGAGTCGGAGAGTAAAAATGGATTCTCAACTGAAATCACTACTCGTTAAAACTATCGCGGAAGGCCAAAAGGGAATCTTCCATCTCGGCAAAGGCGAAGAGTGTCGAAAGATTTCATTTGATGGAACTCATTTAGAATTAATACCCGGCCAGTCACTCCGTTGGTTCCCAACTACCGAAATACTCTGTGAAAAACTAAGTTCTTCAACTCTCGATGGACTTCTCAAGATCTGGCACGGAGGCGAAAGAGATCTCTCTCAATGGTTCAACACATTGAAAGAAATAGACGCGTCTTTGCTCACAAAAGTCCATGAAGAGATACAAAAGAGAGAACTCGTCCTTACTTTCCTTCACTGCGAAGAAGTATTTCTCTTCGAAGGCTCAAAAGAAGCCGAATGCGGACGAAAAACAAAGATCTCCGCAGAGAACCTTATCGAAAAAATAGATCAAAAGACTTTTCAGCACAAAGAAGCGTTAGAAACATTCCCGTCTCAACATGAGCTTCCTGTTCTTTCAGCTTCCGGAACAAAATGCGCGAATGAGGTCAAAGACTGGTGTCTCCAGAAAGTGACCGACTTACTAGACGGATTCAGAACGATAAAAGAGATTCTGGAAGATTCTCCCCTACCTCCATATGAAACGATGGAACAGCTCAACAAAGGAGTACAAAGGGGATGGATTCTCAAACAGAGATTCCCGGAGTTCAGTGATCAACATATTCGATCCATGAATGACGAAGACCGATCAACCATGATCGTAAGGCTTGAGAAAGCAACGCAGATGGCCGTCAATCCTGTAAAAATACTAGAGATCCTCAGAGACACTCACATCCATTCGGGAGACCAGGCGAAAGCCTTATCAGTAGAAAACCGAATAGTTGATGCACTAAAAAATAGCAGACATTTAGAACAAGCCATCGATCTCTTAGAACAAATGATTCAGAAAGATCCTGAAAACGATGAATGGATAGAATCCAAAATCGCTCTCATGTCAGAATTGGCTCATCATTTGATCTCTCAAGGCGATGTGGAGTTCGGCAGAAGATGGTTGCGTGATGCTATCGAACAGTCCGACGATGACCAAATGAGACTAGATCTGATTGCAACTCACTCAGAACCCCAACAGCAAATGCGAGAAGGCGTAAGAATGGCCACTCGTCTTTTCAGGAGTGGCGATCGACGTCGAGCGTTACGCCTCATCGACAGCCTAGAGGCTCTCCACCCCGATTGCACAGAGATGCAACAAGCAAAAGTCGAATTCCTCATCGATCACGGTGAAATAGAAGCCACTGAAGAAGCTCTCACCCGACTGGCCGCACGACTGGCAAAAGAAGGACGTTTACAAAGAGCAAAAAAAGTCGCGAAGAGTGTCGCCAAACTACGAACGGAACATAAAGAGAAAAAGCCGGGACTGCTCTTCTCCTTGGGTATTCGGTGGCAACGATTATTTCTTATCATCATTTTCTTTAGTTTTATCGGCTTGCTCATCGTGACCGAGTCCAGACTTCAAAAACTGATTGTCAGTGCCGACAGTTCTTCTCCAGAAGCCTGGAGAGAAGAAGCGAGACCATGGCTTCTTCTTATTCCCGCAGGACCATGGAAATCAGGGTTGGAGAGTGCAGCCCAATTGATAGAAGAACGAGAATCCGATAGAGCCAGAAGCTTCCGAAATCAAGCTGAGGATTTATTGAAACTGGCACGAAAGAATAGATCTCTCGGCCAACAACGCAAAGCCAAAGAGAACCTTCAGCAAGCCGCTCGATTGGGGGCGAGAGAAGAAGTCAGAAAATTATTGTCGCAATGGGATCAAGAAGATATCGAGGCCAACGCCTTAAGGAAAAAAGTAGATCAATGCAGATCGAAGGGTGACCTGAAAGCCTGTCGGCAATACTTGAGCACATTGCTCGAGCGATATCCTTCAAACGACGCCACTGTTGGAGTTCAATTCCCTGTAAGAATAAACTCTTCCGAAAATACCGTGATGTTGATCGATGGCATCCAGCATGCGTTGCCGGTCATTCTTGAAATCCCACCTTTCAAGACACAAAAAGTTGTCCTTGAAAGAAATGCGCGACAAGCGGTATACGTGATCACAGCAGAAGGTCCCGCTGAGCTGCAACTTCCGGCTCCCTAAAAATCGGACTAAATACGAGCTCTCATCAAATCCTGAACCTTTTTGGGGTGAGCCTGACCTTTACTCAACTTCATCACCTGACCCACCAAGAATCCGATGGCGCGATCGTCCCCTCCACGGATCTTATTCACTGCGTCTTCATTATCACTCAAGACTTGATCCACCCATTCTCCTAGTGCTCCTTCGTCTTGAACTTGCTCGTCTGTGGATTCCAATAAGGTTTTCAAATCACTGCCTGTATCCAAAGATTTCTGCAGTAATTCTTTACCCGTAGCCACACTGATTCGATCTTCTTCAACAGCTTTGATCACCAAGGCCAACGACTGAGCGGTCACAGGGAAAACTTCGATGCGTTCTTCCCTTTCGTTGAGTTGCTTCAGGATTTCACCCCGAAACCAATTACTCGCTGAAGCAGGCTTGACGCCTTCCAGAATCAGAGATTCGAGGTAGTCACCATTTTCCCGACGGGAAAGCAAAGGAACGACTTCTCGCTCCGGAAAATCGTATTCATTCAGCCAACGCTGACGTCGATCCTCGGGCATTTCTGGAAGGTTCCCTGATTGTTGCTGAATATCGTCCTCGGTGATCCAGACAACAGGTAAATCAGGCTCCGGAAAATAGCGATAATCGGGTGAGTCTTCTTTGCCCCTCATACTCGCGGTAACTTCTTTATCCTGATCCCACAAGCGAGTCTCTTGAACGACCTGCCCCCCTCCCTCGATCACATCGATTTGACGGGCAGTTTCCACAACAACGGATCGCTCAATAGAGACGAAAGAGTTCAAATTTTTGAGTTCGGCGCGGGTTCCTAATTCGACAGCATCTTCGGGCATGACTGAAACATTGACGTCACAACGAAGATTCCCTTTTTCCATATCTCCATCGCAAACACTCACCCAACGGAGTAACGCCCGGACAGACCTCACGCAGGAAGCCGCCTCAGTACCCGACATCAATAACGGCTCTGAAACGATTTCAAGAAGAGGAGAACTGCATCTATTCAAATCGATGCGACTGGTTCCGTCCTCCTCATGGGAAGACTTACCTGCGTCTTCTTCCATATGGATTCGAACCAGTGGCAAAACAGCGGCTGAGCCATCGTCGCGAGTAAAAGGAATCGATCCGCCAAGGGCGTATGGATGATAAAACTGACTGATCTGATAACCTTTTGGAAGATCCGGATAAAAGTAGTTCTTTCTATCGAATCGACTCAACTCTTGTATATCGCAACCTAGGCATATCGCTGCCCGAATCGCACAGCGAACGGCCTCTCCTTGAAGCACCGGAAGCGCCCCTGGCCAACCAACACAAACCGGACAGATGTTGCTATTGGGAAGAGCACCGGCCTGGCGTCGACAAGCACAGAACATCTTGCTTTGAGTCGCCATTTGAGCGTGAATTTCTAGTCCTACGACTGTATTCCAACTCATGACTGACCTCCCTGCGGAACGGACTTCCAAGTGTCATTCAATTCTTGCCAAAGGCTGGCGAGTTGCAGTAATCGATGGTCATCGCCATGTTTCCCTAACCACTGCATACCCACAGGAAGACCCTCATTATCAAATGAACAAGGGACAGCAACAGCAGGAACACCCGCTAGATTCGCTGTAACGGTCAAGATATCGCAGGCATAGAGAGCTAATGGGTCATCGATCCGCTCACCTATTTTAAAAGGAGCGAAAGGTGAAACGGGCATCATTAAAGCATCAACGTCTTCAAGAGCAGACAAAATCTCTTCTCGAATTTCCTGACGCACACTTTGAGCTCTACCGTAGTAAGCATCGATGTAGCCCGAAGAGAGTACGAATGTCCCTAGCAATATTCTTCTTCGAACTTCTGCTCCGAAGCCGGAACTTCGACTGGAAGAGTAAAGTTCTTCTAGATCGTTCGAATCTTTTCTTTTTCCTACATGAATACCGTCATAACGGGCGAGGTTTGAGGAGGCTTCCGCTGTCGCGATCACCTGATAACACGCATTCGCTTGAGCCATTGTGGGTAATGAAACTTCTACAAATTCGATGCCGTCCTTCTCGAGAATCGACCTCGCCGCTTCCACCTGTTCACGGATAGAAGCATCGATCCCTTCGCCAAACCCCTGCCGGATCCAACCGATCTTGCGAATCGGCTCTTTGGAGGACTCTGGAAATGAATGGCTAGTGGCGTCGAGAGGGTCACTCCCCTGCAACACTTCGAGTGCGATCTGACAATCTTTGGCATCCCGGGCCAAGGGACCGATCTGATCGAGGCTTGAACCAAAAGCGATCAAACCTCTACGAGAAACCCGACCCCATGTCGGCTTCATACCCGTCGCACTACAGAAAGCAGCCGGCTGACGAATCGATCCACCGGTATCGCTTCCTAAATGGATAGCCCAGCCAAACGCTCCCGCCAAAGCGGCGGCTCCGCCACTCGATCCGCCAGGAACACGAGATGCGTCCCAAGGATTGCGAACGACTCCATGAGCGGAACTTTCATTAGAAGCGCCCATAGCAAATTCGTCACAACTACTCTTGCCGACCAATATCGCGCCTGCTGAACGCATCTTCTGCACGACTGTCGCATCGACACCCGCTTCGAAGCCGGCGAGCATGGCACTGGAAGCATCTGTCGTTCCTTCTTCAGTACAGATGTTCATTTTTGCAGTAAAGGGTATTCCTTCCAGAACTCCCAAAGCCTCACCCGCCATTCGACGAGCATCACTGGCCTCCGCTTCCTGAAGTGCCGATTGCGAAAAGACCTCCACTACGGCTCCCAATCGCTTCCCGGTTGTTTCTAGGAAATTCAGATATTCACTGATCAAAGTCTTTGTTGTGCATTTCCCTGATTGCAAATGTGCCAGAACTTCATGAGAAGTGGCGCCGGGATCAGGAAGAGAAGATGCGGCATCGTTCACCATGATCAATCGCCTCCTACGACACGAGGAGTCACGAAGGATCCATCACGCCAGTCAGGAGCATTTTCCCCTAACTTTTCGGGTCGTCGAGGTCCTCCCGGATCACTTTCACCTGCAACGACATCTTCACGCCATTTTGAAAGCGACAATTTCTCCCCGTCCATTCTCGCAGATGCGAGTTGTTCATGAGAGGTCTTGGATCCGGGGAGCTCTAACTGCTCCACCAAATCGAGCATCTTTTCTAAATGATCAACAAGACCCGGAATTTCATCTTCCGTCACTTCCAGTCTTGCGAGGCGCGCCGTTCGGCGTACCAACTCAGCATCGATCTCGGGTCTGTCACCCATTTCTGTCATGCCAGATTCGGCAGCCATCTATGGATTCCTTTCGGGAACGGGAATTGCTCTGTCTCTGTGGATCATCAAATGAGTCACCCAAACTCATGCCAATACGACCGGTGAACTTCACTCGAAGAATCCGACACACCAAGATGGTGCATAAAACATAATGCATGGGAAAGAGAAAAATGACGCTGTGGATCAGAATGAGGACAACAGAACGACCCCGAAAAAGAAAATCTCCCAGAAGGGTGCCCCCCTGGGAGATCGGATTCAAGATTGGTACCGGCGCAGGGATTCGAACCCCGGACCCAAGGATTATGATTCCTTTGCTCTACCAACTGAGCTACACCGGCACAGACGAAGACCATAGCGTGAAGAAAGCGGGCTGTCTAGATCGACCGCCCAGATCCTGTCGTAGGGACGTCCGGAGCCCACAATCGGCCTTCACGGCGGTCCAGGCGACCCTCGCAGCCTTCAGGGATCTCTTTTACCCGCCTACATGCCGCTTATGTACCAATTCTCCGAGAGTGAGACACTCGCCCCCTTGGACCGAAACGGAGAATGCCGTCCCTTTTTGCGCCTCTTGTGCATCAGAATTTCCGGAAATTGCGGCCCCTTGTAGGCGTTGTTTGCACCTCCCAGGAGCCCCGGAAGAAAACTGTCGCGCCTGCAGAAGAGGCCCTGCCCTGCGTCCACTCCTTCATATTTCAATCTATACAGGAACTTTGCGCAGAATGGTTCTGTCCGGGAAAAATCAGCACCGAGATGATATCGCCGCAGACATCGCGAATCTCCTTCACCACCAATGGATGAAATTCAGAGAAGATTCGAAGGATCAGCAGAGCGATCCTCAAATTTCACAGCAAAATGAGGCTCTGGTTTTCATTCCTCGTCATTGGAAAAGAAGAATCAAATACGGGATTCCGTTTTCTCACAGAATCGCTCTTTCTCTTTCCAAGAAAACAGGGATACCTCTACTGCACCTTCTCCAGCATACCGGAGGAGCTCCACAGGTGGGAAAAACAGCCTCAGAGCGAAAAGGGATGCCGACGAAGAGATTCAAGATCAGAACCAAATATCTCAGTAAAAAACATCAGGAGAAAAAAATCATCCTCGTTGATGACGTACTGACCACCGGAGCCACGCTGACGACGGCCAGCCGAATTCTTGAACAATCAGGTTTCAGAGTGGGATTATGGATGGTCGCAAGTGTCTCAGAGTCACAGCGTTAATTCTCAACTCAGGGTTAATTCTCAACTCAGTGCTCACTCAAAACTCAGTGTTCACTCAATAAATTTGTACTCACTCAATAAAATTGTACTCACTCAATAAAATTAAGGCGTTGCGACAAGATAAGCAATCCAAGCATCGCTATTGTCTGCCCCCTTCTCCGGAAGGAATTCGCCGTTTCCGTCACCGTCTTCATCGGCACCCTCCCAGTAAACCTCTACATTTGAAAACCCTGCTTCACGCAACAAATCTTGACTCTCGCGCATTCCGTAGCGACGCCAATCGTAGGTGAAGGCCTTTTTCAAATGAGAGCCATCCTGGAATCGGAAGTGAATAAAGCATGTCAACTCGTCTTTGATCCCGCAAACTTTGTCTTGATCCCAAATATAATAGAAATCTTCACCATCGAGATCTTTTTCGTGCTCTTCTTCCACTTCGACATAGGCGTCACTTCCACCGTAAATATCGAGAACAAACATGCCTTCATCTTTGAAACTGGTTCGAACCGAACGGAAATAGTTCAGTAACTGCTCACGTTCTTTAAAGATCCACCATGAAAAGTTCATCGCACAAACGACATCGACCGGATCTTGCGGAGCATTTAACACATCCGCAATTCGAAGTTCAATCCTCAACTTTTGCTCATCTGTGAGTGGTTCGAGATTCTGTTTTTTGCCCCATTCGACGGTTGGCTCGTCAAGGTCGTATCCGATGGCGTGACGATAGTCTTGTTCTTTAACCCAAGTCGAAGAAAGATAACCGGTTCCACAAAAGTCTTCCCTCATGAGAATCGGGTTTCTCTGGAACTTGCTCACAAATGTCTCGTGCATGAAGCGTGTATCCGCCTCTGGCTCTTGTACAGAACTTTGGTAGAGGGCGTGGTGATCCGCATTTCTAGCAGAGAGAGAAGAGCGCTTCTTCTTTTTAGATTTACGTGCGGTATTTGATTTTGGCATGGTTTCTCCGTATCACACTAACCCGATGCTCTGATCCTATACGAGATGCCGATTCCCATATTTGTGAATCATTTTCATGCAAGAAATTCTCGAACTGTCTCTGAGATCATCCGTGGCCGTGGAATCATCTCAAGAACTAACCTTGTACTTAGTCAACAAATCTTTCGGGGGCCCAAAGCCAGTGGCCATCGATGGAATGCCCCAGTAATCCGGAACTCACCACCTCACCCACGGCGAGAGAACAGGTCACGCCGTGTCCTCCCAGTCCCACTGCCCAGTGCAATCCCTCCATGCGAGGATCAGGCCCCAGAAGAAACCTTCGATCGGGACAAAAACTGCGTTGCCCCACCCAATGCGACAAGGGTTTGACTCTCTGGCTGATATCCCCCCAACACGACTCTGTGACTCTCAGCAACCTCTCCCAGGGATCTTCAAGAGCAAGATCGCTTCCCGGATCAGCCGCCACCTCTTCACAGGAGCTCCAGAGATATTCTTGAGCGCTAGGGCGAAGGTACCAGCCGGGTTCGTGAGCCCATATCCAGGGTCTGGGATCATCAGCGATATCAAAAGTGCTGGTGATGAGACCACTCCTGTTTGTCGGCTTGATCTGGATTTCAACTCCACTACTGCGAGAAAAATCCTGCGCCCACGCCCCGTTGGCAATCACTATCTGTCGAGCACGGTATTGATCCGGATCGGTATGCCGTTGCTCTCCGTTCCAGACTTCTGGAAGAGATAATTCGCCGGAGGCACTCTGGCTCACCTTGCCCACTCGTGTGCCAAACTGAATGTGGCCCCCCTTGGAAACGATGGTATCGATCAAATCTCCAATAAGAGCGGGGACTTCGACCACCCCATCGCCCGGAACAAAGCGTGCTGGCCCTGGGGGCAAGTGCTGTAGCTCAGGGAAACAGGCCTTCACCTGATCGCTGGACCAATTCTCATACAAAACTTGCTTCCACGAATCTGGGGAAATCTCGCCATGAGCGTCAAAGAGCAGAGAACCGGTTCGCTTGAACTGACAAGAATCTCTCCCAAATCGCTGCTCGAGCAACTCGGTCCCTCGCAGGCACATTTCGGTAATTGAAGGATCTTCGGCGACTTGACGCATCATTCCGGCATTTCTTCCACTCGAATGCATTCCCGGGAACCGTTCGGCCTCCAAGACCAAGACAGATCCAGCCTCCTGATCAACCCAGGCCGCTGCAGTCGCGAGTCCTGCCAGACCGGCCCCAATGACGATCAGGTCATGGCAATCACCAGAATTCGCCAATCCTGAGCTCATGAGCCTCCTTGAAATGGAATCTCCTTCAAATCCAGACAGGAATCGACTGGAGTGAAGGTCCGTATCCCCGTTATCCTCTCAGACTAACCGCCAGACTTGCCCGGGGACATCGATCCGAGCCGATCTCCCCTATCTGGTTCAATACATTGCACTAGAGGAAATGGACACCCCGAATCATGGACCCGAAGATCATGCAGGTACTCCTTCTTCTCTTCGCGGCTCTGTTTCTGTTTGCCAGCGAGATCTTTGCCGTAGACGTGGTCGCAGTCTGTCTTCTCTTGATTCTCATCTCTTTGGACTTATTAGACATCAGCGAAGCACTCGCAGGATTTGGTCACCCCGCCGTAGTCGGAGTGGGAGCTCTCTTCATCGTCAGTGAAGGATTATTGAAGACGGGTGCACTGGGTTTCCTCTCCAACAGACTTTTGAAGTGGAGTGGTGGTCAACACAGGATTCTGACAATACTGATTCTATTGATTGTTCTTGTCGCGAGCGCATTCCTCAACAACACCCCTGTGGTGGCCATGTTTATTCCTGTGGTATTGGGAACGTGTCTGAAAACAGGAGTGAATCCTTCGAAGGTTCTCATCCCACTCTCATATGCGGCGATTCTCGGAGGGACCTGTACTCTGATCGGCACCTCCACCAATATTTTGGTGGCCTCGATTGCAAGAGAGTCTGCAGGCATCGAACTGGGTATGTTTGAATTCACACGGCTCGGTGGACTGCTCGCATTCATTGGCCTGATCTACCTGATCGTCATAGGCCCCAAACTTGTTCCTGAGAGACAAACGATCACCTCGCTCGCAAGCCTAGGTGGAGATCCTCGACATAGAGAATATGTGACAGAGATTCAAATCAATGGCGGAGACTTAGTCGGAAAACGATTTGGCGAGACTTTGCTGAATCATCAGGAAGGTGTCAGGATCCTCCAGATCATTCGCGGAGAATCTATTATCTGGCCGCCCCTTGATCACCATGTCCTCAAAAAGGGAGATGCACTGGTCATCAGTGGCACCATTGAAGAACTGATGAAGCTTCAGGAAAAAGAAGGCGTCACAAATCTCGCTGAAATCGTTTCGGAAACACAGGGAACGCCTCAGGAAAAAGAAGCGGAATTAGCAGAGTTGTTGGTTCTCCCCAACAGTCGCTTTGTCGGACAAACTCTCGGCTCGGTGGAACTGCGTCGTCGTTATGGTCTCCATGTCTTGGCGATCCAGAGACACGGCATGCACATGAAGAGTAAAATTAGCGACCACCCTCTCCGTACCGGTGATGTATTGCTCGTACAGGGAACCCCTGAAAGCTTAGATCGTATTCGCGGCGAGGAAGGCCTCGTTCTCATGTCCGGGGTCGACGACGTTCTGGTTCGAAAGAAAAAAGCCCCACTCGCCATCGGGATCCTGATTGGAGTGATCATCATGCTGGCCACCCAGTCTCTGCCTATGGCTGCAGTCGCACTCGGTGGAGCAGTCTTGATGGTTCTTACCGGTTGCATATCCGGTGCCAAAGCCTACGAGTCAATACAATGGAGAATTCTCGTACTCATTGCGGGCATGCTCGCCATGGGCCTCGCGATGGAAAAAACAGGAGCCGCACTTTGGCTGGCGCAGCAAGTCACATCGCTTCAGGGATATCTGGGTTCAGAGGGTCTAGTAGTGGTCACATTGATCGCAGCGGCTCTTCTCACGGAGATGATATCCAACGCGGCGGTCGCAGCAGTCCTTGTTCCGGTTTCACTACAGATCGCACAGCAACTCAACGTAGAGCCCCATCCCTTTATCATGGCTGTGGCCTTTGGTGCGTCTCTCTCATTCCTGACGCCGATCGGCTATCAAACCAATACTCTGGTTTATGGTGCAGGGGGGTATCGCTTTGGCGATTTTGCCCGAGTAGGTGCACCACTGGTCATCGTCTTATGGATAGTGGCCGGGAAATTGATTCCCGTCTTTTGGCCGTTATAAGGGCGAGCTCTTTCTGTTTCTTCTCGTCGCCCGTTTACGGATGAGACTTCCCATCAAGGACACGAGTAAAGAGTACACTCCAGTTGGTCAGTGGTCGGATCAACTCCGCAACTGCCCGACGGCATCGGCAAATTACCCGATCCGCTGAACAGATATCCCAACAAAGCCACGGGGTCTGCAATATTTAGATTGCCGTCATCGTTAGAATCATGTGCATCTTCACAATCAGAATCGCCGGCACCACCGAACAACAGATCCAATGTCGATACCACATCTGAAATATCTAATGAGAGATCCTTGTTCGCGTCACCTCGAATGAATGAAATTCCACCACAGCCAACAGGTGTCGACTGGGGATCAGCAGGATCCGAGCACGCGAGAACTTCATCGTAGTTAAAAAAGCCATCCAGGTCTCTATCAACGGACATACGAATGACGGACCCCACATCGACGGCCATAAACGTAACTTCAGTCTCCGCTGAAGCAGAGGCTACGAGAGCAGAAACACTGCTCGACTCCGCAACACTGTCCGATTGCATCACAGCACCGTTACCAAAGAGGAAATACCCTCTAACGACCCCAGCCTGAAAGGCATGCGCAATCATTCCGACTCGTCCCAAAGCCGCTTCCTGACGCAATACTTCGAGTAAGGCCAACGTTTGAGGATTTGTATTATTAGACCCGTCAAACGTGATCTGCTTTCCAACGCCAGCATGAGTGTCATGCGCAGGTGAACCCTCAGGTTCGAATGGATTAGAATTGTTTCCTTCCGGAAGATCTGACCCCGAGAAGGCGAGCATAAACGCCACGAGATGTGCCAATTCTTGATCGCTCTGAACGTCAAAAGCAGGTTCTGCCAGGAATCTCTCCACAGAATCGACACTGCCATCATGGAGGAATCCAAATCCAGCAGTGTTCACTTGTTGAGTCGTGTTAAAGCCACTTCGTTTATAGATGTTTCTCAGTTGTGGGATTTTGATATTTCGTTGAGTCGAACCATCCACACTCACCACGCCGTGATGCTTTTCACCACTCGCCCCATCCGGAATAGTCTGCATCTGAAATCCAGACAAAGCCGCATTCGGCCCAATGCCGACGGGTAATGTATGACAAGTCACACATTGCAAGCCGCCATCCAGACCGGCATTTCGATACAGGTCCAATCCGATTTCGGCATTTCCGATTCCGAGAGGTTGCCCCTCTGGAGCAAATCTTCCTGTCGTGTAGTGTCCCTCTAACTCTATCGCTGTTGGCAGACTGTTATCCAAATTTCGAAATGGATTCGGAGGGTAATGAATAGAAGCGAGGAAGTCCTCAAACAACTGCATATCAGCCCCGACAAGAGGAAGGTCGTCACCATTGATATGAAGAAAGGCTCCGCCAAAAGCTTCAATCCCAAATCGGTCTCCACGCCAATGGTGCGGTTCTTTACCGATGATGTCCTGCATCGACTGGGTCAGCATCGGCCCCTTCATCGGATGGAAATCATCACAATCACCCGGAGCTGCCAGAGGCAGACCCATATTGCAAATGTCGGTAAAGAGTTCTACGTCCCCAGAGGGGTCGCCCAAGTCCCAGGAAAGTCGATCTGTGCGAGCATCGACGTGACAGGATGCACACGACACCTGACCCATTCCCGATGTGAGATGCGTATCGTATAGAAATTTACGCCCCTCCTTCACTGGAGTCGGAGTGGGATCATGGTGCTGAACTCGTCCAACAACCTGCCCCGTTGTCAAATCGACGGCAGCCAAACTGCCATCAAAATGCTCTAGGACATAAAGCCAATCCCCCTCTATCACCAATCCCGCCGCCCCTGCACCGACCTCAATCGGGGGAACAGAAAGATCTCGTGATCCGTCTTCATTCAATCGAATGACATTGTTAGATCCTTTGCCCGCCACATATGCAGTCGTTCCAGCCGAGTTCCAAACAAGAGCACGAGGATCTCCGATACTGATCTCTCGTAAGTCTTCGGCAACATTGGATCCCGTTGTCGGAAGATGAGGATTCAAATCATGAATGTTCGCAATGCTGATCTCTGGAAGCATCACATGAAGAACATCGATGAAATTTCCATTCAAATTGGGTTCATAGCGAATCTCATTATGAGCATCGGTTCCAATCACAGAAATCGCTCCATCGGTAGGTCTCACAGAAATCGACATACAGATATTCATGAGACTCGATATGTAAGAAATCGACTGATTAGAAGTATCGATGACGGCCACGTCATGGTCCGCCAGATCCCAACCTACGGGGCGACCACTGAGAGCCGCTTGTGGTCCACTGACAAAATCAGACCAATCAGATCCATTATCGTCTAACCACAGATCGGTCCCCTGCTTTCGAACGATCAGTCCCACTTCAGGCGGAGTTCCGGTAGCACCGTTAAAAGGAGGATTAAAACCTGCCCCACTATTGGGAGGAGGATTGAGGCCGCCGTAGGGTCCTGAAGGCTCATTGACGACATTCGGAGGGAAGGCCAAAGTAGAGGTTCCAAAGTCTCCTCCACCGCCCAAGAGAGTCGTCCCATTCCCTGATTCAAAAATTGCACAATAAACAAGAGAACCATCTGGACTGGTACTCAAGGCGCGAGGTTCCTCACCCACGATATTGAGCGTTTGCAAAAGAACAGGTCGCGCTTGGGTGGGGTCGAAAATCAAAATCTCATCTGTCCCTGAACAAGACACATACGCACGGATGGGATCACCTGCAAAAATCACGTCTGCGGGTTCATCCGAAGTTTGGATTGTCCAATCGATGGTGCCACGCACGAGATCTACGACACTGATCGAATCGGAAATCCGATTGACGACCCACGCTTTCTCAGAAGAGAACGCTCGAACAGAGACGGGGTCGATGCCTACAGGGATCGAATAAAGATGTTCAGGAACACCGTTAGCGACATCGTGAACTTCCAATTGGTCATCTGCGGTGTTGACCGCAAGCATCAAGGAGGACCCAGGAACTTTCTCCAGCGGATGAACCGGAGGACTTTCCCAGTTGACCCAATCTTCTGCAGGCTGAGCAGACAAGTCGATTGAAAACAATCCTCCATGAATGAGTAGGATCGAAATCACGCTCAGCGTACGGATAAATAGTGTCATTCTCGGCCTCCAGCAACGGATAACGGTTAAATCTAATCTTAAGTCCGATTTTATCGTGTATCGAAGTCAAGACCAACAAAACAAAGCTTTAGTAATTATGGGGATTCAACGCGAAAATACGTCGTCCATCCGGCGAGAGATATCTGCGAGTCGATCTCGGTTCCCCCCGGAGACTTCTGCAGAACCCCAGCCCTGGTAACCGACACGACGGAGAGCTTCCATCGTTCCCGCCCAATCTACTGAAGATTGGGGGTCACCAATTTTGCAACGGAATCCAGCCCAGACTCCCTCGGACTCCATCAGTTCTTTGGAGTAATCCTTGATATCCAACTTGATGATGCGGTGTGCTAATTTCTCTACCCATTCAACGGGTTTTTGATATCGCACGATGTTTCCGGTATCAAAGTACCACCCCACTGCTGGACTCTCGAACTGATCCACGTATCGAACCGCTTCGTCGGCATTGATAATGAAGTTGTTCCATACATTCTCAAAAGCGATTTGAACGCCCAACTCAGTCGCGAGTGGTATGAGCTCGTGAACAGCTGCAGTAGACCGCTCCCATGCTTGTTGATATGAAACAGAATCACTACAAACACCAGGAACCAACAAAACTGTCGTCCCTTCGACTTTCTTGCAATCACGAAGCGCTTGCTTCACTCCATCGATGCCGTCTTTTCTTTCTGCGGGGTCGTTGGCAGAAAGAGGCTTTCCCCAATGCGTCGAGCATACGATTCCTGGAATTTCTAATCCAGATTCCAGGCTGGCAGAACGAACTTCGTCCCAATCCACTCCTGAAGGAGAATCCATCTCAACTCCATCGAAGCCGACTTCTTTGAGAACTTTGAACTTCTCAAGAAGAGATCCCTCGATGTTCACCATTCCTATCTTCAGACATTTTTTCAGTTTCATCGTGGAACTCCCCGATGGACCTCGTGTCCAGAATGAAGAACACCCACTCATGAGACCCAATGCTGTCGCGGTCAGGAATACTCGTCGATCCATGATCATCCTCTTCCTGTTTTTCTGATCAGATCAGAGCTGTTTTTCCAGGGACTGCGACCAATGGGGTCGCCAAAGGTCCAAATTCCCACTTCTCAGGAAGCAGGCTCTCTTGAGACTGAAGAGCAAATTCGAGGGTGACCTCTTTGCCCGTGTAGGCACTCATTCGTCCCATGATGGCCGTCAGGGTGCTCATGGCGACACGCTCTCCCTCGTTCAGAACCTCATTGTTCCGAATACTCTCGATCAAGTCGGTGTGCTCTTGGACATATGGATTTTTCCCACCGCCCGGAGCACTCCAATTTCCAATCTTGCTGCTACTGATCTGACCGGATGGATTCGCAGTGCCATGGGTACCAATAATCTTCTCTGAAACCCTATTCCAGCACTCATCGATCTGTCGACACTCACTGAGCGCTCTCACTCCGCCATCAAACTCATACTCCACAGCAAAGTGATCGAAGATGTGTCCGTATTCGGAACCGGTTCTCACTTGCCGTCCGCCCATCGCAAAGGCTTTTTTGGGAGGTCCGCCGAATGCCCAATTCATCACATCAATATTGTGAATATGCTGCTCAACGATGTGGTCACCACTGGCCCAAGCAAAATAGAGCCAGTTTCTGCATTGCCATTCCATATCAGACATCTCTGGCGTTTGACGTACGGCCCACAATCCACCTTGATTCCAATAGACTTGAGCGCCCACCACCTCACCGATAGCTCCGTCATGGATCTGTTGCATCGTCTCGATGTAACCTTTTTGGTGACGACGCTGAGTACCAGCAACGACACCTAAGTTTTTTTCTTTGGCTTTCTTCGCGGCCTTCAGAACCTGTCGAATTCCGGGGCCATCCGTGGCCACCGGTTTCTCCATGAAGACATGCTTACCGGCTTCGATGGCCGCCTCGAAATGAATCGGACGAAAGCCAGGAGGAGTTGCCAATATCACAAGATCAACATCTGTGGCGAGTAATTTTTCGTAGGCGTCAAACCCGACAAAGCAGTGTTCGTCAGAAACGTCATACTTATCGCCGAGCCCCTCAAGGTTCGATCGGCTGGAATTCAAACGATCCTCAAACAGATCCGCCATCGCCGTCAGTTTCACTCCTTCGGCAGAATTGACACAATTACTGGCGGCGCCCGATCCTCGACCTCCACAGCCGATCAAGCCGACTCGTATCACGTCCGATCCTTCCGCCGAGACCATCCCCCCCATGAGCGAAGGAGCGAGTCCACCAGCAACAACAGTCGCAGCGGCACCCTTCATAAAATCACGCCGAGTCGCCTCAAGGCTATCAGAGTTCTTTTTGATTCTATCGGTCGATGACAAATTGGATTCCGACATGTGGTCCTCCTGTGTTCTTGCAGAAAGTTTTAATTCAACACCGAGTCTTCTCAATCAGTCCGAGGCTTCTTGCCCCTCCACAAATCGAGAAGAATGCTCCCAATGAGTGTCGCCTGTCCGACACTGTATGCCGCACCAGAAACCATGATCAGCATGACAAAGGATGGACTGTATCGAGCCAGCCACCAACCCCCAATATCACCCATCAATCCAAGTCCCATCAGCGCACAGATCCAGCCGATTCTTCGAGTAGGCCAAGCCGTCAATAGAGCTAAAAACAGCACCATCATGCCCTGTACAGACATACTCAAAGCATGAGCGTGAGTGGATGCTGCAAGAATCTTTACCGGAGTCGGCTCGACTTCTCTCGAAAAAGAGATCGATTTGATGTCATCGAAATATTCAAGAGACGGAATACCTTGAGACTCGGCGAGGTCACGTGTGTGACACTGAAGGCATTGCTCATCAAGAATTTCTGCCGGCGGGATTTCCAGATCCAGACTGTCGTAATCTTCGACGATTCGAGATCCGGATAACCATTCGATGAGGATTGAACGTTGGTCCGCCGGCAAAGTCTCCGGATGTCCATTTTCTAGAGCCTCTTTCAGTAAAGAAGGACTGTTCAACCCGTGATAGGCTCCCACCACATCATCCACGGAAAATTCAGGACGCTCGTCTCGATTTTCGTAGTGGTAAATCATGTGTTGAAAACTAGCCGCCAACCCCCCCAGTAAAACGATGCACAACCCGGTCAGACCTAGGCGAGCACCCAAAGGCAAGGTTGATAGTCCACCACCCCACTCTATCTTCACGATTAGGCCTCCTTCAGGTCGTCTGGAGAGATCTCTATCGTCCCACCCTCAACCACCGCTCTATGAGCAGCAATACCGACAAGCGTGGCTCTGAACCCTTCACTCGCTCCAGTCTTCGGTGCTTTACCTTCCTGACAACTGGTCAGAAAGTCTGAGACACCGTAGTAAAGAGAATCATGAGGAAGGCCAACTCCGTCCTTCAACTTGTTTTGACTCGCCAACTGGGTGGCATCTGCGATGAGAGTGATGCCTTCATCGTTAAAAAATCTCTGACGGTTGGCATAGACTTCCCAGCCCTGAGTCGCAGCATCTGCTTCCTTGAACATCCAGCCATGACTCCAAGCCAATTTAAACGCTGAGTTCACTCCATGAAGAACTTCGTATCGTCCTCCAAATGAGTTCCCCAGAGTCGCCTGATACTCCAGACATTCCCCCTGATCAAACTCCAGTGCGAGATTCACGGTATCAGCGACCTTACGACCATCATCCCATACCCGAACCGCACCATTTCCATGTATGCGTACGGGATACTTGCCGCTGAACCAATGGAAGACATCAAATTGATGCGTCCCCCATTCACCCGGCAGTCCCGTGGAGGTGGATTCATGGAGTCGCCAGTCTAATCGGGCCTGTCGCTCCGCTGTCGACGCCGCTTGGCGCCAACTGTCTTTGCGAGCGTTTTGAGCCCGCATCGAAACCAATTTCAGGAATGCCTCAGTGCGGTAAAAAGATCGAGCCAAAGAATAGACAGGATTAGATCTTGCTAATAAGCCCGCCTGAAACACCTTTGAACTTCCTCTGGCAGCGGAAGCAATCGCCTTTGCATCTTCGACAGTATGAGCTAACGGAGCTTCGCAATAGATGTGCTTACCTGCAGCGATACAGGCGTCCACCAAAGCGCGATGTTGATGAGTCGGTGTGCAGATAAAGACAGCTTCAACACTTTTTTCTGTCGCCAACATCTTGTCAGCGTCGTCATATGTCTTGGCATCCTTGACTCGACGTCCACCACTTCTCAGTCTTGGGGCGTCATTATCGCAAAGCGCGACAATCTGAGCCCCCAATTTCTGCAGTTCCGCAGCAACGGCACGGCCCTGTCTTCCAGTGCCAATGATAGCGACCGGGTAATCGTCCTGAATCGTGCGAGCGAATGTGTCGAGTCCCGGCAACAATGCCACTCCTGCGAGTGCACCGGCTCCTTGAATCAAGAAATCCCTACGATCCGTTTCCATCATTCTCCTTCCACGGGGAATTTATCCCCGAAGATTAATTTCAAATCTTGTCTTCAGATTCTGTGGGTAAAAAACTCCAGTGATCAGACTTCACTACTGAAACTTTAGAAGTCTTCTCGTTTGCGTTTGAGGAAGTCGCCATGCGCAACGGTCCCCAATCCATATCGTCAGGCATCGAAAATTGGATGGACTCTGAGAATCCAGAATTCACGGTCAATGCTGTCGACCAGGCATCTGATTCAGCAGCACTATTCGAACGCACCCAATATCCTCCGGATTCGGCATCGATCCACTCTTCGGTGAACGGATTCAAGAGATGCTCTCCAGCATATTGCCCCTTGGAAGCACTGACCGCGAGGCTTTGATCTCTCAACTCGAGGACTTCAGAGGATTGTGGAAGTTGTACCTTCCATGCAGTCGCACCAGGGGGGTGACCGATAGTCGAAATACTGCTATTGCCCCCATGAAGGAATGCGCTAGGAACCCCAGCGTCTCTCAAAATATCCGTCGCGAGGTCCATCGCAAAGCCCTTGGCGACGGCCCCTAGATCGAGTTGAAGATATGGCTGAAGTAAACGTATGGAATTCTTTGCGACATTGATGTCGACATTTGTAAGTCCGGTGAAGGTGGAATCTTTAGAAGCATTCTTCAATATTCCTGAATCCTCATGCCCGGATCGACGAGGATCCCTCTCCGACAACAAATGACCCACACATGGGTCAAATACACCCGCTGTATCATCATGCCAACGTTGACACTGACTCAACAACTCCATCGTCAAACCGTCGACGGCGACAGCTTCACCTTGTGATCTATTAATTTGGGACAACATGCTGGATGGAGAAAACGGACTCCAGCGCTGATGGCATAAAGATATCTCCTCAAGAGCTTCCTCGATGGAAGCCCTGAGCTGTGAAGCGGGAGCCCCTGCAGCGACGATTTCAAATCTCGTACCCATCGCCGCAAGGGCGCCCCGTTCAAACACAGATCAACTCCTACTATCCGATGGCAGAGGCCGTCATCGATGCAGGATCAAACTCGAAGGCTTTGCCCTCCCACATGGAGCGGGTCGCAAGGTCCACGATCACCATTATTTTGGTACCCAGTTCGACATTGGAATCGGGTTGGCGACGGGTTCGAATGCAATCGAGCCAATTTTTCCTCAAAGCATCTTGGTCGTTCCCGATGTTTTCGCAAATCACTTCTTGAGGGTCGACATCGTCTGCAAAGAGCCTCTGTGGCACCATTTTGCAGTTACCGCCATTCAGATAAACGGTGCCCTTATGACCTCGTACAACGGTCTCTAGGCCATTTTCATTACAGGTGGAACCGGCCACGATAAGCGTATGCCCTTTTTCAAACTGAACCTGAAGGTTCACCTGATCGTGGTTCTCCATCTTCTTGTCGACATAGTGACCACCGGTGGCGACAACTCTCGTCGGCCAACCTTGGTCCATCGCCATCACCAGTGGAGTGACTTCGTGGACCAACAAATCTCCTATGATTCCCGTGGATGCATCTTTGTAACGACGCCAGCGAGCATAGAACGCAGGATCCCACTCTCTTTTTCCGAGAGGTCCACACCACATATCCCAATCAAGAGTTTCACCCGGCTGCACCTTGGGATCGATCCCGTAGTATAACCATTCTCCATTTTCAGAATTTCTACAGTATGAAGTCTGACTAAAGGTCAACTTGCCAATGGCTCCGTCGCCCAGCATTTCTTGAGCCGCTTTGTACTTCGGGAGCATGATCTTTTGAGTTCCTATTTGAATCAAAACATCCGGATTCTTTCGAACCACCTCTCTTAAACGAAGTGCTTCTGGAAGTCTTAAGGTCATCGGCTTTTCAAGATAGACATCTTTGCCTGCCATCAGACAGTCTTCCGCCATTTTTGCATGCCAATGTTCCGGAGAAGCAATCAGAACGCCGTGAAGATCATCACGCTCAATCATTTCTCGGTAATCGGTGTAAACTTCGACCTGACCACCCTGTGAATTATTCACCTTGTCTTCCGCAACTTTGCGACGAACGAGATTCACGTCACAAACAGCAACGATCTCAACTTTCTCCTCGCCTTTTTTGGCGAAGCGAAGGAAGGAATCGATATGCCCGCCACCCATTCCACCAGTGCCAAGAATAGCGATCTTTACCAAGCCGTCATCGCCGACAGGAGAGCGACTTTTGGAAGACCCTATTGTTCCGGGTTCGGCTGTGATCCGGGTTCCACCAGGTGCGACGCAACCGGTAACGGCAAGGGCGCCTGCAGCAACTGCAGCCCCCTTGAGGAAATCTCTGCGACCGGTGCCAGCAGAGTTTGTTTCGTTTTCATTTTTCATGAAGAACTCCTTCTATATCAAAATTCAGTTTCTAAGCAGATGCGCACTCGGATCGGATCTTCCGCAGTAAATCACGAGTTGCCAAAATGCCGGCTTTTTCATCTCCGGCACCCTCAAACTCGATTCCAATGTATCCCTCGTATCCGGCGTCCATGACAATCTTCAACATCCTTGAGTAATCGGTATGGATCTCGTTTCCTTCTTCAGAAAACTCGTGGCTTTTCGCACTGACCGCCTTGGCAAAAGGCATCAATTCCTGAACACCCAAATAGCGATCATATGTCTTCCCGCCACCCAGATTAAAGTTGCCAAAATCCGGCAGGGTTCCGCAACGAGGCTGATTCACCATTTTCATGACCCCCGACAACCAAGCACCATTGGAAGATAATCCTCCGTGGTTCTCGACGATGACATTCAACTCCTGGTTCGCAGCATACTCCGTTAATCGAGACAGGCCATCAGCCGCTAATTTCATCTGTTCTTCATAGGAACCCTGACTGGCGGCATTCACGCGAATCGAATGACAGCCCAAACGACGGGCAGCGTCCACCCAACGGTGATGATTTTGAATCGCTGTTTCTCTGGATTTGCTGTCAGGGTCACCCAATTGGCCCTCTCCGTCACACATGATCAGAAGGCTTTGCACTCCGTGATCATCGCAACGTTTTTTCAACTCATCGAGGTAAGCTTCATCTTGCGCCTTATCCTTAAAGAAAGAATTGACGTACTCCACGGCATCCAGATCAAAATCATTTCGAGTCATTCCGGGGAAATCTAAATTCGTCATCTTTCCAGACTGTAACGATCGATGCAGCGACCACTCGGCCAATGAAATCTTGAATTTCATATGCTCACCTCCACAAGGGGGAGAACAATGTGGGATCACCTCGAGTCCACCGATGCTGAACCCTCCACAACCCATGAGGCCTGTCGCTAGCCCCGCTCCCGCAAGGCTCAAAAAAGATCGGCGATCCACTTGTGGTCTCTGCTGCCTCTTCATTGCGCTTCCTGATCAGAGGCGGTCCCGGACCGGGATCCCGCGGGGTACATCACTAACAAAATAAGAATGCATACCAAACTCGCCCACATGGGAACCCCGAATAGGCGCGAGAATGGGGCATGCCACTCTTCACCGGAAACGACTCCCGTGCCGTTCGCCCAATCGGAGACACCCGTAGCAATTTTACTGCCGACGATGGTACCTATGCCGACGATCACAAGGTTAAAGAGACTTTGCGCACTGGCTCGAATATCCGAGCGGCACTCTTCATCCACAATCATGAACGCGACAAAAATGAAACAACCAAAACATAGGCCATGCAAAGCGACGCCCAAAATCACGACGGGCATCGCACCGTCTCCCAGTAAACCTGGCGCATAGGCGAAGATCGCCATACGTAATGCGTAGGCGATCAAACCGATCAGGAGTAGTTGTTTACGAGAGAGCTTGACCGCTAAGAATGGGATCAGTGCTAATACGACGATTTCACTGATCTGCCCCACGGTCATCAAACCGCCGCCACCAATACCAAAGATCATATTGATGGAACTGGCAAAATCACCGGCATTGAATTGTTTCTGAACTTCACCTAGAAATCCTGCGGTATGCACAAAGTAAAACTGATGGATACATGAGATCGGCACTGCTAGGAGGAAAAGGGTCAACAAGGGTTGCCGTTTAACCTCGCCGATTGCAGCCAGCGCAGCATTATCTTCAGCCTTGGGTTGGGGGGAAGTCTCAGGAAGAAGGAAGCAATAGAGACCCATCGCTCCTCCTATCATTGCTGATAATCGGAAGGCATCTGCGTACCCGGCAAAGACCTTCGCAGATTCTGCATTTGCGGCATCTCCGCCCGCGTAATTGATCAGAAGATGCTGCCCAATCAGGATCCCAGCGAAGATCCAACCCACAGTCCCCCACACTCGGACTTTGCCAAAATCACGATCCCGATCAGGAATATGATGAAAACAAAGAGAGTTTGTCAGAGAGAGCGTGGGTGAATATATCAGCGAGTAAATCAAACTATAGATCAGGAAAGAATTGACAGCCCCTTCACCGGGCTCGATCGAGGCCAATTTCCAAACCACAAAAGCCCCCAACAAGTGACTGAGTCCCAAAAACCTTTCTGTACGAAAGAATCGATCAGCCACTTGCCCGGCGATAAACGGAGCCAGAATCGCTCCCACCGCACCTACAGCGAACATGTTTCCGATGTCACCATCGGAAAATTTCATATGATTTTTCAAGTAGGGATAGAGCAAAGGTAGCCAAGCTCCCCAGATGGCATATTGAAGAAACATCATCCCGGAGAGTTTAAAATTGAGTTGCTTGGTGAGAGATTTTGTCACTTCACCCCTTTCCTCTGGAAGTCTCAGACCTGCGCAGGGTGGATTCCCCTCCCAAAAACAGGCATTCTGAAATCATGCAAAGAGCCATGTCGACAAGTTAAAGATCCTAAGCCTATTCTTGTCATGAGGCTACGACCGAGACCACAGTCGCCCACTTCGGCAAAATAGCATTCCGATCGAAGGAAATGGACGCTTCCTCACTGAAAGGATTCGCGATGCCCCCAAAGATGGCCGACACGATTCACCTGCGGGGTCAGCAATCGCTGATTCTCCTGCTATTGATCACCAGCTTGATTCAGGGGTGTGGCTCGATCCCGCAAACTGTGACTCCTATGAACCCCATCCAGCTCTTTAATGGCACCGATCTGACGGGCTGGACCGGTTTGATCGCTCCTCCCTCTAGAAAAGCTTCCTTGTCCCCCTCCGAGAGGACCAAAGAGCAAGAAGAGGCGGATCGCCTCATGCTTCAACACTGGCATGTGGAGGACAACAGTCTCTTTTTTGACGGAAAAGGCTCTCATCTCGTCACTCAAGAGGAATTTGAAGACTTCGAGCTCTGCCTTGAGTGGAAGATCACACCCGGGGGCGACAGTGGTATCTATCTCCGGGGTTGTCCCCAGGTACAGATTTGGGACATCCTGCAGCATCCAGAGGGCTCTGGAGGCCTCTACAACAATCAAAATGGTGGATCCAAGCCTCTTGTCGCGGCGGATCATCCCCCCGGAAATTGGAACCATTTCCGAATCCAAATCCGGGGGACGCAGGTCACGGTCTACTTAAATGACACCTTAGTTGTAAACGACACAAAGTTAGAAAACTACTGGGACAGATCCCAAACTATCCCATCCCGGGGGCCGATTGAACTCCAAAGCCACGGATCGCCCCTATACTTCAGATACGTGACAATAAAACCACTTTAGAAGTTTCATTTTCGCCGATTAAAAGAAACTAGTTTTATTTACCAAAGTAATACTTGAATCCTTTTGTAAACACCTAGAAACTATTAACCTGTGGCGAGATTTCTCGACACCTGTATTTACAAACGTCGTCATTTTATCGAGACGGCACGATTCGCTATTCCCCTGGAAGGCCAGATGACAATGTCACGCTATTTCTTACTCCCGTTTTGTATCGTTCTAATTGTCTTGAGCTCCCCCAATCTAGAGGCACAAACCATGAACGCGAGCGACGCAACGGCCGCTGCTGGCGCAAGTGTCGATATCGATTTCACTATGGACTCCGGTGCTGGAGACATTCAGGGCTGGTCCCTCGGTGTTTGCCATCCGGCGGATCTCACTGCGAATTCCATCTCAGACGGCGCAGGAGCAGCCAACAGTACATCTACCGTCAAAAGTGGTAGCCCCGCTGACTTCATAGAAACCAGCATCTACGCAGAAGGCTGGACACAGGGTGTCGTAATTTGCTTCACCGGTTGTGCAGTGCTTGCTTCTGGATCGAGTGACTTCCTCATGGCCACGACAACTTACGACGTGGATTCTGCCGCAACTCCTGGCACTTACCCCCTGGACTACTGCAGTACTTTAGGAAGCCCACCTGTCAGCACCGTGGTCGTTATCGGTGGAGCATCGACGACTCCGACTCAAAATAGCGGATCTGTCGAGGTTCTCGATATCCCCGACCCCACCTTCTCCTACACCGCCTCTAGCGAAACCGTCAATTACTCTCCAGACGATGGCTCCGCTTCCTTCAGTGTCGATGTGAGCGCGGCCGAAGTGGACAACAGCGCACTCGGAACCCCATTCCCCAATACCACTCAGGGATTCTCGATGGGACTCGCACATGACAACACATTGCTAGAACCCACTTCCGTAACCTTTGTCGGGCCTGTTGCAGCCCTTGACGGTGGAGCCGGACCCGGATTTGCAGAGACCAGTATTTACGCTGACGGCTGGACAGCCGGAGTTGTTTACTCCTTTATCGGAGCCGAAACCATTACGTTCAATACAGGTGGAGACGCCATTATTGAAGCGCAGTACTCCGCAGTCGCTGGAGCACTCACAGGTGACGAAGATGGAGCCACAACAAACCTGAACTGGTCGGGTGGACTCGGATCTCCCAATGTCAGCAATGTGATGGTGGTTGCAGGAAACTCATACCCAGCACAGCTGAACGACGCCACGATTACACTTGAGGCCGTTTCAGTCACCCCGTTCTTGCGCAGCGATGCGAATGCTGACAGCAGAACTGACGTTGCCGATGCGGTCTGGATGCTTTCCGATCTATTCCTCGGAGGCCCTCACACTGACTGTAATGGTGCCAATGATGCCAACAACGACGGAGTCTACGACACTGCTGATCCCGTTTTCGTCATCAACTATCAGTTCCTCGATGGCACTATGCCCAGTGCACCATTCCCGGATTGCGGTATCGCTGCAAATCAGCAGCCGATCGATTGCTTGGCCTATCCCAGCTGTAACTAATCAACGGACCAATGCACCCGAATCCTTCGGGGTTCGGTTCCAAGAAAAGAGGGGACTTGCTCACGCAAGTCCCCTCAATTTTTTTCTCGATTTTTCAGTGATTAAGGGCTCGCCTTGTCTCCACTTGAAAGGCTGACGGCTTCAGCCTGAATCCAACGAGCCACCTCTTCAGCCTCTCTCAAATTTGGAGTGCGCGGTTGAACTCCATTCTCTACCACGGAAAGGAAGTGTTCGATTTCCAATTGGTAGCCGCTCGTTTCTTTGAGGGGGATAACTTCTTCCCGGTCTCCTGAATACAATTTCAACTCTTCACCTTCACGAGCCATGTCGTAATCGGCGATGACCTTTGAGAAACAAACCCTATATCTCATTTGAAAAGGGTAGTTCGCGACCGGATACCAAGCCCCTTCTGCAGTCACAGAGTGTGGGCCATCTGGATAATCAAATGTCGACATCATTTGGTCATGACTCCCACTACAACTCACTTGAGAAGGGAGACCGAAAGTTGAAATAATGAAATCCACATCATGAATATGGAGATCTGTTAAAGCGCCTCCAGAGCGGCGCTCATCTCCATAAAAGTCCTGACTCCAACCTGGGGCGGCACCGATTCGCTGAAAGCGCGCAGAGATCACAGGGCCGAATTGCCCTGTCCTTATTTGATCATGAAGCCACGACCATCCCGGCCAAAACCGCATACACATCGCCGGCATACAGAGACAGCCTGTCTCCTCAGCCACAGTACTTAATTCGGCGATACTCTCAGGAGTGAGTGCCACTGGTTTTTCGACGAGTACATCTTTCCCAGCCCTCATAGCAGAACTGGCTAATTCGACATGGGTATCCGTGGGAGTACAAATACTGACAGCGGTGACCCGGTCATCGGTGAGGAGTTCCTCCAGAGAATCCGCTCGATGGATTCCGAGACTGTCCAGATCAACTGCTTCTGCTGCCCCTGTCTCGACATTCCCTGACTTTGTAGAGTCCACATCGAAACTATATACAGAGACGAGTTGAGCATCGCTGCCATTGCGAATGGCCCCTTGATACGCCTCAAGATGGGTCTTTCCCATGAATCCAAAACCAATGATTCCGATTCCAATGGTCATGCCATCCCCCTATCCCTTTTCGACAACCACTGATCAATTCGATCAGAAGCGATTCGTACATCACGGACACGTTCTTCGCCGGCCTCTCTCTCGATGACAAGGTCAACGTCCAAGGAATGGCTGCTCAAGAGTTCAAAGAAATTATCCCACTCCACAGCACCGTCTCCTGCAGGAACTTCAGTGCCCCATACACCCGGAGAATCGGCACCCAGAGCATCCTTGATGTGAATCTGCTTGACCCATGGCGCCAATCGATCGAGAGCTTGAATCGGATCTCCCATGCCATAAAGAATCATGTTGGCGGGGTCAAAGTTCACTCCAACATCCTCTCTCCCTAGGTCCGACAAGACTTCTACAAGTGTGTCTGCAGTCTCTTGGCCTGTTTCCAGAGCGATGTCACATCCCTGAGCTGAAAAAATGTCTGCTATCGTCGACAACCTCTCCAGCATCTGACCTCTTTCAGGATCGGTGTCGTCATGCGGAATAAACCCTGCATGAAAGGTCACGAGAGAGAGTCCCACTTGCTGAGCGAGAAGAGCATTACTCTTTGCAGACTCTACATTCATCTCCCAGGTTTCATCCGGGCGAACGCCTCCAGTTTTCCGAATAGAATCGAAGGTGGAATAATCTTCTCCGATCATCTCCATCATCCCACTGACGACAGAAATCCCAGCAGACTGAATCACCCTCAATTCTTCGAAGGCGTTGTTAGCGCGTCGTATAGGATCCAGGGCCAACTGAATCGAATTCACTCCTGTATCTTGAACCTGCACGACAAGGTCTTCAGTGTTTTCTGGGCGTAACGACCATGAACAGACTGCTTTCCTCATAACAATTCCTTTCAGTGCCAGATCATGAGTGAAGGACCGTTGAGAAGAGACGATGCTCACCACGCTGCACACGACGAAGTGTAGAAGAGCATCAGGTCCCTTACGATTCTTCGCAAGCACCCATCGAAGAGGACGTGGAAGTGGGCCTGTAAAAAGAATCGTGCTGAAGTGAGCGTGCTGGCAGAATCACTTCCCACCTGATGAATATGAATCCCCCTCATATCCGGGAGAACTCTGAATAAATCCAAACTCTGACAATTTCAACGGCGGCGATATCAACAGCAGCGATATCAACAATCATTTCATCCACGAGTTTTGACACTCATTGAAGAAGGTTTATTAATTATGGGGAATGTAAGAATGAAGTTCAGAGAACCCACTCGTGGCCTGTGCTGAGATGACGTGCTGAGAATACGTGCTGAAAATACATGCTGAAAATACATGCTGAGAATACGTGCTGAGAATACATGCTGAGAATACGGCGCTTCAAATCATGATGGGAATCATGAAAAAAGGGCCACGACTGGCGAGGACGACGGGACTCGAACCCGCAACAACCGGCTCGACAGGCCGGGACTCTAACCAATTGAGCTACGTCCCCTACCAGTCGAGGCCCCTGAGGAGTCCTACGGACTTTGGTAGGTGACTCGCACTTTTGTTTACAAAAGGTACAAGCCAGACGATGAAGGATATCCCCCGTCCGAGATCTGTCAAGTTGACCTCTGGGCAAACCGGAAAGGACTCCCGAATCAACGGCCGAAAAAACGATCATCTCGACCAAATTCTGCGGTCTTCAAGCGCTAACAAGGACCTCGCCCCGTGGTCATTTCCTTAAAAAATCAGTCGTAAAATGGCCCAGAATCCAATCCCCAGAACCACCGCCAATTTCCCCACAAGGCCTAATGTCCGCCCAATTGCTGAAGCCAGACCAACCTGAATCGCATGTTCGTTGCCGCCCTCCTGAGGGGCCATCTTTTCTCCGAAAACAGCCCCCACGAAGGTTCCGGCAATGATGCCGAAAATTCCCCCGACAAAAGGCATTAGAATATTTCCAAAAATGGCTCCCAAAAACCCCCCGAGCATGCCGCCCAAGGTTCCTTGCCAACGGGATCCAGCCGTCCGCCCCCCCAGCCAGCCACTGACGAATTCCAGTAATTCGGCCATGACGCCCAGACTCAAGAGAACTGCCAATTCTGTCGCTGAGGGACTCATTTCTTCTGTGGCAGAATCCCCCGCCACCAGCCAAAAGACTCCTGAGACCAGGACAGGTAGAAATTGTCCCGGAATACCCAGTGCGATAAGAAGTGCGCCTCCCATCGAAGAACTGAGCAATACGAGGTGGTAGATCCAATCCTGTGACTCCGCTAGGCTCTCTAACATTCCGAGAAGTCCTTTCAGACTGAACGGCTTTTCATCGTTAATGATGCTTGAAAGGATGCCTCCTTGAAATCACCAGACAAGTGCCCAGTTCCCCAACTCATTTCAACTCCCCTGAATTCCACAACTTCGAAGGCTTCTGGCTTTCTGATCACTTCCCGCTGGAATGTGCCGGTACTCTTCATGTTGATCTGCATCATCACCGCAGGGTGCAATATGGGTACACCGCAACTGAAAGACTCCTCCGATCCTCTCGCGGTTCAATCCAAGCCCTCTAGGGAAACTTACCAAAAGGTCTTAAAAAACGACGAATTGTTGGGATATGTCGGCGAAGTCCAGCTCACGACGAAGTCGGGAGGAACACAAACCTCCTCGGTCATTTTTAAAGTTTATGACACAACCTTCAATTTCTTGGGTACCTACAATGAATTGGGACGCACACACCGATTTGATAAAAACTCAAAGACATTCTTGGGGAATTATGAACCGGAGGATTCCTTCCGCCAAATCATGGAGGTGGATGGAATGTTGAGGTTTGAAGACGGTATTGAATGACCGAGTCTATTTCGAATTCGAAGAAAGGGCGAATGACACGCTCACGCATCTTGTGGTGCCTGTTCTTTCTCTCTGCACTGATCAGAATCGTGGCTCTTCTCGACTTGTCGCTCCACGATATCGGATTCAAATACCCTCTCGTAGATGAGATGACCAATGTCGACCAGGCACGTGCCTTTCTCAAAGATGGGCCTGGAGCAGGAACTCCTTTCTGGAAACCTCCTGGATACCCCGCTTTTCTCGCCCTTGTAGGACTTCTAACGGGAGACCTCGGCCCTTCAGGCCAAGGTGTGCCATTGCACTATGCTTGGATTGTTAAAGTCTTACAGGTGCTGCTGGACTCTCTTGCAACCGTTCTGCTAGCAAGGATGGCATGGGATTGGGCTGGCCGACGTGCAGCCCTACTGACGGGTTCCTTACACTCCATCTCATGGATGTCTATTTTTAACTGTGGACAATTTCTCGATACCACTCTGTTTTCATTTTTCATCGTTCTTGCTGTGGATCTCGTCTCAAGAGAACTCTATTCCACGAGAGAAGTCGATCGACGCACCCGCACTTCATTTGAATTCCACTGGCTTGTCATCGGTTTCATCACAGGCTGGGCAAGCATCACCCGAGCGGTAGCCCTTCCTCTGAGTCTTGTTTTTACGATTCTGGTCATCCGACATTGGCGAGAGTCTCCTCGTCGCTGGAACATCCTCGCAGCCTATGTTTTCGGACTCATTCTCACACTCAGCCCCGTGATGAGCCTCAATCGCTGGATCGGAAACGATACCGTCACCATCAGTTCAAATGGTGGCATCAATCTCTACATAGGAAATCGCCAAGGAGAAGGAATCGGCTCAGATGGATTGACCTCTGTTGCCGCAGGTCCCCGTTGGGATGATCTCCTTGAAAAAACTGCGCATCTCGAAAAGCCTTCGCAAAGAAGTGCTCAATACGTGTCTCTGACCCTTCAAGAGATCCAAGAAAACCCAGGAGCCTGGATAAAACGATTAGGCCTCAAGGCCATGGCGCTGGTCTCGGCTAGAGATGTTCCCAACAACAAAAACCTTGTCGAGGAAACCCAGAGAAGTTGGATCTTCAAGTCGCTCTCATGGCTACCGGGGTCCTCTGGAGGCATTATCTCCTTGGCTATTTTTGGAGCATGGCGACTCCGACGAGAGTTACTGACGAAAGCTCTTCCTCTCGTTCTCACTATCGTCGTCTTAGGAGGCTTGACCTGGCTCTTCTTCATCGCAGGAAGGTACAGAGTTCCACTCCTCGCTTTGGGTTGCGTTCTCGCGGGAGCAGGCTTGTTCCGAACAGCCTTGAACTGGAAAGATGGAGCTCTTTTCCTCTTCATCGCGACAGTCGTTCATGGGATCCCTATTCCAAGTGACTCCCTCATGGCTTCTTACTGCATCGACCCGGTCGCCATAGGTTATGTTCATGAACAACGTCAAGAGCCAAAAATCGCTGAAGATTGGTATCTGCGCAGCCTGACTCAAGATCCAGACGATGTCCGTGCTCTCCACAATCTCGGACATCTGGCTCAGAATCGGGGCGAGATCGTTGTCGCAAAGAAATACTTTGAACAAGCGACCAGCGCAGATCCGAACCATGCACCGTCATGGAATAGCCTGGGTACGTTGCTGGTGATAGAAGATGGACCCGAAGCACTCCGCTGTGTTCGACGAGCCGTCGAAATAGATCCTCTTTATACCAATGCATGGATCAATCTAGGACAACTCTTCGAATCACAAAGAATGTATCCTGGAGCCTTGGATGCTTATCAAAGAGCTCGACGCCAAGAGCCAAACAACAACTTAATTATTCTTTTGGAAACAAGAGTACGTCTCGCCAGAAATGAACTACGACAGGCGGCGAGGTTGTTACGAAAAATCAGTGTGGATCCGCCGGAACCGGCCCTGCGCGAGTTGAGGGCTCGGCTGACCCAAGAACTCGACAGCCAAACGAATATCGTGGAATCTCCTTCAGAACAGGACGCAGACCCACTCACTCCTACTCAGCCTTAATCTCATGAGTCGCAGATGTGCTCTCAGGATTATGGAGACACCTGTTGCCAGACTGTCAAATAATCTCTGCGTGTCGCTGACTTCCCCGACTCATCGATCCAGACATAGTTGCCAGTCACGATATCCATCAGACCATCTCTATTGATGTCATCGACATGAATCGCCGAATGAACAGGGTTACCCTTTTCGAGGCTCTTCACATCCCAGGCTTTAGCATTCCCTAGGTTTTCTGCCCAAACCAAGGAATCCCAACGATCCCAATCCTCTATCGGGAGTTGCGGCATGAATGCAGCCCCTACAACATCGTAATCGCCATCGCCGTCCACGTCTCCCACGGCAGCACGCTCACACCCGGGAAGAATTAAGATTTCCCTCAACTCAAGAAATTGAGATCCCACTCTTTCTAACCAACGAACACCATGAATAGGCTTTGGCGTGTGATCGTCGAGAGTATCTCCATTGACCAAGATCAAATCTCGGTCTCCATCCCTGTCCAAATCAACGCGAAGTAAATCGGACGAACCCCAGGCCGCGTGTGGAAGTCTGAGCAATTCACTGACGGTGAATACACCCTCTCCATCATTCGTGAATTGCAGCAATACTTCATGCTCCTGGGAGAGCAAAGCAATGATGTCTTCGTCATCGTCGTCATCCACGTCGTCAATGATTGCAGCAACGAAACCATCACGCTCATCCAGTGTTTTGACAACGAACTGATTCTGAATATTTTTGAGCCAGAGCAACTGACCCGGACCACGAAAACCAAAGGCGCAAACGACCATGTCAGTGTCATCGTCATTGTCCATATCAGCGACGTCAATATCACAAGCTCTACCCAAGTCCACACCGACAGAGGAGACTTCCCAGCCTTCTTCCGAATGCGTCAGGAAAGAAACACCACCCTTTTCTTCATTGGAGGGATTCATGCCTCCCATAGAAGCGACGAAGATTTCAAGTCGACCACTCCCATCAAAATCACCATGACTGATGGCAGCAGGATAGTTGAAATCAACAGAACCCATGAAGGGTCGAAGCATCGAAGAATTCAGTTCCCCATATGGCATCGCTAAAAGTCTGCGACTTCTCATTTCAGAGACGAGAATCCCCTCAGGAACGCCACGCTTTCCTTTGAATAGCATGATATCCGAGACCGCAGGAATGCGTTCGCTCTCTAGGCCTCTCGGAGTCAGCTCTACTTTTTTAAATGCTAATTCTGTCTCGAGTGGATGTTCGAAATACTCTAATTCTTCAGGGGCTTCTCGTTCGTACCAATAGAGAGCCACAGCAATATCCTCGACAGAAGCAGCGGGCTGATTCCACGGGCCCACCATTCCATTCATAGAAAGGATGACTTCCTCCCAGGCATGGCGTGGCAAAGCATCGGCTGGCAAGGGTGCATGACAACGACTACAAGCGCCCATGACCAGATTTTCGGCATTCGCCATCTGCTCCTCGGTCAGCTCGGGAAGATCGGAACGTTGAAGCCCTTGAGATGCGGACCTGTCACGAGAAGATTTCACGGGTGAAAGAGGAGTACTGACTTTCTTGACAGACGACTTTGGAGGAGTCTTTTGGGGAGGTTTCGAACTTTCGAGTACGCAGCCCGTCATGACGGAACTCATACACATAAGAACAAGGCAGATGATTCTCTCAAAAGACTGACATGTTTGTTTTTTCGTTTTCAACACTGGATTACCCCCCTTGATCGGCACTAGAATACCATCTGAGTGGGATTCTACACTCATTAGTGTTTGGTCACTGAGTGTTTGGTCATGGAGTCTTAGGTCATGGAGTCTTAGGTCACTGGCACTGCTGTTGCAGTTCCGCCTCAATTTCGCATTTGGCTCAGTATCGCTCCGCATTTGGCTCAGTATCGCTCCGCATTCGGCTCAGTGTCGCTTCAACACTGCCCCTGCAGCCGGCAAATCTTCAAGAAGAGGAGAATAGGTCTTTCATGTCCTTGACCCCGTACCATTCCAGTTTGGTTCTATTGTCGATTCTCATCTCGACCCAAACCGTTCCCGATACCAGTCCTCAAGTTTTAGGCCGCTCAATAGAAGCGACTCCCCTCATCGCTAGCGCCGACACTGATACCGAAAAACCGACCTTTAAGTCCCCTGAAGGTCAGGAAAAATACGATCTTGGAGTAACGTCGTTTTCCGAGCGATTATGGAAAGATGCCAATAAGGCATTCAAGGCTGCCCGAAAAAATACGGCAGATAAATCATCTCGATCCCATGTCGATCTTTTTGAGAAGGCGTGCAGTGGTGGAAAACTCCTCGACAAGGTCCAGAAAGATATCGACAAGGAAAAGTGGCGCAAAGCATGGTCAGGGCTAATGAATCTTGAGAAAAAATACGGCGAGACACCGCTGATGGATTTTCTCAAAGAAACTCGTGACGTCATCTATCCAGAATTGTTTTTGGATCTCGCGACATTCGAAGAGCCCCCTCCTGAACCCGAAGTCAAAGCAAGAGCCGCTTGGCCCGAAAATGAAACGCGGATCACAAAAGATCCGGATGTCATCTTCGAGGGTAAAGGTGCTTTGCAATGGGGAGCGGGCAACACGGGTGGCGGAGCATTCGGAAATTTTGCTTTTGGTCGACTTCCGCTCGCTAGCCTTGAGGACGTCGTCGTAGAGGACTATCGGATTTTAAATATCTCGATCTACAATGAAGACGACAACTTTGGGAAATATGTTCTCTACTTTGGGCCCGAGCCACTCGGTGGAGTTCAAGCGGGAGGCGGTGCTGGAGGATTCGGAGGACTCGGAGGACTTCTCAGAAACAATTGTTATTCGCATTATTTGACGATTCGGAAAAAAGGCTGGAATCACTTCCGAGTAGACCTGGTCAAAGATCTGAAGAAAGATCCCAAGCTCACATGGACAGATATCCTGTCGCTGTCGCTGTTGACGGTCCCACCATCCCACAAAAAAACACTGGTCATCGACGCCGTGAAACTGGAAAGGCTCTGAGCTCTCGTTACGGAATCAGGTGAGATCTTGTCTTAGGATGAGATTTCGTCTCTCTGGCCTCTCGATAACCAACGCCGCGGCTTCAATAGGCTGTCGTCTAAAACGGCGATGCCTTGCACCTTTCCGTCCGAATAAATGACTCTGTCTCCAGCCGTATTTTCGTCTCCAGCAGCATCTTCGTCTCCAGCAGCATCTTCGGTCACTTCAACTTCTGAGCCCTCAGCTGCTGTCACTTCGACAGACTGCCCCTGACCCATTTTCAATGCTAAATCGGTAGAGACCGCCATCGCTGGTAAATGTGAAACCAGCCTTTCAAGAGTCCACCAATGCTCACGAGTCACTCGATCGACTCTTAAAGCATCCTCCGTGCTGTGGACACCACAAGAAGTCCTACGCAGAGCCATCAGGGTGGCTGGGACTCCCAAAGCCTCGCCCAGATCATGAGCCAAACTACGAATATAGGTTCCAGGACCGCAGCTCACCTCGATCCGACAACGTGCCCCATCCCACTCCAGTATCCGAAGTTTTTCGATTCTGACGGGGCGAGCCTTCAGCGGAGTCATATCACCCGCTCGCGCTCTTTTGTAGGCTCGTTGGCCATCCACCCTGACAGCACTATGCGTCGGGGGAACTTGCATCTGTTCTCCGATAAATTGAGGAAGAATCGCTTCTATATCACTCTGTGCAGGAAGTGACACCGACTCCGCTGAAAACG
>JACKQG010000536.1_pt1 | contig 55384 bp, 72 predicted proteins | sample 8237621 | NCBI WGS metagenome assembly JACKQG01 (sample SAMN15677084, study PRJNA649215) | marine metagenome | biome: marine; feature: Black Sea; material: saline water; isolation source: suspended particulate matter (SPM) from the Black Sea western gyre | collected 2013-06-09/2013-06-10 | depth... | reverse complement strand
AAAAAAATTCAAAACATGATTAAAGATAATCTTGATTACGCTTAAATAATTAAGAGTACCCATTTTGTATTGATTAACTACTGTTTTCATGAATAGTATTACGTATAATCAGCTAAAAAGGTTTCGAATAAGTCTAAGTTGTTAATACTTTATTCTGTATTTGGCTGTTGATTGGGAACAAAAATCCATACATTGAAACTTCAAGAGTTTTTTCTAATATTGATAAATTTGACTAATAAAAATTAACGATGTCCTTTTTCCCACTGTTCATCTGTCATCCATGCATTACCAGAATTTGCTGATGGAAATTTGAATTTTGGCTCATCTAAAAGAATAGCAACAGTATGCAATAATGAATAAATTTTTGAAATAATTGTATTTTCAGGCTCTACTCCTTCATGCACCACTTTATGTCTCATGTCAATCACTTCAATAGTTTCTTCTAATTTTTTTTCTGGAATTTCCACAGCTGTACCTATAGCAACTAGTTGAGACGATGATGAAAGATTCCAAAATCCTCCTAGTTCTTTTTTCAATTTTGATTCTTTATCTAGTCTCATATTGTAAAATTCAGCTGTGGCTAATTCCACTGCTGTGGCTCCTTCAATAATTGCATGTCGTAAGTCATTTTGATCAAGATATTGATGTGTTCTAGCAAGAGTAACTTCTGCAATTGAATGATGTTGATATTTTTTTAATATTTCTCGAAAATTTTCCCAATCATTTTTGGTGATAAATGATTTAAAATCATTAATGCTTGATAGAGTTAATTTCATTGTTGGAAGTTCGTATTTTGGTTCATAATCTTGCCATGTTTGACCTTCATCCTCTGACCATTTAATAAAGAAAAATCTACAGTAACTTCCTATATCTTGTTTAGAAGAATCCCATTTTTTTATGTCTCGAAGCCAATATTGACCGAATCTTATTTTAAGTAAGTAAATAAATTCAGAAACTGGTTCATATACTGCTTTTACAAATTTTTTTCCTATCTCTTGATATTCATCCGATTCTATTTTTTCCTGTTTTAAAGCATTCAATTGATTATCTGTAATACAATCAATTTTTAGAGAACCAAATAATCGACTTGCACCTAAAACTCCTTGTCTTTTCATTATTGATTCATCTACTTCTTTACGATTAGAATCAAATTCAATCCCACCATCTCTAACATAACCTCGTCTGTCAAACCAGACATTTAGCGTAGTATGTGGAACCTGTGTGTCTAAAGTGATTGCATCTATTTCTCCATTTGGAAGCCATCTGTGAAATAATGGTCCCTTCTTCTTATGACCAAAATCATGACTTTCTATTGGAACTTGGAAAGAAAGAAAGATTGATGCCATTCTAAAAATCAATTAAACTTAGTATAAAATAAATTCTGTTTTATAGACTCTAAGTATTTTCCAATTATTTGAAATTCTCTGAATGTGCCTAAGAAGATAAACGATCATGTTTTTGTTAAACTAGATGGGAAATTCAGCAGCAATTAATCTCTGTTCAATAGTTTGCCTATAAAGATGATTTAATGAGTATGTTCTGCCTTGCTTTAATCTCAAAACTAATCTATCATTAACTAATTTTTTTAATTGCTTATCTGTATTTTTACCATTATTTTTTACAACCATTCCGATACGTCTTTTCATCTTTTCATAATTAGTATAATCTTCACCCCATGCACCTTCTTGCCATAAATAAAACAAGATTGTATCTTGTATCTCAATATCAGTCATTGTGCTTTTAACCAATAGTACTCAAATGATACTATTCGAGATTAATCTTTAAGTATATTGATTATACTATTCATAATATGACTGAAGCAGAATCAGGTATAATTGCACTTTATGGAGATTCCCCACGTATGAAAATGGTTGATTTTTTCATGACTTTTCCAAAAAATGAGTTTACTGTACCTGAATTAGTTGAGGGTATTGGTATGAGCCGTACTACTGCATTCAAAGAAATTGATAAATTATTAGCCAATGACATGATTTTACAATCTGGCAATGTTGGAAAATCACCAACTTACAAAATTAACAAAAATAGCTCAATAATTTATCTGATGCAAAAGATGGTCAGTCTTAGAAGTAAGACAGCAGCTACATCACAAATAAGAAATAGAACATTAAATGCACTGTTAAGAAAACAATTAGAGACAATAGATCAATTATATAATAGAGAGACAATGCTCAAAACAGAACTCAAGTTAACACGTACTATGATTAATGAAATCCCAGCACAATAATCTAGTTCAAATCACTAAACATCATAAAATCTGAAATTGAAGAATTAATTACTTAATGTGAATTCTATCAATTCATAATTAATTGTTAGGAAATAGCTAAATATCAAATCAACGTATTATTCTAGCATGTCAACCAAACATATCAAAGATGATAATTCACAACTATCATCTGGTGAACTAAAATCCAAAATCCAAAGAGAGGGAATTTGGCCACAATACACTCAGAGAATCAAAACTCTAGAAAGAGCTGAAAAGGAATTCTGGAAGCTGTTTTCCCAAGAAAATGATTCTTTAAGAAAACGTGCAATACTAGAAGACTTGGTAAATCTGCAGCCTGTGCTTTCAAACTGCTATACTACTGCAGTAAGCATGTTAATTCCAGATAAAGAAATGAAAAACTAGCCTCATTTTCTTTCTTATTTCTCACAATATCATAAATAGCACAATATCTAGATATTCAATTACTGACTTCAGAACAAAAAAAGTAAAGTATAGAATTTAATTCACTATCAGAATCTTTTCATTAATCAGATATTTTATCGCATTAAGCAATTCTTCTTCTGAAACTTCATCTGCAGCATACCATCCAAAGATGTTCTTAACCCAACTAGGAATTTTTTCAGTTAATTCTAATCCTACTGCCTGCTCAATAGAATCGTATTGAGGATAATTTTCATCAAACCATTCTTTGTATTTTGGTTCATTGTTGTATCTGTCAACATAGTATTGTGGGTCTTTAGTCTTATCTACAAATGATGCAATCTTTGATTTTTTCTCTTCTAAGTCACGCTTTGCTTCTGCAGCCCTTTCTGCCTCTCTTTTTGCCAATGCATCAGATATAGCTTTTTGTTTTTCTGCTTCCTCACGTTCGTCTTCTGCTTCTGCAAGTGCAGCTAATTCTTTTTCATCAGCTTCATGTTCAGCTTCTATCTCTGCTTGCTGTCTAAGAATTTCATCAGGTGGAGGATTAGTAGTAACAAAAACTTGTGAGAATTGAGAATCATTCATGTTATGTTGTGTAGAAGCAACAAGACTTCCATCAAAATTTATTCCACCATCACTACTGCCTAAAGTAGTTAATTGAATAATTTTTTCAAGCTCAATATCATATACTAATAAACCACGTTCTGGAAGTAATACAAATTTTCCATCTCCACTGATATCTACATGGCTGTTAGCAAAAAAAGCATCTCCTTCGGGACTGATACTGATTAATTTTGTTTGAGATGTTTGTAAATCATGTAAGAAGAAACTAGTTTCATTATTCTCATCATTTTCTACTAAATTAGGTACGCCTGATCTAAATGCTAAAAATTTTCCATCAAAATCTAAGGTTCCTAAATCACTGGTTGCTTGAATGTTAAATTCATCAATGGGTTTACTAATCCAAATAATTTTTTTAGTATCTACATCATATACAAACAAATTTCCTGGTAGCATGTCAGGGAATTCATCCGATTCTCTTTCTGCAGTAAAAACAATTTTTTTACCATTTCCACTAATGTCAAAATCAGATGCGTATACATCTAAAGCTGTTGTAGTACGACTATCTACATCAAACAAAAATAAATTCCCATCAGATTCTGATCCCAAATCACGTGAATTTGATCTAAACAAAACTTGTTCCCCATTCTCACTAATTACGGAAGGAGCACCATGGCCTTGGGGTTGATTACTTTCCCCAGTTTGTGAACTAGGTATTGGAGCACTTACCCAAATTGTTTCACCTGTTCTAATGTTATGTAAATAGACATCATCATGTTGATTTACATCATCAGAATCAAAATCAGCACGAGTGTAAAATGTGACAAGATTTCCATCTCCGCTTATAGAAGGATAGTTACTCTCATGAGCTTTTTGTAAGCCATCCGAAGTGATACTAACCAGATAAGTTTCCCTGTTAACTATGTCTCTAACAAAGATGTCCATAGAATGATTTCTATCATCATCAACTAAGTTACTGGCCTTTGACATGAATACCACATAAGCTCCATTTGAACTCAAAGTAGCAAGATAGCTATTTTCATTTCCAGGTTCACCATCAGGTGAAACACTAACCATTAAGGGATATTCTTCAGCATAGATAATTGAGAAACTAAAACTTGCAATAATTGCTAAAAGAAAGATAGAAAAAATGAATTTCATAAATTCTTCACAGGTGCCAAGGTAATAAAACATCCATCAAAAATCAGGTCAAGATTACTTCTCTTCATAGTTTCGAGTATTTTTTTGTCTGATTTGGCTTGTACTTCACGTAATTTCTGAACTTCTTGTTTTAACTCATTAATCTCTTCTACTTTGTCACGTAATCGACTTATCTCTAATTCATTTTTTGTTTGGTCAAATATGGTCAAATCAGGCTCTAGTTCTAGATACATCTCTAGTTTTTCATCTTCCGTCATTCTATCATATTGCATCAAATATCCTCCATGACCTATTATTCGATGTGCATAGTTTTCACCATGCTTTCTTGCAGCCTTTGTAAAGAAATAGGCCCTAAAACTATGTGATGTTATTTTTCTATAGTTGTTAGACTGGTATGTTTCTGTAAAATCTATTCTATCTAGTAATCTAGTAAGTGATTTTCTTACTGATGGGTCTAGTAGTCTTTGATTTTTTCTTGCAAAAATATAATCTTCTGTTTCTAGTTTGTCAACTAGTGGTCTAAGATAATCTTCTGCTTCTTTTGAAATGTATGTAGTTCTTCCGGCTCTAGTCTTTGTAGTTGCAGGAACATTTACCTTGATTCGTTTTGTTGTAAAGTCAAGGTCTTTTTTCTTTAAATTTATTGCCTCACCAATTCGCATTCCAGATGAACCCAGAGTCAGAAACAATGCCTGTTATCTGATTGAGCAAAACCATTTACAATTTGTCTGTAAATATCCTGAGATAAAGGATATCTTTCCTCTCTAGTCTTTTTTCCAAATCTTAGAATTTCTTTAATGTCTTGCTCATATGTTTTAATTCCTATATGAAAGAGATACTTGCGTAGATTGGAAAATAATATCCTAATTGTATAATTTCCCAGTCCTCTGTTCTCATTCCAATTTATCCAGTCTTGAAGCATTCCATAAAGTGCTTCATCATAGGCTTCCTGCTCTTGTGTTTTTTTAATTGCTTGTAATTCTTCAACTATATCAGCGACAGTTCTGTTGTTGTATTTTTCACAAACAAAATCTTCAAAGACCTTTATTGCATACAACTTGCTTTGTCTAGTACGTTCCGGAACTGTTGCAAGTTTTTCTTCATATGATTGATTATCTTTTTTCTTTGAAAGGAAGCTAGTCATTGTATAACCTCCATTACGTGAGTTTCACATAAAACCTCAAAGAAAAATACGGTCTTTACGGGATATTTTTGGTACTTACCCAAACACATTAAATAATTAAGAATGTTTTTTTTGCTGGGCTTGTAGCGCAGAGTCAAATTGACGCGCAACATGGATAGCGCAGTAGCCTCCTAAGTTACAGGTCGAGGGATCGAAGCCCTCCAAGCCCGTTTAATTTTTAAAATTCTTTGAAATTTAAATACAAAGACAAATGGCTGAAGATATGAAAATTGTTGTCATTTCTGGAAGTCCAAGAAAAAATGCAAATACACAAGTGATAATGAAATATGTTTTTGAATATGCCAAATCAAAAAACCAAGATACAAAATTAATCAATCTTTCTGAAGGTCAAATTGAATACTATAGAGGACCAGATATAGAATATAATGAAACAACAAAAATGGCTGCAAGTGATATTATGGATGCAGATGTATGGTTAATTGGATCACCAATTTATAATTCATTTTTTAGTTCAGCATTAAAAAATCTGTTTGAATATATTGATTACAAAAAAACTCCAGGAAAGGTTGCAGGAATTACAATTTTAGCTGCTGGAAATATTGGTTTTGTCAATGTCCAGACATTAATTACACAGTTGTTATCATATTTCAGAGTAATAACAAACCCAAAGGCTGTCTTCCTTACTACTGAATCCGTATCTAACAATTCCATTACAGATGAAGATACACAGAATAGATTAAAAGAAATGGTAGATGAAACTTTAGAAATTGCTTCTAAATTACATCATAACTAATCTAAAGATTTACTCAGTATTTTTACAGGATAATTACCATGAAATTTAGCCTCCATTCAATCAAGTTCAAATTGAGTATTCTAAATTTATTCTAAAAATTATTGTAAAAAATTTAGATTATTATGATATAATTGAAAATGTTGTTTTACAATATTTTCTTTAATAGATTATAATCAAAGTTGGCTGTCTTTTTATCAATGTTTTGTGTAATTGATTTTTAGTTTTAATTAATTTATTCAAAGTATTTTATTTTACAAATTAATTTATTCTCTAAAGAAAGTGGTATTAGAAATTCTTAGACTAAATTATTCTTCATATACTTTTAAAAATATTATTTTGAGCATTAAATCCAAATTAAGAAATAATTCTTCAAATTCATTGATCTATAAAGTGTAAAAGTCTAATACGGACATCAGATAGAAGATATACTATTGAATGTAAAAAAGGATCCTACTGAATTGTGTTCATGTAAATGCCATTTTGGTGGAGCAGTTAGTTGTCCTGGTTGTAAGGATAATCATGGGGAAATTTGTTGCCACTGTAAAGATTAGAATTAGTTACTTAGTTTTTTTTCCAGAAGCTAACATTTTGAGATTAGCTAGTTCGGTTTTTAGTGATTCTATCTGTACAAGAGTTTCAAGATTAGAAATTTCTTGATTCAATCTTTCAATTTCACTATCTTTGAGTTTTACAGTTTCTTTTACATTATTTAGTTCAACGGATAATTCATTTTGAATTTGCCTAATTTCTAAAAGATTCACTTGAGAAGTAGTTGTGGTTTGAATTGTTTGAGAATTACTCAAGCTTTTTTTTTCAGTATGTGAGGGAGCATGATTATGCATGTAATCTGTACTCTTTTGTGATATCCAGCAGGTGAAAGTCAAGAACCACATAATTGGTACTGCCATAATGAAGACAAAATTTAGTATTGGTGCAAAGTCAACAAAGTAAGGCCAAAGTCCAGTCAGTATTGCTGCAAAAACTCCGGTTACTAATGTGGCTAAATGGTTACCAACATATCCCATAATTATTTGAAAATATCATTATTTATAACAGTAATGCTAAAAATCACAAAATAATATAATTAAAAAGAAAAAAGAGCCGAGTTTATTCGTCTTCTTCAGGTGTAACAGTTGCTTTTGGCATATCTGATTGTAAGATTTGGATTTTTTGCAATAGTTCAGTTCTTAGATCTCTTGCAACTCTTCTTACAGTTGGTCTTGGAACTCCAAGTTCATCAACTACTTTGGTGTAGATATCCTGCTTGTCGGTTACCCCTTTGTCAAGATAAGAATTAATCGCTTCTTTAATTATCGTGCTTTGGTTTGTACGATTCAACAAATTCTAAATTTTATTTGTTCTATATAACACTATAACTTTTGGATTTCAAAATTGTCATATTTTATTAATTCATATTTTTCATATAATTATTAACTAAAAATTTCTAAAGTCTACAACAATAGATTTTCTAACGAAAAACGTACTAATCATTATGGATTTTTCAAGATTGTTAAAATTTCTAAAGGAATTTTCAAAGTCATTTTCGCAAAAGACTATTAAGATGTATTTGGGAATTCAACCTAATGGCTACAGTACACATTGAAACTAATTTAGGAAACATTTCATTTAAACTTCTACCTGAATTGGCTCCTGAAACTGTAAGAAATTTTGAAAAATTATCTAAAGATGGATTTTATGATGGGACACTTTTCCACAGAGTAATCCCAGGATTCATGATTCAAGGTGGAGATCCCAATACAAAAACAGACAACAAAGGTTCATGGGGAATGGGTGGACCCGGTTACAATATTAAGGCTGAATTTAATTCAAGATCTCATTTACGAGGCATAGTATCTATGGCTAGATCACAAGATCCAGATAGCGCAGGTTCACAATTTTTCATTGTTACCTCTGATAGTGCATTTTTAGATAGACAGTATACAGTATTTGGCGAAGTAACAGAAGGAATGGATATTGCAGATAAAATCGTTAATCTCGATAGAGATGGTAATGATTGTCCATTAGAGAAAACGCAAATGATTCGTGTTACTGTGGAATAAATGAATACAAAGATTTTTGGTCTTTTAGGAATTTTAATTGCAATATCTCTAGTTTCATTAGCTGACGCTCAAATTTCAATAGGTGAGAATGCCCAACAAAAATCAGTTGAGGTAATGATTAATCCAAATGGAGAGGTTCATGTTAAACATGTAATACGTTCATCAAATTTACCAGTAGATCTTGAGTTGATTCATGGAACTGTTTCAAATATTTCAGTAACAAATGAACAAGGAATAGAAGAATTATTTTCAATGAATGAAGACAATGTTGTGTTACTTCAGCCATCAAAGGATGAATTAATTATAGAATATGATCTTGATGATGTACTTTCTAAGATCAATAATGTATGGACATGGGATTTTAGATATCTTCAAACAACGACTTTTTTGATTCCTCAAGAAATTGATTTATTTTTTGTCAATGAAAGACCTGTTTATTTGGATGATAAAAGAGGATTTGCTTGTCATGGTTGTCAAATGATTTTAGAATATTCAATTGGAGAACCAAAAAACATTGAATATGTTAATTGGGAAAATAAAGAATTTGGAATTGAAATAAGAACATTTGCAGAAATAGAAAAAATTGATTTTAGCCAATCAAATAAAGAAATTAGTTTTAAAGTAAATGATGCAAATCAATTTGTAACTATTGTAATTCCTTTAGAATTATTGTTAGGGCCATATCAAGTATTTTTAAATGATGAAAAAATTTTCTTTAACAAATACATCACCAATGGAACCCATAATTGGATTAACATGCGACCAGATACTACTGGTGAAATTTCAATATTAGGCACTACTGTTACTTCTGAACCAAGTTATACTGTTGAAGTAATAGAATGTGGATGGTGGGATAAGTTTCTTGCTTGGTTTGGAATTGGTAAGTGTTAAACAATTTTGATAATTGTAATTTTTTATAAATAAGAAAATTTAATCTCCACTAGATCCGCAAGAACAAAACCCATATTCATCAATTCTAACATCACATACTGCACATTTTTCACCGTAATCTACTTCCCATGGTTCCTTTCCAAAAAGTTTGAAATGATCATCAATTTCTATTGGTATCTCTCGTTTCTTTTCCAATGATTTGTATAGTCTTTTCAACTATACATACATTATCGGAGAATAGTTATGAAAATCGAATGTGGATGTCATTGCATAAAGTGCAAAAGCACAGATTTAGAATCAAATAGAATTGGAGAAATTGAAAAAGATGGGTATTTTGACATGCATCATACATGTAATCAATGTAAAATTCATTTTGATCATTTAGATGGAGAAATTTTTTCTAAATGTCAAAAATGTGATTATATTTCTAGTTAGCAACTAATTGTTCTTGAGCAAAATAATGAGTTCTATTCTCTTCAGAATTTTTCATAATTTCTTTACATGATGCCATTTTTGCCAAGGTTTTCGATACATCTAGTGGACTAGCAGCCCAACCATATTCTCTAAGTTGTTGAACGGTTTCAGTAACTGTTCTTGGTGAATCAAAGAATCTACTTGTTCCTAAAATTCTTAATTTTGATTTAATTTCATGAAATGTAATGTATTTTGGTTCATTGAATTCTGGTTCATATGCTTCAGCATCATCTAGATATTCCAAACCATAGGGAGTTGTCTCCTCAACTTGAATTGGTTTTTCAATAGATTCAGTTTCATAGACAATTTTTGCTTGATTTTCAGGTAAATGATTTGATAAATCATCAATAATTTCACCTAATGTAGTATTATCAACATAGAAATCTCTAGAGTCAACTTCAATTTCATTTTCGCCTATTTTGAGTTTAATTCTAGCCACTGATAAATAATCATATAATTTTGATTTATTCTGTTAGCTCTAAGGAGCTTTAAGATTAGATCAAAACTTTTACACAATTTATTGGGAATTTTTTCGTTCTTGGTTAAAATGTAAATTTGTTAAAACTAGTCATGAAATCATCTAAAAAAGCAGGCATAATTGTTCTATTTGTACTAGGCATGAGTATTTTTGGTTATTCACAATATGCATCTGCCTCACAAATTGGAGTAAGTATTAGTCAAAGTGAATTAGTAGATGAAAATGAAAAAGGCTCAAACTATAATGTAGAATTGCAATTTGATAACCCTTCATTGTTAATATTAACAGCAGGTGAAACTGAATTTTTTATAATTTCTAATGATGAGATTATTGGAAAAGGTAATTTAGATTCATTTACTTTACAACCATTAGAAAGTAGCTATGTCAAAGGTACATTCCATACAGATGCAAATTCAAATGACGAATCAAATTCAGTAAGGATTTCAGGGGTAATAAAATATGATATGGTAATTACATCACTTGATGTTCCATTTGTATACTATCCTACAGAAGAACAAGCAAGGGAATTTATACATCAAAACTAATTTTTTAATAAATGCTTACTGTATTTGGATCTACAGCGTTAGATACTATTAGAACTCCAAAAAAAATATTAAAGAATGTTTTAGGTGGAGCTGCCACATTTGCAGCTATTTCTGCTAGTAGTTTTGTAGATACTGGATTAATTGCTGTAGTTGGAAAAGATTTTCCTAAACCATATCATAAAATTTTATCAAAATATCTTGATTTACAAGGATTGACTATCAAAGAAGGTAAAACATTTCGTTACGATGGAAAATATGATGATACACTAAGTACCAGATCAACATTAAAAACTGAATTGAATGTTCTTGGTGATTTTAAAGCAACTGTACCAGAAGCTTACAAAAAATCTCAATTCGTGTATCTTGCAAACAATGATCCAGAGCAAAATACTTCTTTAATCAAAGAATTTGATAAAATTAAATTTTCTATGTGTGACACCATAGATTTTTGGATATCTACTAAGCGTGAAGCAGTAATTAAAATGATCAAAGCAGTAGATGCAGTTGTAATTAATGATGAAGAAGCTAAATTACTAACAAAAGAATTCAATCTGATAAAATGTGCAAAGAAAATGATGGATTGGGGTGCAAAATATGTTATAATTAAGAAAGGAGAACATGGTTCCTTGATGTTTTATGATGATGTAATTTTTCCAACTGCTGGATTCTCATTAGAAGATGTTGTAGATCCAACCGGGGCAGGAGATTCTTTTGCTGGTGCAATGATTGGTTACCTTGCAAGTAAAAAATCTACCAAAATATCAGATATTAAAAAAGCAGTAGTTTATGGAAATGTTTTAGGATCATTTGCTGTTGAAAAATATGGATTAGATGGATTATTAAAAATAAAAAATGGTGACATTGCAAAACGAGTCAAGATATATGAAAAAATGATTCGATTCTAAAAAGACTTAAGTTCAATTATTTATCAAATTAATTTGTCATTGTCACAAGAAACATCTGAAAAAGATCGACTGGAAACAATATTCAAACTCCAAAAAGGTCTTTCTGAAATGATGAAATTGGATAGATATCCAAAAGATACTGAAGGAAAAGTTTCTGCTTTATGTACAGCTATTATGCACGAGGCAGTAGAACTACAACGTACAACAAACTGGAAATGGTGGAAAACCCCAGTTGAATTTAACGAAGCTGAAGCAAGAGAAGAATTAATCGATATTTGGCATTTTGTTGTACAAGCATCACTAGAGCTAAAATTAACCCCTGACGACATTTTAGAGGAATACAAAAAGAAAAATGAAATCAATCGTGAAAGACAGCGAAATGGATACTAAAAAATTCCAGATTTTTCTAAAATTAATTCAAATTTAGTTTCATTAATCAAGTTTACAAGATTTATCTTATCTTGAAAATACTTTATCTCTAATTCTGATACTGTAAGATAAGGATCTGGACTAGTAGAATTAATTATACGATTATTTTGATCAATCCCATTTTTGTGTAATTCAAATAATGAATGACCGGATTTGTGTCCCCAAACCTCTTTTCCACAAACAATAATGGTACTAACTTGGGGATTTTTATTGACATATTTGATTATAGAATCAATTCCTTTATTTTCAGAAAGTAGTCGTCCAGCTATTGATATTTTGTTTAGAATTTCAGAATTTGTAAAGTTTTTGAGTAAATTTATGCTTGAAAGTGTACAAACAGCTATTGCGGAATTTGAATTTCCAAGATAATATTCCTCATTAATTGGTAAAATTAGCTTACAAATTTCTCCAATTGCTTCACCTATAGCATTCACAGGGTATCACGAATAGTTTTGGCAATAAATTCAATATTTTTTTGTGTTACTTTTGGATGAATAGGTATTGAAAGAACATGTGATGAAGCCCAATCAGTAATTGGAAGTTTTGTATTTAGTTTGTAAAATGGTGTTTTGTGAACTGGTGTAGGATAGTAAGATGCAGCACCAATTCCTTTTTCATTTAATTTTTTCAAAAGCTTATCACGTTTTTCAATTGCAATAGTATACAGATACCAGTTAACATTTTCATTTTTTCGTTGATGAGGAAGTGTAACTTTAAGTCCAGAGAGTAATTTTGATAATAATTCAGCATTTTGTTTTCTAAGTTTTAAAAAATTTGGAAGTTTTTTCATTTGAACAGTTGCAATTGCAGCACTGATTTCTGGTAATCGAAAATTCAATCCAAACATCTTAGTATCATATCCATGAACCATTCCATGATTTCTAATCATTAGTAATTTGTCTCTAAGTTTTTTATTGTTAGTTACAATAAAACCACCTTCACCCGCAGTCATTACCTTTGCAGGATACATACTATAGCATCCCATTTCAAAAAAAGTACCAGAATGTTTTCCCTTATACTTACTTCCCAAAGATTGAGCAGAATCTTCAATTATTGGAAGATTATATTTTTTGGAAATTTCAGATAGTCTATCTACATCAGCCATATTTCCGTAAAGATGAACTGGAATGATCGCACGAGTTTTTTTTGTAATCTTTTTTTCTAGATCATCCGGATCCATAGTAAAATTTTCTTTTAAAATATCGACAAAAACAGGCTTTGCTCCAGTTGAAACAACAGCATTTGCAGTTGCTACAAACGTAAATGAAGGGACCAGGACTTCATCCCCATTTTTTATATCCAATGCATAAAGTGCAGCCTGTAATGCAGCAGTACCAGAATTAACTGCAATTGCATATTTAGATTTCACAAATGATGTTACTGATTTTTCAAAATTTTGGACATGTTTTCCTCCTTGATTTGCAGCTGAGGTCAAAGCACCATTTTGAAGAATAGATGTGACTACTGCGATCTCTTCTTTGCCTACAATAGGAATGTTAATTGGAATTTTCAACATTATTCCTGTTTATAACTAGTCTATAAATCTCAAGAATGAAACATGAATTTTTATATTTCAAAATTGGGCTAACGGCATTATGAAACCACGTCATCTTGAAAAATCAGATTCAGGTTACAAAGTTTATTTGTATATTTTCTATATTTCTGGATTCATAATGGCATCATCTCTGATTTTTGGAGTGTATGTCACCACAATAGAATGGATTGAAAATGGAACTTATGTCATGGGAGAAGCAATTCATAATACAACTATTCCATTTGAAAATTTTGCAAGAGTGTCAACTTGGATATTTTTCTCCACAATAATTGGATGGTATTGTGTTACAAGGATCGGATGGAGAAGAACTGCAGGAGATAAAATTGTCGGTACAAAAATGGCATTACTGCAATTGATGTTACTAGGATTTTCAATCATATCTCTCTATGAAGTATTATACAATTTTACAGTACTAAATGCACAAATGACTGCAGGTATTATTGACGGAGTTGTTCCGGATATTGATAGATTATCAGTTTCGTATCCAGATCCTGAAAGACCATGGAATTTAGTTTTTGCAACCAAAGTATTTCTAGCATCATTTATCATTAGTACTCATGCATTTTATCTAAGCATAAAACCTAGAAAAAGCCTAGATGAATCAGAAATTTAAATGAGTTGTATATTTTAGATAAATTTTACAAAAAAAACTATTTCTAGTATGTATGAATCCTTTCATTATGGGATTATTCGGTTCTAACAAAAATGAATTAAAGTGTAAAAAATGTGGAACCGTACTTCCTGATTCTGAAAGATTAAAGAAACATCAAGAAAAAGCTCATAATAAGAAAAACGAAAAATGCAGAGCTTGTGGGGCTGAATTTGATTATTCAGAGGATTTGAGAAAACACAAAAAGAATTGCAAATAGAATTATTCAGATAATCCAGATTCGTATTTTGACTGTCGTTTCAAAGCTTTCTCAATTGCTTCTAAATTTTTAATCTGATTTTTTGAATTTAGTGATAAAGTTTGGATCATTTCTGAGCCTAATTGAACTGATTGTTCAGGTAATGTTTCAAGAAATTTCTCAAGACCTTTTTTATAATTTTCAATTAATTCTAATCCTTCTTCAAGAGTCATGAATATTCTAGAAATATCCTCTATTCAAAGCTTACAAGATTAAATAAAATTTTTGAATAACTTTATACGTTTATTCTCAAAAGTTGTTTTGATTTGGATATTAAAGAAAAAGTAGATTTGATTCAAAGACCGCCAACAGAAGAAATTGTAACACAGGAGGAACTAATTGAGCTATTCAAAACAAATTCATCTCCAAATCACTATATTGGTTTAGAAATTTCTGGTTTTTTACATCTTGGTAGTCTGATCAGTACAGGTTTTAAAATCAATGATTTTGTAAAAGCTGGAGTAAAATGTAAAATCTTTCTTGCAGATTGGCATACTCTGATTAATGATAAACTAGGTGGAGATTGGGAAACAATTGCAAAAGTTTCAAAATATTATCAAGATGCTTTCAAGTTAGTTTGTCCTGAAGCTGAAATTATCTTAGGTTCAAAATTATATGAAGAGAAAACAGAATATTGGTCTGAACTTGTTAAATTTACAAAACACATGTCAATTGCTAGGACAATGAGAACTTTAACAATAATGGGGAGATCAGAAGATGACAAAAAAATTGATGTTGCCAAGTTACTTTATCCAGCAATGCAAGCAGTTGATATTCATTCTTTAGACATAGATATTGCACATGCGGGAATGGATCAAAGGAAAATTCACATGTTAGTAAGAGAGATTTTTCCAAAAATGAAGTGGAAGGTTCCTGTCGCTGTTCATCACAAGCTATTACCAGGGCTCTCAAAGCCTACAGATGCACATGATAGTAAAATATTAGGAAAAATGAGTAAATCAGATCCAAATTCAGGTATTTTTATTCATAATACTGATGACGAAATAAAGAAGAAAATAAGCAAGGCTTGGTGTGAAGAAGCAAATATAGAAAATAATCCACTCTTAGAAATTTCTAGAACAGTAATCTTCCATGAATTTAACGAAATGAATGTAGAAAGACCTGAAAAATTTGGTGGAAATATATCATATACTGATTATAATCAACTGGAAAAAGATTTTGCAGAAAAGAAATTACATCCTGGAGATTTGAAACAAACTGTTGGTAATTATTTAGTTAAAGTGGTTTCACCAATTAGAGAAAAATTAAATCTAAATAAAGAGCTAAGTGAAGCAATTAAGAAAAGCTTTTAGACTTTAAGATTGGGATTAGTTTGTTCTTCTAAATTGTATTTTGATTTGTAACCTCTTGGATTAATCATTAAATCTTTGTATGTGTATGTTGATGAATTTCCAATAATCACAGTACTAACCATGCCTAATTGATCTGAATGGTTTGGTAAATTCTCTAAATCAGTCATTACAATTGTTTCAGATTCTCTAAATGCACCTTTAATTATTGCAACAGGTGTAGTAGGTTTTCTATATTTTAGAAGAACTTTTCTAGTATCTTGTAATTGATGAATTCTTTTCTTACTTGCAGGATTGTAAATTACAATTACAAAATCACCTTGTGCAGCTGCCTCAACTCTTTTTGAAATTACTTCCCATGGAACTAACAAATCACTCATACTGACAACTGCAAAATCAGTCATCAGAGGAGAGCCAACAATTGATGCACATGAATTTAATGCAGATACACCAGGAACAATTTCAACTTGTAAATCATCTTTAGGATTCCAACCAGATTCAGCAAGTGTTTCATAGATTAAACCAGCCATGCCATAAATTCCAGGATCTCCACTTGAAACAAGTGAAACTATTTTTCCAGATTTAGCAAGATCAATACATTGATGAGCTCTTTCAACTTCTTGTGTCATAGCATAACGATGAACTGTTTTTCCTCCAATTAGATCTTGAACTAAATTTACATAGGTTTCATATCCTACAATTGTGTCACTTTCTTCGATTACTTCTTTTGCTCGAAATGTCATATGATCATGGTGTCCAGGTCCAACACCAACAATGTAGAGTTTACCAGTCAATTTTAAAAGAAATTTTTTATCAAGTAATTTATCCGTTTAGTGATCTCTATTGAAATGGATCAATGAATGGACAATTTACTATATGATCACTGTTAGTTGGTCGTGCAATACTTACTGATAACAAACCATCTATACGAAATGAGTCGATATCTGACTTTGTTTCTAGAATTTTTGCTGATTTTGCATCATTCCATTCAACGAGATAAATTCTCCACATCGGACTATAATTTGCGTCATCGGTGGAGGCTCCAGCAATTCCTGCCTGAAATCCTAGTGGACCAGATCCAACGATTCCATTTTTGAATTGGAAAAGATCAACTGCTCCTGAATGAGCTATCAGATTTGCAGAACTTTGTGATGAGACAACGCCCATTGCTTCAGCAGGTCCTGACGGTGTAGCATCAGTAACAATATAGTAAATTGTTCTTCCATCTGGGCCCCAGCCTCTATGAGCTACAAAAGTTACAGTCATTTCTTCTTCATTGATTTCAGTTATTTGACCGCCACTGTACGGCATTTCATCAGAAATTTCTTTGTCTGAACGAACTAACATTTGTCCATCAGGCCAAATAATTTGAGGGGTATTTAGAACAATTCCTGTTTCATTAAATTCAATACGGCCACCTTCTTCTGCTGCAATTATATCTGCTGCAGATTCAAATTCAATTTCTTTTTGACCTACTTTCCAAGTAACTTCAATGATAGAACTCAAAGCACTATATTCTAATTTTTGTGATGGTGTGCTAGAAAACACTTCATCTTGAAAACCATAAATCCCATCACCTTTTACTCCATTTTTAAAAATAAATAATTTTTGAAGAGTATTTTCTGGAACATCAGCAATTACTGGAGCAAGTTCCACGGTCCATTCTTGTTTTTTAGTAATTGTTTCTGCATAATCCTTGTCACTTCCATCTGTTATAATGTAAAGAACTTGATTTCCCTCATAGATTCCTTTGTGCATAGGAATTGTAGCTGGAACATTTGTTCTTGAAAGTAATTGAGATGGTTCTTCTTTTTGCAATTCTATTTTTTGCATAATTACTTCAGTCGGTTGACCTCTAATCCATCCATCAACACTTACAGTTGTAGTAAATTCTTTTGAATTTGGAGAATGCAAAGCAAGAGCAGCACCTGTAAACTCAAATGAACCAGAATTTTTTTTCAAATCAACTAAAGATAAACCATAAATTGTTTTTCCATCTACAGTCCATATAGGCTGACCTTTTGATTCTTGAGAATTAATTTCATGTAAAACTACAATCTGTACAGGCTCGCTAGAGGTAAATGTCATTGAACCATCATAGATTGTTCCTTCATTTGGTGATAAGATAAGTGCCAGTTGATGATTTTCATGTCCTTGGCCAGGATCTTGAGAAGATGTTATAGTTTGAGTAAAGTGGATTTTTTTTCTAGAACCTGCATCAACAAATTGATCAGAAGTTGAAGATACGAAAATTATACCAACTGTAAAAATTCCAATTAATATAAAAGCTGAAAGTTTTTTCAATAAACTATCTTGAGATTGTTCCCTTAAATGATTTGTCTTAGTTGATTTTATCTAGTGCAAATTCATTATGTAAAGCACGAACAGCTGTATTAGTATCAGAATTTTTTACAACAAATGCAAGATTAAGTTCAGATGAACCTTGTGTAATCATGGATACATTTACTTTATTTTTCTCAATTGCACCAAAAACTTTTGAGGCAACTCCAACTGTTCCTCTCATTCCTGAACCAATTAATGCAATTATGGCAACATTTGTAGTCACATCTAATTTTTTGATTATCTTACCCAATAGTTCCAATTCTAATGCACTAACAGCTTTGTCAAGATCAGTATTCTTTACTACAATTGTTATGCTTGATTCAGAAGGATTTTGAGAGATCATCATAACATTGATTCCAGCTTTTGCCAATGTTGCAAATATTTTTCCTGCAGTACCTGGAGTTCCAACCATACTGCCTCCTTGAACATCAATTAATCCATTATTTTTTACATTACTTACACATTTTACAGTATTTTTTACAGCAGCAGAAGTTGATGCAGAAACTAGGGTTCCCTCATTTTTAGTATTGAAAGAATTTCTAATTTTCATTGGAATTTTCTTTGTAATTAAAGGCTCAAACGTTCTTGGATGTATTTGCTTTGCACCAAATAGAGCCATTTCAATTGCCTCTACGTAGGATACCTCTTTGAGTAATTTTGCATTTTTTACAATCTTTGGATCAGCAGTCATTAATCCATCTACATCACTCATCAACCAAATCTCATCTGCTTTAATGCAAGAACCTACAATTGTTGCAGAATAATCAGACCCACCTCTACCAAAAGTGGTTACGCGTCCATGTTGATCAGCACCGACAAATCCACCTACAACTGGGATTGTTTTCTTTGAAAATAAAGCATCTACAGTTTTTGATACTCTTAACCTAGTTGTATCTATGAGGGGTTTTGATTCACCAAAGTTAGAATCAGTAACAATTCCTACTTCCTTACCAGTAAGAGGAACTGATTTTATTCCAGAATCATTAATTGCTGATGAAATTAATTTTATTGATAATCTTTCTCCAAATGAAAACAGATAATCCATTGTTCTTGGTGTAACTTCACCTAACAACACCATTCCATCAATTAGTGCAATAAGTTCAGCAAAATCTTCATCATATTTTGTAAGTAATTTTTTTCGTATATCAGATTTTTTGATTGTTTGTTTGGCCAATTGTTTATGTCTATTGGTAATTTTTGATGCAAGTTGTTCTGCTTTTGATTTATTTTCTTTTTTTATTGATTCAGAAATTTCTATTAAATCATCAGTGGTTCCACTAGTTGCAGAACACACAACAACAATTTGATTTTTCTTTGATAATTGATTAAGGTGTTTAGCTACTGCTTGAATGTCTTTTGCGGCAGATATTGATGTTCCACCATATTTTATTACAAGTCTCAATTCAAAATACCTGAACTAGTTAATCTTTAAATGCTTTAACTTTCCACGCGTGGAGCCAAGTAAAAGTGAATTCTACCAATATTTGCTACTTTAAATTCAATTCGAAGAGGTTTTGCAGTTGAAAATTCACATGTAATTGAGCCTGCATTGGAGCCTACGGCTTTTACTACAGGATTTAGGTATTCAAGGCTGTAAGTACCAACACTGTCTTCTTTTGAAGAAATTTCTTCAATCTCTTTATCATCTTTATCTAAATCAATTACAACTTCACCTGAATCACCTTTTCCTGAAAAATCTCCTTTTGAATCAGATGTTTGTATTGTAAGATAATCAGATACCACTTGTACATCACCTAATATTTTATCAAATTTTGAAGATGTTAAAACAATTTTTGAATCGTATGGAATTTTTGGTAATGGAGTATCAGTTGCAGAACTTTCGATTAAACGCATTTTATATTTTTTATTTTTTCCAACTGTTACAAGTAACATATTTTGTTCAGAGATACTAATCTCTATGCTATCTTTTTTATCAGCTCTTTTGATAAGTTTTGAAAATTCATCAATCCTTACTCCAAATTTAATATCACTATCACATTCATATTTTTCAAATGCAGAATTTGGCCAAGAAATATCAATTAGAGCAACATGTGATGGATCCATACCTCTGAAAGTTATTCCTTCTGCTGTTGCAACAAAAGTTGCTTCTTCAACAAGTGTAGAAATTGCAGAAATAATGGCCTTTAGATCATCTGATCCACTTGTTTTTGCTCCAAAAGTCAAATCAATTTTCTTCTCTTTAAGTACAAGTTAAACGTTATGTGTAATCACGCCATGTGTACTTGCACTTTTGGCATCGATAAAATCTAGTTGTAGGTTCATCAGCACTTCTAGTTTGAAACATCCAACCAACTGCTTCATCATGTCCACATTTTTCACAGTCAATTTTTACTGTTGGATTAGATTCTTCACCTTCATCTCCTTCAAAAGCAAGAAGTGAGAAATCTGGTTCTTCTTCAGTAGGAATTTTTTTTGTTGGTTTAGCTTTTTCCCCTTCAGTGTAACCACATTTAGAACATTGAAGGCCTGAATCACTATTTTTTAATTTGACCTCACATTTGGGGCAAAATTTCAATTTAATTTACCTTGATTTTAGAATTGAATAGTTGCTTGAATTCTTCAGCCATTTTGATTGCTGAATCTGTTGCTTTTTTGATTTCGCCGAGTGGTTTTGAACTAGAATTAATTCTCATCCAACATTCGTTAGTAAGAGGATGTTTTACTATAACACCTGCAAAATCGATATTTGATGCTTTTAGTAGTTCATGCTGAATTATGTACAAAATTCCAATATCAGTCTCAGTGATTGAAAGGCTGATTTCTTTAGGCTCGGAACTGATCACTTGTGCGTTCATGTATTCAGAAAAAGCACTTATTGCGGATATAAATCATTATGAGCGGTAACAATGGGAGAAAGCAAGATTTCTACGATCGAATTAGTAAAATCCAAGGATGAGTACTCGTCTGATGAGAATATTGAGATAAATGTCCAATTTTCAATTGAAGGGGACCTCAGAGAAGCCTTCAATGAGGCTAATTGGACAAAAGCATACAACAACAATGATGTTTCATTCAAATTGAAATATGGAATAAAATTGACATCGGGAGGATTCAGAAAGAAGGAATTAGGCAGAACCATAGATACATACAGAAAGGCAGCAATATTTTGGACAAGAAATCCAAAACTAGTCAATCCAATGAAGGATAGACGAATTTGGGTACAGGTAGCCAAAAATTTTGAACCATTTATCAGATTATCAGAAGAGGAAGTAAGACAAGAATTGTTTGATTTTAATGAAAAATTTGTATTCAAAGCATCAGATTTAGGACCAGGTAAACACAAGATTGGAGCCGAAACTTTTGCATCTTGGCAAAAACATGATTTTACAGAAACTGGAAGTATCAAAAACAGTTCTAGTGAAATTGAAATTACAATCAATTAGGGATATAAGGAACTTTTTTCTGGAAAATACTAATGGCAAAATACGATGGTCTGTTAGGACAACCAATACTTGAAGTTGAAGAACCTGATAAGGAAGATGGAATTACCTTTATTTTCAAAGACAACAGGTTTTTGTTCATAAAAGCAGTTGATGGTAAAATTGAGACGGTGTCAATTCCAGAATAGGTGATATGAATGGAAAAATTTGATGCAATCAAAATGCTAGAACTTGTTAAAGTAGAAGATCCTGATTCAGACGGAGGATTAACTTTAACTTTTCAAGAAAATAAAACCTTGAAGATTAAAGTTGTAGATGGAAAATTAGTTTCAGAATTTGTTTAAACTAATTTCTCACATGTTTTTCATAAAATCCAATAGCTAGCTCTTGTATTTCAGATTGAATTGAACCAGGTCTTTCATCTCGAATTTTTTTGATTGCATTTTCTGCAGAGAATTTTTTGTACTTGATGAAATAACATGCCAGTATTGTTCCAGCCCTACCCATTCCAGCTGCACAGTGAACCATCACTGCTTGATTATTGTTAATTTGTTCATGAATGAAATCTACTGCAGAATCTATTCTATCCATATCAGGAGCTGTCAAATCAGGAGTTGGTACATGTAGATAGCCAATATTTTTCACCCAATCATCTGGCAATGCATTTTCAGTCATTGTTACAATTGATTTTACTCCTTGATTTAGAAGCCAATCAAATTCATCAGAGCTTGTTGGAATACCTGAGCCTGCTAATTTTTCTTCAATTAGCCAAGAAAAGTTTGTTGGTTTTTTCGTAATTTTTCCGTGAACTTTTCTCCAAATATTACCAGGTTTACTCATGATAGATTTGACATTACTCTATATTTTTAGTATTACGAAATTTAATGTGACTAAATTATGATGCCATTGCACGAACAGGTGAACCTGTTGCATCTTTTAGCTTTAATGGAAGAATTGTAAAATGAAATTCCTTAGATTGAATTTTGTTCATGTTTGCCAAATTTTCTACAATCAAAATATTATTTTTTGATAAAATATGATGGACTGAAAATGATTCATCTTTTCCAAGATCTATACTTGGTGAGTCTATACCGACTAGATTGATCTTTTTTGATACAAGATATTTAGCTGAAAAATAATCCAATCCAGGATTTTCAGTAAAATAATTATCTCGTTTTAGATTTTTTTGCCATCCTGTATAGAAAAATATTGATGAATGATTTGGAATTTTTCCATTCTTTTTTTCAAATAATGTAATATCTGATTTTGTAATAGAAGAATTCCTAGTTTTTTTAAGTTTTATCAGAATAGCTTTTCCAATTAATCTCTCTAGTGGAATTTGGTTAATTTTTAGGCCATTTTTAACAAAATGATATGGTGCGTCAAGATGTGTTCCTGTATGTGAACTTAGGAATAAAAGTTCAAGATTATACCCATCATCTTTGATATCTGACCAAGCAATGAATTGTGGTTTTGGGGATCCAGGAAAGGTTGGAATAGATTCTGATATGGTAAGTGACAAATCTATTGGTTTCACATCATCAAAATGCATTGGTAATTAATCAATTTTTGAGCAATGAAAGGTTAAATACGGTCTCATGAAAAACTCACTTGTGCCTACAGCATATGTTCTATTGAACTCGGATTTAGGAACTGATGAATCAATAATCAACGAAGTGAAGCAAATTCTTGTTGAAGAAAAAGTAGACTTTGAAGTTCAAGGCGTTTACGGAGTATACGATATAGTCTTGAAATTATCCTCTGATGATGCTGAAAAACTACGTTCAATTATCACCAACAAAATTAGAAAAATTAGTAAAGTTCAATCAACATTGACTATGATGGTAATTGAAGAACAAGAAAATCTATAGTTTCTTTATTGCATCAATTACTTGAAGGATTTGAGATTCAGTATTGAAAAAGTGAGGAGATGCTCGTACTATTTTATTTTCCATTATTTCTCTAACAGCTAAAACAATATTTTGTTTTTCAAGTTTATCTACAATTTCTTGTGAATCAAATCCTTTGATATTAAATGAAACAATACTTGTTCTGTAATTTTGATCTTCTGGACCATATAGAACAATATTTGGTATTTTTGATAATTCTTCTCTTAAAAGATTTGACAAGTGTTGATTTTTTTCACGAATGTTATTCATACCAAAATCCAATAAATAATTTGCAGATGATTCTAATCCAACAATTCCCACATAATTTCTAAAACCAGTTTGAAATTTGTCTGGTAATTCTTTGTATGCTAGTTTTGAATCATCATAAATAATTGCAGATTCACCTCCAATTGTCTTTGGTTCTAATAATTCACTAGACTTTCTATTACAATAAAATAATCCTGTACCCATAGGACCGCAAAGCCATTTAGATCCATTAAAAGACATAAAATCACATTGAATCTTGGAGACATCAATATTTCCAATACACCCTATACTTTGTGCACTATCAATAAAGAACGGAACTTTGTTGTGGAGAATTTTTCCTATTTCTTCTACAGGCAATATGGATCCAGTATTATACAGAGCATGACTTAGAGCAACCAATTTTGTATTATCATCTATAAGAGATTCTAAATCATCTAATTTGAAAAAACCATTACTATCAATTGATAGATTTTTTATAGAAATTTTTTCGTTTAATTTTAGCCAAGGATAAAGGTTGGAATGATGTTCATGGGTCATTCCACGAATGATCATGTTAGAGTTATTATCAAAAGATAATCCATTTGCTACAAAATTAATTCCATCAGTTGTACTTTGAGTAAGAATTACTTCATCAGGTTGACAAGAAATAATTTTTGCAATAGTTTTTCTCACATTTCGAAGTTTCTCAGTCACAAAAGGTTCAGAATCTTTTGAGTCTGGACCAATAGAATTGTATGTGACAAGAAATTCTTTCATTGCTTCAATACTTTGAGTAGGCATAAGGGATACAGATGCATTGTTTAGATAGATTTTATCAGATGTTGGAAAATCATTTGAAATGTCTTTTGATACTAAATTCATTATTATATCTGTAAAATCCTAAAGTAGTGTTGGATAAAAATCCTGAGTTATCTATAGATGATGATTTAATAAAAATTCAAATTGAATTTGAACAAAAAAATCCCAATATCATATTATGCTCAAAACCTTTCCATAAAATAGAATTTCTTAATAGATTAATCAATTCAGTAAAGGATCCAATAATTATTGTAGATATGGATTTACTTTATACAGGATATGTACAATCTGGAATGATTAAGAAAAAAGAAAATGTAACAATTTTTTGTCCAGATAAAATAGATTGGAAAGAAAAGTTATCAAAAATTATTTCCAATATATCAAAAGAGAGATTTTTAGTAATTGTTGATTCGTTTAATGGAGTTTACAATTTGTTTGATGGATTAGAGTCTGCAAGATTCATTAATTCTTGTATAATGCTACTCTCATCTATTGGAAATCAAACTAAATCATCTGTGATAGTAACTGGGATGGCACGAAAAAAAGATGATGATGAATGGGTACTATCTCCAGGAGGAAAACATATCATAAAATCAGAAAAAACAGGAGTCTATTTTCTTAAAAAAAGTCTAAATGATTTAGTTATTGTTACATTAGAAAAAGTAGGCACTAATTCAAGAAAATTCATTATAAAACAAGAAAATGTTTAACATCTTGCTATAGCGATCAATTTTAAAACGCCGTTATAAATTATCAAACGCCGTTATAACATCATAATTTTAGGCAAATTATATTAATACCAAATCAAGAAATAATTTTGTTATGCCAGTAGGAATTATTCCAGACATCAGCGAACAAATGTGTATCGGATGCGCACTATGTGTAGAAATCTGTACCACACTTGGACCAGATGTCCTTAGAGTAAAACCAGTTGAAGGCTGGAAGAGAGGTAAAGCATTTGTCTTCTACCCAGAAAGATGTATTTCAGATGGTGCATGCATTGGTGTATGCCCAACAAAAGCAATCTTTTGGATGCGACCAATGGACTTTACTGTTGGACAACCAGTTCCACTCTACAAGAACTCAGTCTTCGTCAAAGGTTGGACTGAATTAATCGATTAGATTAGTTCAATCAATTTTTAATTTCTTTTTATTATTTTAGATTTTAACAGCGCCAGGCGTTTCATCACTAATTTTTGGTTTTTTCTTTAACCAAAAAAGTGCAATAAGAAACATCACACCAGGAATTAGAATTATGAATAGCATCAATTCGTAATAGGTTGTTAGTCTTTGAGCTGGTTTTATGTGATAAGTTTCATGAGTAGTTTTTTCTGGATTATCGTAAACAGCTGAAGTAAAATCAACAGAACGTTGTTCTTTACTTTCAACTTTACCAAATACAGTAACACTTTCTTCAGCTAAAAATGAAGGTGTTTGAATTCCTTCTATTCTTACTATGATTGAACCAGAATCACTGAAAACAAAATTTCTGTAATCACCACCAATCTGACTTAATCCCTCATCTCTAAAAATCTCTTGCCCATTTTGAAAAATCACAAAATTATATTTCATTTCTGCAAGATTTGAATTTGATCGTGGATCATAGAATTGGTATACAAATTGAATTTTTTCATGAGTTTTAATCACTGGTGGATCCCATGTTAAATTGACTTCTATGTTTCTATCTGGAGTATATTGTAATAATGGAAATTCTAATTTTTTACCTGTAGCATCATGAGGATAATCTGGTATTTCTTTTTCAACAATTACAATTCCTTCCATCCAAGGATGGATAATACAAAAATATGTGAATGAACCTGATTCTTCAAATTTGTATGACCATGATTCTCCTGGGGCAAATTGAGCACTATCAAATACTCCATCAGGTGTTCCAAAATCTCGATTATCCATCCATCCAAATCGTCCAGGACTCTCTCCACTAGTTACAGTATGAGCTTCTCTGTCATCATTATACCAAGTAATTACATCTCCAACTGTGACAGTTATTTGAGGAGGATCATACCAAACTTCTGCAGGAGTGTTTAATTCAGGATTATATGCTCCAAATGGAATATCGATTATGTATTCCTCAGCATATACAAAAGATGTAGATGTTAAAAGTGCAAAAAGAATAGACAATAATAAAAATTTCATATTCTAAAAGCATAATTTAGTTAATTAAATACTTGATGTTATTTTCATTTTTGTAAGTGATTCTCTGAATTGAGAATCTAATTTGAGCATGAAATTTAGATTATTCAGTACAATGCAGATTATTTTCTTCTTTTAACTTCAAAAATACTATAACCATATTTCTTTTTTATTTCAATTGAACAAAATTGAGTAAATTCGTATTCATCAAACTCTTTTAAAATTTCATACATGTTACTACCAACTACCATACTATTTTTTGGACAAAATGAATTAATCTTAAAACATCGATTAACTGTAGGTCCAAAAATATCAGAAATTTTTGAAGTAGTACTTTCAGCTACTTTTACAGCACCATATGTTGCACTAATTTTGTAATCTAATGCATCTATATTTTGTGCATTAAGTTCTTTTTTTAGTTCATCATGAGATTCGATCATGGACAAACAACATTCTAGAACATTTTTTATTGCTACATTATCCTTAGAATCAATATTTGCAAATCTAAACATTAAAGCATCTCCAATATTTTTTACAACCTCTCCTTTGTGTTTAAGAACAATTTTGGCCATAAAATTCAGAAAAATTTCATACATCTTACTCACATCATCATCTGATAATTTAGATGATATTCGAGTAGAATCACTCATGTCAATTACACCCACGCAATCATTTTCTTCATGCTGAGAAAACTTTAGCAACATACCTCCCTCAAGTTGCTTGATGACTTCTTCTTTTTCTTTAATTTCAATTAATGATTCTTCTAATTTTTGTGCCATTGAATCAAACGCTTGTGATAATGCCCCAATTTCATCTCCTGTTGTAATGTTTGTCCTAACATCAAATTTACCATTTGCAATTTTGTTTGCAGCATTTTTGAGTGACGTTAATGGTCGTGATAATGATTCTGCAGCAAAGTATGCAACTAATCCCATTAGCATTGTTATTAGTAGACTTGTAAGTAAAATTCTAGTTTGTAAAATTTTTATCGGCTCAACAAGTTCTTTTTCATCCATTTCTGCAAGTAAGACAATTCCAAAATCTGATGCACAGTAAGATGAACCATATATCTGAATTCCTCTATAATCAGGATAAAATCCAGTATGGGTTTCTTCGTCATTGAAACACTTCTGTACAGCAACGGTATCTACTTGTTGTTGAAATACTGCATCTTCAAAAAATCTAGAATCAGACAACATCAAAAAATCATCATTTACAATGTAAACCTCTCCTGTTTCACCTAGTCCACTTCGATTAAGAAAAATATTATCAATTGACGCAGTTCTCATTTTTGAGATAATTACCCCAATTGGTTTATCTCCTTTTTTACTGTCATCTGCAAATATTGGAGAAATAACAACTAGTTTTTTACCAGATTTTGTTGGTTCAAAATCAATAAAAGATCCTTTTAGTCCCCTTTGAAAAAATTCATTTTTAATAAAATCTTCATCTGCATTACCACTTAAAGAAAAGAAGACTTTTCCATTATTGCCAATTATTTTTGTATCTTCAAATCCTATTGAAAATCCCACTAATTCTTGAAAAGCTTGAACTTGAATTAAGAAATCTCTACGATTACTTTCTTGAAATTCTTTTAACTTGTTATTTGGAATTTTGCTCATTTCTAAAACTAGTGATTGAATCATAGGATCATTTGCAAGAATATTATTTTGTTCAATTCTTGATTCAAAAATCGAAATCAAAGATTCTCCTCTAATGGAAGATTCTCCAATTAATAATTCAGCTCCTCTTTCTTTTAGAGTTTCAGAAGAATAATCAATACTCATGTAAGATGTAACTCCCAATGCAGTCATAGTTACAAGCATTACAAGCAAAACAAGTTTTTTACCAAGATTAAATGAAATTGACATTTTTATTCTATCTTTTCTTTATTGAATATCAACTCTTCTTAGCATATTATGCCTACAGTGATTCTAGTTTTGAGAATTAAGTGCTGACTGAACAAAATCAATAATTTTAAAATAATCTGCTCTTGGTTCAGTACTAATCATAAACAAGTCGTTGGAATTGATTGGAATACTAATCATGGTAACTATTGCATATTCTGTTATTGATGATTGTTCTTTACCTAGTTTATATGCTAAATTTGTATAAAGATCCCTTTTTTGTAGTGCATAGTGAATTGACATTTTGACATTTTCACCATCTAAGATTTTTTCCACATTTTCTTTTTGTCCACCAGCAATCATCTCTCCTTTACTATTTGCAACACCGGCAAATCTAACCTTAGGATCTAAATCTAAAACTTGTTTTGATAATTCATCATAGTTGACGGTCATTTTTTACTACTAGTTGATTTCTTTTTGAAGAGTATTTCATCCTTTTCTTGTAAATTGTCTGTATAATCATCCATATCTAGCATAAACTCTTCTTCATCAGAATATGCAGATTCTGCATGTTCACTAATATCCAAACCAACATCTTCCACTTCTGGAGATACTCTAATTCCAATTAGGTGTTTGATTATTTGTAATATTATCCAAGTTCCACCAAAACCCATTACTGCAGCAACAGCTACACCGACAGCCTGAATCCATAGTTGATCAGGATTTCCAAATAGTAATCCATCAACACCGCCAGGATTAATTGCAGTACTTGCAAAGATACCTATTGCAAGTGCGCCAACAATTCCTGCAACTCCGTGAACAGAGCTTACATCAAGTGCATCGTCAATCTTTAGTTTCTCTTTAAACAACACAACACCAGAGTATGATATTACACCTATTGCTATGCCGATTACAAATGCATGTTCAACACTGACAAATCCTGATGCAGGAGTAATTCCTGCAAGACCTGCAATTGCACCGTTAATTGTTGCAACAACTGATGGTTTTCCAGTTCTAATCCATGAAAGACCAGCCCAAATTAAAGCAGAAATTGATGATGCCATGTGAGTTACGATTACAGTGTTACCTGCAACTCCACCAGAGGCAGAAAGTGCACTACCGGCATTAAATCCAAACCAACCAAGCCATAACAAGGAAGAACCAAGTACAGCTAGTGGAATACTATGAGGAATCATTATGGCAGGACCATAGTTTCTTCTTCTACCAAGTACTAATGCCGCAGCTAACGCTGCCATACCAACACTTGTGTGAATAACAATACCACCTGCAAAGTCTACAACACCGAGTTGTGCTAACCAACCACCACCCCAAACCCAGTGAACAAGTGGATAGTAAATCAGCATAGACCATGCAGCAATGAATATGACAAAGGAACTAAACTTCATTCTCTCAGCAATTGTTCCTGTAAGTAGTAATGGAGTAATTGCTGCGAACATTAATTGAAATTTCACAAACAACATACCAGGAATTGTTGGAGCATATTGTTCCAATGGAGCATCAGCAGGAATTCCTTTAAGGAATACCCAATCAGTATCTCCAATCAATCCCAAAGTAGATTCTCCAAAAGATAAACTAAATCCGAAAATAAACCACATGACACTCAGCATTGCCAAACCAAAGAAGATCTGCATAAAAATTGATGCAGCATTCTTTTTCCTCAATAGTCCAGATTCAAAAAGACCTAATGCAGGAATCATAAGCAATACAAGACTTCCAGCTACGAGCATCCATGCTGTATCCCCAGAATCAAGTACCATTGAAAAAAATGGTTTGTTTAGAATTAATAACAATGTCTAAATTTGATATACAAATGGTTATCATTTAGTCATCAAAACCAGAAATTATATTTGTGTAATCGAAATTATAATAATCAAATGCTCAAAATAGAAGTAATACTTGGCGAAAACGATGTCATGGCAATCAGTGAGGGATTAAAAGAAGTAGGAATTGGTGGCCTCACAGTTTCCAAAGTTAGAGGAAGAGGAAAGAGACCAGGTCCTGAAATTCACGCATCAAAAGGAAGTGAGATTTTTGTGCCACAATTTAACGATAAATATCATTTAGAGGTAATAATTCCAGATACAAGAGAAGATGAAATCATAGGAATCATCAAAGATAATGGCAGAGTTGGTAAAATTTTTGTTTCACAAATTTTACGTGCAATAGATATTTCAACTGACGCTGAAGGGGAAAGTACGATCTAAGAAAGATTATGAATTTACGTAAAAGTAAGTTATTTCATAGAGAAAAGATGCAACCACTTCACGGTAAAGATTATCTCAAAATAGCAGTAATAGTTGGAGTTATAGTTGTGCCACTAATTGTTGGTTTAGCTATATGAAAATATCCAGAATTTTTATTGCAAAATTAATACTTGCAGCAGTAGGTATGACATTAGTAGGATTAGCTTTGTTTAATGGCTATTATTAAAAATCACCAAAATTGTTTTCGTAGACAATTGTGGGATTTTTTAATTGTTTTTCTAAAGTTGGAAGTGATTTCATAATACAGTAATTTACAAAATCACTAAATGATTTTATTCGGTAATCATTTCGAAGAGTTTCTTTGTTTTCTTCATATGTTTCTTGTAGTTTATGTAAGGTGAATTTTTGTAACGGAACAAATCTACTACGCTTTGGTAATGGTTTTGATTCCTGATTTTTGTCTAAAATTATTTCAAGATCTTGTTTTCCATCAAGTGTTTCCATGTCAACAACTTCTTCCATTTCAGAAACAAAAATTTTACCTCCATGATTTGATGACAAACCAGAATTTTTTGAAATCATTTCTACCACTTTTCTTGCATCCTTATCTGGAACTACCAATTCGATTTTTGCAAGTGGTACTGACTTTAATCCAGTAGAACCAGCACGAGAACCTTGTGATTCATCGTAAATATTACTATCATCTAAATTTCGTTTATCAATAATGTATGTCCCTACAGCATTCAAACTAGTTTTAATTGTAGGAAAATTTTTCCTCTTAATTACAGCCTCTATCTTTTTCATAAATGATTTTCAAAAAAGAGGCATATTTATGACAAATGGTCATTATCATGACTAAAATTGATTATTGAATCCAATTATTTTTTAGAAAATCCAAATTTTGAGGCCCAACTCTGTTTTTGTTTTTTAGTTGGTTTCAATGAAAGATTATCCAACATTGCATATGTTATAGTAAATCCATGTCCAACTAGTGTAGCATCCTTATTGTAATTTTCTTTGTTAGGTACAAATTCATCTGCTAAATCTTTAATTTTTTTCGTTTTAAGATCAAATAATCTGATTTTTTTACCATTTTCAAGTTTGATTATTGCATCTCCACTTAAACCCTGAATAGAAAAATTTTCAAAGAATCGTAGTGTTCCACCTTTTTTTAGTTTAATTTCAGAATCATAAGTTAATTTTCCTCCATAAAATAAAATTTCTCTTGCAGATATTATTACATCATCTTCAACATTCAAAACTATTACAGAATCTGCTTCAACTAAAACAGTATTTGTAAGATTTTCTGCAATGATTTTTCCATTTGGAGCTGAAATGTGTGTTCTATGCTCTTGAATTTGGAAAACACCTACACGTATAGGATCTTCAACTCGAAATTTTCTACCATAAACATTTCCAACAACTACATTTCCATTATCTACAGTAATTTTTGCACCATTATCAATTTTGTATTTATTTTCTAATGGATTAATAAATTTAAAATCACCACTAGTTAGATGAATATTTGTTTGAAATTCTTGTGTCCATGATGGACTAGTAATACTTCCTTGCATAATTATCGGTCCATCGTAAGAAAAACTTCCTGCCATAAAATTTCCCTTAATTGATAAAGCACCGTTAGCCTTTCGTTCTAATTCAATTTCTCCAAGAGTTTTTGATCCAAACAATCTAGATGCAGTTGTGTTTGAATCATTCAAAGCAGAGGCCCATTCTTCAGCAGTTTTCATTTCTTTGAATAGTTCTTGACCTAAAATCTGATTTTTTCTTCTTACATCAGCTTCAGACTCACTTGAATATACTTTGGAATTTTTTAATTTTTCATAATCTGTTTCTGGATATTTTTTACCAATTTTTAGATCATCATATGCTTGTTTTATTTTTATAAATTGTTCATTTTCACCTCCACGATCTGAGTGAAATTGAAGAGCTAATCGTCTAAAAGCATCACGAATTTCTTTCTCTGTTGAACCCTCAATAATTCCTAAAACATCATAATTACTTTCCACCATAATCTACACCAAAGTTATTTTTTCAAATTCCTATACTTGTAGGTTATTACACATAGAATATCAAGGATATGGAAAAATTGAAAAAAGTTCAGATTGAACTATTTGACTACCAATACTGGGACATTTGTTTTGTGCATCACATAATTGGATGTGCTTCCAAGAAATGCTTCTTTTGCACCACCTAATCCTCTAGCACCAATTACAATCATGTCAAATTTTCCATTCTTTGCAAATTTGACAATTTCAGAACCAGTATTTCCACCACCAGTTTTGTATTTGAAAGTTGCACCAGCTTTCTGAGTTTTATTCATTGCAGGACCAATAGCTTTGACAGCTTTTCTTTGTGCTTCTTCTTTCATTTTTGCTGTGTATTTGATTCCTGCTGCTACTGGCAAATGAAATACATAAAATCCAGTGATTTCAGCATTACTACCTTTTGCAATTTCAATTGCTCTATCTAAACCACGAGTAGCATTTGCAGAACCGTCAAGAGGGACTAGAATTTTTTGAAATTTAGCCATGTATCAACATATTATTATTTTAATATAAAATGACCACTGATTTCCAAAGTTGAAAACCTAATTGTAATCAAAATTGGAAATTATATCTTCTGTTTTTATAGAAAAAATCAATCAAATCAAAAATTGTCAATTATTGATATTTCAAAAAAACCAATTTCAATTATTAAAAATTCAACAATTTCTGATGCAATTAAAATGCTATTAGACACAAAAATTAGCAGATTAGTTGTTGTAGATAATGGAAAACATGTTGGAATAATCACTGAAAAAGATATTGGATTATTTTTGTTTTCAGAGACTACAAGACAAGGACTAGATGAAATTCCTATTGTAAAAATAATGAAACCAATTGAATTTGTAAATCAAGAAATCACTCCTAAAAACTCAGCAAAAATAATGGTTGAAAAAAATATTAGTTCATTAGCTATTGGTGAAAAAGAACAAGTGAAAACAATTTTTACAAAAAGTGATCTTGTAAGTTACTATGCTGAAAATATTACTGATGAAAATAAAGTTGTAGATTTTATGACTCATGAATATGAATTTACTCATACTGCTGCACCGTTATACAAGGTTATACGCAAAATGTTAGAAAAGAAAGTTTCTAGATTGATTGTGAAAAATCAAAATGAAGAACCAGTTGGAATAATATCATTTAGAGATTTATTCAGAATTGCAAATGAGCTTGGAAGTGAAGAAGATGATTCAGGGTATGGAATATCAGATCAAATCAGGAAGGGATTTCTATCAAAAGAAGGATTTGGAAACATTTCACTAGCTAGAGAAGTTATGACTAAGGGATTAATCACTATCAAATTCAATCAAAGTTTATCAGATGCATGTAAACTGATTTTAGAAAATAATGTTAGTGGTTTGGTAGTATTAGATGGAAATGAGTCAATTGCAGGGATAATTAGTAAAACAGACATTACAAAAGCAATTGCAAAATAATAATTTTAAAAACGCATTAAAGTAATGAATGAAAAAGAATTACAATTATGAAATGGCATTTTGATGATTTTATTTATGGTTCTATAGATGGTGCAGTTACAACTTTTGCTATTGTTGCAGGGGTAATGGGTGCATCATTGCCTTCTGGTATAATCTTGATTTTGGGATTTGCAAATTTGTTTGCAGATGGATTTTCTATGGCTGCTGCAAATTATCAAGCATCAAAGGCCAGAAACGAGTATGTAGAAATGAAAAGAAGGCAAGAAGAATGGGAAATCGATAACTTGGAAGAGCAAGAAAGGGATGAAATCAGAGATATTTACAAAGAAAAAGGATTCAAAGATGAATTATTAGAAGATGTTGTACGAATTATTACATCAAAGAGAAAAGTTTGGATAGATACGATGATGAAAGAAGAATTAGGATTAATCGAAGATGAAAAAAATCCTATAGATAGCTCTGTAAGTACATTTGTAGGTTTTAATATTGTAGGGCTAATTCCATTAATTCCATTTATGGTTTTTATGATAATAGGAATCGAATTAAATTCTGAAGCTTTTATGTATTCTATTGTATCTGTATGTGCAGCATTTTTCCTTGTTGGAATGATAAAAGGAAAAATTGTGAAAAAATCAATGGTACGTTCAGGAGTTAATACATTGATCATTGGTGGAATTGCCGCATTAGTTGCATATTTTGTTGGATATGGATTAAATCTTTTAATTTTTTAGGATTAGTTGAAAATGTCTGAGTTAAAGCGCCACATGGGACTTTTTCATCTTACAATGTATGGTGTTGGATTAATTCTTGGTGCTGGTATCTATGTCTTAATAGGTGAAGCAGCAGGTTTTGCAGGAAATTCTATGTGGATTTCTTTTTTGTTAGGTGCAATTGTTGCAATATTTGCTGGATTAAGTTACTCTGAACTTTCAGCATTATATCCAAAAGCAGCAGCAGAATATACTTTTGTGAAAAATGCATTCAAAAATAATTTTTTTGGTTTTATAATTGGATGGCTAACAGCAATAACATCCATTATAGTTGCTGCTACTGTATCTTTAGGATTTGGGGGCTATCTAACTCAGTTTATAGAACTTCCAATTACTATTGGAGCAATTCTTCTAATCGCAATTTTATCTGTCGTGAATTTTATAGGAATCAAAGAATCTACATGGGCAAATACTATTTTTGCAATAATTACTATTGGAGGATTAGCATTAATTATTTTTCTTGGTTTTATTGTTGAACCAGTAGAATCAATTGATTATTTTGAAGCGCCAAATGGATTTTCAGGAATAATTCTTGCATTTATTCTAATTTTCTTTGCCTTTATTGGTTTTGAAGATATGGCAAATGTAGCTGAAGAAGTAAGAAGACCTCAAAAGACAATTCCAAGAGCTATTATGTTATCGATTGTCATTACTGGAGTAATTTACATTCTGGTTTCATTATCCGTTGTAAAAATTTTAAATTGGCAAGAATTGGCAAATTCATCTGCTCCACTTGCTGATGTTGCGCATAAAGTTTTAGGCACTAATGGAAGTATTACACTATCTATAATTGCATTATTTGCTACAGCAAGTACTGTTCTAATTACACTTGTAGCAGGTGCACGAATTCTATATGGAATGGCAAAAAGTAATTCATTGCCACAGTTCTTGGGCAAAATTCATCCTAAAACTAAAACTCCATGGATTGCGGTAATTGTTATTTTGATTACTTCAGTAGGATTTACTTTTGTAGGAGATATTGTAATTATAGCTAACATTGTAGTTTTTGCCATAGTCATTACTTTTGCGGCAATCAATTTGGCAGTTATAGTTTTACGTTACACAGAACCAGTTTTAGAAAGACCATTTAGAGTTCCAATCAATATTGGGAAATTTCCAATTTTACCATTATTTGGATTTGGTACAACAGTTTACATGGCATTACAATTTGAAATTGAAATAATTCTTGTAGGAATTATAATAATAGGAATTGGGACAATTTTCTATAAAATTTGGAAAAATCCTAGGTTCAAATTACAATAATATAATCAAACTTGATTTTAATAATTGCAGTTCTAAGTAAAATTTTAGGTTCTGGAATTCCAGCAATCATATTACTCAAAAATAAGAATAAAGGTTTGAGAATAGGATATGGAATGATTGTTAAAGGTGAAATTGCACTTATCACTGCAGGAATTGGATTAACTTATGGAATTATTTCTGATAGTATTTTTTCAACATTAATTTTTGTTATTTTAGGCACAATATTCATTGGTCCAATTTTACTAAAATATTCTTTTAAAAATAATAATCAGATATCTAATTCGAATTAGTTTTTCATAGATTTTACAAGTGCAACTATTGCAATGGTAATTCCAATAATACCAACACCAATTCCTACATATCCCAAATTGTTTGATGGTGTTTCTTCCATCTTGTCAACTGATTTTTTCAAATCACCAACATCTTCAATTAGTGCAGTGTGTCCATCAATCATTTGCTGTATTGTAATATCTGATGGTTCAGGAAATTCAATGTAAGCACGTTCAGAAACTTTGGGTGGATGCATCGATAAACTAATTGGAGTGTCAATAATTGTTCCTAAAATATTTGCTTGATAAAATCCAGAAACAGTAGGATTTACAAATGCATAATATTTTCCTTGAATATCATGATCAGGTGATAAAGGAAGTATAATGTTTTCACCTTTATAGATTAATTTCATTTTTATCGTTTTGTTTAAATCAGGAATTCCATTTTGAAATTCTTGCGATTCTGCACATTTGATAGGTTCAGAAATATCTGGACATGAAATTAGTGGACTAACATAGAATTCAATTCCGTTTGTTTCCCCTGAAACAACAGGTTCATTCATCCAACCAATTTCTACTCTATATTCACCTACAGCATCTACAGTATGGCCATAAGCAATTCCAGATATACCAGGAATAAGTAATGTGAATAAAATTGCTAGTTTTAATTTCATACTAAAAAAACTAAATTTGATTTTAAAAACGTTCTACTAATTTTCAGTAAATAATCGATGTTTGTACCAATTATGCATCTGCATACATCGAAACTTCCCAGGCTGTAGGGGTTTGTGCAAATGAAGTATATTCTTTGTATTTTAATTCTGAATATGCATCTAGGAAATCTTGTGTAAAAATATCTACTAAGAAATTTGAATCACTAGACAAAGAATCTAATGCACCTTTCAAAGATACAGGTAAAGCTCCGATATTGTATTCTCGTTTCTTTTCTGTAGAAAGTTTGTATACATTTTCTTCAACGGGATCACCGGGATCAATCTTATTTTTAATTCCATCTAGTCCTGCAAGTAACAATGCAGCTTCTAAAAGATAGATATTTGCAGTAGGATCAGGTACACGATATTCAATTCTCTTACTTTTTTCTTGGTTTCGATTATACATTGGAACTCTAATAGCTGTAGAACGATTTGCTAATCCCCAACAAACATTGACTGGTGCTTCAAATCCAGGAACAAGACGTTTGTAAGAATTTGTTGTAGGATTTGATATAGCACATAGTGCTGAAGCATGACTTAGAATTCCGCCAACATAATATCTGCCAGTTTGACTCATTTGTGCTACATCATCATTTTGATCGTACATTTCATTCTTATTTTCATTCCATAGACTTTGATGTGTATGCATAGCAGATGCATTGTCACCAAAAATTGGTTTTGGCATAAAAGTTGCAACTTTATTTTTTCTTTTAGCTTTAACTTTTACTAAATTTTTAACTGCAATAACATTATCAGCCATTGTAATCATTTCATCATAAACTAAATTGATTTCACATTGACCAGATGTTGCAACTTCATGATGTTCAGCCTCAATTTTTATTCCAAAATAATTATACAAGTCATCGCATACATCTTTTCTAAATCCATTAAGAGTATCTTTTGGTTGGGATGGATAATACCCTTCTTTGATATCAATTGCAGTACTTACATTTCCTTTTGCCCAAGGGGATTCTTTGGATTCAATTGAATAGCCTGAACCTCCTCCAGAATGAGTTGCTGCATAGGGAGATGGATAAACATTGATTGCATCAAAAACAAAAAATTCTATTTCAGGACCCCAATTAGTATGAGTTAATCCAAATTCTTTTAGTTTCTCTGATGCTTTGAAAGCTATACCTCTAGAATCTCTAGTGTATCTCGATTCTTTGTTTGTACTTCCATCATAAAGATCACAAAACATTCTTGCATTTTTTCTATTACTTGGATCATAATCATTAGGAAGAATTTTAAATGAGTTTGGATCAGGCATTAAAATCATATCAGAATTATTTACAGATTTAAAGCCAACAATTGAACTTGCATCTAATTTTTCAAGACCATTTACAAAACTATTTTTGTCAATTGCATAGCTTGGCATTCCAACATTATGTAGTTCACCGAAAATATCTACAAACCAAAAGTCTATGAATGATATATTTTCATTTTGAATAGTCTGTAATACTTGATCTGCATCCATTTTGACATTCTTTAGAAATTATTTTACTAATATGGTCTTGTAAGATAGAATTGTCCAGTTGGTCAGGTTAATTCTAAGATTCAGGATAATCTTCAGTAGGATGTGTCATTTTGAAATTTTTCATCTCTTCATCAAAAAAGAATTTGTCAGTAAGAGCAGGTTTCAAATCATCTAACCAAATTGCATTTTCATCATATTTTGCAAAAAATGGAACTTGTACCCAATCAGGATTTCTACCCTGTAAAAATCTCAAAACAATTACTTTTTGATCACTTAGATTTGCAGTTCCAATAACATGCACTTTTCCTGGGGTTGCAGACATACTTGGTCCACGAACAGTTCTAGCCAAACCACTGACTGAAGAATATGCCTTTTTGAAAATTTTATACGCCTTGACTAGGGGAATTCCAAAATAATGTTGAGCGCCTGTATCTCTTACTACAAACATGTAGTATGGAATACAACCTAACTGAACTTGTTTGGTCCACATTTTAGCCCACATTTCAGCATCATCATTGATATGTGCTAAAATGGGAGATTGAGTTCTGATTTGTGCTCCTGTTTTTCTTACTTCTTTAATCGCATTTTTTACTGCATCTGTGGATAATTCGTTTAAATGATTAAAGTGAGCCATAAATGCAAGATGTAAACCATTATCTGTAATTTTTTTAAAAACATCTAACATTTCTTGAGAATCAGAATCTGTCAAAAACTTGTATGGCCAATATGCTAGTGCCTTTGTTCCAATTCTAATTGTTTTAAGATTTGGAAGTTTGGCATCAATTAATGTATCAATATATTTTGAAAAAATTTTTGCTTTCATTATCATTGGATCACCGCCGGTAAAAAGCACATCAGAAATTTCTGGATGTTCTCGAACATATTGAACTAATTGCTCACCTTCTTGCATTGCGAATTTCATTTCATCCATTCCCACAAATTGTGGCCATCTAAAACAAAAGCTACAGTATGCATGACAAGTTTGGCTTTGACTAGGGAAAAAGAGACATGTTTCTTTGTATTTATGCTGCATTCCATATAATTTGGTACCATCTTTTAATGTTGGAACATTGAGTTCCATTTGACCTGCGGGATGTGGATTTAGTTGTAAACGAATTTCATTTGCAATTGCAGTAATCTCTTTTTTGTCTAAATTATTTTTTAAAGCAGTTTCCATTTTTTTGTAATGTTCTGGTCTTAGCATTCCTTTTTGAGGAAATGTTAAGACAAAGATAGGATCATTTGGAATATCATTCCAATCAATTAATTGTTCAACAACATAATTATTTGCTTTAAATGGTAAAACATTTCCTACAACCTCCATCTCAAATTGTGTTTCTTCACTTAGTTTTTGAATTTGTGGTAAAGTACGAAAATTTGATAGTGTGTAAGATTTTAGAGATGGTGTATCATTCCATGCTGATTCTTGCTGAGTCATTTTATAATTAGTGCGTTTACCCTTGTTAAACGTTACAGGTTTTTTACGCATAAATTTATTGATTTTATAAAAACAATTAGAAATGATAATAGAGGTTACCTTTGTATTCTAGAACATGAATTTAATGAGAATGGTGCTTATACATGGCTGAAGAAGACTTATCACAAATTCCAGTTGGAGAATTTGAAACAGTTTCACAGCTTTTAGCATCAAATGAATCACTTCAGATTGCATTTTCTATAATGATCATAGGAATAATTGTAATAGCTCTTGGTTATAGACAATTATCACATTGGGTGGGTTCTCAAAAATTTTATTATCAAAAACCCCATTTAGCACGATTTGTTCGTAGAGCAATTTTACCATTTTTTGCAATTGCATTAATTACTGCGATTAATGTACACATACAAACTGGACTTTTGTTTGGGGAGGATTTATCAATAGTTGGTAATGAAGAAATATCACCTGCAGAAACATTTGCAAAGATTCTCAATACATTTAATATTTTAGTAATTGGTTATACAATTTCTCACCTTGTTCCAATTGCTCTTAACAAACATGATAAAACTGAATTAGAAAAAGTAGATTTTGATGCATGGTTTGATATGAGAGGATTTATTGATGATCCAGATGATTTATTTCATAAATTGTACACATGGGTTCCACCCAAAATTACTCCGCAAGATATGGAAGAGAAAGAATTCAAAGAATTGCTAAAAACAAAAGAAGGTATGTTACAATTGGAGCAATTCCGAACAAAAAATGGAAATCCAATTGGAGGATATGAAAAATTAGTTGATAAACCATTTCAAGATTGGAAAAAATCAGAACGAACGAAATATGAAAAATATTATCAAAATTGTATTACTGGTAATAATCAATCTGGAAGAAAATTAAAACCAGGTGCTAAACCTGATGAAATTTTTCCAATTGATGTATGGAGAGAAGAAAAGCGAGAAAATAGTTATGAACCAATTATTCCAAGTTCTCGTCCCCCAGGATATGCAAAAAAGAAACAAGAAGGTATTCCAAAATCTGCAAAACAAATTGTTCCAATAGGAATTTTTCTTGTAACAATTTTAGGAGTTGTTGCTTGGTGGGGAGTAGATTTAATTTATCTTGCAACAGCTACAGGAGGATTAGCAATTGGTTTAGGATTAGCATTACAAGAAACTATGCAAAATTATTTTGCCTATATTCTAATTAGAAAAGATAAGATATTTGTCGAGGGTGAGCGAATAAAACTTGATACAGGATATAATGGATTTGTACACAAAATTACGCCTAGAGTCACATATGTTCGTGATGCATTAAATGAATCAATTGCAATAATTCCAACAAGACAATTAGTCACGGCACAGATAATCAACTACACACAGGGAATAAAGATGGTACCTGCAATTGTAGATGTAGGAGTTTCTTATCTTAATGATCCTAAACAAGTTTCAGCCATTCTAGTCAAAGTTGGCAAACGTGCAATGAAAGAAGTAGTTGATAGTAAAGGTAAACATCTCATTAACCAAATACGATGTCCATACTTGGAACATAATCAACCAAGTTGTGGTTGTGATAAAGATATCCATGTCGATATCAATCAACCAATTGTTAGGTTTAACAAATTTAATGATTCAGCATTAGATTTTGTGTTAGTGGTTTATGTTAGAGATTATGGAGCCCAATTCAAAACTAAAACAGACATTAGAATGATAATGTATGAAGAATTCAAGCGGTATGACATTAGAATCCCATGGCCAATCAGGACAGTATATCAGGGAGACGAAAAACGAGAACAAGAAGAGATCGATAAGTTAGAAGATCAAAGAAATAAGGTTATTGACAAATACGGCATAGGAGATATTTCTCGTGGTGGTGGCGGAGATGAATAATCTTCTCAAAACTTAAGAATCCCATTAATTGACATTTCTTGTTGAATAAATTATCAGTAATTGCAGGTAAATCATCTGAGGACATAGCAAGAAAATTATCTAAAAAAATAAAGGCAAATTTTGTAAAATCACAAATAAGAGTTTTTGAGGATGGAGAAAGTAAGATTACACTTTCAGGAGAAATATCTAAAAGAAAATCTATCGTTGTACAATCAATTTACCCTCCAGTGGATACAAATCTAATTCAAGCATTATCACTTATTTCAAAAGCTAAAGAAATATCATCTGAAGTAATTGCCGTAATTCCATATATGGGATATGCAAGGCAAGATAGAGAATTTTTACCAGGGGAAATTGTAACTATGAAAGTTCTGGGAAAATTATTCAAAGGTGCCGGAGCATCAAAAATAATTGCAGTGGACATTCATAGCATGATAGGATTCAAACATTTTACAATAAAAACAAAGAATGTATCGGCAATCCCTGAACTTGTGCGATATATTAAGAAATTGAGCCTAAAAAATGCTCTTGTTGTATCACCAGATCAAGGAGGAAAAGAAAGAGCAAAACTATTTGCAAAAGAATTAGGATCAGAATACATTGCTTTAGAGAAAAAAAGAGATAGAAAAACAGGTAAAGTACAAATTAAAACAAAAAATCTAGATGAAGTTGCAAATAGAGATTTGATATTAGTTGATGATATGATTAGTACTGGAGGAAGTATTGTAAAAGCTACTCAATTTCTTAAAAAACAAAAATGTAAAAAAATCTATGTTGCATGTACACACGCATTGTTAATGAATAATGCTGAAAAAAGAATTAAAAAAGCTGGGGTTACAAAAATTATTAGTGCAAATACAATTCCAGGAAAAACATCCATTGTAGATATTTCTAATACCATTGCAAAGGCAATTTAGTTATGCCAGAAAGTTTTTTTGTTTTATCTAAAGATTATTTAGAACTTGCAACAGATGAAATCACTGCGATAGCAAAAATGTATGATAGATTTTCTAAAATAAAAATAATTTCAAATTTAGTAATTGTTCAATCTAAAACAAATGTAAATGAAATTGCTAAACGTGCTACATTTGTAAAAACATCAGGACAAATTTTACGAAAGATGTCTGGATTATTTCTAGATGAAGAAAATGTCGGTGTTTTAAAAAATGCAAAAAGTTTTGTTTGCAGAGTGGTTAATTTATCATCAAATCAATTCAACGTTCCAGAATTAGAAAGCTCTATGGGAGATATGATATCAAAATTCTCTCATGCAAAAGTAAATTTAGAAAATCCTGACATTACAGTATATCTAATTTTTACAAATAATGAAAACTTTTTTGGATTTTCAAAACGAGTAAAAAATCAGATAAGACCAAAAAAGATCAAAAAACATCCTCATGAATTAGATTGGAAGTTAACAAGATTAATGATTAATCTAATAGGATTGAAAAAAGGAGAAACTGTTTGTGATCCGTTTTGTGGAACAGGTACTACGCTTCTCGAGGCAGAATCAATGGGAATCCATGCAATTGGATTAGATTTTGATGAAAAAATGTGTGAAATTGCTAAAGAAAATCTCAAGGTAAACAAATATCATTCTGAAGTAATAAAATCAGAATTTCAAGGATTATCAAAAATATCTGATAAATTTGATGGGATTGTTACTGATTTACCATATGGAACTGCCTCAAAAACATCAGAAAAACCTCAAGAAATTCTAAAGAAATTTTTTACTAGCCTACCAAAGAAAAAAAGAGTGGCAATAATGTACAAGAAAGAATTAGATTTCAATTCAAAGCTAAGTGGACTAAAAAAATATCACATCTATAGGCATAAAAGCTTGACAAGAACAATCTTGATTAAATGAAACTTGTATTTTTAGGAACATCAGCAGCTCAACCAGCTGAAAATAGAGGATTATCATGTATTTGCTTAGAAAGAGATGGAGAGATCCTGATGTTTGATGCTGGTGAAGCTGCTCAGATATCATTTATGAAATCTGGTTTAGGATGGAATAAAAAAATGAAATTATTTGTAACACATATGCATGGTGATCATTGTGTAGGAATTTTAGGATTATTACAAACAATGTCAATGCAAAATAGAACTGAAACATTAGAAATTTTTGGACCAAGTGGAATTGAAGAATTTATTGGTGCAAACATTAAGATATTGAATTTTGGATTATCATTTCCAGTTTTAATAACTACAATTAAAGAAGGAAAAATATTTGAGAATGGAAAATTTTCAATACATGTATGTAAAGCATATCATTCAATAGCTGCATTTTCATATCTATTTGAAGAAAAAGATAAGCCTGGAAGATTTCATTTAGAGAAAGCAAAAGAGTTAGGAATACCTGAAGGAAAATTATGGAGTGATTTACAAGGCGGGAATGAAATAACCATTGATGAAAGAATAATCAAACCAGAACAGGTATTAGGAGAAAAACGTCCAGGTAAAAAAATAGGAATTTCGGGGGATACAATGCCTACAAAAGATTTAGAGGAATTTTTTAAAAATTGTGATTATCTTGTATTTGATTCAACATTTTTGGATGAAGAAAAACAGAGAGCACAAGATACATGTCATTCTACTGCAAAACAAGCTGCAACATTAGCAAAAAATGCTAGAGTAAAAAATTTAATTTTAACACATTTTTCAGCAAGATACAAAGATGAAACAGGACATCTAAAAGAAGCACAAGAAATTCATAATTCTGTAATAACTGCTAAAGATCTTTTAGAAGTAGAAATTAAATGAAAATGTTTGAATTAATTAAAGATCAAATCAAAAATTTTAAAAAAATTGCAGTAGTAACAGGAGCTGGAATTTCACAAGAAAGTGGAATTCCTACATTTAGAGGAAAAGACGGATTATGGAAAAATTATGATGTCATGAAGCTAGCCACAATTGATGCATTTTATGAAAATCCTAAACTAGTTTGGGAATGGTATAATGAGAGAAGGAAGAATATTTTTCAAGCACAGCCTAATTTAGGACATAAAGCGATTGCAGAGCTTGAAAAATATGCTGAAGTTGTGGTTCTAACTCAGAATATTGATGGATTACACCAAAAATCAGGAAGCTCGAAAGTATTAGAACTTCATGGCAGTATTGTAACGATCAAATGTTCTGTGTGTGATTATAAAGAAGAAATTTTAACAGAAATCTCTGATTTTCCTCCATATTGTAAATGTGGAAATATACTCAGACCAGATGTAGTATGGTTTGGAGAATCATTACCACAAAAAGTATGGCAAAATGCCATAGTATTTGCTAGCGAATGTGATTTAATGATAATTGCTGGTACATCACTTGTAGTATCTCCAGCAAATACACTTCCAATTTATGCCAAACAAAATAATGCAACATTGATAGAAATTAATCCAGAAAGCACAGAAATGTCAGAAGAAATGGATATAATAATCAGAAATACAAGTGCCAAAGAATTGCCAAAACTAGTTTCTTTGTTTAGAACTAATTATGATTGAGAAAATATTCCATTAATTTTTGTATCAAAAGAATCTCCAGAATTATAAACGGATGAGGTTACAGTTCCATAATCTTCATGTTCAACAATCATATCTACATAATATGGAATTCCAGTTGCATAATTTACATTCGTGTCAAACATTGAAGTATAGAATGTTCCAGAAAAAATCTCTTTGTCAGCAGTTCTAATTACTACATTAACACTTTTTGTTTTACCAGTAGTATCAACATATTGAAGAAGAATGTTTTCATCAGATTGTTGTTTAGTTGATAAAGATAAAGTTCCAGGAATTATTGAAATAGTATTTTGAGTAGAAATATCATTTAATGATTCTTGGACAGTTGATGATGAGCGAGATGATCCTGAATTTGAATTACCTGTAAAAATATTTTGGATTGATTCAATAGGATTAAAATTGAAAAATTCATCTTTAATCACTTTTTGAGAAGATTCTCTTACGTCAGATATTTCATTAGATACTTTATCACCTACATTACTAATTTCATCAGATATTGACTCACTTGTTGTATCTACAATTTTATCAATTGACTCATCAATTCTTTGTTCTACAGAATCAGAAGCCTTAGAACCAAAAATGCTTACATCATTTTTTAAAGAATCAAATACTGTTGCAGAGGTTGTAGGAAATAAATTATCAATTTCATTTGAAAATATCATACCTCCCAAAATTACAATACCAGCAATTATGCCTAGTTTAATGAACATCAAATAATAATTCAAAAAAATGAATTTTAGATTCAAACTAAAAAAAATAGTCAAAAAGGAGTGAATTTTCTTAGCTAGTTTCCATTAATTTGCAAAAGATATCCAATCAATAATTCCATCAATATTTGATGAAGTCAAAATTACCTTAATTGGACCTAATGGAGATTCTTCTGTTTCATCACAAATTACTACTTTTTTAACAAATGCTGCTTGTTTATTTAGAAAGAACCAAGTAGTATCATTATCTAAATTGTCTTCTAAATTACGTGTGTAACTTTTTTGTGATTGATTTAACAATATTTCATCATAAATGATTTCAAGAGATCTTAATTCTTTGGATTGTGCTTTAATTGAAAAATTTTCATTTTTTATTTCAGAAAATGGAAATATGTTAGAAATTGCTTGTTTGACCTTTTCTGGATCTTCAGATAAATTTACTGGACATATCATTTCAATTTTACAATTAATATTTGGAATTTTCATTCTACCCAACTTTGAATAATTTTAAAAGTTTGCTCAATTAATTCTTCTTTTGTTAAACCAACATTTGAAATTGCATAATCAGATAACGCAATAGAGTTGCTTATACCAACACCTAGTTCACGATTATCTCTTTCTTCAAAGTGTTCTTTTGTTTGTGGATCATCTGATCTCCCCCTTTTTTGTAAAAAATCAAATCTAGTATCTGTTGATGCATGTACTGCTAATAATTTTACCATGCCATATTTTTTTAATACTTGAATTTCATCATTAGATCTAACTCCATCAATTAAAATCACATTTGAAGTTGAAGATTCGATTTGTGGTTTAACTAATTCAGCTATTGCACCAGGGCCATTTTTCTCTCTAAGCTCAAGCATTAGTTTTCCTAAATTTTCTCTAGTGGATTCTAAATTTCTTTTTTTAGCTTCTTCTCTTACTGTATTTCCCATATTGATTATTTCATAGCCTTTAGATTGCAATCCTTCTGCAATAGTAGACTTACCTGCTCCAGGCATTCCTGTTAAACATACAATTAATTTCGTCAACATATATCAAAAAAAAGGGTCGTCTATGAAGTTACCGGAAATTATTATAAACATACTTCAAAAAATATTATAATGCGTATTTTTGTAGCTATTGAAATTACAAATAATGACATAACTAATTCAATTAAAAAATTTCAAGAAAAAGTCAATATCGATGGCAAGCCAGTGGAATTGCAAAATCTGCATTTTACTTTACAATTTTTAGGGGAAATTTCAGAGGAAATTACTGAAAAAATTATTCAATCTCTTAAAACGATTGAATTTTCAAGTTTTGATGTTAATCTGAAAGGAATCGGGGCATTTCCTAAACCCAAATTTCCAAGAGTGATCTGGGTCGGAGCCGATGAAATTGGAGGAAATATGTTAATTCAACTATCCAAAAAAGTGGAAAAAGTGTTAGAACCACTAGGATTTTTTTCAGATAAACCATTCAAACCTCATATCACAGTATTTAGAATTAAAAAGAAGATTGGAGATATATCAGGAGAATTGAAAAATCATAAAATGGAAAATTTTGGAATACAAAAGGTGTCAAATTTTAAATTGAAAAAAAGTATGCTTACTGCAAATGGACCAATTTATTCAGATTTAGTGGAGGTTAATGCAAAAAAATGAATCTAATAATTTCAAAAGTTTCTAAAACTGTAATACCTTCAAAAATAATAGAAAAATCAAAGAAGCAAATTGCAGAAATAGCTTTTAGCTTAGTTGAAAAAGAAATTAAAAAATATTCAGAAGTGGTAGGATTAGAATTCGGCGGTTCATTTGCTAAAGGAACTTGGTTAACTAAAGATGCAGATGTAGATATTTTTATTAAATTTAAAAAAAATATATCTGAAGAAAAATTTGAGAAAATTTCTAAAAAAATTGGATTTGATTCATTGAAAAAATATTCTCCTTATGTTAGATATTCTCAACACCCATATGTTGAGGCTAAAATTAAAAATACCAAGATCAATGTTGTACCCTGTTATGATGTAAAAATTGGAGAATGGAAAAGTGCTGCAGATAGATCACCATTTCATACAAAATTTATGGAAAAATCATTAACACCAAAAATGAGAAACGAAGTACGAGTTTTGAAAACATTTCTAAAGTCAAATGGAATTTATGGTGCAGAAATAGCAAAACAAGGATTTAGTGGATATATTTCAGAAGTTTTGATTTTGGAATTTGGAAGTTTTGAAAATTTAATTAAATCAATTTCAAAAATTAGTGAAAATCAAATCATTGGAAAAACAACTAAAAAATTTGATACATCAATTATAGTGATTGATCCCATAGATAGTAATCGGAATTTAGCTGCTGCTATTTCTGATGAAAATATTGGAAAATTTGTTCTTGTTTCAAGAGCATTTAGACAAAAACCAAGTTTAGGATTTTTCAAGATTAAAAAATCAAAAATATCAAATCAATTTTGGAATAATTTATTGGTTGTAAAATTTGATTTCAAAGCTAGAAGTCCAGATATTATCTGGGGACAAATCAAGAGAGCAACTTCAACATTGTCGACTCAGTTAGAAATAGGAGGGTTCACTGTATTAAGAAGTAAATCTCACACAGATCAACAAAAAGAAGCCTATCTTTTGTTCTTTTTAGAGTCTACCAAAATCAGTGAAATCTATTCCAAAAGTGGACCAGAATTTTTCAGAGAAGATAGCACTCATAGCTTCATTGCTAAAAATCTCAAAAATGCAGAATTGGTATGGGTAGGAAATAATAAAAAAATAATTTCCTTAGAAAAACGAGATCATGTTAATGCAGTGAATTTCATGAAAGAATTTTTAAAGAAAAATCTTCAAGTAGGCATACCAAAAGGTCTTCAGAGTGATTTTAAACGAGGTTTCAAGATATCTGTTGGAAACAACAATCTAAGCAAATCAATTAAAGAGGAAGCAGCTGAATTAATTTCAATAGATGGCACACTCCTTCATTTCAATTAAGAAATTTTTAGAAGAACCATATTCAAACATTATAGGATATCCAAATGCAACCAATCGTCAAATTAAATCAAGAATAAATGAATTAGAAAAATTAAAAATCAAATCAATTTTATTAACTGGTCCTACTACACTTGGAAATTTAGCAATTTTAGGAAAGGGGTACGTTGGTGTTGTAGTAATTGCAAAGAAAAGTGGTAAAGAGGTTGCCCTAAAAATTAGAAGAACAGATTCTCCAAGAAAAGATATGAAAAATGAAGCAGTGTTGTTAAAATTAGTTAATTCAGTTAAAGTGGGTCCAAAAATGATTGATGTTAGTAAAAATTTCTTAGTTATGGAATACCTTGATGGAGAAAAATTCAGTAATTGGATTGAAATGTTAAAAGGAGTTGGAAGTGCAAAAAAATTAAAATTAACAATAAGAAGTGTATTAGAAGATTGTTACAGATTAGATCAAATAGGATTTGATCATGGCGAATTAAGTAATATTTCAAAACATGTTATTGTGGGAAAAACAAAATCTTCACTAATTGATTTTGAAAGTTCAAGTACAAAGAGAAAACCATCTAATGTTACATCAATCACTCAAGCGTTTTTTATTGGATCTGGAATTTCTAAAAAGGCTCAAAAAATTTACAAAAATTCTTCCAAAGAAAAAATCATTGAAGCATTAAAATCATACAAACAAGAAAAATCAAGGGAAAATTTTGAAAAATTGCTCAAAATTCTAAAATTATAATGGGATCAGCAGGATTTGAACCTGCGACCACTAGTCCCCCAGACTAGTATCATACCAAGCTAGACTACGATCCCTCGCTTCAAAGGCACAAAATGAAATTATTAAATCGTCCTATTGATTAACAAAATTAATGAAACTTTGTAATATTTGCCATAAGATTTCTGCTACAGATCAAGATCATCTTGATTGTGTTCAAAGAAGAAGCATAGAAACAGAAGCTGAAGATTTTAAAAACAGTATTCCAGAAAAACTCAATCTTTCAAAGAATAATCAAGAAATAGATGTAGGGGTTAAAGCAATTTTAGAACATCTTTCGAAAAGTAAAGATTTAGATGAATAAACTATAACCATTTTGAAAGTCTTTCTTTTTCAAATTCTATTTTTTTAGAAAGATTATCAGTTGTTGATTCTGTAAGATTTGTTAATGGTTTTGATTGTGAAAACATATCAACTTCAATTACAGATGCAGTGTCTCTGCCAGATTCAATAAAACATCCACCTTTCCCATCAAATAATGCAAATTCTTCTTTAGATTGGATTTTTGCAATAATATTTTGTGCTACTGTGATACCTTCTCCTTCTGCAAAAATTCCTGCTTTTGGAACTGCCATTTTTTCTGCAACAGTCAAACTAGTTACATCACCTACTGCAAAGACATTTTCAATTGGTGTTTTACAATCTCTATCTATTGGAATAAATTCAGATTCTTTAGCTAATCCAGAATCATAAATTACTTTAGGAGCAATATGTGGTGGAATAGCTAAAAGTATATCAAAATCAGCTTCACTATCTTCAAAAATTAATTTTTTAGATTCAACAGATTTTATTTTACATGAATTATGAAAAACAATTTGTTCAGAATTTACTAGTTCAAGAATTTGTTTACTAACTTCAAGTCCTGCAGCTGGTAAAGTAATAGGAGCAGGACTGTAAAAATCAATTTGTACAAAATCACGAACCCCTCGTTTTCGAAGCATAGAATCTATCAATAAACTAGCCTCAAATGGTGCTGGAGGACATTTGTAAGGCATTCCCATAATAGAAATTGCGATTTTTCCAGATTCAATACTCTCAAGTTTTTCACGTATTTCTAAAAGTTGATTGTGATCATAAAGATTTAATCCATTTTGTTCTAATCCAGGAATTTTTTGAGGTGCCAATACTGCACCCATTGAAATAATTAAAAAATCAAATAAAATTTCTCTAGTTTTTGTTTTTACATTTTTATTTTCAAAATTAATTGATAAAATTTCATCTTTAATGAAATCAATGTCTTTTTTTTGTAATTCGTTTAATGATCCAGTTGAATTTTCAAAAGTACGCGTTCCATTTATAATCCATAATTTTGTAAATCCTACCATAAACCAGTCTTTTTTATCAATTACAGTGATTTTTACTTGTGATGATGGTAATGTGTTTCTTAGTTCATTTGCAGCTGAGAGCCCACCAAATCCTCCTCCTAAAATTACAACGTGTGGAATATTTGTCAACTTAAAGCGGTTGAGTTGTCGGTCGTATCAAAATTTCATTTACATTAACATGTGGTGGTGAATCAACTGCATACAAAATTGCATTTGCAATGTCTTCTGCTTGCAATGCTTCCATCTTCTTAGCATTCTCTACAAATCCTTTCAATGATTCATCAGTAATTGTATCATTAAGTTCTGTTGCAACAACTCCGGGTTCAATACTGGTAACTCTAATGTTAGAACGAGCACTAAATTCCTGTCTTAATCCTTCAGTAAATGCTGCAACGGCAAATTTAGTTGCACAATAAACACTACCACCAGCAAAAACAACTCTTCCTGCTACTGATGAAAGATTAACTATATGTCCTGATTTCTTTTCTTTCATATGGGAAATTACAGCCCCTGTAGAATACAATACTCCTTTAATATTCACATCAACCATTCTATCCCATTCATCAACTTTGAGACTTTTGAATAAGCTCAAAGGCATCAAACCTGCATTATTTACAAGTATATCAATAGAATCCCATTTATCCAAAACCGCTTTAGCAAAATTATCACATTCAGACCTTTGTGTTACGTCTAATTTTTGATAAAATACTTCTCCACCATCAGATAAAATTTTTTTTGCAAGCTCTTCTAATCGATCAACTCTTCTAGCACCTATTGCAACTTTTGCACCTGCTTTTGATAAGGCCAAAGCAGTAGCAAATCCAATACCACTACTAGCTCCAGTAATTATTGCAACTTTGTCTTTAATCATCTAATCTTCAAACAAACTATAATTGAACATTGTAAAAATGTTTAGACATTAAGAAGTTACAAGAAAATTCTAGCACCTTTATTAAATGAAAAATAGTATTACAAAATATGCAATCTGAAAAATGCGCTTATTGTGGAGATTTAACTGATATGCCTTTTCATTGTAATTATTGCAAAGATCCTTTTTGTGCAGAACATAGACTTCCTGAAGAACACAGATGTGTAAAGCTTAGTCAAATTAGAGCTAAAAGATTTGGTGAAAAAAAAATTATCCGCGATGGTGGACGAAACAAGCCAAACATTTTAAAACGAATTTTTGGAAGATTTTAAAATTAATATGGACTTTTGTCAGGAGAAATTTTTGCTCGTCTTCCTTGGTAAATTAAAGCAATAGCAAGTGCAAACATAACCATGGCAGTTAACGGAAAGTTTTGTGGTGCAGGTAGAATAAACCAATAATAAATTCCAAAACCAATAGACACAATTGCTTGTGTCCATAATTTTATCCATTTTGGAGCTTTTACAACTCTACTAATAGCTTCCACTAGAAAAATTCCAATTACAGGATAAATTGTGTAAAAAAGAAAATCAACTACATCAACACCTGTATGAGACATGTATTATGATGATAAGAGGTATAATTTCTATCTAATCTTCTAAATGAACCTTAGTTGCAATATTTTTTGCAATTAAAGCCTGAGCATTCTCATATGGGATCGTAGCTATATCTTCAGCTTTAAAAGGTCCATATTTTTCAAGATCAGCACCAACGATTTCATCTACTTCATTGAGAAATCTAATTACAATTTTCTTAGTTTTATGATTTTGAGCTAGAGATTCAAGGAATTTTGATTTTCCGTTTATTGTTGCTGAAAGAATCATTTCTATTCTTTCTTTTTGATCCTCTTGAGAATCTAAAATGAACTTTTCCTCATCTAAAAGATAACCGATTTCTAAATCAGGTGAATTTGAAATTTTATCTATTCTAATTTTTATTAATAATGATGTTAATTCTATAACCATTTCTACCATAGTATCTTTGATTTTATTTTCTACACCATCAAATTCTTGTTTTTGTAAATTTCCAATAAAATTAGCAAGATTTCTGTAAAAGCTTGGATCAATTTCTAAAAGTGAATCACTTTCAGTTTCACGTAAAACTGCATGGTGTAAAGAGTTGATATCGATTTGATTTGATTCTGACATTTCTTACCTAATCCTTAAATGGCTGATGTATTTGTGTTTGATTGAAGAATAAATTGCCATATAAAGTCAGCCACGGTAAAGCAATCCAAATTGGATATTCATCGGACGAAGTTTTCTCAAGAATTCAACATGAAAATATTCAATTTATTGATCTACAATTTACAGGCTTAACAGGTCACTTTCATCATACCACAATTTCAGCAAATACATTTACTCCTGAACAGATGCGTGATGGATTACCAAAACTAGATGGTTCATCAATTATTGGATTTGCTAGTATTGATGATTCAGATTTACTTTTAAAACCAGATCCAAATACATTTGCAATAATTCCATGGCTAACTGAAAATAAAACTGCCAGACTTCTATGTGATGTTTATTGGGGCGAAAATAGAGGAAGATTATCAAGAGATCCAAGAGGAATTTCTCAAAAAGCTGAAGAATATATCAAAACTCAAGGATATGATTATAGTACATGGGGACCAGAAGTTGAATTCTTTGTATTTGATAAAGTACATTGGGATGTTCTAACACCTTACAAGGGCCAGTCATATTCAATTGAATCAAAAGAAGCTCCATGGAGTCAATCAGGAGATGGTTATCCAATGGGATTGCAAGAAGGATACTATCCAAGTACTCCAGCTGATACTCTGACACCTTATAGAAATGAATGTGTGAATATATTAAACAAAAATTTTGGAATTTTATGTGACAATCATCATCACGAAGTTGCAACTGCAGGACAATGTGAGATTGATATCAAATATGATTACATGACAAATGCTGCAGATGCCGCACAATCTTACAAATATGTTATTAGAAATGTTGCACAAAAATATGGAAAAGTTGCAACAATGATGCCTAAACCAATTGCAATGGATTCTGGTTCTGGTATGCACGTGAATGTTAGTTTATGGAAAGGAAATGAAAATGCATTTTATGATCCAGATGATGAGATTGAATTAAGTCAACTTGGAAGATATTTCTGTGGCGGTATAATCAACCACGCAAAAGCACTTTCTGCAATAGGTAACCCAACAACTAACTCATATCATAGACTAGTACCAGGATATGAAGCACCTGCATATATTGCTTGGAGTTCTGGAAATCGTTCTGCAATAGTTAGAGTTCCAAAACATCTCAAGGGAAAGAATTATTCTAATCTTAAAAGACTTGAATTTAGAGCACCAGATCCTTCATCAAATCCATATCTTGTATTTGCAGCCGTAACTGCAGCAGGCATGGATGGAGTTAAGAAAAAGATGGATCCTGGAGATCAAGTTCGTGATGATATTTTCAAAATGACAAAATCAGACAGGGCAAAAAGAGGAATTGGTGTTCTTCCGAAAAGTCTTGGTGAAGCATTAGATGAGTTAGAAAGTGATAGAAAATTCCTTAATCCAATTTATACAAATGATGTAATTGACAAAATTATAGAATTAGAAAGAAGAGATCAACGTGAGATAGCCATTAGACCACACCCACACGAATTTTACCTATACTTTGATGTTTAGACTCTTCCAGTTAATTGAAAAATATAATATAATGAAATAGACATTAAAGCAAATCCACCTCCAAGAAATATTGCTCTTTTATTTTCAGATGTTGCAGCTCTGTATAGTAAAACCCCTCCTGCAAGTCCTACAAATAATATCAATACACCAATAATTACTCCATCAAAACTTGTGTTAGTGATAAGTGGATGGAAGAATCCTGCAAGCAATGCAAAAAATGCAACTAGGTAAATGTATTTGAAACCAGTGAGCATTTTGGTAGATGTTTTATTCAATATTTTTTGTAAATAAAATTAGCAATTAAAGTTTTGAAATTTTCAAAATAATCTACATCATTCCGCCCATATCAGGCATTCCACCCATTCCAGGTGGCATTCCACCCA